>Ga0210377_10005570_pt1 | contig 10326 bp, 7 predicted proteins | sample PLM4_65_b1redo_FD_155480 | JGI IMG/M metagenome (GOLD analysis project Ga0210377, IMG submission 155480) | Groundwater sediment microbial communities from an aquifer in East River, Colorado, USA - PLM4_65_b1 redo | ecosystem: Environmental > Terrestrial > Soil > Riparian zone | place: USA: East...
ATGGGTATCGGGCGCCAAGCTACTCGATTACCGAACGGTCGCTGTGGGCGCTCGACGTCCTCGTGGACGAAGGGTACCGATACGACTCGAGCATCTATCCGATTCGACACGATCGATATGGCATTCCAAGCTGGCCCAGGCACATCCACCGCATCCAGCGATCCGCCGGCTCCATTTGGGAATTGCCGGGTTCGACGATTTCGCGAATCGGGACGAATTTTCCGATTGGCGGCGGCGGCTACTTCAGGCTGCTGCCGTACGCCTGGACCAGATCCGGGATCTCCTCGCTTAATCGCGATGAGGGACGCCCGGCGATTTTTTATCTGCACCCATGGGAAATCGACCCCGATCAACCGCGCATCAAGGCGGGGGCCATTTCACGTGTGAGGCACTACTACAACCTGGACAAGACCGAAGGGCGGTTGCGGCGGCTGTTGCGCGAGTTTCGTTTCGGACGCGTGGCCGACGTGCTCGCCCAGGATCTTGGGTTGAATTAAGCAACGAGCCGTCACGCGATCTTCGTGCCATGCGGATGATGGCCGGCTGATTGTTCGTTCGACCATGCAGCGTTGAAAGGTCGAGTTGCAGGTGCTCCTCTCATGAGCGTCCTGTAACCGAGGGGGCGAAGCACTGTACGATACTGTGATTGAGAGGGCGAAGCTTGGTTACTCAAAGAAGAATAGACGCGAGCCGGCTGTCGATTGATCCGGCAGAGACGGCCGCCGTCATCGAAAAGGCGATCAGACGCCAGGTGGGCGACCTTCGGCGGCGCGGCGCCGTCGTCGGGCTGTCAGGAGGCATCGACAGTTCGGTAGTTACGTGCTTGTGCGCTCGGGCGCTTGGCGCCGAGCGCGTCCACGTCTTGTTCATGCCCGAACGTGATTCGTCTTCTGAGTCGCTGACCTTAGGACGCCTGCTGACGTCAAAACTGGGCACGCCGGCGACCGTGGAAGACATCACCCCCGCGCTTGAAGGCGCCGGCTGCTACGCTCGACAGACCGAAGCGATCCGGATGGTGTTTCCCGAGTACGGGGAGGGCTATCGCAACAAGATCACGTTGCCATCGATTCTTGACAATGAGCGGCTGAACGTATCCGAACTGACGATCGAAAGCCCGTCGGGCGAACAGAAACGATCACGTTTGTCCGTGGCCGCGTATCTCCAGCTCGTGGCTGCCACCAACTTCAAGCAGCGCGTTCGCAAGATGATGGAGTACTACCACGCGGATCGCCTCAACTACGCCGTGGCCGGTACACCGAACCGCCTCGAGTACGACCAGGGCTTCTTCGTGAAGCTTGGCGACGGGTCCGCCGACTTCAAACCGATCGCGCATCTGTACAAGACGCAGGTTTACGCGCTGGCGGAATACTTGGGCGTGCCGGAAGAAATACGACGACGCCCGCCAACGACCGACACCTTCTCGCTGCCGCAGACACAACAGGAATTCTATTTCGCCCTGCCCTACACCCAGATGGACCTTTGCCTGTACGGGCACAACCACGCCGTGCCCGCGGCGGAGACCGCTGAGGCAGCAGGGTTGACGCCGGAGCAAGTCGAACGCGTCTACCGCGACATCGATCAGAAGCGGCGGACCACCCGTTACCTGCACGCCCGACCACTGCTCGTCGAGCCAGTCACGGAGGTCGGCCAGTAGTGTGCGGCATTGCCGGCGTGGTGAATCGCCGTCCGGGTCTGGCGCCGCCGAGCCTCGAGACGTTGGCGATCATGGCCGGCGCGCTCGCGCACCGAGGACCGGACGAGTACGGAATCTACCGGGACAAGGAAGCCGGTTTGAGCCACGCAAGATTGTCGATCATCGATCTCGCGAGCGGTCAGCAGCCCCTCACCAACGAGCGTGGCACCCTGTGGATTTCGTTCAACGGTGAGATTTTCAATTACCTCGAGTTGCGCGAGGAACTGCTGGCCCGCGGCCACGCTTTCCGCACCCGCAGCGACACCGAGGTGATCGTCCACGCTTACGAAGAGTGGGGCGACCAGGCATTCGAACGCTTGAACGGTCAATGGGCGGTCGCGCTTTGGGATGCAGAACGCCGCGCGTTGGTGCTCGCACGGGACCCATTCGGAGTGCGGCCGTTGTTCGTCGCCGAGCACCAGGGCCGACTCTTCTTTGCCAGTGAAGTGAAGGCCATTTTCGCCGCCGATGCCGGCGTACCACGGCAATTGGATCCGACCGGGATCGACCAGGTGTTCACGCTATGGACGACAGTTTCGCCTCGCACGGTCTTCGAGGGAATCGAAGAACTCGAGCCGGGTTCCGTCCGTACCTACGAAGGACGCCAGGTCCGTCACGCCCGGTCCTACGAGCCGTCGTACCCGGTCGATGCCGCTGCAGGCTTCCGGGGCTCGCTGGGCGATGCGGTGGTGGAAGTGCGGGCGGCCCTGGAACAAGCCACGAGCCTCCGCATGCTCCGCGCCGACGTGCCGGTCGGAAGCTATCTCTCCGGTGGGCTTGATAGCTCACTGGTGGCGGCCCTCGGTTTGAGGGCAAAGGGTGCCCGGTTCCACACGTTCTCTCTCAGGTTCGAGGATGCGGAGTACGACGAGACGCCCTTTCAGCGCGCGATGGCCGATCGTCTTGGCAGCGAGCATGCGGAGGTCCTCGTGTCGCGCGGGGACATCGCACGCGTCTTCCCGGACGTGATCTTTCACACCGAGCGCCCGATCTTGCGGACGGCGCCCGCTCCGCTGTTCCTGCTTTCAAAGCTCGTGCACGAAGCGGGCATCAAAGTCGTGCTGACCGGCGAAGGGGCGGACGAGATGTTCGCTGGTTACGACCTGTTTCGCGAAGCCAAGGTGCGCCGGTTCTGGGGCGCGCAGCCAACATCAACGTGGCGGCCGCGGCTGCTCGAGAGGCTGTATCCCTATCTGGAGCGTTCGCCCGTCGCCCAGCGTGCGGTTGCTCGGCAATTCTTCGGACGCGGGCTCGAGCGCCGGCACGAGCCCGGCTTTGGCCACGACCCGCGGTGGAGCAGCACGAGCGCGCTCAAACGACTGTTCTCGGCCGACCTGCGCGCCAGGATCGGCGCCGCGGACGCGAGAGGTACGTTCCTGGGGAACCTGCCAACGGAATTCTCGCGCTGGAGCGCACTGGCGCAAGACCAGTACATCGAGGTCCGCACCCTGCTTTCGGGGTACTTGCTTTCATCGCAAGGCGACCGAATGCTGATGGCGAACTCGGTGGAGGGACGTTTCCCGTTCCTCGATCGCCGGGTCGTGGCGCTCGCCGATTCGCTCCCACCGGCCTACAAGCTCCGCGTGCTGGACGAGAAGCACGTGCTCAAGAGGGCGGCGACTGACCTCGTGCCGCCGGCCATCGTGGCGCGGCCAAAGCAACCTTACCGGGCGCCCGATGCCCTTTCGTTCTCCACCGCCGAGGGTCAGGAATGGATGGCGGAGGTGGCAAGCCCCCAGGCGGTGAAAGAGGCAGGCTGTTTCGAGCCAGAGGCGGTGGGACGTCTGCTGGCCAAGTGCTCGTCGCGCGCGGCGATCGGCCAGTTCTCGAATGCCGACAACATGGGCGTGGTTGGCATCCTCTCCACCCAGCTCCTGCACCATCACTTCATCCGGCGCCGTCCGTTTGCGGCGCCGCCGGCGAAGATCCGCACGATGGTGGATCGCGTTTCCGCTGAAGTGGATGCGACCTGAAGATGCTGGTGTCCGGGTTTCTCGAAGAGTCAGCGCGCCGCACGCCCGACGCGGTTGCGGTCATCGAGCCGACTCGCCGAACCACCTATCGCGAACTGGACCGAATGGCCAACCGCTTCGGCCATTTGTTCCGGCAGCACGGGGTGGAACGAGGTGACCGGGTAGTAATCGCGCTCGACAACAGCCTCGAGATGGTGGCCGCCTATCTTGGCGCTCTCAAGGCGGGCGCCGTCGCCGTGCTGCTGCCGGCCGGCCCTCGAAGCGATCGGTTGGCGCACGCGGTGATCGATTGCGCGCCCCGGGTCGCGGTCATCGACGCGGCCACAGCCCGGACGGTGACTCCCGGTAGTCCGGTCTCAGGCGTGCCCCATGTATTTGTCGTGCAGCCGTTCGCATCTCAGGGAGTCCTCCCCCCCTTTGCGGGCCTGGCGGCGGCGCTCGACGAGTGCTCCGAAGAGCCCGTACGGGTACGCAGCATCGACCTGGACCTCGCCGCCATCATCTACACTTCCGGCAGCACCGGCCACCCGCGCGGCGTGATGCTCACGCACCGCAACTTCGTCGTCAACGCGCGATCGATCGCCACCTATCTCCAGCTGGTCGCGGCCGATCGGGTGATGTGCGTCCTGCCGTTCTATTACGTCTACGGCCTGTCCTTGCTGCACACCCACCTGGCGGTCGGTGGGTCCCTGGTGATCGAGAATCGATCGGCGTTTCCCAACGTGGTCCTGTCGACGATGCAGGAGCACGAGGTGACCGGGTTTGCCGGTGTGCCGTCCACCTTTGCGTTGATGCTTCACCGCTCCAATCTCGAAGAGGCGCGGTTGCCGAACCTTCGGTACGTGACGCAGGCCGGCGGTTCCATGTCCCCGGCCTGGATAACCGAGTGGCAGGAGCGGGGGCCAAAGGCCGACTTCTACGTGATGTACGGAGCGACCGAAGCGGCGGCGCGGCTCACCTATCTTTCACCTGCCGACCTGCCGCGAAAGCTGGGGTCGATCGGTCGCGCCATCCCGAACGTGGAGATCGTCGTCCTGACCGAGTCGGGCGAGCGTGCCGAGGCAGGCGAGATCGGCGAGCTCGTGGCGCGCGGATCGAACATCTCGTGCGGCTACTGGAATAACCCGGAAGAGACCGCGCTCAGATTCGGCCCGATGGGTTATCGAACCGGTGACTTCGGCTACGCGGACGACGAAGGCTATCTCTACCTGGTCGGCCGCCAGCACGACATGATCAAGGTTGGGGCCCACCGCGTGGGTGTCCAGGAGATCGAAAACGTGCTGCAATCGCACCCGGCGGTGCACGAGGCCGCGGTCGTGGCCGCGCCTCACGAACTGTTGGTGGAAGCGCCGGTGGCGTTCGTTGTGCTCAGGTCAACGATTGACGACATACAGAACACCCTCCGCGCCTTCTGTGCCGGCCATCTGGCGCCACACAAGGTACCGCTCAGAATCGTGCCGCAGGACGACCTACCAAAGCTTGAAACGGGAAAGCTGGATCGACGGGCGCTTCGCGCGATCGCCGCGGCGATGCGATTCGAGATGCAGTCGTGAGGCTGAGTACCTGCACGAAGGAACGGTCCGTTGACCGCGCGGGCAGGACTGCTGTGTCCGTTCAGGTCACCAGGGCGTTTGGAGAACTGTCGGCTCTGCGTTCCCAGTGGACGGAGCTGTTCCTGTCGCGGCCGAACGAGCCCTCAACGTCCTTCGAGTGGACCGCAGCCATGGTCCGCCACCACGTTGGTCCGGACGATCGATGCTTTCTCGTGCGCCTGGAGCGAGACGCGAAGCTGGTGGGTTTCGTCCCGCTTGTCCTTCGGACATTGAGGGTGATGGGCAGGCCGATCAGACTTCTCGCACCGCTGTCGGAGGATTACAACACGCACAGCGATCTCCTGCTCTCGGCATTTGACGACGACATTCTGCAGGCCGTTGTGTCGACGCTCTTCGACCTTGACGCCGACTGGGACTGTTTCCGGATGGCCCGCCTGCTCGAGACCAATCCGCTGGTGCAAGGATTGTGCGGCGTGCTGAAAGCCGGGAACATTTCCCACGGCGTGCGCGAGGGACTCTCGGCGTACGTGCTCGACTTGCCGTCGTCTCACGAGCTGTACCTTGCCGCCCGGAGCTCGAAATTTCGCAACTACCTCAAACGTACCGAGCGCAAGTTGTCGGATAGCGGAAGGGTCGAGGTTCACGAGTTGTCGCAGGTCGACGACTTCGACGAGGGGTTTGCTGCTCTCCTGCGGATCGAGCAGGCCAGCTGGAAGCAATCGCACGGCAGTTCGATCACCGCCGTTCGACGCCAGACCGGTTTCTATCACGACTTCGCACGGGCCGCGCTTGGTGCCGGCAGCCTGCACGTGCAGTGGCTGACGCTCGAGTCCAAGCCGATCGCCTACAACCTCGGGTACCTCACGCAAGCCGGTTACCACTATCTGAAGACAAGCTACGACGACGCGTACCGTTCCCTGAGTCCCGCGACAGTGCTTCGCGCACGCCTGATCGAAAGCCTCATTGCCCGTGGTGTTTCGCGCTTTGACTTCCCCGGGGAACCTTACCAATGGGAATCGCAGTGGACCAGCACCCTGCGCCGGCGCGTCGTGCTGTCGGTGTATCCGCCGACGGTTCGCGGTCAGATGCTCGCACTGATCGAGCGCTTGCGACCGCGTAGTTCGGCCGCTCAGGTACAGCACGTTGACCCGCGTGCCACGCGCCCCCGCAGTTCGGAGGGCGCGTGAAGCTGCGATCGACCTTGCCGGCGTGGCTCCTGCTGGCCATTGGCATGATGGCGGTCATTGTCCTGCTCCTGACCGAGGATCTGGGCGGGAGCCAACTCAACACGCTGTTGTTGTACCTGCCCGGCATCGACAAGGTCATGCATTTCGCCCAGTCCCTGGCCGTGTGCTCTGTACTCTACTGGCTGCTTGGTCGCACTCGACTTCCGGCAGGGACCCGCCTGATGCTGGCGGTAGGAGGGGCACTGACCGCGGCCGTCTTCGACGAGGTCCAACAGAGCTGGACGGCCGAACGGACCGTGGAGCTCGCAGACCTTGGTGCGGGGGTGTCGGGAATCATTGTCGCCGGAGCCCTGCTTACCGACCTTCGCCGGCATCGACTGGCGGCGGTAGTGGTGCTTATTGGACTGACCCTCGGCGGCTTCGTCACCTACGACTCGTACCGGCGAACACACGACTACAACAACGGCGTGTTGGCCGACCGGCAAGGCCGTCCTGACGAAGCATTGCAGCACTATCTCAGGGCGGTCGAGGCAGGAGTGGAGCATCCCGAGGTGTACAACGCCGCGGCGTGGTCGACGCTCGAGACAGGAGGCGACGCCCGACAGGCGGTCGAGTTCGCCGGGCGATCGCTGGCCCTGAGGCCCGGGAACCCTGACACGCTCGATACCTACGGATGGGCGTTGTTTCGGGCAGGTCGCGTGGCCGATGCTGTTGCTCCCCTCGAAGCGGCTCTGGCGGCGAAACCGGACATCTACTGCATTCACTACCATCTCGGGGCGGTCTACCGGCAGCTGGGCCGCCGCGAAGAAGGGGACCGGCATCTTCGCGAGCAGCTCGAGCGGATGCCGTACACGCGCGAGGCCATCCTGGCAAAGGACCTGCTGGCGCAATCGGAACAGAGCCTGAGGGACTTACGGTGAACAGCGGAAACATCAACGTCCTTCGGTCGGTAGCCGAGTTGGAGGCGCTGGCGGATGACTGGCGCATGCTCTCGGAGCGGTTCGGTACGCCGCTCCTCGACCATGACTGGTTCTTGTGTGCGGCGCAAGCGCTTCACCACGAGTCCGACCTTCGCGTGGTGACCGTGCGTCAGGATGGGGTCCTGACAGCGGTGGCGCCAATGGCTGTCGACCAATCCGGCCGTTATCTAGCCAACCTCGGAACGTCGGTGCTCCACGAACCAAGCGGCTGGCTGTTTGCGTCCGAAGCGGCACTGCGGAAGTTGGTGAGTGGGGTGGTTGATCTCGGTAAGGCGATCGTGCTCGACCGGACAAGTTCCGCGATTTGCGACCTGTTGCCGCGGCTGGCTCGGTGGCAGGCAGTAACGATACGACGCCAGACCGCGTCGTCGTTCATCGTGCCCACGAATCAACCATGGGAGTCTTACTGCGCATCGTTGTCGTCGCGAACCAAGCGGAAGCTCGACGCCGCCCGCGCCAGAGCAGAGCGGCACGGAGGTGCGGTTCGGATCGTCCGGTTGGCACCAGGGCCCGATGAAGTGGACCAGGCGCTGGCGATGCTGGTTGGCGTCGAGGCGACCGGCTGGAAGTCACGGCAAGGTTCTGCATTGGCGTCTCGCGCTGACCTGTTCCGGTTCTTTCAGTTGTATGCGCGCCGAGCCGCCTCGAAAGGGTCGCTGCGGGTATCGGTGCTCTGGATCGGTGACAAGGCGGCCGCGGTCGAATTGGGAGTAGTGACCCATGGGCGAATGTGGGGTCTCAAACTGGCTTACGACGAGCAATTCGCGGCCTGTGCGCCAGCCATCCAATTAGTACATTCCTCGATCAAGGAGGCGACGGCGTTGGGCCTGAGCGCGTACGAGTTTCTTGGCTCCGCCGAATCCTGGCAGGAACGGTGGCGGCCCGAGCGTCGAGGCTACGAGCTGACGGTGATTTACCCCTTGAGCCCGCCCGCACTGATCACCGCGCTCCAGGAGGTCACATCCTTTTTCACGCGCGGGGGGCAGCGGCGCGGACGACCCTTGCCGGTGATCGCGTGAAACGCGTGGCGAACAGGATCGGGAAGAACCTCTGATGATTGCCGGTATCAGCGGTGGAGCGCGAGACGGAACGGTGGCACTCGCCGAGCCGCGGCGGATTGTAGGTGTGTGCTCGCAGGAACGAGTAACGCGGGTCAGGGACGCCGGTGTCAATGCCGGCGGGTTTCCCGACGAAGCGCTCGACTTGCTTCTTCAGAGGCTCGGTCGAACCCGACGTGATGTCACCCGACAGGTCGTGGCTGATGGCGAGTCCGGCGAACGATCCAATGGGCAATTCGAGCGCATCAACCATCACTTTGCCCACGCCAGCACGGCGTATTTGACCTCACCCTTCGAGTCGGCGACCGTCGTCGTGTGTGACCACGAGCCGCCGTGGGTCAGTGTTTGGACGGGCGACGGGGCGACGATCCGCCCCGTCGAGTGGCCGCCGCATGGCGCGGGTTTCGCCAATGTCTACTCGCGCTTTGCCGCGGCGTTTGGTTTTCGTTCGACCGCAGGCGACCAGCGGCTGGAGGCTCTATCGCGCCTTCGGCCGGGTCATCGCGACAGCGAAGTCGACCGATTGATCAGTCGCGTCGACGGTGTCTTGATCGTGGACCCAAGCTTGGAACGCCGGCTCGAGGATCGCATTGCCGGCGATCCTGACCCGGGGGGCTCGTCGCGCGCCGCTCTGGCGGCAGCGCTCCAGGCGCGGTTGGGCGAGCTGCTGATCGAGTTTTTCGGCGAGGTCCAGGGCCGACTGGGCTCTGCACGGCTGTGCGTGGGAGGCAGCCTCTTCTATCACTCGTCGATAAACACCTTGCTCAAACAATCCGGGCTGTTCCGCGATGTGTTCGTGCCGGTCGATCCGGGCAACAGCGGGCTGGCAGTGGGCGCTGCCTGTCATGCTCTTGGTGCCGGTCCCGCGCTGGCGTCGCCCTTTCTTGGCCCTTCGTATTCACCTCAAGAAACCAAGGAAATCCTCGACAACTGCAAGCTCCAGTACTCGTGGGAGTCCGAGGAAGCAACGGTCGGCGCGGCCGTCACAGCGCTAAAGCAGGGGCACCTGGTCGGTTGGTTCGATGGTCCCATGGAATGGGGGCACCGCGCGCTTGGTGCGCGGTGCATTCTGGCGAACCCGCTGGCGCCATATGTTCTGGAGAACCTCAATCGCTTTCTGAAACGGCGCGAGCCCTGGCGAGGGTACGCTCTGAGCGGGCTCCAGGAAGCGGTCGCCGAACACTTCGTGGGTCCCGACAGCGCCCCCTTGATGGAGTGCGACTATCGACTCCGCGATGTCACCCGATTTCGTCATGCCCTGCCGTCCGCCGAGGCGGCTATTCGGGTGCAGACGGTGGCGCCCGACGGAGGGCTGCCGCGATTCCGGCGGCTTCTCGAGGCCTTCGGCGAAGCGACCGGCATCCCGTTTCTCGTGAACACGTCGTTCAACGGGTTCCACGAACCAATTGTCTGCAGTCCGCGCGATGCCGTTCGCGTGTTTTACGGCTCAGGAATTGACCTCCTGGTCTTGAACCAGTTCGTCTTACGAAAGTGACGGCTTAAGCAAACGATGGGCGATCGATACATACTCGGGATCTCGGCCTTCTACCACGACAGCGCTGCCGCGCTACTGCGGAATGGCGAAATCATCGCCGCCGGTTCGGAAGAGCGGTTCACCCGCAAGAAGGGTGACGCCACCTTTCCGCATCGCGCCGTTGAGTTCTGCCTTAAGCAAGCGGGCATTCAGGTATCCGACCTCTCTTCAGTCGGCTTTTACGACAAGCCACTGCTCAAGTTCGAGCGAATCCTGGAGACCTATCTCGGCGTGGTGCCAAGCGGGTTCCGTTCGTTCCTGATGGCGGGGCCGCTCTGGATCAAGGACAAGCTTTACATCGATCGGCAGCTGCGCGAGGAACTGGGTTACGACGGCGAGATCCTTTAC
>Ga0210377_10005571_pt1 | contig 10325 bp, 4 predicted proteins | sample PLM4_65_b1redo_FD_155480 | JGI IMG/M metagenome (GOLD analysis project Ga0210377, IMG submission 155480) | Groundwater sediment microbial communities from an aquifer in East River, Colorado, USA - PLM4_65_b1 redo | ecosystem: Environmental > Terrestrial > Soil > Riparian zone | place: USA: East...
TCTTGAGCTTATTGCCTATGGGCTCAAACCGATCATATTCGAACGGGGTAAAAAGCTGGAAGAGCGGACCATCGATGTTCAAAAATTCATGAAAGAAAAGGTGCTCGACCCCGAATCGAATATCCAGTTCGGCGAAGGCGGCGCGGGTTCGTATTCCGACGGGAAGCTGTTTTCCCGGAGAATGAATACGGAATATATCAACAGGGTGCTGGATACGTTCATTAAGTTCGGCGCGCCCGAAGAAATCGGGTATGTCAGCAAGCCCCATCTGGGAACGGACGTGCTGTGCAGGATCGTCCGCAATATAAGGAACTATGTCCTCGAACAGGGCGGTGAGATATATTACAGCTCAAAAATGACGGATATGCTTCTATCGGACAATGCAGTCGTCGGCGTCGTCATAAACGGAGAAAAGGAATATCAATGTTCAAGCATCTATCTTGCCGTGGGACATTCCGCGCGCGATACCTTTGAAATGCTCCATAAAAAAGGCATTTTTCTTGAGCAAAAGCCGATCTCCGTCGGGGTGAGAGTGGAGCACCCGGTGGAGATCATCAATCTCATGCGCTACGGCGATAAATATAAGGACTTTCCCGGCATCGGGGCTGCCACGTATTCTCTGAATTACACTGATCGAAAAAAAAGAAGGGGCGTGTATACCTTCTGCATGTGTCCGGGCGGCGAGGTGATGAACGCTTCCTCCGAAAACGGCATGCTGGTCGTAAACGGCATGAGCTACTCCCGCAGGGCATCGAAATTTTCTAATGCGGCCCTCGTTGTAACCTGCCAAACCGACGATTATTGCTCAGCCCATCCCCTGGCCGGGGTCGAATTCCAAAAAGATATCGAGCGAAAGGCATTTCATGCAGGAGGAGGGAAATGGGAAGTCCCTGCTCAGAATTTGCCGGATTTTTTGAGCAGGAAGGTCTCGGACAGTTTAAATAAAAATTCGTGTGCCATGGGAACTGTAGCGGCGGATCTGCATGAAATGTTTCCCGCATTTGTAAACGATGCGCTCGTGGCCGCCTTTACGACCTGGGAAAAGACGTATCCGTTATTTGTATCCCCTCATGCCATATTGATAGGTGCTGAAACAAGAACGTCGGCGCCTCTCAGGATCACGCGCAGCGAAAAATTTGAATCAGTGAACGTCAAGAACCTATACCCCATAGGCGAAGGCTCCGGCTATACGGGCGGGATAACGAGTTCGGCTGCTGATGCGATAAGGGCGGTGGAGGCTGTTCTGTCATCCCTCTAACAACACGGTTAATGCGCATCAACAGGCGGACCGCCGGGCGCAGGCGCTGCCCGTTTAACCAGTCGTCAGAGAGAGGCGCTTCGAAGTCCGACTCTCAACTCTCTATTCTTCAATAGTTAGCAAACATAACCCATCAACAGCCGCCCAATTTTCTTGCTAATTCCCCGCTGTTATAGTATTCTTTTTTCCATTATTGCATTCAAGCATTTGAATGAGGACGCATAATGCCGATAAACTCGGATAAGTCGCATTTATGGAAAGCCGACGTCGCAGAGTCAATCGATTTCTATAATGACTGGTTCCTCCGCTTCGCCCCCGGCACCTACCGCAAGCAGCGCGTAATCCGCACAAAAGAAGTTCTCGCCGCATTTGAGAAGACCGGCAACTTGATACAGATCACGCCTCAGGTCCTGAGAGAAAGCCCTGGAATCCTGCCTATCCTCCGCATGGTAACAGCGCCGCCGCTGGCCCGGGACCGACTCATTGGGCTCGCTCACCTCAATAAGGCAATGATCGGTGCGATGGAAGGAAGCGAAGACAAGCCGCCGCGCCTGCCTGTTCGCATGGGAAAAGCCGAACTCGAAGAGGGTTTGCTGCGCATTTGTGAGATCGTGGCGGAACTTGCCGACCGTGACCTACTTCCCTGGATAGTTACAGGCGAAGACCCATCGGAGACTGTCAAGGACAGGGCGGCCACCGTCATAGCGGACCGCCTCTGCGGCGCGACAACGGACCCCATCATTAGAAACGCCCAGGAGAAACGGCAGCTTGCCGCGCTCAAGCGATGGCTTGAACGCAATGGATATGAACAGATCGAAACCGAGGATGCCCGGAACCTCGATAAGATGCCACCCGGCACGTTTACCTTCCGTCTCAACCTGTTCGTCGGAAAGAAAAAGACCCCTGTCAATATACCCATCGATTGCGTTGTAAAGCCTCTCCACGCCGGCGAGCGGGACCTTCCCGTTTTGATCGAGGCGAAGTCAGCGGGAGACGCGACGAATACCAACAAGAGACGAAAAGAAGAAGCTCAAAAGTTCACGCAGCTCAAAGAGAGCTATGGAAAGAACGTCGAGTTTATTCTTCTCCTGTGCGGTTACTTCGAACCCGGCTATCTTGGATACGAGGCGTCAGAGGGGATTGACTGGGTTTGGGAACACCGTTTAAATGATCTGAACGGTCTTCTGATCAAGGGTAAAAAAAAAGCCCGCAGGATCGAAGAAACAGTAGAGGCGTATGAACCGACGAAGCCGAGCGTAACAGAACAAGAACGATTTAAACTTCAATTAAACGTTGACGGAACAAAATCCCCAGAAGAAAGAAATGTTCACGGTCAGTTTTCAACGCCTTATGTCCTAGCTCGCCAAATAGTCGATAGATCACTTGCGGAATTGCCTTTATCGGAACCAATTTTGTTTCTCGAACCTGCTCTGGGTTCAGGGGTGTTTTATTCCGCCTTGATGCAAGAGATCGGGGACCATGCGATTCTGGAAGCCGTGGGTGTGGAGCTGGATGTGGCATATGCAAAGATAGCGGCGAAACTTTTCAGTGACAAAGATTTCAAAGTGGTCATTCAGGACTTCTTCGCATTCGCGCGCGCGGATGGGAACCGCTCCCGCTTCAATTTGCTCTGCACGAACCCTCCCTATGTCAGGCATCATCACATCGAATCGTCATTGAAACAGGAGTTGCAGGCGCTCGTACACAAGAACCTCGGCTTGAAGATCAGCGGCCTTTCGGGGTTATACATGTATTTTGTATTGTTGGCTGATGCTCTTCTTGCGCCTAGCGGCGTTGCATCCTGGCTTATCCCGTCAGAATTCCTCTATGTAAATTACGGCCAGCCTCTGCGGGATTACCTGAGCAAGCAAGTAACTCTATTAAGTATACATCAATTCGATCCAGCTACAGTCCAGTTCGACGATGCACTTGTCTCGTCCTGCGTCGTGACATATAAAAAGACATGTCCTACGGAAAAAGCATCATTTACCTTCACATTCGGCGGCAGCATAGCCCACCCCTCTGAAACGAGGACTGTAGACCTTTTCAACCGGGACAGTGCGCGGAAGTGGAGCTTGCTCCATTTTGATCAGGAAGAGGTATTGCACGGGGAAAGGGATGTTTTGTCCGATTTCTTTGACATTCGACGAGGCGTAGCAACCGGTGCAAATGAATTTTTCATTATCAGTCCTGAAGTCATAAAGGAATATTCAATACCTCGCAAGTTCCTGAAGCCTATTCTTCCCAGTCCGCGTTATTTGACTCAAGACGTTATTGAAGCGAATCCCGACGGCACACCGAAGATTGCAAACCTGAAATTCCTTCTGGACTGCAACCTTCCGCCTGATGTCGTAAAAGAACGACATTCCGGTCTCTGGCAGTACCTTCAAAGCGGCAAGAAACAAGGGCTGCATGAGCGTTACCTCTGCGCAAGCAAAGAAGTCTGGTATTACCAAGAAAAACGCGCCCCATCGCTCTATATGGCAACGTACATGGGCCGATCAAACGGCAACGGCCAGGCGCCGATCCGTTTTTATCTCAATCACTCCCAGGCAATCGCTACGAATGTATTTTTACATCTCTATCCGAAGCCCGCGTTGCTGAACCTGCTCAATGAACAGCCGGAACGAATGAAAGAGCTACTCGACCTAATGAATGCCATTCCATTGCAGGAATTCATGCGCGTCGGACGGGCATACGGCGGGGGGCTGCACAAAGTCGAGCCGGGTGAGCTTAAGAATCTTGCGTTCAGTCTATTGCCGAAGTGGGTGAAGGGGGCTGTGGAGAAGCAGATGGTGTTGATATGAAGAAGATGTAAAGGTCAATGAAAGGACCCAAACTTCTTCAAGATTGTAGAGTAATCATGAGTATCGCCGGGGAAAGATCGAGTAGGGGTGACGAATATCAGCTTCGGATCGCGCTACATTGGTTGATCCGAATGCTGGGCGATGATTCTATACGTGCCATTCAGGCCGAATCGACAGGTGTGCCAGACGAGGATTACCCTGTATCAGTCGATGATGTAGTGGTCTTATTTCAAGATGGTAGTGCATATTTTATCCAAGCGAAAAAGAACCAGCCTCAGTATCGTCATTGGTCCTTTACGGATATAGTCCTTCAAGAGGAGCTATGTAAGGCGAGGGACCAACTTGAAAGTCGAGAGCATTCGACTGTTTACTTTTACTCTCGCTCTCCCTTTGGAGATTTGCAAGCTTTGACCGAAGGGTGTCAAGCGTACCCTGACTATTCCTCCTTTATCCGGGATGCTCCTAAAACACTTACTAGCTCTCTAAGCAAACTCGCCGAGATTATTGAACGATCTAAGGAATCATCTTTCTATTTTGTACGTGGCCTGCAATTCGGCCCACATCTAGGCTTTGAGGATTGGGATCGTGAAAACCTGGCCGCGCTGGACCGAATCGTGTCGCGGGCCGGACAGGCTATGCCAATACTCGAGCGTTTCCTTGGAAGCCAGCAAGCGAAGTTGCGTGATGTTCGTTATCTTATAACTCGTAAAGATGTCTTTGACGAATTAGCAAAACAGGGCATAATGGCGACCCCTAAACGAAGTGAGGCGGAGATACTGAACATTTTTGCTTCCGCTTCGAGGATCGGTCGAAATTGGCTCCGTACGGTCGGTGGAGAGAAAATTCCACGGGCCGAGCTGCAGCAATTGATAGCGCTTGTCAATCAAGGTTGTAGATCTGTTTTGCTTACAGATCGGCCCGGTAGTGGTAAAACTTGCCTTTTATTAGACTTCGCTGACTATATCGAAAATTCAACCGCCCTAGGAATGTTGTTCATTAAGGGCGATCAGTTTACGGATGCCGATGCCGAGTCGGATTTGGCGGAACGTGGACTGCCAGAGGACATTACTGGTCAATGCGCTCGTCTTGCCACTTATCGGCGAGTCGTAGTAATTATAGATTCATTAGATGTGCTGTCGTTAAGTCGTCGGCACGGTGCTCTCAAGGTTTTTCTCGGATTGATGGATAGATTGGCAGTGATAGATGGATTAACACTCGTTGTGGCCTGTCGTGATTTTGACTTGAAATACGACCCTCAATTGCGTGGGAGACAATGGCAGCAAATGATTACTATCGGACCGCTGGATTTCGATTCAGTTGTGTCCCCTCTTCTCCGCAAATGGGGGATAGAGCCAACTGGACTCAACCCGGAACTTCAAAAGCTTATAACTCTTCCACAAAATCTCCGTCTCTTTGAGAAGCTGGCGCAGAGACAACCTCGTTCTCTTCCACTTTCAGTTTTTGAGTTATATGAAAGATTTCTTGAAGAGGTAATCGCACAAGATCAAGTACTTGGTCAGTCCGTTGTAACAGTGCTGCAGGAACTGGCGGACCGCTTAATACAACAACGAACCCAATCTTTTCAGAGAGCAGCTCTTTTATTGGATGAGCGAGTTGTGCAGCGGTTGATAAGCCAGGAGGTCCTTGTTGAAACCAAACCGAGTATGTTAGCCTTCAGTCATCAGACTCTTGCAGACAGCCTTCTCGTTCGAAGCGCGATTGCCCACGGCAGGAGCATTGAGGACTTCATCCTTGCGTATCCTCCGTTTCCATTTATTCGACCATCGGTGCGGTCCTTCTTTTTCTTTCTTCGGTCGAGTCAACCTGATGTTTTCAGACGGCAAGTGCGTTCAGTTTTGTCAAATGCGGGTATTGCATATCATCTGAAGCGTCTAATAGTAGAGTCAATTGCCGAAGTGACGCCAGTGGAAGAGGACTGGCTTCTGCTCCGTTGGATTTTCCAGAACCATCCTGACCTCTTTAAGCGGGTACTCTGGCGCATGGAATCTGTTCATTGGTTTCACTTCCTCATACAACATTGGCTTTCAGAAGCAAAGGTCACTCCAGATCAGACGAATTGGCTACTCCAATTTGTGTCACGATTAAAGACGTGGATGAATCGATTCCCTGTGCAAGTCATCAGCCTGTGGAGAGAAGCGCTTTCAGAACAATGGGCTGAAATGAACAGCCTTGCTTGGGAAATCACGTTGGCTCTTGACAAGTTTGAACGTTGGGAGACGGAAGGAATCAGAGAGCTTCTTGATAATCTGAATAACGCGTCAAGCGACCAACATCGTTCGCTCGGGAAGCCGTTAAGTCAATGGATTCAAGCTACTGATAACGGGGATGATCTATTGTGGCTATATATTTCAAAGAACGTCATCGCAGAGGATATGTCTCGATGGAACCTTGGGAGTAAATTGCGTTGCGAACCTCATGAGTTTTGCACAGCAGATTTTTTGGCCGACAGATTATGTAAGTCTGGCCAACTGCTGACATTGGCGTTGAGCGACTTAGATCGGTGGAGTGAACATGAGCCTTTGCAACTTCAAGGACAGGGACTACGAACGGGTTTTCTTCACGAAACCACTTGGCGGTTTCGGCATACGGCTCATGATATCCATCATGCTGATAGCCTGACTATTTTGGTAGATGCAATCGAAAAAGCGCTTAAATTAAGGGCCAATAATGATGACGAATGGTGGCGTACTAAGGAGCCGCAATTTAGAAGTAGCTATAACGCTGGAATTCGGTATTTGTTTGTCGAGGCATACAAGCTTAATCTCGAAGCAAATTTGGTCGGTATCGAAGCTCAATTGAATGATGGAAGATTGTTCCGCTTTGGAAACATTGAAAATGAGCTTGGACAACTCATGAGAGCTTCCTACCCCTTGATATCAACCGAAACTCAGATACAGAATCAGACCATTATTCTTGCATTATATGGTGATGAGGACTTTGGTCCAGAGGTACAACAGGAATGGGTGAGTCATGAAATCTACAACTATTTGATTTGGATTCCTACGATATTTCGTACCAGAGAAGCGCAGAATTTTATAGAGATATGGCAAAATCGTTTTGGTTCCGCACTCCCTACTCCACAAATTTATTCATCTGGTGGCACCGTCGAAGCACCTCTAACCGCTCAGGAATTACTGGGTTTATCTGATGAGTCTATACTAAGACTTCTTTATCATTATAATGACTATCGCGGATGGCACGAGATTGCAGACGGTCGCATGGTAGGCGGCCGTGATCAAGTTAAATATGTCCTCAGAACGGCCTCGTCACTCCATCCAAAACGCTTTTTAGATGTATTCTACCAGCTGCTTGAAGAGGGATACTTCGCGGGATATTTATGTGCGATTATCGATGGTATTGGTGATCATCTTCGGTATAAGTTTGGAAACCTACAAAAGCCGAATGGCTGGTCGCCTACAGAGCCAACCTCTTCTGGTCGAGATATCGCCTTAGCGCTGTTAAGCTTGCTGGAACGCTATCCAATTATTTGGAAGAGGGGTGGGACGGTAAGCCATGCTATAGAAGCATGTTGTTATGTTTTGGATGATGCCGAATCAATCGAACGATTGCTCTTTCTACTATTACGATTAGTCACGGCCGATGATCCGAGCCCTGAGAGGGCTGCCAGTAATGATGATCTTGCTTTTATGTCAATTAATTCAACGCGTGGACTGGCCGCCGAAAGCGTGATGATTATCTGCAATAAGCTACTTGAGGCGGATGCTCAATTACCGGATTTGCTTCCGATTCTTATACGACGCTTCGCTAGTGACCCTGTCGTCAGTGTCCGAGTTTCTATTCTCATCAGATTACCCTATTTGATGCACAAAATGCCGGTATTCGGATGGCAGGTTTTCGCTGACATATTCAAAGAACCTCATACCAAGTTATGGCTTTACGCGGAAAAATGCCTATACTACCAGTATAGCGAACACTTTTATCAGGTCGAACCATATTTAAAACGAATTCTGCAGGAGGGCGGAGAGGATGCCGGTGCGGTATGGGGTCGTATAGCGGCTTTGGCTTGTTTGTCAGGTCATTTTACTGTGGACTTGCTTTTCACACTTTTACAGACGGCATCTGTCGCATCGTACCAAGGAATGGTGCAGGTTTATAGCGCGAACCTGGATAGGCAAGAACACAATCTTATATGTCATGCAGGATTATTGAAGGTATTGAGACAGAACAATGTGCCACAAAAGGTCATTGCGACTGTAGAACACGCATGCTTCGGTCGTAAATCTAATTATGGCCAAATATCTCGTGATCTTGCCCTAACTTTTATTGCCTCAGCCATGCCAGATGATGGCCGTCACGGCCTACATAACTTTATTGATTGGCTTGGTAGCGAGGCGCGTCGTGCGCCTCTCATAGCGCTGGAAGTAGCGGAATCATTGGTCAATACACTAGAAGGACAAGGGGGACAGCAGAGGTTGTGGCATACGGAACCACTCATTGCTGCACTTATAGAAATCCTTCGTGAAGCAGATGAAAGCGATGACCAGGACTTAATTCGTCGTGCGCTCGAACTGCAGGATAGATTTCTTCGATTAGACATCCACGGGATGGATGACCTCTTTAATCAATCATTAAAGTAATCAGCGTTTCCTTGGGGTCGAATCTCAGATGTTGACAAAGATAACGTAGCTTATATTCGATACGATGCTTCCAACCTGCGGGTCCACAGCGATGTGTTTCGCGTCGCGCGTTCCCACTCATAAGTTTGCTAACATCCTCCATAGCGTTCCATATTTAAACACATCTCTGCACACATCCTCTTTCTATAAATTCTCTCTGAATAAATAGACCTCCACTGATTTAAGGCCCGAAAACAAAGCTCCATATCATTGTTCCGCTTCTGATTTCCAATCCTGGTTCGCAGCATACTGTTCACCTCCGTTCATATCTGAAACGCATCGCTTTTCATTAAAACCAATATAACTCTAATAAAACAATGACATCCGTAATGGCACTGTGGTTGCAATATAGTAAGCAACGCAGTGCACATGCGAAGGAGGGTTTTAGAATGGGAAAGAGACAATTGTTGTTCGTCACCTATCGTGATGAAAATTTGGAAGAAGGGGTTTCGTACGCCATCGAGCTCGCTAAGGCAATGTATGAGGACATTACGCTCCTGTTCGTCCATAAGCAGAGCCGTCTGATGGCCAAGTTCGAAAACCTCATGACGGCTGTCAGTTTTGCCGAGGCAGGCGAGCACGACACGGCGCAGCAGATCATGAGCGAGGGTTCTCAGGACAGGCAGGAAGTCTTCGAAAAGGAGCTCGATACTGTTGTGAAAAAATGCTTCCAGGAAGGCATTCAGGTGCAGGTCCATTCCATGGGTCTGGACGCGATATCAGGCATTCGAAAATTCCTCAAGGAGCATACCGGCATCGATAAGGTCGTGTTGAGTCCCGCGATCACCGAAGCGGGTAATGTTACTTCCAAAGACCTGAACCGGCTGGTACGCACTGCATCGCGTCCGATCGTGACCATGACCAGGCAGGCATGTGCAGTGGCGTAAGAGCAGAGAGCAGAGAGCAGAGAGCAGAGAGCAGAGAGCAGAGAGCACTATGCTCCATGCCGGATCAGAAGCGCTGTGGTATTTAAAATAATATTTAAAGAAAAGGAGTTCGAGTAATGTACCTGTATCTACCTGTAGCATTGACCAGCATCAACCTCCTGATCCCCGTGGGGCTCGGGTTGGCCGTTGGACTGCTTTCCGGTCTTTTCGGCGTAGGCGGCGGATTTCTTTTGACGCCGCTTCTCATCATGTTCGGCATTCCATCGACGGTTGCCGCGGCTACTGATTCCAACCAGATCGTGGCGGCATCCACGTCCGGCACCTATGCCCACTGGAAGGTCGGCAATGTGGACTTTAAGATGGGACTGTATCTCCTTGTCGGCGGATTTATCGGAGGCATCGTCGGCGTCCAGGCAATCAAGCTGCTCCATGCCATGGGCAATGCTGATTTCGTGATCAAGATTACGTATATCCTCATGCTCGGCATCGTCGGTGTCTACATGTTCATCGAGAGCCTGCAGAGCATGAGGAATAAAAAGGATGTGGCCGGAGAAGAGACGAAAGAAGAAAAAGAGTCGGCAATGGGCAGGTTCCTGAAGTCCCTGCCGCTCCAGACCCGCTTCGAGAAGTCGGGCATCACTCATTCCGTGTTCGTCCCGATCGTACTTGGCGGATTTGTCGGCATTCTTGCCGCCATCATGGGCGTGGGCGGCGG
>Ga0210377_10005572_pt1 | contig 10324 bp, 11 predicted proteins | sample PLM4_65_b1redo_FD_155480 | JGI IMG/M metagenome (GOLD analysis project Ga0210377, IMG submission 155480) | Groundwater sediment microbial communities from an aquifer in East River, Colorado, USA - PLM4_65_b1 redo | ecosystem: Environmental > Terrestrial > Soil > Riparian zone | place: USA: East...
CCCAGCGTTGTTACGATACAGCCGCTTTCTCAGACGGTTTCCCAGATAGCGGACGCCTATTTGAACCTCTCACATACGGATCTTTCCGGCGGCAACTACAGTGGCAATGATGACTGGGGGACCTCCAGCTCTCCGAGGATTACTCGGGTTACAGGTAATACTCAGATCCAAGGCACCATTGAGGGCTATGGTGTGCTCATCGTGGACGGGGCTCTAGATATCCAGGGTAATTTCACCTTTCACGGTCTGGTCATAGCGCGCGGAGATATCCAGGTGCAGATCACCGGCAATGCCGGCATCTACGGTTCAGTGATGCTAGCCGAGAGCTCATATTATGATCCGACTGTCGAGCTAGATGTGCGGGGAAACGCTCATATCCGCTACGACAGTTGCGCCCTGGCGGCGGCCAATAGTTGGGCCCCCCTTCCCAAGGCGGCCAAGCTCGTAGCATGGCAGGAAAAACTTACGAGTTAGTCCACGCTGATTTTTTCTTTCCTCAGTGCTCCACTGTTAAAGTTCCGTTGTCGGATTACATTAATTGTCACTCCGACCCAGTTACGTAATTTTTCCAAGTTTAAAGGTGAGACATCTATTGATTCTGAATGGATTTTTGTCTGGCATGATTTTCGCTACACATACCTCGTGAAGGCAAACATTTATAGAAACTTTTCGAAGAGACCGGGCAGAAGTGCTTCAGGGGGTTTTGACAGTGAAGAGTTTTACTTTCCTCAAGGCCACGAGACAAGAACAGTCCAAGGTCTTTTCTTACAGCGGTTTTACCCTGTTAGAGATCATAGTAACTTTAGCCATCTTCAGTATCCTGGCTGCGATTGCTGTTCCTATTTGGGGCACGCTGCTTCCCGGCTATCAACTCAGTGCGGCGACGCGCCAGGTGGCAACGGAATTTCACTCGGTGCGAAATCGAGCCATGGTGCAATATAGAAGATTTCGGATTGTTTTCGATTCAGGCACGACTTATAGGGTCGAGAGGGAAAACACCCCGGGGGCTGCCGACTACACCTCCTTTGGTGGTCCCAAGAGTTTGCCCGGGGGGGTCACAGTGGCGTCGAGTGGCACGCCGGTTTTCCAGACCCATGGAGACGCCTCGCCGGTGGCGAATATTACCCTCAGCAATTCCAAGGGGGTGACGAAAGTCGTAGCGATTAGTTCGACCGGAAGAGTAGAGATCCAATAGCTTTTGATTCACGATTTGGGAGCCAATGCGACTAGATTCACAAGACAAGAAGGCTTGCGCTGACGGGACCCCGCCCAACACTCAGCGAGGTTATACGCTGGTGGAGGTTTTTTTTGCCATCTTCATCGTCGCCACAGTGTTTCTCGGGCTCTCAGGCATGACCGTCACGCTGATACAGAGCAACTCAACGAACGACTTCACGGATATCGCCGTGGACTTGGCTCAAGACAAGCTGGAAGAGCTGAAAAACGCTTCGTTTACCAGCGCCGTGGTGGCGGATGTGAACAGCGCAAACAATGGTGATCTGGAGAGCGTCTCCAATTTCGATTTTCAGCAGAGCAATATCAACGAAATGGGCGGCCCGGGTGGAAGCTTTACCCGGACTTGGAATATTGCGGACAGTGTTCCCAAGGCCGGCATGAAAACGGTGGTCGTCGTTGTGACGTGGACGGACCGGCTCGGGATCCATAGGGTTTCGTTTAGGACCATTCTTTAGGAGAGAATGGAATGGTAACTGGTAAAGGCGAAAAAGGCTTCACCCTCAGTGAATTGCTAGTCGCGATGACGCTGGGCTTAATCATGTTGGCGGGAGTTTACAGCTTCTATGCCACCAGTATGCCGGTCTACGCGCTCCAGGACCAACTGTTGGAAACCCAGCAAAATCTACGCATCGGCCTGGAGCTGCTGGTTGAAGATATCCAGCGAGCGGGCGGGGCCGGCATCCCTGCGGCCGTCGCGGTAAGCGCTACGAACTCCTCAACAAGCCCCGACTCCTTTCGGCTCCTTATCCCTGATTCGACGATATGCCCGCCACCCAAACCCCAGGTTATCCCTATTGTCACGTATAACGGTTCTGCGGCCAACATGTTTCTATCGTCTGGAAGCGCCTGCGCGGCGATGGACGGGAAGATAGGCATAGCGGTGACTGCAGATGGTCTCAATCATAGAACCATACAAATTACCCAGGTCACCATCGCAAACGATAAGGTCAATTTCAGTCCAGGCCTCTCCCCTATGAATTCGCCGGGGGGACTAGGGGCTGATTATACCGGTGGGACACTGGTCTTGCTTCGTCAGGTTGACTATGCGATCGACCTTGCGGACCCGGCCAAGCCCATTCTCACGCGGGATCTTAATGATGGCGCTGGCGCGCAGCCGCTGGCTAATTATATCGAAGATATGCAGATTGGCGTCGGCTATGACCGAAACAGCGATGGCCTCCTCACGGAAGCTGGCGGCGCGATTGACGATGATGAGTGGGTCTTCAATGTTGCGGGAGAGAGCAATGCCGGCGAGGCGCCCACGAACCTTAGAGAAGCAAGGCTCGTCTTGGTAGGGAGAACAAGACTTGCAGATGCCAAGTTTCAGGGGGCGCGGCCTGCCATCTTGGATCGGACGCAAGGGGGAGCTGACAGTTACCGACGCAGAATCAGGGAGACTAAAATTCAGATCAGGAATCTCGGGGTCTAGTTCTCACGGGGGGTTGTCCACATGACGAAAAAGTTTCCACATCGCTCTCTTTCGTTAGTGAGAAACAAAAATGGAATTGTGATGCCCGTCGCCTTGGGCATGGTGCTTCTGCTTTCGCTAGTAGGGATGGGAGCTCTAGTGAGCAGCTCAAGGGACCTTTTAACGGCGCGCAGTCAGAGGGTAGGTAAAGGAGCGTTTTATGCTTCGGAGGGAGGCATCGTGTATGGCGTTAAGGAGCTTAACAGTTTACTGGCTACAACTCTCGCTCCGAGCTCAGCCCAAGTCGCTGCCATTACTGCGCCCTCAGTCTCGGGATTTAGTTTTGACACTTATTCCGTAGCGGCGAGCGGAGTCTCTATAGTTAAGACCATAACTACCGGACCCTATGCGGGTCTCAATTCCATTTCCGCACCGTATACGATTACCTCCCAGACTTCGGGAACTGGAGCAGATAGCGGAACAGTTAGGCTTACCCAGAGCGTTGAAGACCAATTGATCCCCTTGTTTCAGTTTGGTGTCTTCTATGACGGTGACCTTGAGATATTTCCCGGGCCCCCCATGACCTTTAATGGACGGATTCATTCGAACAAGGATATCTATCTTGGCGGCGCCTCGACGGTCGATTCCCGGATAAGCTCGGCCGGGAATATTTACCGTTGTCGTAAGGATACCTCCAGTTCAACTTGTTTCAGCGCTCAAATCAAAGACACGGCTGGGACTTACACCCACACTCTTTCATACGACCACAATACCACCAACTGGGCGACAAAGGCGTATCAAGACTGGAGCGGGCTAGTGCAAGATAGCGCCCACGGAGTTCAGAAGCTCAATTTGCCCATTGGAACTTCCAGCCCGATCGATCTCATCAAGCGGGGCGATACCATCGACCCGGCTGATTCTTCGGAGTCGGACACGTTAAAGAGCGGCCGTATGTACTGGCAGGCGGATCTGCGGATCCTGGACGGGGTAGCCTACGCCAAAAATGGCGTTACGGTCACCCTCCAGGCTGGCACAGTTTCGACCGCGACGATTTACGATTATCGAGAAAATAAGGCGATTAACCTGCGCCAAATTGACGTGGGCAATCTTGTATCCAGCGGGAAGGCGCCGGCGAACGGTATCCTTTATATCTCGGAGACCCAGAATGGGACCAACAGCAAGGCGGTGAGGCTGACGAACGGAGCAACCCTGCCGACGGGTGGTCTCACAATCGCATCTAACAACCCCATCTATCTGAAGGGGAACTACAATACGGTTAATAAAAAAGGCGCAGCCATCATGGGAGATGCGATTACCTTTCTTTCCAATAATTGGAATGACGCCAATGCGGTCAATGCGGGCAGTCCGTTCAGCAGTCGCGTCGCTTCAAATACCACAGTAAACGCCGCGGTGGTTACTGGGAACACGACAACTTCGGTAGGGAGCTATAACGGTGGACTAGAAAATCTCCCGCGCTTTTTGGAAGACTGGAGCGGTAGAACGTTTACTTATAAGGGATCTCTCATCGATCTCTGGCAGAGCCAACAAGGTACGGGGGCTTGGCAATATGGGAGCCCAAGATATACTGCGCCAAACCGGGTCTGGAGCTACGATACCGACTTTAACGATCCGGCGAACCTCCCGCCAGGAACTCCACGGGTGAGAACCTTGGCCCGCGCTCAATGGGCGCGCATGTAAAGGGCTTTCGATATCCTCCTCCCAGGTAAGATGGACGGCGCCATGGTTCTAGCCAATCCTACTTCTAGTCACGACGGGGAGGCCAGGATCGAGAACGTGACCGGCAATAGCGCGGTCTATTACACACTTATGGTATCGGCCTGGCCCTTAACCGTACCTTTAAGATGATTGGGTGGCCCCTCTCGTTCCTATTTTACGCCTTGACAGTGTATTGACGCAGAAGTATCTTCCCCGCATGGTCGGTCGCCGACAAAAAAGCCCTCTCTTATTCTCTTGTAACCGGGGGTTCACTCTCTTAGAGTTACTGGTAGTGTTGGCTATTCTCGCCATCCTGGGAGCGGTGGCTATTCCTGTTTGGAGCGTTCTGGTGCCTGCCTTTGCGCTTAACGGCGCCGCCCGCCAAATCCAGTCAGAGCTGCATAGGATCAAGAGGCAGGCTATTTCTGAGAACGTCACCTTTCGGCTCGCATTTTCGGAAACAGGGGATAATTACACCGTCGAGCGCGTAGGGGGAACAACGACCCAGCAAGGAATCAAGCCTCTGCCCAATGGGATCGATATCCGTAATGCGATTAAGCTTGGCTTTACTTCTCGGGGCACGGCGAGCCCTGGAACCGGAGGAACAGTTAAACTATGTAACTCCAAGGGCGCAGGGACGAACATCGTCTTGAGTTCTACGGGGAGGGTGCGTATCTGCAGGACCAATGTTTGTGATGCGGCATGCTGAAACTAGGAAGCTTGGACCAGGTTGGCTCAGTCAGCAGGACGGTATCCCTCTCTGCCAATATAAGTGAGACACTTACCCCCCTTGAGTTTAGTGTAGAGGGCGGGTACGAATCGAAAATGGCACCTGCTAATGCCAAGATGTTCCGGCTCTCTCTGATTGAGCGCGAGGATGGGTTTACCCTCAACGAGATCCTTGTCTCCATTGCCCTTATTGCAATAGGCGTCCTCGGCTTCTCGGTAAATACGATCGGGGTCATCCAGGGAAATCAAATAAGCGGAAACGTTACGGTCGCTACCAGTCTAGCTCAGGATAAGATGGAGCAGCTTAAAGTTTTGGGCACGGCTCTGCCCGCTTGTCCCACGGCTACGACCGCGGGCTGTTTTGATGGTCCCTTAAACTCTCAGGGGGCTACAGCCTCACCTGGGAACATCTATAGCCGCTCCTGGGTAATTACACCGAATACCCCTGCGACGGCATTATCAAGAATCGTCGTGATAGTTACCTGGCGGGATTACTTAAATCGGCAAGTGGATCTGACCACCCTTGTTTTTACAGGCTAAAAGACTTCGGCAGCGACTACGGAGCAGCCGGGGGTTTACCACCGCAGAGCTTCTCGTGGCCGCTCTCTTCGGTATGATTGTCATAGCTACCCTTTATGGTTTTTTTCGTGAGCAGATGTTTAACCTCCTCTCACAGGAAACAAAGACTGCAACGCTTGAAGACACCCGGGGCACTCTGGATATGATGATCCATGAGCTGAGGAATGCAGGGTCGTGGGGGACGGGGACAGTTCCTGTGACTGTGAGCGGTGGTACTATTTCGTGCTCTCGAGTGGTGACCGCCACAGCCACAAGCCTTAGGATTCAGGCAGACCTTAACGGGGATGGCGACTGTGAGGGTGCCACATCCGCTGAAACGGGTGAAGACGTTACCTACGACCTATCTAGCGCAACCTCCACTTGTCCTGGTTCAATTATCAGACGCAACGGGGATTGTCTGGTTGCAAATGTGGTAACGCCGACAGTATCGCTCTTTACCTACTTTGATAGCAACAATACCCAACTCGCTGCTAGTCCACCTGTTGGTAATATTAAGAGAATTAAGGTCACCTTTGGAGTTCAGGTTCAAAATCCCAATCCCAGCGCTAGGGCGGCTAACCCCTATGTCGCGTCTACCCTTTCCTCGAGCGTGGAGTTCAGGAATTAGCATTAGCAGGAGGAGCTATGAGAGCGGTAAGCAAATTATTAGCCAGTCAGCGGGGAATGATTCTGGTGATCACCCTCATGATTCTGGCGCTGCTTCTAGGGGCGGGAGTTGGCGCTATTGTCTCGACGCAGACCGATCTCAAATCCAGCAGTAACCTCAAAACAGGCACGCAGGCTCTTTATCTGGCTGAGGCAGGGATCGAGCGCGGCAAAAAGACGGTAAAGGATTCTACCTCCACTCCACCTGTGACCGCAGGGTCGTGCGCAGCGGCTGAGAGCTTGAGTCCTGGTAGTTTTACAGTTTGTTATCCAAGCACTAGCACTTCGGGCTCTGGTGCCGCAACCATTTATACGGTCACCATCAGCTCAACCGGCAACGTGGGTAGCTCCAGCAAGACCCTTCAATCTGCGATAAGAAAAGTTTTTGTGTTATCCCAAGCGGCTGTCTCCTTTACCGGCAATGAGGCAGATTCCTCTTTTTCTGGGACTGCCTTTAGAGTTGATGGGAATAACTGGGACTATAACTCATCAACCGGCACATATCAGCAAGGGGGAACAGCTCACCTAGGCGTCTCGGTTCCTAACACCGCCCTCAAAACGACTGTGAATAATGCTTTGGCATCTAACCAAAAACCCAATGTAACCGGGACGGGAGCAAACACGCCCAGCCTCGATGTGGATACGGGTTTTACCAAAAGCAATGTGAGTCAACTGGCAGATGAGTTCTGTAATCAGGCGCTGGCAGCAAACAAAACTGTAGTCCCTAACAGTACCCTGAGTATCGCTGAGGCCCAAAACTGGGGTACACACGCGAGTCCTATAATCCGCTGCTTTCAAGCAATCTCTGGATTTACCCCGGGGAACCCATCGGTCGATGTTTCCGGTAATACAACGGGGGCCGGAGTTTTAGTGGTGAGGGATGCCGATTTGGTATTCCGAGGGGCATTTAATTGGGAGGGGCTCATAATTGTCACAGGACAGAAGGCAGGCTTTGAAATACTAGGAGGAGGAAGTAGAGATATCTACGGTTCAGCCTTTGTTAATGAGACGGACTATGATCCTGTGACCTATAAGGAGCTGGTCCTTCAAGACTCGACCAACGTCCGCTATAGCGATTCTGCTCTAAAAATGGCTTATAACTTTCTCCCCATGAGCGTGATAACGTCTACCTTGCCCTCAACGATCTCAACCGTTTACTGGCGGGAGGTGACCAATTAAGACCACTCTATCGTTTGTCGGGGTCCGGAGGTTCTTTCTGTTGCACCTCAGAGGGTCTTTCTTCGGGTAGGTAGAGGGGAGATTTTTTCGGCTGGGGTAAGAGAGGTTCTTCTTTAGTCTCTTGAGGAGTGGGGGCAGAAATGGCTTTGATCTCGATGATCTGTTCTTTTGGAAGGACAATCTCCCCTTCGACGGTGTAAAGGCGGGTATGGGAACTCTCTACCCTATAAGACTGAACTGTTATTTTGCGACCGCTTTTGAGAGTTACAGCATAGTCTGCGAATAGCGGCTCTTGAGGGAGGGTAAGAAGCAACGTAGTTATTAGGGTAAGCAGGGTGAAAAATTTTCCCTGGATGATCATTTTCCAATCTTTTCGTAGAGACCTTTCTTGACAATCTAGTCCGTTTGGCAACCCAAATCAACGGTACACCCGGATCGTACCATTATCATGATGTTACTCACCCTTCCTTTTTCTGCCTCTTTTTGTCACTTTTTCCTATTTTTGTCACTTTTCCCTCCGCTTATAGCCCACTAAGCTCTAAACCGATTATTAGAATTCATCTTGAAAATCAACAAGTTGATTCTATAAAGTTACGCTGGCATAGGCTTTGCCTCTTCCAAAGTTAGTTTTCAAAGAAAGGGAGCAAGCCATGCAGGTTGAAGCTGTGGTTATGAGAGAAAAAGTCATTAAAGGTGTTCTCACGAGGAAACTGAGGTACAACGAGGCTGCCCGGGAACTGGGAGTAACGCCTAGGACCATTCACAACTACTTTCACCGCTTTCTGGAGCAGGGAACAGAAGGGCTTAGGGACCGACGCCGGGGCAATTATCGCAAGCTTACCCCTGCGGAAGCGGCAGCTATTATCGCTTGTAAACAGCAGAGGCCGCAACGATCCACCCGTCGTATTCGTGACATATTGGGTCTAAAGGTCAGTGTGGAAGCAGTTCGGCTCGTCCTGGTAAAGAACCATCTGAACCGGAAGGTCTTTGCGGCTAGGCCAAATTGACAAGGTAGCTATCTTGTCCGGGCCGAGAGGCTCTTGTTACCGCTCTCTCTTGGCGCGACTTTCATTCTGTGGGAGCTGAAAACTCAAGCTTGGATCAATTTTCGCGCAGCCATTGAAACAAAGAGCCGTTCTTGACAATATGCCAGCTGTGAAGGGTTCGTTCAGCAAAATCCTCAGGGGCTCAGAAGGGCTCGCCCTTATTACGGTCATCTTCGTTGCGGCCTTTTTTCTCATCTTCGTCACTGGCGGACTATTCTTTGCCCAACTCAATCTTAAGATGGCGAGCAATTTCAAGCTCGCCACCCAAGCGGTGGAGGTGGCTGATGCCGGGCTGCAGCATGGGTTGGCGGTGATCCCGTGGGTTTGGGATTTTAATGGGCAACTGAATTGTGGAACGCCTCCTTGCCCGGTGGTTTCACAGACTTCCTTTCCCTCTGTTTCTGGTTTCACTTATACCGTCACAGCAAAGAACGATCCTGCGGATGCCAGCGCGACCGTTGATTCCAATAGCCGCATTCTTGTTACTGCCCAGGCAGATGGACCTAACAGCACGAAAAAGATCGTTGAAGCTTATGTGCGGCGCTCCGTGGCTGCTTTCACCCCGCCGGCAGCTCTCTACGTCAACGCGGTCTCATCCTATCCTACATTCGATTCGTCCAATATGGGGATGGGCGCCCGCTACTTTGACGACAATGATATGTTGTACGTCAGGGGGGACGATACCAACTACAACGGCACCCCAGGGCCGAAACCCTCCCTCAATGGTATAGCGACGACGAACAACGCGGTAACTACGGCATTGAAGAACGAAGACCAGACTAATTCTTCCTACCATGTTATTTCGGGTATCGGTTCTGCGCCGAGCATTGGGACGGTCAGCGATGTCCTCGATGTAGACGCAATAGTTACCAAATTCCTTGCCCAACCGGGCGTAGTGGAGTTTGATCACCTCAAAACCAGTTCGTCTACTTGCCCGGCTACCCTGCCCTCACCACGCCCGAATCCAGATCCCTGTGTTTTAGGAACCAGTGCCAGTCCTCAAATCACCTACATACATGACGGGGGGAAGGCTGAAGACTATAATTACCTGGATGGGAACGTGACAGGCTATGGGGTGCTTGTCCTGCGAGGCCGGACAACGATTAAAGGCAGTTTTAAATTTTACGGGCTTATAGTTCACCAAAGGACAGATTCATTAGATTACATATCGTTTGAGGACGATGCAAAGGTTTATGGGGCTATTCTCTTGGGCTCTTTTGATGAGGGAGGCGGACAAGGAAAGAAGGCCCGCTTCGGCCTAAAGGACAATGTCCGGATCTATTACAGCAGCCAGGGCCTCAATATGGTTGATAGCAATTGGGGTTCTCTCCTTCCCAAGCCTCCGAGGGTTTTTGCCTGGTTGGATAAGTAACCCGGATAAGAACTAGAGAGGTAAATCCATCAATATGAAAAAAGTCCTTGTAGTAGAAGATCATCCGGATATGCGAGAGATTCTCATCTGGCAGATGGAACGGATGGGTTTTTCGGTCATCCCGGCTTGCCATGGGAAGGATGGGGTGGAGAAGGCGCTTAAAGAAATGCCCCATTTGGTAATTATGGATATCATGATGCCGGGAATGGATGGGCGAGAGACAGCCCGTGCGCTCCGTTCTGATCCCGATACCCGGGATATCCCGATATTAGCTGTGACCGCCCTTTTTAGAGAGTCCGATCTCAAGTCCTGTATTGAAGCGGGGTGCAACGATTACATCGTTAAACCGTTTACCTTCCAACAACTCCAGGAGAAGGTTCAGGAATTTATCTCCGTTCCAGACTCAACTGTCCA
>Ga0210377_10005573_pt1 | contig 10322 bp, 7 predicted proteins | sample PLM4_65_b1redo_FD_155480 | JGI IMG/M metagenome (GOLD analysis project Ga0210377, IMG submission 155480) | Groundwater sediment microbial communities from an aquifer in East River, Colorado, USA - PLM4_65_b1 redo | ecosystem: Environmental > Terrestrial > Soil > Riparian zone | place: USA: East...
AGAGAAGTACACCGGGGCCCTCCGGGGACACGAAAAGGCATCCTACCCGACGGTTTGAGCGAGGATAGTGGACGGAACGTCCTGGAGGGGCTGTCCTACCTATTTCCGTGCGGAAAAGGGCGGGCCGGCGGGGCCCTCTTCCGCACGGTGCTGCTACAGGATTCTCTTCCCGAGCAGGGACGCGATCAGCTCGATGGCGAGCCGCGCGGTGCCGTTCTTGTGGTCGAGGACCGGGTTGACCTCGACGAACTCGGCGGCCACGACCTTCCCGGTGTCGGCCAGCATCTCCATGGCGAGGTGGGCTTCGCGGTAGGACAGGCCCCCGGGCGAAGGCGTTCCCACGCCGGGGGCGGCACTCGGGTCGATGCCGTCCATGTCGAAGCTGACGTGGAATCCCGCGGTGCCCGAGGTAGCTCGCTTGATCGCTTCTTCCATCACCGCCCGCATGCCGCGTTCGTCGACGTCGCGCATGGTGAAGGCGCCGATTCCCGAGGCCTTGACGTTGGCGCGCTCGGCCGGATCGACGTCCCGAATTCCCACGAGCGAAGCTCGCGAGCCCTCCACCATGGGCGCAAAGCCGGCCAGGTTCACCAGGCTCGGCTCGCCGAGGCCCAGGGCCGCGGCCAGGGGCATGCCGTGGATGTTGCCGCTGGGGCTCGTCTCCGGGGTGTTGGAGTCGGCGTGGGCGTCGAACCAGATGAGGCCGACCTTCTCGTTCCCCTTGCGGAAGTGGCGTGCGAGGCCGGCGATCGTGCCCATGGCGATCGAGTGGTCGCCCCCGAGGACGACCGGCAGGCTCCCCTGCCCCACGGTCGTCTCCACCGAGTCGCGGAGCCGCTCGCAGACCTCCCGGATCTCCGCGAGGTACTTCTGGCGTGGATCTCCCGGGTCCTGGGTCTCCGCGATCTTGACCGGCAGGTCGCCGGCGTCCCGCACGTCGTACCCGAGCTCCCGCACTTTCTCCGCTAACCCCGCCACCCGAAAGGCGGACGGCCCCATGTCGACGCCGCGACGGCCCGCCCCGAGGTCGAGGGGAACGCCGATGATCGTGACGGTTCTCTGAGGCGCCATCGGCCGGACGCTAGCACCTGTCTTCGGCGGGATTCAAGCACGATTCCGAAGACACGGTTGACGGGGGCGGGCGCGGCTCTCGATAATCGGTCGAGCCCACGATGTCGACACCCCCGCAAAGGAAGCCCGCGCCCGTCGCCCCCGCTCCGGCCGAGACGTTCGACCTCCTCGGCCTCCTGCTGAAGCGGCACGTCATCACGACCGAACAGGTGGAGCGGGTCCGGCGCTCGACCAAGGTGAACGGGCTGCCCACGGAGCAAGCCCTGCTCCAGCTCGGCTTCGCGAGCGAGGCCGCCATCGCCCAGGCCTTCGCCGCGGAGTCCGGCCTGCCCTACGTGAAGCTCAACCCGCTCGACCTGGACCTCGACGTGGTGACGAAGGGCATCGCCGGTCCCTTCGCGCGGCGGCACGGGATGGTGGCGATCTCCAAGACCGCGGACCGGATCACGGTCGCGGTCCACAACCCGTTCGCGCCCTTCCCCGTGGACGACATCAAGCGCGTGACCGGCCTCGACGTGGACCGCGTGGTGGCCTCCCGCAGCGACGTCGAGACCATCAACAAGGGCTTCTACGACCTGAAGTCGAGCCTCCAGACCGCCGAGAAGCAGCTCCGGCAGAGCCGCATCTCCAACGTCGACCTCGGCAACCAGGAGTTCCTCTCCCGCTCCGCCGACGACCTCGACCCCGCGGCCGCCCCCGTGGTGAAGGCGCTCGACCACATCCTGACCTACGCCTTCGAGCAGCGGGCCTCGGACATCCACTTCGAGCCCAAGCGCACGCTGACCCTCGTCCGCCTCCGGATCGACGGCATCCTCCACGACGTCCACCTCATCCCCCGCATCGTCTACGAGGCGGTGGTCTCGCGCATCAAGCTCCTTTCCGGCTGCAACCTCGCCGAGAAGCGCCGTCCCCAGGACGGCCGCATCAAGCGCGAGCAGGGCGGGCGCGAGGTCGAGCTGCGCGTGTCGACCATGCCCACCGCCTTCGGCGAGAAGGCCGTCCTGCGCATCTTCGATCCCGACATCCTGCTGAAGGGCGTCGACGACCTCGGCCTCTCCAGCCACGACCTGCCGAAGTTCTACGACTTCGTGAGCCGCCCGACCGGCATCATCCTCGTGACCGGCCCCACCGGGAGCGGCAAGACCACGACCCTCTACTCGACCCTCAAGTACCTTTCCAAGCCCGAGGTGAACATCGTCACCATCGAGGACCCGGTGGAGATGGTGTTCGAGGACTTCAACCAGGTCTCGGTACGTCCCCAGATCGACGTCACCTTCGCGAGCGCCCTGCGCACCGTGCTGCGCCAGGACCCGGACATCGTGATGGTGGGCGAGATCCGCGACGGCGAGACCGCCGATCACGCCGTGCAGGCGGCCTTGACCGGCCACCTCGTCTTGTCGACCCTGCACACGAACGACGCCTCCTCCTCCATCACCCGCCTCCTCGACCTCGGGGTTCCCCACTTCCTCATCACCTCGACCCTCATCGGCATTCTGGCCCAGCGGCTCGTGCGCGAGAACTGCACCCACTGCCTCGAGGAGTACCCCCCCACGGCGGAAGAGGCGGCGGCCCTGAAGATCCCGATCGAGAAGCTGCACCCCTACAAGTTCAAGCGGGGCAAGGGGTGCCTGCATTGTCGGGAGACCGGGTACATGGGCCGCACGGGCATCTACGAAGTCCTCCCCATGACCGAGAAGATCCGGCGGCTGGTCTCCTCGCAGGCGGGGTCGCTCGACATCTTCAAGGCGGCCCGCGAGGAGGGTCTGCGGACCCTCAAGGAAGCCGCCATCGAGAAGGTTTTCCGCGGGATCACCACCGTCACCGAAGCCATCCGGGTGACGGGAAAATAGGGCCCCCGAGACCGCCTGTCCGCTTGCGGGACCATCGGTCCCGGGATCGAACGCCGTCGCCGCCACCGTCCTCTGCGCCTCCGCGGAACGGCCGGGTACTGGGCACTTCTTCCACCTGAGACGCTGGCACGGTGTTTGGAGTGTTCTCTAGGCGGGCGGGGGGTTCCTTGAGCCAGAACGATCTGCGTCACGCCTTTCGTGGTCTCGTCCAGCGACCGGGCTTCACGGCGGCCGCGCTTCTGACCCTGGGACTCGGCATCGGCGGCAACACCGCCGTCTTCAGCATCGTCAATGCCCTCCTCCTCCGTCCCCTGCCCCTCGGGGAAAAGGGCGAGCGGGTCGTCACCCTCCACTCCACTCATCCCACCCAGGCCCAGGACTTCGACTGGGACAACTCCGAGGTTTCGTTCGCCGACCTCGAGGACTTCGCCCGGGAGAGCCGCGCGCTCGAGGAGACCGCGGGCTGGGTGCCGCGCAACTTCACGCTCGGCGGCGAGCCCGAGGTCGACGCCGCGCGCGCCCGGGGTGGCTCCATCACCCCGAACCTGTTCTCCATGCTGGGCGTGTCCCCGCGCCTGGGCCGCCCCTTCCGGCCCGAGGACGCGGCCCCTCCCGGCTTCGAGTCGGTGGTGATCCTGAGCGACGGCCTGTGGCGGCGTTTCGGGGCCGATCCGGCAATCGTCGGGAAGGCAGTGCGGGTCAACGGCCGGTCCCTCACCGTGGTGGGGGTGATGCCCGAGCGCTTCAAGTTCCCGGTGCGGGACGAGCTCTGGGTTCCCTACCGCCCGGCCACGACCCCCCACCGGCGTGACGACCGGTTCGTGTTCGCGTTCGGCACCTTGAAGCCCGGGGTTACGGTGGCACAGGCGCAGGAGGAGCTCGGGACGATCGCCGCCCGACTGGCCGAGCAGCATCCCGACACCAACCGCGGCTGGGGCGTCCGGGTCTTCGCTTTCCGCGACCAGGCCGTGGACCGGAGCGCCCGCCTCCTCGCCACGACCCTCCTCGCCGCCGTGGGCCTCGTGCTGCTCATCGCCTGCGCGAATCTCGCGAGCCTGCTCCTGGCCCGAGGGGCGGCGCGGCAGCGCGAGATGGCGGTGCGAACCGCCCTGGGTGCGCGGCGGAGCGACCTCGTGCGTCACCTCCTGGCCGAGTCGCTCCTCCTGTCCGTGGTCGGCGGCGCCCTGGGCCTCGGGTTCGGCCGCTGGGGCCTCGACGCCGTGGTCGCCTCGTTCCCGGAGGAGTTGCCCCACTGGATCCGACTGGATCTCGACGGGCGCGTCCTCGCCTTCGCCGTCCTCGTCTCGCTCCTGACCGCGCTCGCCTGCGGGCTCGCCCCCGCGCTGCGCGCATCGCAGCCCGATGTGGTGGTCGACCTCAAGGAAGGGGGCCGATCGGGCGACTCGCCCCGCCACGGCCGGCTTCAGCGCGCCCTCGTCGTGGGCCAGATCGCGGTTTGTCTCGCCCTCCTCATGGGAGCGAGCCTCTTGATCCGGAGCTTCCTGAGCCTGCAGGAGGCGAAGGGCGGCTTTCCGGAAGACGGGCTCCTCACCCTTCGCGTCTATCTGGCCGGCGACGCCTACGATCCGATCGAAGCCAAGACTGCGTTCTTCCGCCGGGTCGCCGAGCGACTGCGATCGCTGCCCGGCGTCCGGGCGGCGGCCGCCACCACCAGCATCCCCACGGACGACGGCGGGGAATCGGCGCGCGCGGTGGCGGACGGCCGCCCGGTGGCTCCGGGAGAGGAGACCGGGGTTTCGGTCATCGGCGTCACCCCCGGCCTGTTCGAGACCCTGGCCACCCCGCCCCTGGAAGGCCGCGACTTCACCGAGGACGAGAACGCGCCCGCAGGGGCGCAGGTGGCGATCGTGAACCGCGGGCTCGCCCGCCGCTTCTGGCCCGACGGCGGAGCGATCGGGAGCCGGATCGGGCTCGTCGAAGGCGGCGCGACCGCGTGGCTCACGGTGGTCGGCATCGCCCCCGAAGTCCAGTACGAGGAGTTCGGCGAGGAGTCCGCACAGTCGCGCCTCAACGTCTACGTGCCCTACGGACGGCTCGGGTATCGAACGATGGCGCTCCTCGTCCGCACGGAGGGGCCGCCCGCCGCCGCGGCCATGGCCGTGCGCCAGGCCCTTCGGTCCCTGGACGCGGGCCTGCCGGCCTTCGACGTCCGCACCATGAGTGAGGTGCGGGCGTACACGACCTGGGAGCAGCGCTTCTTCGGCCAGGCCATGGGCGTCTTCGCCGCGGCCGCGCTCCTCCTGGCCTGTCTCGGCGTGTACGGCCTTCTCGCCCACAACGTCAGCCAGAGGGCGCACGAGATGGGGATCAGGCTCGCCCTCGGCGCGCGCCCGGAGGACGTGGTCCGCCAGATCGTGAGCGAAGGACTGCGCCTGGCCGGCCTCGGGGTCGTGCTGGGGCTCTTCCTCGCGCTCGCGGTGTCGCGAATGCTGGCGGGGGCGCTCTACGGCGTGGCCGCAACCGACCCTTGGACCTTCCTCGGCCTCGCCGCCGCCCTCGTGGGCGTCGTCCTGGCCGCGAGCTACATCCCCGCCCGACGCGCGGGACGGACCGATCCGATGGCCGCGCTGCGCTGCGAGTAGCGGGGCGCCCTCACTCCCCGAACACGACGCACCGGAAGCCGAGGATCTCGGTGGCGGGGTCACGCCAAGCGGACGATGGCAGACCGGCCTTCACGCAGGTCTTGTCGAGGAACGTCTCGCGGTCCCAGCCGTGCTCCGGCGCGACCTGGGGAAGCAGGAGCCCTTGTCGGCCACGAGCGCGGATGATCAGTCCGGTCTCCCCGATCACCACTGCCTCGGGGCGGATGGGAGAGGTGGGTCCGAGAACGGAGATCTCGATGGCCAGCGACGGAAGTTCCTCGGCCTTCACCGGCTCGAAGCGATCGTCGTTGAAGGCGGCGGCCACCGCCACGTGGGACACGACGTCCACGAGAGGCGTCTCCGCCCGTACGAGGCCAATGCACCCCCGAAGCGCGTCATCTTCCTTCCGGCGGAGGGTCACGAACGCGCCCTGTCCCCGCCCGAGCCCGTGGCCTTGCGGCGGGGTCGGCGCCGGGCGGCCCTCCAGCGCCGCCTCGATGCAGCGGCGCGCGTAGGCCACCAGGGCCTGGCGCTCGTCCGCGCCCAGGCCTGCTGCCCCGGGCCCTTCGCTCATGAGGCGAAGAGCGCCGCGGACAGGTACCCGACCACCCGGCTCTTGTCCCGCTCTCCGACGTCACCGCTGTCCGCATAGCGGAGGACCAGGGCCTGGTCGGCGCCCAGGCGGCGTGCCGCCGTCATCACCGCCACCATGGGTCCGCCCCCGCAGGCGTGGCCCGGCGAGCGAACCAGCCGGGCCATGAGGCCCAACGCGTCGAAGTCCCTGACGTCGCCTACGACCAGGGAGTCGAGCTCGTTGGCCGTGGACGCGGGATGGTAGTGGCTCAGGTCGCTCGAGGCGACGAGCAGCACGTCCTCGCGTCCCGTGGCCGCCGCCACGAGGGCTTCGGCCAGGGCCTGCACCTCCTCCTCCTTCTGGTGGCCCATCAGGATGGGCACGATGCGGAGCCCGGGAACGAGGTGTTGGAGGAAAGGGAGCTGCATCTCGAGCGAGTGCTCTCCGCGATGCGGCTGGGGCATGTCGATCATGAAGGGATGCGCGGACAAGAGCCGCTCGGCGAAATCCTCGTCGATCCTCACCCGGCCCAGCGGGGACTCGAACGCCCCGTGGGCGAACACCGCGAGCCCTTCGAAGGGCACCCGGTGGGACGGACCCACCAGCACGGCCACGAGGTCTCTCTTCCCACGCAGGAGGGAGTAGCCGTGAGCCGCCACGGGCCCCGAATACATGAGCCCGGCGTGGGGGCTGATCAGGCCGAGGAGGCGCCCCGGGGGGACGACAGGCGGCACCTGCGCCAGGTAAGACTCCACTTCCTTCCGGATCCGGGAGGCGCTTCCCGGATACCAGGTCCCCGCCACCGCGGCCTTTCGCACCACTGCTGTCGACATCGTGTCTCACAGAGGGCGGGAGGGGCGCCCGAATCGACCGCCGAGAAACCGGAGCTAAACCACCCCCACCGAGTCGACCCCGACACGTCGAGGAGCGGCCTAATGTCTCGCGTCCCAGAGTACCCACGAGCAGCGGTGGGAGTCGAAGCCAACAAGATGCCCGATCGAGCCCAAAGCGTCGAGAAGCGGCCCTTTGCCGCGCGTCCCGAGTCTTTGACGGGCGACGCCAGCGGCCGCCAGCCAAGGCAGCCTGCGCGGCCGGATTCACTCCGGACGCGCAGGCGGGGGGTCCGGGGGGTGCGACGCAGCACCCCCCGGCTCACTAACGATACACCCGGTAGTCGATGTCGGGGAAGATGTTGTCACGTTCCTCGAACTCCCTCAGGATCGGCTCTTCGAGGAAGCCGCCGGCCGAGAGCATGCGGTAGAGGTAGTCGAAGCGTGCGATGTGGTCGCGCGTCCTCTTCTTCGCATACTCCACGGTGGTGTTGGTCTTCATGATGAACGCCCAATCCGAGGACTGGGCCAGGAGCAGCTCGCGGGCCGCCTGGTTGAGCGCGCGCCGTTCGCGCTCGTTCGGGTGGTGAAACCGCTGGGCCAGCTCCACCATGCGCACCGCGGCCATGTCGAGATGGGGGTAGATCCAGTCGTTGCCGGGGTTCAGCCACACCTCGGCGTACCCCTTGGCCCCCCAGGTGCACATGGGCGGCTGCGCGACTTCGAGATCGGGAAACCGCTCGAGGAACTCGGAAGGCGTCGTCGGCTTAACGACGTCCTGGTCGAAGTGCATCTTGCGGAAGAGGTAGTTCAGGAAGTCCGGCCCCTCGAACCACCAGTGGCCGAAGAGCTCCGCGTCGTAGGGGCTCACCACGATCGGCGGCCGGTCCATGGTCCCCGCCAGGTGCTCGACCTGGCGCTGCCGGTTCTCCAGGAAGTTGCCGGCGTGGCTCGCCGCCTTCTCCAGCGCCCACGCCCGCACGTATGGCTGCTTGTCGCCGAGGCCCACCTTGCCCGTGACCCGGTAGTACTTGATCCCGAGGTTCTTCCGGAGGCCGTCCGGAAGGAAGTCGCCGAGGGTCTCCAGGGGGAGCTCCCAACCCACGTCCTTGTAGAACTCCCGATAGTCGTGATCGCCCGGGTAGCCCGATTCGGCGCTCCAGACCTGGCGCGACGATTCCATGTCGCGTCCGAAGAAGACGATGCCGCCCGGCGAGACGATCGGCGCGTGCACCCCCGCGCTCGGCCGCGGGTGCGCGTCGGTGAGCCCGTGCGACTCCAGGAAGCTGAAGCGCAGGCCCACCTCGCGCAGGTAGGTCTCGTGGCCGGGAAGGTAGGCGCACTCCGGCAGCCAGATGCCGGCGGCGTCGGCGCCGAAGTGCTTCCGGTAGTGCTGCGCGGCCACGTGGACCTGCGCGCGCACCGCCTGGGGTACCGGGTCCATCAAGGGCAGGAACCCGTGGGTCGCGCCGCAGGTGATGATCTCCAGCTTCCCCGCATCCCGGTGCTTGCGGAACGCGGCCAGGATGTTCGAGCCGTAGCTCTCCCGGAATATGCGCCGGATGTCTCGGAACTCCGCGAGGTAGAACCGGGCGAGGTCGACGAGGCGCTGGTCCTCGCGCGTCGTCCGCTCCACCTCGCGGCCCGCGAGGTCGATGAGGCCGTCGAGGTGGCGCTCATACCGCCGCACCAGGAGATCGTCCGTCATCATCGACACGAGGGGGGGCGACAGCGTCATGGTCAGCCGGTAGTCGACGCCGTCCGCGAGGAGGCCGTCCAGGACGCGCACGAGGGGAACGTACGTCTCGTTCAGGGCCTCGAAGAACCAGTCTTCTTCCAGGAACTGCGGATATTCCGGATGACGGACGTAGGGCAGGTGGGCGTGGAGGACGGGACACCAATAACCGACCGGCATAGGGGAGGACCCTCTCACCCGCCGCTCACGCGGGGCTAACGGCGATGCACGTCGCTGGCGCCTCCCGGCCGGAACGTGTCGCTCGCCCCTCCGCGCGCGGGCCGCTCCCTCGTTTCAGCTCCGGGACCGGCGGGTGAGATCGCCGCATCGAAAGGTGGCGCCGCCCAGGGGCCGAGCGCGGCCCCGCCTTCCGGGCGTGGCTCCTCCCCGCCCTCCTCCGCTCCGGCGCCGGCGGCCATGGACGCCCCCTTGCGATAGGCCATGTGGCGGCGGGCCGAGGCCGACGAGGGCCCGACGCGCGGCGTCGTGACCACGTTGCTTTCGGCCAGCCGGCGGAACTCGCCGGAAGGGAGGATCACTCCGAACTCCGCCCGGTAGGAGCGTGCGGCCGAGTCGGTGCGCACGTACCACCACCGGGCCCCCGCCGGGAGGAGGATGTCCGTCGAGCCTCCGTGCTGCGGATCGGAGACGCGAAGGCTCAACCGGGACAGGGCCAGGGCGCGTTCGCCCACGCTCTTCCCCAGCTCTTCGAGCGATTTCGGGTCGACGTCCCAGTACGCGAAGATCCAGTCGGGGTCCTTCACCAGCAGCCGGACGCGATTGACGTGGTAGCTCTCCGGGAAGAGGAACCGCTCCTCCTCGAAGAGCCGCGGGGGCAGCTCCCGAGGCAGGTACTTGGCGGCGAGGATCTGCTCTTCGTCGCTCAGACCGACGCCCACCACGGAGTGGTCGACCTCGCCTCGAACGCGAGCCGGGACTCGACCGACGCCGGCCTTGACGCGGGCCGGGCCGCGAGCCACACCCGACCGAGAACGAGCCGCGGAGCGGGACTTGCCCGCGGGCGACGCGGCCGCCACGGGCGCTACGGCCTTGGCCGCCGGTCGCGGCTTCGGCTTGGCCGGCTTCGCCCCCGCCCCCCCCCGGCTCGCCTTGGGCGCAGCCTTCCTTGTCGTCTTGGCGCCTGACTTGGAGAGGCCCGACTTGGCCGCGGCCTTCCTGCCCTCGCTGCGAGACGACGGCTTCGGGGCTTTGCGGCCACCGGTGCGGCCGTTGCCAGCCTCACGTTTTGCCATGGCCCGGAGTATAGGAGAGCCGCCCGGGGGCGGCAAGAAAGAACGCGAGCTTACGGTTCCGGCGACCGGGGCCGCCCGCCGTTCGACCGCGGCCCCACCCGATTCTGGCGCCGCAGCTGGCCCATCATCTCCCGGAGCTTCTGGAAGACCTCGGACTCGAAGACCCGGAATTTCGCCTGCTGCACCGGAGTGAGGAGGCCGTCGATCGCCTCCATCATGCTCCGGTCGCGCCCGTCCGCCTCCAGGGCCTTCAGCTCCTTGAGCTTCTCGACCACTTGCGGCTCGGTGGCGCTGCCCGATTTCAGGAGCCGGCGCATCTCGTTGAGCCCCCGGCGACGGCGTTGCATCGCCTCCCGGCGATCGGCTTGGAGCCGCTTCACGAGCGGCAGGAGCTTCACGAACTGCT
>Ga0210377_10005574_pt1 | contig 10321 bp, 9 predicted proteins | sample PLM4_65_b1redo_FD_155480 | JGI IMG/M metagenome (GOLD analysis project Ga0210377, IMG submission 155480) | Groundwater sediment microbial communities from an aquifer in East River, Colorado, USA - PLM4_65_b1 redo | ecosystem: Environmental > Terrestrial > Soil > Riparian zone | place: USA: East...
CGAGCGTCAAGCCGGCCGTGTCCGCGTCGCGCTCCACCGAGCCGACGTTGCGCAAATACAGCGTGACCGCCTCGGACGGCGGCATCATTCCGGGTCACATCAGGATGCGCAAGGGCGAGAAGGTGCGCATCACCTTTGTCAGCCGGGACGACAAGTATTCGATCCGTTTCAAGGACTTCGGCGTCAAGGAAACCCTGACCCCCGAGACGCCGGTGGTGATCGAGATTGCCCCCAGCCGCGCCGGCACGTACGAGTTCCGCTGCGCCCGTGTCTGGGGCGTCAAGCGACTTGGTCACAACGGCACGCTGATCGTGACCGACTGACCTGACCGCGCGGGAATGCGCGGCGCGCCGGCGTGATAGACTCCGCCGCCGATGCGAGCACGGGCTATCGTCAGCACGAGCGCCACGGCCTCCCAGGATCGTCTTTTCATGCGGCGCGCCCAGCGGTTTGCGCGGGCGGCGGCGAGGCGTGGCGAGGTGCCGGTTGGCGCGGTCGTCGTCCTCGGCGGCCGCGCAGTCGCCGGCGCCGGCAATCGCACCATCGGCAAGCGCGATCCGACGGCCCATGCCGAGGTCCTCGCCCTGCGGCGGGCCGCCCGGAGCATTCGCAACCACCGTCTGACCGGCGCTACTCTGTACGTCACCCTTGAACCCTGCCTCATGTGCTGCGGCGCTGCCGTGCATGCGCGCGTCGCCCGCCTGGTTTTCGGCGCCGCCGATCCCAAGGTCGGCGCAATTTCTTCGCTGTTCGGGAGGGGTGGCCCCGCAGGATTGAACCATCGGTTTGACATCACCGGAGGCGTCGGCGCTGACGAAAGCGCCGAGATCTTGCGGGGATTTTTCCGGGCCCGCCGGCATGGGCGGCTCAAGTGATTCTGATTCATGGCCTTGGCGGTGCAGGGCCACGTCCCGGTGACTGGAGTGCGCGGCGCGATCACCCGGCCCGCGCGCGTTCGATCCGTCCGGATTCCCGGATCGGACGCCCGAAGTGCGGCGACAACCGTGGCACGGCCTTCGCAAATTCGCGGCGTCCGGCCATTTTTCCAGGAGGGAAACTGATGACACTGATGCGCCGTCTCGTACCGGGGAGTGCACTGCTCGTCGCTCTCGCCTTCACCGTCCCCGCGTTCGCCGCGGACCCCGCGCACAACTTCGTCGGGGCGGAGAAGTGCAAGATGTGCCACAACTCGCCCGCCAAGGGAGCGCAGTTCACCAAGTGGAGCGAGTCGGCGCACTCGAAGGCGTTCGCGGCTCTGGCCTCCGATGAAGCGAAGAAGATCGCCACCGCCAAGGGGATCGCCGATCCGCAGAAGGCCGCCGAGTGCCTGCGCTGCCACATCGCCGGCGCGGGCGTCTCCGCCGCCAAGCTGACCGAGAAGTACAAGGTCGAGGATGGCGTGTCGTGCGAGGCCTGCCATGGTCCGGGCGGCGACTACTGGAAGATGGACGTCATGAAGGACATGGCCAAGGCGACCGCCGCCGGCCTCGTCCTCCCCGACGAGAAGACCTGCACCGGCTGCCACAACGCCGACAGCCCGACCTTCAAGGGCTTCGATTTCAAGACCGCGGTGGCGAAGATCGCGCACCCCAACCCGGCCAAGGCGGCCGGCAAGTGAAGGAAGCGGCCGACGTTTCACCACGCCGCCGCTTTCTCAACTGGTTTCTCGGAACGTCCATGGGGGCGATGTGCGCCTCCATGGTCTACCCGCTGGCGCGCTACATCATCCCTCCCGACGTGCCCGAGGCGCAGACGTCGCGGGTCGTCGCCGGCCACGAGGGCGACCTCAAGCCGAACGAGGGGAAAGTGTTCCGGTTCGGCGACCGTCCCGGCATCCTTGTCAGGACGGAGGACGGTCGCTACCGCGCCTACTCCGCCACCTGCACGCACCTGAACTGCACCGTCCAGTACCGCGGTGACGCCAAGCAGCTCTGGTGCGCCTGCCACAACGGCTACTATGACCTGAACGGCAAAAACGTCGCCGGGCCGCCGCCGCGCCCGCTCGACGAGTTCGTGGTCAACGTCGCCGCCGGCGAAATCGTGGTGTCGCGCTCGTGAGCGATCCGGCGCCCACCCCCGGAGGTCTGCAGTCGTTCCTCGAGGAACGGACGGGGGTGGACGCCCTGGTCGCCCTGGGCCGCCACAAACGCGTCCCGCTCCATCGCCACACCATCTGGTACTACATGGGCGGGATGACCCTGTTCCTGTTCGGGATCCAGGTCGCCACCGGGATCCTCCTGCTCCTGTACTACCGCCCCTCGTCGGACCAGGCGTTCGAGAGCGTGCAGTTCATCATGACGAAGGTGCAGTTCGGCTGGCTCGTGCGCTCACTGCATTCCTGGTCGGCAAACCTGCTCGTCTTCGTCATGTTCGCGCACCTCGGAAGCGTCTTCTTCATGAAGGCGTACCGCCGTCCGCGCGAGGTGACGTGGCTCACCGGGGTGGCGCTGATGGGGTTGATGATGGCGTTCGGCTTCTCGGGCTATCTCCTGCCCTGGAACAAGCTTGCCTTCTTCGCCACCCAGGTGGGGACCCAGGTCGCCGGAGCCGTCCCGATCGTCGGGACGTTCATCATGCGGTTGATGCGCGGCGGCGACCAGGTCACAGGGGGTACGCTCACCCGCTTCTACGGTTTCCACGTGGCGGTGCTGCCGGCCCTCACCACCGTTGTCCTCGGCCTGCACCTCCTGCTGGTGCAGAAGCACGGCATGAGCGAGCCGCCGTCGGTCATCGAGGCGCGGCGCAAGAGCGGCGAGCCCGCGAAGAGCATGGCGTTCGTGCCGCACTTCGCCATCCGCGACGCCATCGGCTGGTGCGCCGCCCTGGCGGTGCTCGCGGGGCTGGCGGCGATCTTCCCGTGGGAGCTGGGGGAGAAGGCCGATCCCTTCGCGGCGGCACCCGCCGGCATCCGGCCCGAGTGGTATTTCTGCTGGATGTTCCAGGCGCTCAAGCTGATCCCCGGCCACGTCATGGGGATCGAGGGAGAGTTGATCGGCATCTTCGCCATCGGGTTGCTGGCGGCGCTGGTCGTGGCGGTGCCGTTCATCGACCGCACCCCCGGTCCGGGCGACCTGCGCAGCCGGCTGATCAATGTGGCGGCGCTGGTCGTGCTCGCGATCGCCGCGGTGCTCACCGTGCTCGCCTACATGCCGGCGGGGGGAGGACCGTCATGAGACGCCGCCTGAGCTTCCTGCCGGCGGCAATCCTCATCGCCGCTCTCGGCGCCGCGCGCGGCGCGGGCGCCGCCGAGGTCTCGAAGCCGCTCCAGGATCTCCTGCCGACCGAGACTTCGTGCGTCAAGTGCCACTCCGAGCTCGATGGCGAGTGGCAGGAGCCGACGAAGCACACCGGCGAGGACGTCCACTTCGGGCGCGCCCTGTCGTGCCACAACTGCCATGGCGGCGACCCGACGGCCGGCTTCGACGGCGACCCGACTCTGGCCCACTCGCGGGCGAAGGGCTGGACGGGGAAACCGGCGCGCAAAGACATCCCCGCCTTCTGCGCCCGCTGCCACGCCGACCCCGAATTCATGAAGAAATACGACCCGCACACGCGGGTCGACCAGTACAGCGAGTACCTCACCTCGGGCCACGGCCGACGGCTGAAGACCGGCGACGACAAGGTCGCAGTCTGCGTCGACTGCCACGGTGCCCACGGCATCCGCAAGGTCTCCGACCCGCAGTCGGGCGTTTACCCGACGCACCTTGCCGACACCTGCGGCCGGTGCCACGGAGACAAGGCGCTGATGACCCCGTACGGGCTGCCGTCGACACCGCCCGAGGACTACCGCAAGAGCGTGCACGCCAGGGCACTGTACGACAACGGCGATCTCTCGGCCCCGACCTGTAACGACTGCCACGGCAGTCACGGGGCGACGCCGCCCGGGGTGCAGAACGTCTCGGCGGTCTGCGGCTCGTGCCATACCCGCGAGGCCAGCCTGTTCCGCGAGACCGAGGCCAAGCGGCGGATCGACCTGAGCGACTGCAGCCAGTGCATGGTCTGCCACAGCAACCACGCGGTGCTCAAGCCGACCGACGACATGCTCGGGATCGGCCCCGGCTCGACCTGCACCACCTGCCACTCGGAGGGCGATGCACAGTATGGCTACGCCGACACGATGGCGAAGAGCCTGGCGGGCGTGCAGGCGCGCCTGGCCGAGGCGCGCGATCTGCTCGACGGCGCCGGACGCGCCGGTGTCGAAGTCGGGCCGGAGCGCTTCGCCCTGCAGGCCGGGCAGGACCACGTGGTCGAGGCGCGCGTCCTGGTGCACAGCTTCGACGTCGAGCGCTTCCTGGCGGCAACAATAGAAGGTCAGAAGGTGGCGGATGCCGGCGTCGAGGCCGGGCACCGCGCCTTCGACGAGCTGCACTTCCGGCGCAACGGTCTGTGGCTCTTCCTGGTCGTGGTCGTCGCGGTCATGATCGCCCTCGGTCTCAAGGCGCGCGATCTGAGCCGTCAGGATCCCGGGAGTATTGCGTGATACGCCGCACGGCGGCCCTGATGCTGCTGGCCGGGCTGCCGCTTCTCGCCGTGGCATCCACCGCCGTCCGCGCGGCGGGCAACGACGACTGCCTCATGTGCCACTCGGACACGTCTCTCGAGATGGCGCGCGCCGGCCGCACTCTTCCACTCTTCGTTGATGCGGCGATCCTGGGACGGTCGGTCCACAAGGACGTCGGCTGCACCGACTGCCACGCCGGGTTCAAGGCCGACGACCTGCCGCACGCGAAGCACATCCGCCCGGTCGACTGCGGCGCCTGCCATGCCGGTGTCGAGACGGCGCACCCGTTCCATCTCGTGCCGGGCGAGGGCGGGCCGCGGCTGATCGAGGGCGTCGCCTGCACCTCGTGCCACGGACGCCACGACATCGCCCCCGTCAAGGGCGACGGGTCACCGCTCTCGGTCGAGCACCGGGTCGATTTCTGCGCCCGCTGCCACCAGGAGGTCACCGACCATTTCCGCGAGTCGGCCCACGGCCGCGCCTACGCCGCCAGGACGCCGGGGGCGCCCGAGTGCCTCACCTGCCACCGCGGCGCCGTCACCCTGAAGCAGATGCCCGAGGACGGCGCCGCCCTCAAGGTCGCCCAGGAGAAGGCGTGCCTGTCGTGCCATCTCGACAACCCCGATGTGCGCGCCCGCATGGGACCGCAGACCGGATTCATCGCCGCCTACGAGCAGGGTGTCCACGGGTCGGCGCTGCTGCGCGGCAACGAGCGGGCCGCCAACTGTGTCGACTGCCACGGCAGCCACGAGATGGAGCATTCCTACGTCGGCACCGCCAAGGTGAACAAGCACAACATCCCGGCGACGTGCGGCGCCTGTCATACGGAGATCGCCGCCACCTATTCCGGCAGCGTGCATGGCGCGGCGCTGGCGCGCGGCAACTCGGAAGCCCCGGTCTGCACCACCTGCCACGGCGAGCACGACATCATGAAGACGAAGGACCCGCGCTCGCCGGTCGCGCCGGCGAACGTCTCGGCGCAGGTCTGCTCCCCCTGTCACAGCTCGGTGCGGATGGAGCGCAAGTACGGCATCGCCTCCGACCGCTTCAAGACCTTCTCGGACAGCTACCACGGGCTGGCGATTCGCGGCGGCGACGTCGAGGTGGCCAACTGCGCCTCGTGCCACGGCACGCACGACATCAGGCCCTCGTCCGATCCGCGCTCGGCCGTCAGCAAGGCCAACCTCGCGGCAACCTGCGGCCACTGCCACCCGGGAGCCAACGAGCGCTTCACCGTCGGCGCCGTGCACATCGTCGCCGCCGATCCGAACGAGTGGGTCCTGGTCTGGATCCGCAACGGCTACCTCGCCCTCATCGTCATGACCATCGGCGGGATGGCGGCCCACAACATCCTCGACTTCGCGCGCCGCGGCCGGCGGCGCATCCGTCACCGCCTCGGCACCGAAGAGCCGGCCCACGAGGAGAACGGCCGCGGCCTCTACGTCAGGATGACCCTGAGCGAGCGGCTGCAGCATGCCGCGCTGTTCACCAGCTTCATCGTCCTCGTGCTGACCGGCTTCGCGCTGCACTACCCGGACGCCTGGTGGGTCCGCACGCTCCGGCGGATGCACGACGGCATCTTCACCTACCGCGGCGTGGCGCACCGCACCGCCGGTGTCGTCATGATGGCGGCATCGTTCTTCCACCTCTACTACCTCGCCTTCACGGCGCGCGGTCACGGCTTCCTGCGCGACATGGCGCCCGGCCGCAAGGACCTCCAGGACGCCATCGGCATGGTGCGCCACAACCTCGGGCTGCAGCCCGACCGGCCGCGCTTCGCCCGCTTCAGCTACGTCGAGAAGAGCGAGTACTGGGCGCTCGTCTGGGGGACGATGGTGATGGGAGTCACCGGTCTGATCCTCTGGTTCGAGAACACCTCCATCGGATTCCTGACCAAGCTCGGATGGGACGTCGCCCGCGGCGTGCACTTCTGGGAGGCCTGGCTCGCGACCCTCGCGATCGTGGTCTGGCACTTCTACTACGTCATCTTCAATCCCGACGTGTACCCGATGAGCACCGCCTGGCTGACCGGCTCCATCAGCGAGGAGGAGATGCTCGACGAGCATCCCCTCGAGCTGGAGGCGATCCGCAGACAGCGGCTGGAGGACGAGGTGCGGCGGGCGGCCACTTCGCCCGATGGCGTGGACCCCGGTCCGCCGGAGGCCGGGCCGGGGGATCGCGGACCCGGGGATCGCGGGCGGCCGGCAACCGATTAGAATCGACGACACCGGCGTCCGCCGCGGCGGTTCCGAGCGGCGCGAGATTTGTCCGGGGCGGGAGGATGACGTGACCGATTCGGAGAATCCGCAGACCGGGCGGCAGGACGGCCGCCGCACCGCCATCCTGTGGCTCACCCGCGGTTTCCTGTCGCTGTGGGCGGTCGGGGCGACGGCGCTCGGGGTCGGCTTCCTCAGGGCGCCATCACGCGAGAAGCGCCCCGGCGAGGGGCTCGTCGACGCCGGCACCCTGTCGTCGCTGTCGGTGGGCGGCGCGCGCTTCCTCCGCCACGGCTCGCGGCCGCTGTTCGTCGTGCGCGTCTCGGAAACCGAGGTCGTCGCCCTCTCGGCCATCTGCACGCACCTGCACTGCGTCCTCAAGTGGGACGACGGCGGTGGGCGGCTCCTTTGTCCATGCCACGCCGGATCGTTCGACCGCACCGGCAATGTCCTGGCCGGGCCGGCGACCCGGCCGCTGCCGCAGTACCGCGTCGAGATCCGCGACGACGCGATCTTCGTCCGGACCTGAGGGGAGGACGCCGATGGCCCCCGCCGACCCGACGCCCGCCCGCCGCTCCCTCGCCGCCTGGCTCGAGACGCGCTTCAACCTGACCGAAATGCTCGCCTTCCTGTCGAGCTTCGGCGTCTTCCCCGCCGAGCTCGATACGACACGCCCGTTCCGCGAGGCGCTGCACGACGCCTGGCGGCGGCCGCTGCCGTCCTACGCCCGCTGGCCACGCGTCCTGGGGCTGCTGTCGTTTCTGCTCTTCCTCTTCCTGGTGACGACCGGCGCGCTGCTGGCGTTCTATTACCAGCCGACCGAGTCGGAGGCCTACCGCGCCGGCACCGCCATCGTGCGCGATGTTACTTTTGGCTGGTTCATCCACCAGATGCACCGCTGGAGCGCGCGCCTGCTGCTGGTGATGCTGGTGATCCGACTGTGGCGCTTCTTCTTCCAGGGGACGTACAAGGCGCCGCGCGAGGCGGTCTGGATGGCGGCCGTCGTCACCTTTCTCGTCGCAACCCAGGCCGATCTCACCGGCCGGCTCCTGACCTGGACCACCACCGGCTACTGGACCACCGTGCGGGCGCTCGAAGTGATCAACGCCCTGCCCGTGCTCGGCCCGGTGCTGATGTTCCTCGCCGGCGGCACCACCCCCGACTCGCTGTTCCTGACGCGCTTCTACGTGCTGCACATCGCCATGCTGCCGGCGATCCTGCTGGTGCTGTTCTACCTGCATTTCAACGGGGTGCGGCGCGTCGGCCTGTCGCACGCCTCCTCCGAGAGTCGCGCCACGGGCGAGACCGCCCGCGTGCAGATGATCAACATGATCATCCTGGCGGCTCTCGTGTTCGGCGGCCTGGTGACACTGGTCACGCTGGCGCCGACCTCGTTCGAGCCGGCCGCCGACCCCGCCCTGACACCGCAGGGGATGCGGCCGCCCTGGTACCTTCTGGCGCCGCACGCGATCATCGAGATGACCCCGACCATGCTGCCGCGCTGGGTCGGCGGGCTCGTGGTCGAGGCGATCCTGTTGCTCATCTTCATGCTGCCGTTCCTCGACACCTCGGCGGGACGCGGGACGCGCGAGCGGCGCATCGCGGTCGCCGTCGGGATCGTGGTGCTGGCGATCTGGCTCGTCCTGACCTGGCAGGGGTACTCGCTCGAGGTGCGGCGATGAGGGGCGCGGCGCGACCGTTGCTGGCCGCCCTCGCCGTGGCGCTGGCCGCCGCGTTCATCCCGGTGGCGGCCGCGGAACCGGCGACCGGCGCGCCGCGCGTTCTGTGCGGTGTCTGTCACCCTGATGTCCGGGTTCAGTTCGAGCAGGGGGTCCATTTCCGTGAAGGGTTCGACTGCACATCGTGCCACGGCGGCAACGCCGCCGCCACCACCGTCGCTGCGGCACACCGGGCGCCGTTCCGCGGCACCCCGAAGCGCCGCGACATCCCGGCGCTGTGCGCAGGTTGTCACGCCGACCTCGCGAAGATGACCCCGTACAACATCCCGGCCGACCAGTACGCCCTCTACCTGACGTCGCAGCACGGCCTGCGGCTGGCGAAGGGCGACGACAAGGTGGCGGTGTGCACTGACTGCCACGGCGTGCACGAGATCCGCCGCAAGAGCGACCCGAAGAGCAGCGTCTTCGCGCGCAACGTTCCGGCGACATGCGGCCGCTGCCACGGCGCCCCGCCACCGGGAAGCCCCGAGGGCGCCCCGCCGGTCGAGGGCAGCCCGTTCGCCGATTATCAGGCCGGCATTCACGGCCAGGCGTTCCTGCAGCAGGCCAACAACTCCGCTCCGACCTGCGCCTCCTGTCACGGTTCGCACGGCGCCACCCCTCCCGGTATCGGTGACGTCGACAAAGTCTGCGGCCAGTGCCACGCCACCGCCCGCGGCTACTACCGCGAAGGACTGCACGCGCGCGCCATGCGCGCCGGGAACGGGCCGGAATGCGCCCACTGCCACGGCAACCACCGCATCGCCCGGGCCGACGTCAGCCTGCTCGACACCGCCTGCGCCGCCTGCCACGCGCCGGACTCCGAGATGCTCAAGGTGGCCGGCGGCATGAAGGCGCTGATCGTCGGCGCCCAGGACGAGATCGGCGTCGCCCACGCCGCGATCGATCGCGCCGCCGCCATCCCGCTCTACGTCGAGGACTACCAGGCCCGCCTCGAGGAGGCGCATACGGCGCTGGTGCAAGCCTCCCCTGTGGTGCACGCCCTCGACGTGCGGCGGGTCGAACAGCTCACCGCGCGCGCCCGCGGCATCGCCAAGGAGATCGAGTCGGAAATCGACGGCAAGCTCGGCGAGCGCTGGTGGCGCCGCGTCGGCCTGCTGCTGTTCTGGTTCTATCTCGGCCTGACCCTGGCGGTCCTCTGGGTGATCCGCCGCCGCGCCCTCGAGGACGGACGCAGGTGAGCGACCCCGGCGCGCCGGCCGCGCGGCGCCCCCTGCGGTTCAAGACCCTCGGCCTCATCGCCGGGATGCTCCTGGCCGTGGGGCTGGTGGCCCTCTTCAGCGCCGTCGAGGTCAGCAGCCGGCCGCAGTTCTGCGGCTCGTGCCACGTCATGAAGCCGTACTACGAGTCGTGGAAGGAGTCGTCGCACCAGAACGTCGCCTGCGTCGAGTGCCACATCGCCCCGGGAGTCACCGCCGAGATCCGCAAGAAGTACGAGGCGCTGTCGATGGTGGCGCGCTACTTCACCGGCACCTACGGCACCAATCCGTGGGCCGAGATCGACGACGGCGCCTGCCTGCGCTGCCACGAGCGCCGCCTGCTCAGCGGCCGCGAGCTGTTCGGCGACGTCCTGTTCGACCACGCCGCGCACCTGTCCGGCATGCGGCGCGGCAAGATCCTGCGCTGCACCTCCTGTCACTCGCAGATCGTCCAGGGCAGCCACATCGCGGTCACCGCCACGACCTGCATCCTGTGTCACTTCAAGGGGCAGCCGGCGAACACCGGCACGGCGCGCTGCGCCCTGTGTCATCGCACCCCCGACAAGATCATCCGGCGCGGCAACCTGACCTTCAACCACGCCGACGTGGCCCGCTACGGCATGGAATGCACCTCCTGCCACGTCCGCCCGGCCGACGGCGACGGCG
>Ga0210377_10005575_pt1 | contig 10321 bp, 8 predicted proteins | sample PLM4_65_b1redo_FD_155480 | JGI IMG/M metagenome (GOLD analysis project Ga0210377, IMG submission 155480) | Groundwater sediment microbial communities from an aquifer in East River, Colorado, USA - PLM4_65_b1 redo | ecosystem: Environmental > Terrestrial > Soil > Riparian zone | place: USA: East...
ATTAAGCTGCTAAAGCGTAGTTATAATTGTCGGCGTTTAAAAACGTCCCGGATTGTTTAACGAGCCACCCGGACCTCGGCATGCAGCCTTTGCTTATTACCCCCGTCGAAACCTTTACACCCCCATGATGGAACGCGCCTTTTGCGCAATCTCTGCGTTGCTCTGCGGGTCTCCTTGTGCAACGTACCTTTCAGGTACGTCTCCGCGTCGTCCCTTGAGCGCCTTGACCTTGCACAAAAATCACGTCCCAGTCTGTTTAGCGAATTGAAACCGTACCCTGGTTTCTCTCCCTAGTCCTTATTCCTGTTTTTCAGCGCGTGCGCCATGTCGCGGTTCATGTCCTTCTGTTTCATGTCCTCGCGCTTGTCGTAGAGCTTCTTACCCTTGGCCAGCCCCATCTCCACCTTCACCAGGCCGTTCTTGAAGTAGATCCGCAAAGGGACTACCGAGTAACCCTGCTCCCTTATCTTGGCGTATATCCTGACGATCTCCTTTTTGTGCAGGAGGAGCTTGCGCATCCGGTCCGGATCGTGGTTCTCGCGGTTACCGAAGTCGTACGGGGAGATGTGGAGATTGTTGAGATAGGCCTCGCCGTTTCTCACCAGGGCGAAGGAGTCGTTCAGATTGGCCTTCCCCTGGCGCAGGGACTTGACCTCGGTCCCCTGCAGCACCATCCCCGCCTCGAATTTCTCCTCGATGAAGTAGTTGTGGAAGGCCTTCTTGTTGTTGCAGATTAACTTTTCACCCATGTTTTAATGGTAGCAGAGTTGATGAAAGAATGGCAAGGAGAAAGCACAGGGACCTGAAACCAGCAACCAGTGACCAGCGACTAGCAACCAGCGACTTCCTTTAAATGGCTTCCCCGCCGATGAAGACTTCGGCAACACGGCTCTCCTCGATCAGCACCTCGGCCAGCTCCTGGCAAGCGCCGATCCGTTCGGGATGCACGACCAGGAAATCCGCCCGTTTCCCCTTTTCCAGGGAGCCGGTCTCGCCATCCAGGTGCAGTGCCCTTGCAGAGCCCAGGGTGGCCATTTCCAGGACCTCCGCCGGGGTGAAGACGCCGGGGAATTCGCTCCTCAGGAAGCGCATCTCGTCCCAGAGGGAGAGCGAATCGTTGCTGGCCAGGGAATCGGTCCCCAGTGCCAGGGGTATCCCGCTCCTCTTGAGGAGCCCTGCGGGCGCCTTCCCCACTGCCAGGCGCTCGTTGCTCCTGGGGCAGAGGATCGCCGTTACGCCGGATCTCTTCAGGATATGGACGTCGTCGGGTGTGACATGCACGCAGTGGACAACACTGGTTGACGGTCCCAGGAGACCGAGACCCTCCAGGTAAGCGGTGGAGGTGGTGCGCCGGGGTGGCGGGAGATAGGCATCCCATCCTGCAAGGGGATAGAGTAGTTCGGCGATCTTGCCGCTGGAATCGTGCATGAATGTCGCTTCTTCCCTGGATTCGGAAAGATGGATGGCTCTGGGGATGGAATGGGCCGCAGAGAGGGCCGCAAGCTCCTGCAGGAAGCCGGCGGAAAGGGTATGGGGAGCGTGCGGCGAAATCCCCGGTTTCAGCCTGTTTCCGGTAAAAGCACCCAGGGTTTTCTCGATATCTTCCAGAAGGGAGGCATTACCGGCCGGTTCCTGGCCGATCGCCTCGATGTAGAGCCTTCCGCAGATAGCGGTCGTCTCAAAGAGGTGAATCAGCGCTCGTTCGCTCACTATCTCGCCTATGGTCGTCGTCCCGCACTCCAGGGAGACCCTGATCCCCTCCATGACGGAATGCTCCAGTTCCCTGCGGGTCAGGGCGCGGCGGATCTTTATTATCTGGATGACCCAGTCCACGTAGGTACGCGGCGAATAGTCGATCCCCTTGCGCAGCTTCCAGGAGGAGAAATGGGTGAGCTCCAGATGGGAATGGGCGTTCACCAGCCCCGGCATGATGACGCAGCCGGGAAATTCCGTGACCGGCGCACTGTATTCCGTGCGCAGGCGGTCCAGTGGCCCCGCATCGACGATGCGCCCGTCGGCCACTGCGATTGCGCCGCCCGCCACTGGTGGAGAGGAAATCGGAATGAGATATGAGGCTGCGTAAATCTGCATGGTTACCACGCCACTTTTTTCAGTGTCCCCTGCCCAGCAGCTTCCCTGCGGGCCGGGAGCATGCGGTTCTGATCATCGACAAAGACAAGCCTCGGTTCGTGGTTTAGGGCCTCGGCATTATTCATGGTGACAAAGCAGGCGATGATGACCAGGTCCTGGGGCGCCACCATCCTCGCCGCCGCGCCGTTGATGCAGATCACCCCCGAGCCGCGTTCCCCCTCGATGGCATAGGTCTCGAAGCGGTTGCCGTTGGTCACGTTCCAGATGGCGACCGCCTCATAGGGGATAATGTCGGCGGCTTCCATCAGCTCTTTATCTATGGTGACGCTCCCCTCGTAATGGAGATCGGCGCCGGTTACGACTGCGCGGTGAATTTTGCTTTTCAGCATCTTTCGTTCCATTAGTTTTGCTCTCCCAGTATGCAGTTATCTATGAGTCGGGTTTTTCCTATGCGCACGGCGAGCGCCAGCAGAGTCCGGTCGTCCGCCTTTTCTTTCTCCTCAAGGGTATCGCCGTCCCGCAGCTCCACGTATTGCACATTGGCCGACGGTTCGGCGCCGATTTCGGCCATGGTCCGGTTGCGCAGTCTGGAGGTGTCCCTTTCCCCCTGCAGATAAAGTGCTTTGGCTGCTTCAAGGGAGCGGGAAAGAGAGAGGGCGCTCTTCCTCTCCGCTGGCGAAAGGTAGGCGTTGCGGGAACTCATGGCCAGACCGTCGGGTTCGCGGAAGGTCGGCATGCCGATGATTTCGACAGGTATGTTGAGGTCCGCTACCATTCTCCGGATCACCGCCAGCTGCTGATAGTCTTTCCTTCCGAACAGGGCAACGCCGGGCTGGACGATGTTGAACAGTTTGCAGACCACCGTGGTCACGCCGCGGAAATGGCCGGGTCTGCCGGCGCCGCAGAGGGGAAGGGTCAGCTTTTCCACTTCCACGAAGCTCTGGTATCCGTCCGGGTAGATGGCTGCCGCAGCAGGGGCGAATATCACATCGACACCGGCGGCGCCGGCGATTCGCACATCCCTTTCCATGTCCCGGGGATAGGTGGCGAAATCCTCGCCCGGGCCGAACTGGGTCGGGTTGACGAAGATGCTGGTAACCAGCAAACCACCACGCCTGCGCCCCTCACGCATGAGCGATGCGTGCCCCTCGTGGAGATATCCCATGGTGGGGACAAGGGCGACGGTAGTCCCAAGCCCGCGGGTGGAGAGGGAAAGGCGCTGCATTTCTTCTATGGACTCGATTATCTTCATGGTCAGTTAAAAGGAGTGGGCCTCCGTGGGGAACTCTCCACCCTTCACCTCGCTTATATAGCGGCTCACCGCGTCGGCGATGACCGGTTTTATATCCACATACCTCTTCACGAATCTGGGCGAATATTTCTCGCAGAGACCCAGGATGTCGTGGAGGACAAGGACCTGGCCGTCGCAGTGGGGACCGGCGCCGATGCCGATGGTCGGAATGGTCAGCTCCCCGGTTATCCGCCTGGCCAGTTTTTGCGGGATCCCCTCCAGGACCACCGCGAAGGCGCCCGCCGCCGCTACCGCAACGGCGTCGGCAAGGATCTTTTCCGCCTGTTCTTCGTTTTTCCCCTGCACCCTGTACCCCCCCATGCGGTGGATGGACTGGGGTGTAAGGCCTATGTGGGCCATTACCGGAATATCCATATCGACGATGGCGCGAATGGTGGCGGCGGTATGCTCACCCCCCTCCAGCTTTACCGCTGCGGCGCCGCCATCCTTTACCAGCCGGCCGGCGTTGCGGCGCGCCTCGGTTAAATCTATCTGGTAGGAGAGAAAGGGCATGTCGGCTATCACCAGCGCCTTCGGTTCCGCGCGCATCACCGCCCGGGTGTGATAAACCATATCATCGACGGTGACCGGCAGGGTATTTTCATATCCGGAAAAAACCACACCCGCCGAATCACCCACCAGCATGACGTCGATGCCGCAGCCGTCCAGAATCCGCGCCGTGGGGAAATCGTAGCATGTGAGGACGGCTATCTTTTCCCCTTCCGCCTTCATCTTCTGGATATCGAGAATGGTCTTTTTCTTGATCAACGTCATCTCCGTCAAACACCGGCTCCGGCTGTTCCATCGGCACGATCGCCGAATTGCCCATATCTCCGGCGCAACATCAACAGGTCCCCATACGAATAAAGCGTCCGCCGAAATGGGGGGACGCTTTTCCACAGTAAACGAGGGGGGACCTGCCCCGCTCAGTTGTACCTGGCTATTGCCTCCCGTCCCGGTTCATCTTCGAATCCTGGCGGTATATAGTTTATGTCGGCACGATTTTGACAGCTCCACTCATGTAGCGGGCTTCTCCTGCAGACAATAATCGTTTATCATAATCGGAGAGAAAAAGTCTACTATATTTTAAATTTATTGTTAAACCAATTTAAATTCACTTTCGCAAAAAGTCCCGGTGTTTCTGCCTGCTACGCGGATTTTTCTTTCATAACCTCCAGTTCATCCATTACGCGTTCGCTTAATTCCTTTCGCTTTTCCAGATCATCGAAGAAAGTAGTGACCATTCCCCCGAAATTGTCCACGGATTTCTTGATTTCCGCACCGTCTTCCGCCTGCCTGCCGGTGGCCCCGACCATTTCATGGGTTATATCTTTAATCGAGTCAATCGCCGAGAGTATGCTTCTGGTGGCATTGGACTGCTCTTTGGATGCCTTGAAAATCTGGGCGGTCATGGAGCTTACATCCTCTATGGACTGGGTGACCAGGCGGGCGCTCATGGTCTGTTCACCGGTGGAGGCCTTTATCTTTTCGGTCATCTCCATGGCCCGCTGGGCGCTGTCGAGAATAACCTGGAGGGCATTCCCCGTTTCCTCTCCCAGCCTGACCCCCATCTGCACCAGCTCTTTAGTGGCGGTGACACTGTTCGCAGCGACCTGGGACTCGTTCATGATTTCATCGATAATCCCCGTGATCTCACCGGTCGATTGACCGGTCTGCAGGGAAAGGTTGCGTATCTCGTCGGCGACTACGCCGAAACTCTTGCCGTATTCGCCGGCCTGGGCAGCAATGATGGAGGCGTTGAGGGCCAGCAGGTTGGTGCGCTTGGTAATCGCATTAATCACATCGACAATGCTGTCGATCCTGCTGCTGTTGTCGCTCAGCCGTTTGATCCCCTGGTATGAGAGATCGACCGAGTTCTGGATTTCGGCAAGGGCCGAGATAGTCTCTTCAACCACGGACCTTCCCTTGTCCGCCTGGTCCTTGACCTGGCTTGAGAGCTCATGGGAAAAGGAGGTATTCTCCTCGACATTTTTCAGTGACATGCTGATCTCTTCCATGGCCGATACCGATTTGTCCACGGCTTCCGAAAGTGAATCGAGGTTCCTGCTGACATGTTCGATGGCTATGGAAATTTCCGCAACCGCCGTACTGGTTTCATCGACCGACGCCATAACGCTTTCCGATGCCGAAGATATATGAATGGTATTGTCTGCCAGGGATTCCACGGCGGATATGATATTGTTCAGGTTATGGGAATAGGACTCCCGTTTTCTCAGGAGATCGGAGAAGGTATTTTCCAGTTCCCTGGTCAGGGTGTCGATTGCGCGAAGGAGATTGATCCGGGTAATTGCCAAAGCGACCTGGTCGGCAAAAAGCTTCAAGGTGTCTATATCGGATTCGTTCAAAGCCCTTTTGCTGATTTTATTGTCAATGCCGAATAAACCGATCGATTCTCCCTTGACGACAACCGGGCAGAGCATGAAACTCCTCGAGCGAATCTGTCTGACGGAGGTGTAAGGAGGCTGCACCTGGAAATCTGTGGGATATTTTCTGATATCATCGATCAGATAAAAATTCTTTTCGCTGAAACACTTGAAAATAACGCCGCCACGCTTATCCAGGGGGAGTTTTACTCCTGTGAGATCGGACTTGTCATCTTCGGACGAAAAACCCGTGGATGAATAAAAGTAGAGGTATGACCTCGTGTCATCGGCCATCAGGATGTTGACCCGTTCATATCCCAGTATATCGTGAAGCGCCTTGGAGCAGAGCGATAATACCTCCTGAACGTCCAGCGATTTTTGAATCATGCTGCTTATCTGGTGAATATGCTTGATGTTGGTATCCAGCACCTCATACCGGTTTTCAAAAGTCTCCTTCTGCGCGGCCACTTGTCGATGGAGAGAGTCCAGTTCACCGCTTCGTTTGTACAATTCATCGGTGGACCTGCCGATCATAAAGCCCAGGGTGGACATGGTGAGCGCAGTGCCGAACCCCATGTATGCATAGAGGGCCATATTGGCGGCGTCTCTGGTGATGTCAGCGAATATCTGCTGCAGCAGTGGCTGATCGGGATTGTGAAAAAAAACGAGCCGGATCAGTATCCAGACAAGGGGAGCGGCGATTCCCATGATGAAGCCGAATGATGCGTAAAGAATACTCCGGTTGATTCTTTCCATTCGATCATTCATGAGTCGATTGATCCTCCCTTGTCGAATTTCCAGATGCAATGGAATTGATGGGATCGGCGCCGTTCTGTTCTCTATACCCGCTTGAAAGCCGGGGGCGATATTAACCCTACCTCCCCAGCATCATCCCCAACTCTTCCGCACACCTTGCCAAACGCCCCTCCGGGTCGATCAGCTTGAGCTTCCTGACCGCGTCCGCAATGGGTACGCTCTGGATCTCTCCGCAATTCAGAGAGGCCATCCTCCCGAATTCGCCACGTTCCACGAGTTCGATAGCCTTAACCCCCAGGCGGCTGCCGAGACAGCGGTCAAATGTCGAGGGTGACCCGCCTCTCTGCAGATGCCCCAGCACCATCACCCTCGTCTCCATCTCCGAGCATCTGCCGATCTCCCCGGCGACATAATCGCCGACCCCTCCCAGCCTCTCCAGGGAGCTGCCGCCTCCCCTGCTTTCCCTGACTATTCTTTTGCCTCCAAGGGGATAAGCACCCTCAGCCACCACGATGATACTGAAGCGTTCCCCCTCTTTCCGCTTTGCATCCAGCGCACGGCAGATTCGTTCGATCCTGAAAGGGATTTCCGGTATCAGGACCACATCGGCGCCCCCCGCAATGCCCGACTCCAGGGCGATCCATCCCGCATAGCGCCCCATCACCTCCATGATCATCACCCGGTGATGGCTTTCCGCCGTCGTATGGAGCTTGTCCAGCGCATCCGTCGCCGTTTCGAGGGCCGTGTTGTAACCGAAGGTAACATCCGTTTCCATCAGATCGTTGTCGATGGTTTTGGGGACACCAACCACGGGCACCCCCTTTTTCATCAGTTCCAGGGCGATCTTCAGCGAACCGTCGCCACCCGCGACTATCAGGGCTTCGATACCCAGATTCCGCACCTGCGCAATGATCTGGCCGGAAATATCCCCCACCTCGGTTTTCCCGTCCTTTTCAACCGGGTATGCAAAGGGATTCCCCCGGTTGGTGGTGCCGAGGATGGTCCCCCCGCGCGGCAGTATGTCGCGGACGTCTTCAAGGGAAAGGAGCCGGCATTTTTCCGCATTCAGCAGGCCGTCAAACCCGTCCTCTATGCCGATGACCTCCCAGCCGCGTTTTATCACCGCTCCCCTGACCACCGCCCGGATCACCGCATTGAGCCCCGGGCAATCACCGCCGCCGGTAAGTATTCCTATACGTTTTTTCATGGGCACCAACCTTTATGCTATAATTATACTTGATTGCGGCATCCCGGCGCAAGCCTTGCCGGTGCGCCGGGGCTTCATCACCCCATTACCCCTTGCCATGAAAACCGGGGCAAAGCTTTTCATATGTGTTGAGGAGATTCTCCGGCATAACACGGAGATCGCCGATTACCGACATGTAATTGGTGTCCCCGTTCCAGCGGGGGACTATATGGATATGGAGATGCGCATCCACCCCGGCGCCTGCGGCCTTCCCCAGGTTTATGCCGATATTGAACCCCTCGGGTGAAGCTGTTTTTCCAAGGACGTTGCGGCAGATGCGCAATGTAGTGAAGAGATCGAGCATCTCCTCATCGGAGAGCTCATTCAGGTCGGCGGTATGGCGGAAGGGGGCGATCATCAGGTGGCCGTTGTTGTAAGGATAACGGTTCAGCATTACGAGCGAAAATCCGCTCCGGTGGAGAATCAGCCTCTCCCTGTCCCCTGCCTGATCGGGAGGCACGCAGAATATGCAGGCCGAAGGTTTTTCATTGACAATATAATCGATACGCCACGGTGCCCAGAGTCTGTCCATGATCTGTAGGTTCTCCTTTCTGGAAATCCTTTTCCAGAGGCCGTGAAGCCGGTTTGATCCTGATGAACATCAGTGATTACCCTTCTTTTAAAGCAGCGGCACCTGCAAGTCAATACAAAAACAGGTGTACGGACTATAATCATGAATCCCTCTCAGTGCTCCCGGAGCTCAAGCCCGGCACAATGATATTTTTGATTTTAGCCGCCAGTTACAGGCTGATAACCAGAATAATTGACAGGGAGAGTGACCATGGACAAAAAACAGGAAGCATTGGATTACCATTCAAGGGGGCGGAAAGGCAAAATCGAGGTAATATCCACAAAGCCTTGCATAACTTCCCGGGACCTCTCCCTGGCATATACGCCGGGGGTTGCGGAACCATGCCTGGAAATCGCCAGGAATCCCGAAGATGCCTACAGATATACCGCAAAGGGGAATCTGGTGGCGGTGCTGTCCAACGGCACCGCCGTCCTCGGCCTTGGCAATATCGGGGCATTGGCGGGGAAGCCGGTCATGGAAGGGAAGGGGGTTCTCTTCAAGCGCTTCGCAGACATCGATGTGTTCGATATAGAGGTCGATACTGAAGACCCCGATGAGGTGATCAAGGTCTGCCGGCTCCTTGAACCGACCTTCGGCGGGATCAACCTGGAGGATATCAAGGCCCCGGAGTGCTTCCGGATCGAGGAGGAGCTGAAAAAGTGCATGAACATCCCGGTCTTCCATGACGACCAGCACGGCACCGCCATTATCGCCTCGGCGGCGCTCCTGAACGCCCTGCATATCGTCGGGAAAAAGATCGATGAGGTCCGGGTGGTCATCAACGGCGCCGGGGCAGCCGCCATCGCCTGCGCCAACCTGATTGTAACCTTGGGCGTCAGGAAAGCGCACATCATCATGTGTGACACCAAGGGGGTGATTTACAGGGGGCGCAGCGCGGGGATGAACCCGTACAAGGAGAGGTTTGCCGCCGATACCCCGTACCGGACCCTGGAGGAGGCCGTTGCTGGTGCCGATGTCCTCCTCGGCCTCTCCGTCAGGGGGGCCTTTACCAGGGAGATGATCGGCAAGCTGGCAAAAGACCCCATCATCTTCGCCATGGCCAATCCGGACCCGGAGATCACCCCGGAAGAGGTAAAGGAGGTGAGGGACGACGCCATCGTCGCCACCGGTCGTTCAGACTATCCGAACCAGGTCAACAACGTGCTTGGCTTCCCCTTTATCTTCCGCGGCGCCCTCGATGTGCGCGCCACCGCCATCAACGAGGAGATGAAGATCGCCGCGGCCCATGCCCTGGCGCAACTGGCGCGGGAAGAGTGCCCGGAGTCGGTCTGCCGCGCCTATGGCAACATAAAGTTTTCTTTCGGCCGTGACTATATCATCCCCAAGCCCTTCGATCCCCGTGCCCTTCTGCGGATTGCCCCGGCGGTAGCCGGGGCGGCCATGGCTTCGGGGGTGGCACGCCAGCCGATCTTGGAGATGGGAAAGTATGTGGAACGCCTGGAGTCGCTCCAAGGGAAAGCCAAGGAGACCATGCGCCATGTCATCAACATGGCCAAGGCCGACCCGAAACGGATTGTCCTTCCGGAGGGGGAGCATGAGAAGATCCTCCGCGCCGCCCAGGTCATGACAGAGGAGGGAATAGCCGCCCCCATACTTCTCGGCAACCGGCGGGTGATCGAAGAGAAGATAGAAGAACTGCGCCTGGGGTTAAACGGGGTGACCATCATCGATCCCGATGACTCCCCCGACACGGAGCGCTATGCACAGCTCCTTTTCCATCTGCGCCAGCGCAAGGGGGTAACCCTTTCCGAAGCCCGCCTGCTTTTGCGGCGCGGCTCGGGTACCTATTTCGGCAGCATCATGGTCCGGCTTGGGGATGCGGATGCTCTCCTCTCAGGCATTGACGCCCACTACCCTGACATAATCCGGCCGGCCCTGGAGGTGATCGGCAAGAGGGAGGGACTCTCCAGCGTACACGGCCTCTATATGATGGTCTTCAAGAGGGGGATATTCTTTTTGGC
>Ga0210377_10005576_pt1 | contig 10321 bp, 6 predicted proteins | sample PLM4_65_b1redo_FD_155480 | JGI IMG/M metagenome (GOLD analysis project Ga0210377, IMG submission 155480) | Groundwater sediment microbial communities from an aquifer in East River, Colorado, USA - PLM4_65_b1 redo | ecosystem: Environmental > Terrestrial > Soil > Riparian zone | place: USA: East...
GGATATGGTGAGTGTTGTGGCTGACGCTTTACACTTCTCGAATAAGTCCAAGTATTCCAAATCTACAGCTCACGCCGCCGTACACAATGAATTGAAGCAGCAGTTCCAGATCCATGTCTACAGCGCACTGCCCGCGAGCCGCTTCGATGACGCACGCAATTTTCTCGCTGGCTGGTGGCAAAAGTTGTCAAAACGCGGCGCGCCGCTCCCGTCCATCTTCAAGGGTTGGCAGGACTCTCTCTTGTAGGAGGGCGACAACGATTTCTCGGAGGTAACCACATTACATATTTGCCTTGCGGGGAAAATCTAATCAAACAATAGATCAATAAATACGTGTTCGACAAAAGAAGGGCTGCTCATTGGGCAGTCCTTCTTTTGTTTGGAGGTGACCATGCAAATGTATGTCTATCTGATCCACTTCAAAACGAAGCTTCATCACGCCGGGCATTACATCGGCTTCAGCAAATGTCTTGACTTCCGCATCGCCTCCCATCGGGACGGAACCGGAGCGAAGTTGATACGAGCGATCAATCAACTGGGTATTCCATGGATCGTGATCCGCACCTGGCGAGTAGATGGGCAGGCTTTTGAAAGGACCCTCAAAAACCAGAAGCACGCAGCGCGGTTTTGCCCGTTGTGCAATCCCCAGATAACAGAATTCCAAAATGACTATATCGGCGGTGACGACTTTTGCTCAGATTTTTTGGACGAGATCCTGTATCTCCAAGAGAAGGCGGCAACAAATGCTTATGCCATACCAACGAAGTATCCCGAGAAATCATACACATTGGAAGCATCGACCCTGCATCACACGCAGTTACCTCGGTGATGATGGCCGCCGGAAGATGTCGAAACGGACATAGCCTGAAAGGAAGGAACATCAATGACAATACCAAAAGGACTTGCAGCCCGCGCCATTCTTGACCTATCAGACGGAAGAACGATCTACATTGAGATCAGGGATGGGTCCATGTTCGTCCAGTTCTACACCGTATACACGGCGCGCGGTAAGGGACGCTGGAAAACTGTTGAGCGCGAATCATTCCGTGACCGGAACTTCGCTGCCAGTATCGAAGAAGCCTCCAGGAAACTGGAACGACACTTCGGCACCTATGGCAAAGTAAAGGTCAAGAAAACAACAGTCAAGATCTATCGCAAGCGTCTGTACTCAAAACGCTTCCGGATGCGACCGGACGAGCTGGGTCTGGCTCGCGTCGATAATTTGCTCCACTATTACATGAAGAAACTCAGACCATCGCCAGCCATTTTCATCCGGAATGAAGAAGCCGCTCTCGTTGAGAGCGGCTTTTGATTTTCCACCATGAGGTCAATCAACACTATGGAAACAACACCAACAACCTTTTATTTTCCCTCTGATGTGAATCTCTTTCTTGGATCAGCCAAGCGTAAGGCGGATACGAACCTTGCCGTGATAGAGCTGGTCAAAGAGATCGAAAAAGAAGGTCGCTTCGCGACCCCGGACGAACAGGAACTGATCTCACATTACGTGGGGTATGGAGACTCATCCGTTCTATCTGCACGGTATTCAGATGTTGTTGAAGCAGTCACCAGTGAAGAGTTTGCAGCTCTGCGAGCCAGCACACTCAATGCGCATTACACATCCCTGCCCATCATTCGCGGAATCTGGGAAGGTCTACTTCGCATGGGCGCAGGCAAACCCTCAGTGCTCCGGGTCCTGGATCCGTCCGCGGGTATCGGGCACTTTCAGAGTGCGTCCCCTGAATGCATACGCTCGATCGCCCGCTGGGTAGAAATCGAACTGGATACCCTGACAGCCCGCATCCTGAAAAATCTCCACCCGAATACGGAAGGCAGGAACGTGGTTTTCAATGATGCCTTTGAGAATGTCCGTCTTCTGGAGAATCAATTCGATCTGGTTATCTCTAATGTCCCGTTCGGCAACTATCCGGTCGTCGATCGCAATATCAAGGAATCAGGCCTGAAGAAAAACATCCACGATTATTTCTTCGTGAAAGCGCTCTCCCTGGTCAAGCCGAATGGGATCATCGCGTTTATCACCTCGCGCTTTACGCTGGATAAGAAAAATAGCTCCATTCGTGAATACCTTGCCAGGCGCGTAGATCTCTTAGCAGCGGTCCGCCTGCCTGATACTGCATTCGTAGCAAATGCCGGTACACAGGTGGTAACCGACATCATCATCCTTCGCAAGCGTCCCCAATTACTCGAGGGGCAAGACCTGCCCTCGTGGGTCAACACCTACATGGTGGATGGCGCTCGTGAAAACAAATATGACGAGAGCGATGACACGCTGGATAAGCTGCGTGAGAACTGCATCTACTACGAACATCCCGAATGGATTGTTGGCCGGCGCGACACCAAGCGCGGCATGTACACCAGGGATGAATACACCATCAAGTATGACGGGGAAAATAAAATCGGCGAAGTGGTCGCACAGATACTTATGAGTGCGCTGCCCGAAGATGCAATGCTTCAGGGCCGTGTCGAATCTAGCAAGGAAATGGACGCAGTAGTCGAGGTAGTACCGTCTGCTCACGTTATCGAAATCCAACCCAATCTGCCGGTAGACCATGTGCGCCGTTTGGAAGGACTCCGCGGTATCTACGATGCTGCTCGGCGTCTGCTGGATCTGGAAATAAAAGGTGTGACGGGGCTTCCGGTCACTACCCAGCGCGATACGCTCAATAGGGTGTACGACTCTTTTGTCCGGCGCTATGGACCCATTTCCCATAAGCTCCATCACAAGCTATTGGAAAACAGCCCGGCACTCCCCTTCCTGCTTGCTCTGGAAAACGAATATTCACCGCTGACCAACTCAGCACGAAAGGCTCTGATCTTCACGGAATCCACCGTACGCTCAGTGCCTTCCACCGAAGGAATCCAGAACTGCACGGATGCACTGCTCTACTGCCTGAACCAACGCGGGTCCGTTGATATCGACATGATCGCGGACCTGGCTCACGTGACGGTAGAGGAAGCTTTGACTGAATTGGGAGCCCGAGTTTTATGGACGCCGGAAGGTGGACTTGCTTTGAGCGATGTGTACCTCTCTGGGAACATCGCCGAAAAGCTGGAAAAGGCACGCGCACTGGCAACCATTGAGCCGAAACTGAAAGTCACGGTGGATGCACTGGTCAACGCCATGCCGAAACCTCTCAAGCCTGGACAGATCAAGGCTCGCCTTGGCTCTGGCTGGATTCCGGCCAGGTATGTTGCTCAGTTCATTGAAGAACTCCTGCCGGGCGTTACGATGCAGGTCACGTATATTCCCAAGCTGGGTACGTGGACGGTAACACACAAGAAAGGCTATCTGCCTGCCGAAAACAATTCCAAGCATGGCACCAAGCGATACACGGGATTGGAACTGATCGAAGCCGGCTTGAATGCTCAGACACCGATTGTGTACGACACAGTCGAAGATGAGCAGGGAAAAGAGAAACGCATCCTCAATCAGCAAGAGACGATCGCGGCGCAGGCAAAGCTGGAAGAATTGAAGACCAGGTTTGATACGTGGCTGTGGTCGGATGATGGACGTGCTGAACATCTTGCACAGATCTACAACAGCCGGTTCAACGTGTTTGTTCGCCCGCATGCGGACGGCTCTCACCTGACTCTCCCCGGTCTATCTAAGCTGCTTATCCCCCGCCCGCTCCAAAAGGATGCCGTCTGGTTCAGCTTACAGCGCGCCGCCACACTTGTCGGCGATGAGGTTGGACTGGGCAAGACCCTGACCGCCATCATCTCGGTGATGGAAGCCATTCGCTTGGGTTCGGCACACAAATCCTTACTAGTAGTGCCGAACCACCTCACGGAACAATGGCGCGATGCCTTCCTGCTGGCCTATCCAAATGCCAACATTTTATGTGCAGGCAAGGATGACTTGAGCAAAAGTAAGCGCCGAGAATTTATGAGCCACATTGCAACAGGCAAATGGGATGCGGTAATCGTTCCCCAATCGTCATTCAAGATGCTCCCTGTAAAGCCTGAAACGCTGAATAAATTCGTCGAGGAAGAGTTGGAAGAACTGCGTGACTTCCTGCAGAGGATCAAAGCTGAAAAGGAAGTGGATAACCGAGCGCGCAAGCAGATCGAAAAAGCCATCAAACGTTTTGAAGCCAAGTTGATCAACAAGTCCGAGATGGATAAGGACAGTGTCGATACGATCACATGGGATGAGATGGGAATAGATATGTTGGTAGTAGATGAGTTTCACTGCCTGCCCTATGAAGCACGTGTGCTCACGGATCGCGGGTCAATCCCCATCGGGGAGATTGTCGAAAAGCGCTTGCCTGTTCGGGTGAAATCAGTTGACTTATCGACAAAACAAATCAAATGGATGCCGGTCACAAATTGGTTTAACAACCCGCAATCGGCGCCCATGGTCCGCATTAAGCATGAACGAGGGGTATTGGAATGTACTGCCAATCACAAAATTTGGACATATGAGGAAGGATACGTTGAAGCCGGAAAGCTCACAAAGGAGCATACACTCAAAAATCTGCCCGGTATGCAAGCAGGAGTTTGTTTCCAGTCAACGAGGGAAAGCTGGACAAAATCAAATCCATTGCTCCCGGCATTGTTGGAAGAATCGAGCACACAAAACAGCAACCAAGCACTGCAAACAGTGCGGAAAGGAGTTCACGTTCAGATCATCGGGCAAGACGAACAACGACAAGAGACAGTTCTGCGGAACATCCTGTGCAGCGAAGTGGAGAATGGCACAACCAGAGCGCCGAGAACTGATGAAGGAATATATGCCGCGCATGTGGGCAGCATCTCAGGCAGCCAAGATAGGCAAACCCAACCCTATAGCGTCAGCACGGATGAAGGCAAACAACCCAACTGCCAATCCCGAATGGAGAAAAAGAATGTCTGTGCTCATGTCAGGCAGAACATTCCTTGCACGGGGCGGGAATGGCAAAGTAACTCCACAGCAGGAATCTGTAGCGAATTTGCTGGGACTGCCGACGGAGTATGCAATTCCAACCAGAGCGGTGAAGGAACAATTCAAATCCTTACCGAGTTGTTACAAAGTGGACATTGCCGACCCAGCACGCATGCTGGCGATAGAGATCGATGGGCGGAGTCACAACACGAAGAAGTGGAAGTTTCTGGACAAACGGAAGACGGAGGTATTGAATGCTCTCGGGTGGTCAGTGTTACGTTTCTCGAATCAGAGAGTGGATTCCGATCTGGAGGCAGTTCTGAGAGAAATAAGAGAGTTTACTGTCTCGAAGTAGCTGGGACTCATAACTTCTTTGCAGAAGGAGTGTTGGTCTCCAATTGCTACAAGAATCTTTACTTCCACACAAAGATGAGCCGCATCGCTGGTCTACCCAATACCGACTCGCAGCGCGCGTTCGATATGTTCGTGAAAGTTCGAGACTTAATGCAGCGCGGCGGCCGCTTTATGGGTTTGACCGGCACACCGATCTCAAACACGATGGCTGAAGTATTCACCCTGCAGCGTTATTTCAGCTACGACCAATTAGTGGAGATGGGACTGTCTCACTTTGACTCCTGGGCACAGATGTTTGCAGACGTGGTGATGATGCCCGAGATGACACCAGATGGCAGCGGTTTCCGAGTGAACACGCGCCTTGCGCGTTTCTCCAACATCCCTGAACTGTCGGCGATGTTATCACAGTTCATGATCCTTCGCAGGTTCAAGGATGTGAATGGCCAGGTGGACCGCCCGAATCTATATTGCGAGAAGCCTACCGCTGTCAAAATCCCAGGCTCCAGGCAGTTGAAAGAGTACGTGCAGATATTGGCAAAACGAGCCGAGGAAATACGTGGCGGAAAGGTGGACTCCCGTGTCGACAATATGCTGAAAGTGGTCGGCGACGGAAGAAAGGCGGCGCTTGACCTGCGGCTAGCTATCCCCGGCATGTCAGATATTGCTTTGTCGAAGATCAATATCTCTACACAAAACATTGCAGCAATCTACCACCACACCAGGGAACGCAAGTCAGCGCAGATCGTATTCTGCGATCTGGGTACACCCAAACCGGAGCGGGCCAACTACGTCAAGATGAAAAACAATCCTGACGAGCCAATCATCTGCTCTGACTGTGGGCAAAGCGATGAAGAGATGTTTGTTGTCCCTTCGCGTGATGTACTCTGCCCCGCCTGTTTCGAACGAAGGGAGCAAGAAGAAAGGCAACATACACCAACCATATTCAAGAATGTCTACGCTGATCTAAAGACAAAGCTCGTCGCGCTGGGAGTCCATCCTTCGGAGATCGCATTCATACACGATGCCAAAGGGCCTGCCGAACGGTCTCAACTCTTCACGGCGGTACGTGAGGGTCGTATCCGTATCTTGATCGGCTCTACCGAAAAAATGGGCACCGGCATGAATGTGCAAACACGAGCGCTTGCCATGCACCACCTGGATGCTCCATGGCGTCCGGCAGACCTGGAGCAGCGCGAGGGTCGCATCATTCGCCAGGGCAATCTTTACCCCGAAGTCTTCTCCTTCGTTTACATCGTAGAAGGGAGCTTTGATGGGTACACCTGGCAAATTTTGGAGACGAAAGCCAAGTTCATTGAGCAATTCCTGACCGGGCAAACGGATGTCCGCGAAATGGATGATATCGGCGAAACTGTGCTCTCCATGGCAGAGATCAAGGCTCTTGCCAGCGGCAACCCGAAGATCATGGAACGCGTGATGGCGCAGAACGAGATCATGAAGCTGGAGCAGTTGCGCCTCTCCTGGCAGAACGAACGCCGCAATTCACAGCGGCAGCTCGCCAACCGCAGGGAAGAACTGGAACAAACCAATATCCGTATTCGCAATCTGGAGATTGGCGCTCAGATGCGTGACGCTCATGTCTCCGATCAATTCGCTATGAAAGTAGATGGAAAAGAATATGCCGAGCGAAAGCTAGCCGGGCAGCAATTGATCGAGATGGGCCGCACAGTGAAGCTGGATGCCGAGCGTACCGGAAAGGAAGCAAGAAAGGCGGCTGGCTCCTATCGCGGTTTTGTGATGTGGCTGCGCGCAAAGCCTAACAGCGAACGCAGTATGTCCGATCTTGTGGAAGACCCAAATGGCGGCGTGGATATCATTCTGGATTACAACGTCCCGCAGGTATTAGTAGCACACATTTCGGATTCAGACGCTGGCACGATTGCCAGCGTTGATGCAGCAATCCGCTCGATTGACAGCGAGATCAAGAAAAGCACAGAGCGAAGAGATTTTCTCATACGAGAAATCGACACGCTCGAATCTCTCCTGAAAGATCCCTGGGAGAAAGCCGAAAAACTGGAAGCTCTGGTGGCACGTTTGACAGAGCTGGACCAGGAATTGATCAAAGCCGGTATTGACCTACGGAAAGATGAGGCTAAAGAACAAGGCGAAAACAGCGTTGAGGAAATCGTGGTTGAGAAAGAAGCAGTACCCGAACCCGAGCAAGTCTTGGAGTTCGACATCCATGCGATCTTACGACGCATTGATGAGATCCACGCTACGATGACCTTGCCTGTGTTCGCCGAGGAAGAGCTGATTGCCGTTTCTACTATTGCTCCGGATGCAATACCTCTTACGCCGGAATCGGTAGCGCAGTTCGAAAGCCAGGCAGAGTCAGCCGCTTTGATGGCCGGTTTCACGCGCAGTATTTTAAGTGGAACTGGACAAATGAGCATCGACGACTTCCTGGAAATGAATGTTACGCGAGCCGCAGCCAGGAAGGGCATTTCGAAGGCTCAGAAGAAGGTGGCGGCGGGACAGCTTACGCTGTTCTGAGACTATCCCTATATAGTATCCACTTTAGTAATCAGCCCGGACATTCATCCGGGCTGACTGCATTTCAGGAGGTTTCCATGGAATTTGAAAATGAATATCTCGAAAGATTGATCAGTACCTTCAATTCTTTCTCGGTGGAAGGGTACAACATCTTTGCCCTGGGCAGCGACCAACTCCCACACTTGATCTGCGCCTGTCCAAACAAGGACTTCGCGCGGGCGCTTCAATCCTTATTATCGATTGCAAAGAAGGCGCAGACTCTACAGGCATTGAATGCATATATCACCAGCCACTGCTATCTGTCCGCGAAGATTCTTGCTGATGGGAGTCTGGGCATGGTTGCGACCGTGATCAATGATGCTGTGTATGTGGACGGGGAACAACTCGAATATGACATGCCTGAACTGCTTCTTGGAACAACGGAGTACGAGAAATTCGCCAGCCAGTTCACTCACTCACAGGTGCTGGAAGGTGATGTATGAGCAACATCCAACTTTCCCTGTTCGATCTATCCCAACGCCTGGTGCAGGCACCTGCACCATCTTCAGGCAAAGACACCGATGATTCCCTTCTCAAGTGCTGGAGCAACTCTGAGGACCTGGCCGCTTGCATGGTCAACGTACTGCTTCATCCCAACGACCTTTTGTTTGAGTTTGTGGAATATATCAAGACCTGCCAGCTTTCCGAGGTTGCGGAGGAAGTGTCCCGCCCATCCCCTCACAAACGATTTGACCGCCTGGCTGAATGTCTGAAAAGGTTGGAGTTTTCCCGCTTTGAGCGCGGCGATAAAGGTGAAGTGATCCGAACGGAAACGACTGTTTTGGATTTTGCCATTGACATTTCGTTTAACGAGAGAGAACTTGAGGAACTCCGTACGTTTGGAATCGCGGGGACCTCCATCCAGGATGTGGAAGGATTGGTGGAAGCCATACGGAGCCATGTGGAAGGAACGGAGACAGGTGAAATAAAGGAAGCCCCTCCCCGACTCGATAAAAACCATGGGCATCCCTACATCGAAATGCTCAGGCGGCTGGGTGTCCCGGAAGAGTCCATCCCCGAACCGAGCGATAAAGATGCTGTGTTGAAGGCGATGTTGGACGGTATCGGAGAAAGTGTCGAGAAGTTTGATTCGATTCTCCTGGATACCGACATTACGAAATCCGATCTTCTCTCCGCCGGCAACCCTTGTGAGAGAAAACGCTTTTACAGAGTCCTTGCCAAAAAGCTGGATCACGAATTAGCGAATTTCTCCGGGACGGAGCAGTGGTTTCGGCACGGAGGTATCTGGCGGCACGAGATCCTACTTACCGATGGCGTCATGCATGTTGCGCAAAACGGCGGAAGGAATAGCGGCACAGCCTTCTGGCTGGTGGATGCCATCGCATCCTATCAGGGTGAAAGGGTTCTAGCGCGTCACCCATTCCAGGTCTGGAAGTTGACCGTTACCGAGTCCGATAACAGATCTCGCTGCGCCAGGCTGGTTTGCACCAACGGGAATAATGAAAAGCCGATCATCGAGCAGGAGATCGAATACACCGACTTTCTACTCGATGAAATTCAGCTATACGCATCAGTCGAGCCGGTTGATGAAACGGGAAAAAAGAAACGGGTAATCATCCTATTACCCAGTGAATATTAGAAAGGAGGTCCTATGGAAGTTAGATGCAAAAAATGTGGAAAGCCCTTGCATGATCCGGTCAGTATTGCCCGTGGCATGGGACCCGGCTGTGCCGGTATCACAACCAATGGAAAGAGTTTTTCTTCCATTCACAAGCCTCACCATGGAATGGCGTATCCGGTAGCCGGAGATAATCATGCAAATGCGAATCGGGTTTCTCTTGTGGAAGAGAGCCAAAGCAGAATCCCAAAAGTTCTGGATGTTTATCCCTCCGATCTTGTGGATCTGGTGTTGTCTGCTCCCCAGCCTGGGTCCATTGCTACATGGATCAAGAAATGCTCCATCCGGAAGAAGAACAAAGTACAACCAATAAGGTTACTCAAACAGATCCGCAGAACTTGCATAGAGCATCGCTTGCTTTTCTGGCCCGGATTATCCATGAATCTTGAACCCATCGCCTGTATTCCACTGGGGGACGATGGCTGGAAGATTGGCGAGAATGGGAGAGTCATCGACAAAAACGAGCTCGAAGCTTATTTGAGCAGGTATGGGATCATAGCTCAGGAGCAACTTCAATCCGCTTTGTAAGACCTGAGAGACTCGTTATACATTTCAATTGGGGAGTGCCTGGTGCGATGACAGATAATACATCTGTCCAGCAGCATCATGTGCTCCCCAATACTATTTCCCGGTCAACTGTTGATAAAAGGTTCTTTTTTTGTTTAAGGTGTTGCTGTACTAGCAACACGCCTCCCGTACAGTGGAAAAAACCACGATTACGGAGGCACAAATGGCAAGACCAGCGAACCATGACAGGGCGGAGCAGATTTATCGTACAATTGATGAGAATCCAGGGAGGAAGGCGGGCTTGATCGCGCGCTTGCTGGGGCTCCATCGCAGTGAAGTGACGCGTTCCCTGCCCACATTACAAGACAAAGGCTTATTAGTGAGTG
>Ga0210377_10005577_pt1 | contig 10321 bp, 12 predicted proteins | sample PLM4_65_b1redo_FD_155480 | JGI IMG/M metagenome (GOLD analysis project Ga0210377, IMG submission 155480) | Groundwater sediment microbial communities from an aquifer in East River, Colorado, USA - PLM4_65_b1 redo | ecosystem: Environmental > Terrestrial > Soil > Riparian zone | place: USA: East...
CGGCGGCCCAGCGCCCGCCCGCGCCGGCCAGCGTCCGCCCCCGACCGGCCGGCCGGTGGCCGCCGGCCCAGGGGCCGCGGCCGGCCGGCCGGCGCGGAAACGCTGGTACCATTATCCCCCGGACCGGCACAACAGTGGCGCCGCGCGGCGCGGGCCAGCGGAGGCGGGATTGGACACCAGCGGGACAGACCCCATCACGGGCGAGGCCGACGAGGCCCCGCCGAAGGTGGCCAAGGGCGTGCAGGGCTTCCAGCCGGGCCACAGGCGGGAGCACGGCCGCGCGAGGGGCACCCCGAACCGGGTCAGCCGGCTCGTGCGCGAGGCGATCGTCGAGGCCGCCGCGCTCGTGGGCGAGGACGGCGAGGGCGCCGAGGGGCTGGTCGGCTACCTCAAGCTGCTCGCGGTGACCGAGCCCCGCGCGTACGCGTCGCTGCTCGGCCGCGTCCTGCCCTACCAGATAACCGTCGACGACGGCCCGCAGCCGCTGGCGACGGTCGAGGAGCTCGCCGAGGAGCTGCGCCGCAGGGGCCTGCCCGTCCCGGAGCCATACAGGGAGCCGGGCGGGTGAGCGCGCAGCCGAGGACCAGCTTCACCACCGAGGACGCGGACGCCCTCCAGTCGTACGAGCGCGCGGCCGCGCGCGGGCACCTCTGGAAGTACCGCTGCCACATGCACCCGAACATGAAGAGGGGCTGGTGGCAGGAGCTGGTGGCGCGGGACCTCAACGGGTTCGCGGTCGACCTGCTCGCCGGGCGCAGGCCGAAGATGGTGCTCGTGGCGCCGCCGCAGCACGGCAAGTCCGAGATGGTGACCGACCTGATCTCGTACGTGGGCGGCGTCGCGCCGGACCTCAAGACCATCTTCACCTCGTACTCCGAGGACCTCGGCCTCAAGACGAACACGGTCCTCCAGAGGACGTACGACGGCGAGCGCTACCGCGGCGTGTTCCCGAACACCAGGATAGGCGAGCCGGGGCGCGCGCACGCGCAGCGCGCCAAGCGCAACGACTACCTGCTCGAGTACGTCGGCCGCGCCGGGTCGTTCGTCAACACCACCGTCAACGGCCAGATCACGGGCCAGGGGCTCGACCTTGGCGTCATAGACGACCCGATCAAGGGGCGCGAGGCGGCCTACTCGAAGCTCATACGCGACAAGGCGTGGGGCTGGCTCACCGACGACTTCCTCAGCCGCTTTGCCGAGAACGCGGGCATCATCATAACGACGACCAGGTGGCACCTCGACGACCCCGCGGGCCGGTTCATAGAGGCGTTCCCGGACGCGCGCGTGCTGCACTGGCCGGCGATCGCCACGGCCGACGAGCCGTACCGCCTCAAGGGCGAGGCGCTGTTCCCGGAGCTCAAGTCGCTGGGGTTCCTGCTGGAGCGCCGGCGCGTCTACACGCAGGCCTCGTGGGAGGCGCTCTACCAGGGCCGGCCCATCCAGGTCGGCGGCGGCATGTTCCCCGTCGAGCGGTTCATGACCGCGGCCTCGGCGCCCGCGCCGTCCGACGTCAAGAAGACCGTGCGCTACTGGGACAAGGCCGGGACCGCCGGCGCCGGCGCGCACACGGTCGGGGTGCTGTCGCACCTGCTCAGGGACGGCCGCATAGTCGTCGAGGACGTGCGCCGCGGCCAGTGGTCCGCGCTGGACCGCGAGACCAGGATCAGGCAGGCGTGCGAGCAGGACAACGCCAGGTTCAGGACCGAGACCTGGGTCGAGCAGGAGCCGGGCAGCGGCGGCAAGGAGTCGGCCGAGCGCACCGTGGCCCTGCTCGCTGGCTACGTCTGCCGCATGGACAAGGTAACAGGTAGCAAGGAGCTCCGCGCCGAGCCGTACGCCGCCCAGGTCGAGGGCCGCAACGTGTACCTCGTGGCCGCGGACTGGAACAAGGGGTTCATGGACGAGCACGAGGTCTTCCCCTCGGGCAAGAGTAAGGACCAGGTGGACGCCGCCTCCGGCGCGTGCGCCAAGCTGACGGTGAAGCAGGGCTACGACAGGACCATGTCCTGGGTGAACGACTGACACAGGGGACCTAGACAATGAGCAACACTCTCAGCAGCATGCTCTTCGACTCGCTGCGGAACCTGCTCTCCGGCATGGGCACGCGCGGGGACAAGTCGTCCTTCACGCGCTTCCACACCGTGGAGATGACCAGGCAGCAGCTCGAGAGCGCCTACCGCGGCGACTGGATCGCCCGCAAGGTCGTGGACATCCCGGCCCAGGACGCCACGCGCGAGTGGCGCGAGTGGCAGGCCGAGCGGGCCGACATCACGGCCCTGGAGGAGGCCGAGCGCGGGTTCAACCTGCAGAAGAAACTGCGCCAGGCGCTCACGCGGGCCCGGCTGCACGGCGGGTCGGCCCTCATCATGGGCATCGGCCAGGGCGAGGCCGGCGACCCGCTGGACGTCGCCGCCGTGAAGAAGGGCGACCTCAAGTTCGTGCACGTCGTCTCGCGGCACGGCATCACGGTCGGCGAGGTGGAGGGCGACGTCACCAGCCCGCTGTACGGCGAGCCCAGGTACTACGCGACCGCGGACGGCCAGAGCCGGATCCACCCGTCGCGGGTGGTGAGGCTGATCGGGGCCGAGCGGCCCGACGACGCCGGCCAGGCCTGGGGCGACCCGGTGCTGCAGGTCGTCGCCGACGCCATCAAGGCGGCCGGCACCGTGGCCGGCGGCGTGGCCAGCATGGTGCAGGAGGCCAAGGTCGACGTCGTCAGGGTGCCGGGCCTGACCGAGGGCCTGGCGGACCCGGCGTACGAGCAGCGGTTGAAGCAGCGCTTCGGCCTGGCGGCCGAGGCCAAGTCCATCTACGACATCCTGCTCCTCGACAAGGAGGAGGAGTGGCAGCGCATCTCGACGAGCTTCGACGGCCTGCCGGACGTCCTCCAGATGTACCTCATGATAGCGTCCGGCGCGGCCGACATCCCGGCCACGCGCATGCTCTCGCAGTCGCCCAAGGGGCTCAACGCCACGGGCGACAGCGACACCCGCAACTACTACGACCGCATCAAGACCGAGCAGAAGACCGAGATTGGGCCCGCGCTCGCCAGGCTGGACGAGGTGCTGATCCGCAGCGCCCTCGGCGCCAGGCCGGCCGAGCTGCACTCCGTGTGGTCGCCGCTCTGGCAGATGGACGAGGCGCAGGGCGCGGAGGTCGCCTCCAAGAAGGCCGCCACGTTCAAGGTCGACGTCGACAGCGGCCTCATCCCGGGCGACGTGCTCGCCGAGGCCCGCCTCAACCAGCTGATCGAGGACGGCACCTACCCCGGCCTCGAGGCCACGCTGGAGGCGTTCAGGGACGGCACGCTGGAGAGCCTGCAGCCCGAGGGCGGGGACGACCCCGAGGCCGAGGCCATGGCGGCCCGCGCGCGCGAGGCCGGCCTCGACCCCGCCGACCCGAGGGCCAAGCCCAAGGCCGGCCCCGACGCCGAGGACCCGCTCGCGTGAGCGGCCACAGCGCCCACGTCCACGACGCGCGGCCCACGGCCGACCCGACCGGCACGCTGCCGCTCAGGCGCCGGTTCGCGCGCGCCGGCGCGGCCAGGTGGAGGGCCGTCGCCCGGGCGGCGCGCTCCGCCGTGGTCGAGCACGACGTGCTCGGCCTCGCGGGCGTCACCGCCGCCGGCATCGCCGCGCAGCTCTCCGGCGCGGGGCCGGCGGACTCGCTGCAGCGCCTGCTCGGCGGGGCCGCGACCTTCAACGGCCTGGACGGCGCGTGGCTCAGGCCGCTCGTCGAGCTGTGCTACGACGCGGGGGTCAGGCGGGCCGTGAGGCTCGCCGGCATGACCGCCGCGCCGCACGGCACGCTCGCGGGCAGGGGGGCCAAGGTCTCCGCGCTCGCCGAGCTGGCGGACGTGGAGAGCCGCGGCATCGGGCAGGCCTTCTCACAGAGGGTGGGCCGGGCCGCCGCGGACGCCAGGCTGCGTCACCTGAGGCCGGCCGCCGCGGCCAGGGCCATCGCCGAGGCGGCGGAGGGGGTGGGCGCGGCCAGGACCAGGGCGCTCGTGGAGGTGCTCGCGTCCAGGGCCTTCACCGAGGCCACGCTCGACGTGTTCCAGGAGGCCGGCGTGACCAGCGTCGGGCTGATACCCGAGACGAGGCAGGGCGCCAGGCGCGCGAGGCCCAGGCTCGACTCCGTGTCCGACGCGGCCGGCTCGCGGATCAGCAGGGAGCGGCAGCCGTCCGAGAGTACCATCAGGCGGATCGCCAGGCAGGAGAGGAGAGTCGAGGCGCTCCGCGAGGTGGAGGTCCTCACCGCGGGCGACGACGACGTCTGCCCGATCTGCGAGGACATCTCCGACGGCGGGCCGTACGGGATCAACACCGCGCGGGGCATCATCCCCGCGCACCCGGGCTGCAGGTGCGCGTTCGTGCCGTCAGACGACAGGCGGTTCGCGTCCGTGCACGAGGAGGAGTGACTGCCATGAACATCTGCGCGCACACGCCGACCGAGTACGAGGGGGACTACCCGCCGTACCTGTCGGTCAACTACGCCGGCAGGCTGCGCGAGGCCGTGGAGATCACCGTGCGCGGCCCGACCAAGCCGGACGGGTCCAGCGGGGACACGGCGACGGTGTCCATGAGCCGGACGCAGTTCATAAGACTGGTCGCCGAGGGGGCGAGGAGGCTGTGACGGGCATGCTGACGGAGGACGAGACGATAGATCGGGCGCTCGCGGGCGCGTCGCTCGCGCGATTCGGCGACGGCGAGCTCAGGCTCTGCCACGGCGCGGACTGCGCCTCGCAGCGCCGCGACAAGCGGCTGGCGGCCGAGCTCAGGAAAATACTGGCCGGCGACGACGGCGGGGCGCTCGTGTGCCTGCCGCACGACCGCGCCGGCCCGAAGGCCAGGAACTGGGCCAGGTACGCGGAGCCCAGGTATACGAAGATGATAGCCCCGGGCGAGTACGGCTCGGCCTTCGTGACCAGGCCAGACAGCGCGCCGTGGATCGACCGGCCGGACTACTGGGAGAAGATACGCGGGCTCTGGGCCGGCCGCCGGGTCGGGCTCGTGACCGGCGAGCCGCTGACCTCCGGCAAGATGCGCCGCGTGCCCGAGGGCGCGGCGGGCGTGACGCTCGTCGGCGCGCCGCGGCAGCACGCCTACGCCGAGATAGACGACATAGAGCGGCGCGCGGCCGCGACCGGGCTCGACCTGTTCGTGCTGTGCCTGGGCCCGACGGCCACGTGCCTCGCGGTCAGGCTCGCGCGGCGCGGCGCCCAGGCGCTAGACATGGGCCACGTTGGCATGTTCATGGGGAGGGAAGGACGATGAGGGCCAGGATCGACAGGCGCTCGCTCATCAGCGACCACGCGCTGGCGCAGAACCAGGCGATGCACGAGGCCCCGGAGGGCTTCGGCGGCAGCGGCTGGAAGCACGCCGAGGCGGTAGTCGCGTTCGCCGAGGAGCTCGGCGCGGCGCGCCTGCTGGACTACGGCTGCGGCGAGCGCACGCTGCGCAAGCAGCTGAAGCTCATGGAGGCCGGCCTCAAGCTGGCCGAGTACGACCCGGCGGTGCCGAAGCTCGCCGCGGACCCGGGGCCCGCGGACCTCGTCGTCTGCACCGACGTCCTCGAGCACGTGGAGCCGGCGCTGCTGGACAACGTGCTGACGCACCTGCGCGCGCTCTCGCTCGACGGCTGCTACCTCTCGATCGCGACCAGGCCCGCGAACAAGCTGCTCCCCGACGGACGCAACGCCCACCTCATCGTGGAGGACACGCCGTGGTGGCGCGCCCGTCTGACCGACCCGCCACTAGACTGGACGATCGTCCGCGAGGAGGACAGGCGCAAGGAGGGCGGCACCAAGGGGCACAGCTACAACGTCTGGCTGAGGAGCGGCCGATGACACAGTGGGGGATCGACCGCCGGGACCTCGTCGCGACGCCCGCCTACCGCGCCACGCTCCGCAAGCGGTACGAGAGCCCCGGCTGGGGCGCGTCCGGCTACGGCTGGGCGCTAGTCGTCACGGACTTCGCGCTCGAGATCGGCGCCCGGTCCATACTGGACTACGGGTGCGGCCGCGGCACGCTGAGGCCCTGCCTCAAGCCGGACGTCTTCGACGTCCGAGAGTACGACCCGGGCATACTGGGCAAGGACGACATGCCGGGGCCGGCCGACCTCGTCGTGGCCACCGACGTGCTAGAGCACATCGAGCCCGCGCTGCTCGACAACGTCCTCGCGCACATGCGCGCCCTCGCGCTCAGGGGCCTGTTCCTGAACATAGCTACCGGCCCGGCCAAGGAGACGCTCCCCGACGGGCGCAACGCGCACCTGATCCAGGAGGGGATGCCGTGGTGGACGACGCGGCTGACCGCGGCCGGCCTCGCGCCGGCCAGGTGCGAGATGCGCAAGGGCGCGTGCGTGTGGGTGACGAGATGAAGGGCATCACGTACAGGCGGGACTTCGGCCTCTGGTGGCCGGACTACGACCACAAGCCGGAGGCGTGCCACGCGCTGGTGCTGCGCGGCCTGCCGGACATGGACAGGGCCGTCTCGCTGTGCGGGCGGAGGCGCACGTGCGTCCAGGCCGGCGCGCACGCGGGGCTCTGGGCTCGCAAGCTGGCCGGGCTCTTCGACGTCGTCATGGCGTTCGAACCCGAGCAGATGCTTTACGCCTGCGCCGTCCGCAACCTGTCTGCACAGGCCAACGTCTTCGTGCACCCGACCGCGCTGAGCGACTCCACGGGCGACGCGGCCATGAGGCCCAGCGTCTCGGCCGGCAGCTGGAGGCTGGAGCCCGGGGGCAGCGCCACGGCGTCGACCGTCAGGCTAGACGAGCTCGGCCTGGACGACGTGGACGTCGTGTTCCTGGACGTGGAGGGCCACGAGCGTCAGGCCCTCGAGGGCGCGATCGACACCGTGCGGCGGTGCCGCCCGGTGCTGCAGGTCGAGATGCTGCCCAGGGCGAGGGCGTCCATCGAGGAGTTCATGGCGCGCGAGGGCTACGGCCTCGCCGCCCGCGCGGGGAAGGACGAGGTCTATGTCGGGTAAGCACGAGGTAGTGTCGGTGGTCGCCGGGGGCTGGTCCTTCACGGAGGTGGACCCGTCGCTGGTGCCCGGCTTCCTGATCGCCGTCAACGACTCCGCGGTCCTCCTGCCCCGGTGGGACTGCGCCATCAGCATGGACAGGCTGTGGGCCGAGGACCGCTGGGCGCACCTGCGCGAGCGGCGGACGCTCTGTTACCTGCGCCGCTCGGCCGCGCAGAACATATACCACAAGCCTTTCCCGTGGGCGCACATCTTCGAGTGCGACAACGAGTCGCACGAGCTCTCGCCGCACGACCACACGCTCAACGGGGCCAACAGCGGGGAGTGCGCGCTCAACCTCGCGCACACCATGCGCCCGAGGGAGCTACTGCTGTTCGGGTTCGACATGCAGAGGGGCCCGGGCGGCGAGCCGTACTGGTACCCGCCGTACCCGTGGAGGCCGACCGGCGCGACCACGAAGGGCAGGTACAGGGACTGGGCGGCCGGCCTCCGGCGGGTGGCCGAGCAGCTCCAGGCCGCGGGCACGCGCGTGACGAACGTCTCGTCACGCACGCTGCTGGACTGCTTCGACGTGAGGACGCCGGCGGAGATGAACATGCAGAGGAGTGCGCGATGCTGAAGATCATAGCCGTGGTGATGTCCGTTACGCAGCCGGGGTCGATCGCCGTGTACGTCGGCCAGGCCGAGTACGGGGACGAGATAGCCTGCCAGGCGGACCTGCCGAAGGCCAGGGCCGCGATCGCCGCCGCGCACGCGCGGGGCGGCGGCGAGGTGAGCGTGGAGGCCCGCTGCGACACGCCGGAGGCCATAGCGCGAATGCTGGACGAGCTCAGCGCCAGGCACCCGGGCGCCGTGCGCCGGGGGGCGGGGGGACGATGACCATGTCGCCCACCACCCTGGTCCTGGCCTACTACGACAACGCCGACATGCTGAGGGTCCAGTACGACGCGGTGCGGGCTCTGTCGGACAGGCTGCGCGACCAGCTCAGCGTCGTGGTCGTGGACGACGGCTCGCCGAACAGGCCGGCCTTCGCGGAGGACCTCGACGGCGTGGGCCTGCAGGTCTACCGCGTGCGCAAGGACATCCGCTGGAACCAGGACGCCTGCCGCAACATCGGGGTCAGGCACGCCGAGACCAACTGGGTCCTGCTGACGGACATGGACCACCTCCCGACGGCGAAGCTGTGGGACCAGGTGCTGCTCCGCGAGTGGGACCCGCACACCGCCTACACCTTCCGCAGGGTCTCGGCCCCGGACATGACGCCGTACAAGCCGCACCCCAACAGCTGGTTCATGTCGAGGCGCCTGTACGACGAGGTCGGCGGCTACGACGAGCGGTTCGCCGGCTACTACGGCACGGACGGCGACTTCAGGGACAGGCTCGTCGCCAGGGCGACCGCGGTCAAGCAGATCAAGGCCGACCTCGTCAGGTACCCGCGGACGCTGGTGTCGGACGCCTCCACCACGACATACCTGCGCAAGCAGCCGGAGGACCTGCCAGCGATCGCCCGGATCAGGCAGAGGCGGGCGTCGCTGGCGTCGGAAGACCAGCGTCCGCTCAGGTACAGGTTCAAGTACGACCGCGTCCACCCGCCAACGAACGCTGGCTCCCAGCGGGGCCCCGAAGCGGTAGTGAATGACGCTGGCGCCCACGGGCGCGGGACCGCGGGGTCTGACCGATGAGCGCGCTCCACGTCGTCATGTGGATGTGGACGCAGTCCGGGTTCAGGTGTCCGTACCTGCCGGAGCACGTCAACGCCATGGCGGCCGGCCTCCGGCGCGGCATGGCGGGCTCGCCCTACCGGCCGGTCCTCGTGACCGACGCCGGCGACAAGGGGATCGATCCGTCGGTGGACGTCAGGCCGCTGTGGGGAGACTTCAGCGGGCTCTCGAACGCCAGCGGCATACATCTGCCGTCGTGCTACCGACGGCTGAAGCTCTTCGATCCGGCCACGCAGGCCGACCTGGGCATAGCGCCCGGGGACAGGGTCTGCAGCATCGACCTCGACGCGGTCGTCGCGGGAGACATGAGGCCCCTGCTCTCCAGGCAGGAGAAATTCGTGGGGTGGGCGGTCCGCGGGACCAGGCACCCGAAGGTCTACAACGGCTCGATGTGGCTGTTCACGGCGGGCGACCTTACGGAGATGTGGGCGGGGTTCGACCCCGCCAGGTCGCCGGCCCTGGCTAACAAGGCCGGCTTCATGGGGTCGGACCAGTCCTGGCTCTCGTACAGGCTGGCCAGGGCGCCGGGGTGTGCCGGCTGGGCGTACCCACAGGTGGCGTCCTACCCGAAGGAGCTGAGGGTGCGCAGGCAGGGGCCGCCGCCGAGCAATGGGGTGGTGTTCTTCCACGGGAAGGACAAGCCCTGGCACGACAGGACGCAGCGCGAGTCGCCCTGGGTCAAGAGGCTCTGGGGTCAATAGAGGAGCGGGCATGGACCTAGTAGACGTCGTCACCATCGACTTCACCGACACGGTCCGCACCACCGTCGACGGCTACCTAGCGGCCTCGCCGCGCGTGGCGCGCACGGGCATACAGATATACGCCGGCAGGGAGCTCGGCAGGCCAGACCTCGCGCAGGTGCGCGTGTACCGGCCCGAGAGCGAGGTCTTCAGCAAGGACTCGCTCGGCAGCTTCGCCTTCCGGCCCATCACGAACGACCACCCGAGCGAGCCGGTCACCTCCGCCAACTGGCGCAGGCACTCCGTCGGCGTGTCCGACGGCACGGTCGCCCGCGACGGCGAGTTCGTCCGCGTCCCCATGCTGGTCATGGACCAGGGCGCGATCGACGCCTGGAGGGGCGGCAAGGCGCAGCTCAGCGTCGGCTACTCGGCCGACATCAAGTGGGCCGACGGCCAGACGCCGGACGGCCAGCAGTACGACGCCATCCAGACCAAGATCCGCGCGAACCACATCGCCATCGTCGGCGCCGCGCGGGGCGGGCCGAAGCTGCGGATCGGCGACGACGAGGACATCGACGAGCTGGCCGACGAGGTCGACATATACTGGGACGCGGACTACACGCCAGAGGCGCGGCGCGCGATGGCCAAGACCGGGGAGGCAATGCCGAACGGCGGCTACCCGATCAGGACCGAGGCCGACCTCGCGAACGCCATCAGCGCGTTCGGGCGCAACCCGACCGCGGCGGTGAAGGCCCACATAATCAAGCGAGCCAAGGCGATGAACGCCGAGGCGAAACTGCCAGGCGACTGGCTCGACGAGTCCACCAACGGGAGCACCAGGATGAACGACAAGATCACCCCCACCAAGATCGCCGACGTCGGCGGCGTCCAGATCGAGATGAGCGACATCGCCCACCAGGTCGTGGGCCGC
>Ga0210377_10005579_pt1 | contig 10319 bp, 12 predicted proteins | sample PLM4_65_b1redo_FD_155480 | JGI IMG/M metagenome (GOLD analysis project Ga0210377, IMG submission 155480) | Groundwater sediment microbial communities from an aquifer in East River, Colorado, USA - PLM4_65_b1 redo | ecosystem: Environmental > Terrestrial > Soil > Riparian zone | place: USA: East...
AGTTTCGAAGTTTGACCCCGAAGTTTACGCCGTGATGAACTTCATCCCTTGCAATGATGTCGATGGACTAGCCTTTCGCCGCCCGTCAGCCGAACGGATCGCGGCTATGGCGCACACCCTTAAGCGGCAGGGCATTCTCGCCAAGATACGCGATTCGGCGGGACAGGAGATCGAAGGCGCGTGCGGTCAGTTGCGGGCGCGGGCAGTGAAAGCATGAGCCATTCCCAAGAATCGATGTATTAGCTTACCAACCCTTCGACAGGCTCTGATGGAACTACTGGTAAAACAACTAGCCATCCCACTAAGCAACCAGAAGACGGTTGCCAAGTGGTTGGTTATAAGTATTGAGCTAAGCACGATAACCCCGTGCCAAGTCACTACTTAAAGGCGAACGGACATCAAACATAATCTGGCCGCATCAATAGCGCCGGGGTGTTTGTCTGGATCGCTGTGTCTACTTGGGATTTATAGGGACGGATAGATTTAAATTGATTCTATGATCCCCCTATTCTTGAAGTGGAATCATTACTTCCTGCGTTTCCAGTTTGCCTCTGCAAGGCAGAGACGGCGGGCATTTCGCACTGTGTGTGCTGGCGTACGGTTTAACTGTGCTGCAAAGTATATATTCATGCACCATGGCGTTCAATCAATGCATGCGTCATGCACCTTGCAGTTCAATTCATCAGCAATTATTAAGAAAAGGAATATACAAAATGACAAATACCAATCAAGCTACTGTAGAAAAGAATTACATAATCAAGATGAGTTCCGGCAGTGATGGGGCAATCGTCCAAGATTCGAACACGCACACGCAGAGTGAAATTATCGATCGCGCGAAGGAAGTGCTGGCGAAAGAAACGGGCCTGGATTTATCTGATTATGCCGATTTGGAACAAAAGATGAAAAATGAGGGCGAAGAAGATGGCGCCTATTATGTTGATAAGTCCGGGAATCCGGTTGAGTTTACAAAAGAGATGCAATTCAATGCGGCCATTGCCGTGCTTAATTCCAAAGAGCAACATTTTGAAGCGATTCCCGTGAGGTAGGTCGGAAGCGGCTTCACTTGTTTGGATAAAGCTTTCATCTTAACAAGTTAAGTGAACGACCCGCCAGGCTGGACGTGCATTGCTACTGAGCCAGACTGGCGAATCGTTCCTGAATTCCGACTGAACTCCACCCGATCTCATCAGTCGAATCGCTTCGAGGAAGTGGTGCTGTCTTGCCACTCCTCGTTCCTCAACTTTTTGTAATGACGGGAGACACTCATGAACACAGCAGATATGTTGGTTTACGTGCATCCGGAATTGGATGTGCAAAGAAGAGTCCATTTAGAGAACTGGGTTTCGGGATGTATAGGAGTTGATTGTGCAGAGTTCGACCATCATCCGCATCCGCATGCATTGATCGTGAAGTATGACCCTGACACCGTGCAGGGAATGCAGATACTGAATATGGTGCGTAAGGTTGATCCGGCGGCAAGTATGGTCGGCCTGTGATCCCGGCAAGCGTTGAGCACTGGTACGAATGTTTGTTTATGCGCCTTTAATGGCGCAAGCAAGGCGACCGAGGGGTCGCCTTTTGTTTTCGAATTTCAATTCGCCAGTTCAAACCCAACAACCACCAGCCCAAGCTGGTGGGTTTGAATGACGGACTGCCCCGGGATGAATAGGTGCGGCTATGGATTGGGATAGTTAGCGAGGACACCCGCCACCTGCTGGGATACTATCGTGTGTATCGCCTTTGTGGGATGTATCCCATCCCAGAAGAAGTAGTTGTCAGGTTGTTGGCATGTGAACGGCGGTGTATTCGGCGTTATGCAGGGATCGGTGACATTCGTCAGGCCGAAGTCGCTCGGGGCCTGGAGTATGGAGGACATTTGAGAGGCGATGTCCATATGCGCGATCTGGATGCCGGGCAGGCCGCTGAGCGTTGCCAATACATTCAGGGCAAGCCCTTGATTGAACCCGTTCGTCAGGCTTGCGGCAACACCGGTTACGTCCGGCCCCAGGGCTGTCACAGCCGGCACCAAGTCTATCCTTGCCGCATTCACGACGAGAAATTTCTTCGCCCCGAGCGTGTAAAGAGTCTGGATATTGCCGGCGATGCTGTTCAGGGCGTTGGTCAAGACAGCATTCGCTGCTGTCGCAGCCTGGGCTTGGTCTTGTGTTGCCTGATACACCGTGAAGAACACAACCAGGGCATCACGAATGTCATTGTTACCGATCTCGATGACATAAAGTGCATCCGCCGATGGCATTTGCCCGACATCGGCCAGGAAAGCCTGTACCTGTTGTGGCAGATTGACCCGAGCCGGGTAATAGGTGGCCCGTGCTCCGCCCACGGCGTAGTTACGCGCTTTGGGGCTGTTGCTTTGGAAGGCCGCCCCGACGTCCGCCACGAAACCCCGCCCTTGGGCGAATTGTTCTATCCACGTCGCGCCGTTGCTGAAATGATGCCCGCCCTTCGCATAGGGGGCGCTCGGTACGAGAGACTCGTCCAGCGTATCGTAGGGCGGCTTGTTCTGGCTCATGTTGCTCTCCAGATTCATGCCTGCTATCGGGTGAGCCAGAAGTGAGAATGCATTGCCGGGATCGGACAGGCTGGTGCCGAAAACCACGATACTGCTGAACGTCAGTTGGGCACTCGCCATACTCGGGAGGCCCAGCACAAGAATCGTCAAAATGAAACGCGTCAAACTTCTGATCGATGTATTTTGCATGATAGATTTCTCCTGTTTAACGAGCGGGTCGATGTAGATAGAACTGTCGAACAAATAGCTTACGCTCTGCAGTAATGAATATCAATGAACGAAGCTAATAGAAAGCTAATGGGTCGGCATCGCCTATTCTGCTATTTCCCGCACGTCCTCGAGCAATCAAGGACACACCACTATTTCTTTCCGGTTCTGTTCTAATACCGCATTCGCGAGGGGCCATGCTGCAGCGCGTCCCTCGATTCAAACATCAGGTTCTCTCATCACATGAACAGAATTGTCCCGACCAAGGTTGAGATCGCGCAGCTGGAGCCGTTTGTCGGCCTTGAGATTGCACGCATAAACGTACCGACCAGCAGCCCGGAGTTCGCGTCCGCCACTGCCGAGATCAAGGCGGCGGGCATCGTTGGCTTCGATACCGAGTCCAAGCCGACGTTTGTCGTGGGCGATGTCAGTGAAGGGCCGCATGTGGTGCAGTTTGCCTTGCACGACAAGGCCTACCTGTTCCAACTGAATAGAGCGGAAGGACATCCGTTCCTGATGGAGTTGCTGCAATCGGAACAACTCATCAAGGTTGGCTTCGGCCTCAGATCGGATCGCGGGCATATCCTCGCGAAACTGGGCGTCCATTTCGGCGCGGTGGTCGATCTCAATACGGTGTTCAGCATGAAGGGTTACCACAAGGAAATGGGCGTCCGGGCGGCGGTGGGGTTGATTTTGAATCAGCGCTTTGCCAAGGCTAGGCACGTGACCACCTCCAACTGGTCGCAGCCCCAACTCACCCCGCGGCAAATGGTCTACGCAGCCAACGATGCCTACGCGGCGCTGAAGGTGCTGGAGGCGCTAGACATTCCCCGCGAGGATTTGCCCATCATGGGGGTGAGCACGCGTGCGGCAACGCATGAGACCGCAGTTAATTCGTAGGTCGGGCTCCGCCCGACGCGGCGGGCGGAGCCCGACCTACACTAAGTTGTCAAAAGGTTTTGCATAGCCATCTGACCAGGTTGGCAAACTACGCCGACCAAGTCATTGGTTAACGGTGACATAAGCCGCTGGTTAACGACAGCCATGTACACCCGCAAGGGGTAGTCCGGTGGGCGCCGCATCGCGACCACCGCCGCTTCGATAACGGTTCAGTTTTCAGCGTTGGCCGGTATGAATCTGCCGGCGCGCTGCAGATCCAGGATCTCTTTGTCTTGCGCATTGTTCCTGTTCAGCGCGAGAAAAGCATCGGTCAATTTTTGGCGCAAATCGGCATCCATGTCTGCCCGCACTGTCCAGGTGTGATCGTCATGGCCGGGCGTGGTGGTGGACGCCGATAGGGTGTTTTCATCTGCTTCACGCCGTACCAGCGGGATGACCTGGTCGGTGCTGCGCGATCTGGCCCGGGCAAGATTTAAGCCATCTATCCAGACCAGATCCAGTTCATGGTAGACAAATGCCTCGACCAAGGCATCACCACTTGCCATCGGCCTGAACTCCATTTTGATGCCGATCTTCTGCACAAGATAATCGGTCAACGGCTTTAACTTGCGCCGCTGCACCGATGGCGATTCGTCAGGTATCAGGGAGATACGCAATACCCGCTCGGAATAAGCGGATGCCATGAGCACCAATGCCACAACTGTTGCCAGCGAAATGAGCAGGTATCTGATGCGGATGGACATTGATTTACGTGGCACGGCTTTCCATATTCAGCGGGCTTTGATCCTGGGGGCTGATCGGGTTGGTTTCGCATTACGCTTTCGCATTCTGCTTTTTCAGTTCTTTCAGCGCCCCATTTACAATTTCGCGCACTTCTTCGTGAGCATCCTTCAGGCAGGTTTCAACATGCGTGCGTCTGCGCTGGCAGTATAACGGTCAGACCGCGGTTTCAAAACAGTATGCGTCTCCGGTACGCTACGGTATATTATGGCCCCAAGTGGAACAGCCCAGAATGGGAGAGAAGTTGAACGATGAATGATACTTCCCGCATTGAAGCACAGCAGCGCGCGGACGAGATCCGGATCTTCCGCAAGGAGCTTGAGCGCCTGGAGGGCGAAAGGGTGCTGAAGCTCGCGGATGCTCAGCGCGCTGCAGTTGATTCGCATCACGACGGTTTACTGGCCCGCTTTGCGCAGTCTTTCGACATCGACCGCGACATGCGTTCCAAGCAAATGTCGTGGGGCATGCGCATCGCTTCATTCCTCGGTGCACTGGCGCTGGCGGCGAGCGTGTTCTTCCTGTTCTACCAGTTCTGGGGACGCTTCGCCGAGACGGCGCAGGTGGCCATCCTGATCGGCGCTTCGCTGGGATTGTTCGCGGTAACGGTGTGGATACAAGGGCGCGATGCATCGGGCTATTTCACCAAGCTGGCCGCGATGGTGGCCTTTGCATGTTTCGTGCTGAATGTGGCGATGCTGGGGCAGATCTTCAACATCACGCCTTCGGACAAGGCGTTGTTGCCCTGGGCGGCCCTGGCATTTCTGCTGGCCTATGCCTGCGACCTGCGCCTGCTGCTGGCGGCGGGCATCATCTGCATCATCGTTTACACTGCGGCGCGATTCGGCACCTGGAGCGGAATGTACTGGATACATTTCGGCGAGCGCCCGGAGAATTTCTTCCCGGTGTCGCTGCTGCTGTTCTTCCTGCCGCAACTGGTGCCGCATCGGCGGCGCGAGGACTTTGCGCCGATCTACCGGGTGTTCGCGATCCTGTCGACGCTGCTGCCGGTGCTGATCCTGTCCAACTGGGGATACATCAGCTACCTGACCTGGCCCGCCTCCACGATAGAAAGCTTTTATCAGATATTCGGCTTCGCGCTCAGCGCAGCGTTGGTCTGGCTGGGCTTGCGCAGGCAGTGGGGAGAGGTGGTGAATACCGGCGTCACTTTCTTCGTGATCTTTCTCTACACCAAGTTTTTCGACTGGTGGTGGGAGACATTGCCGAAATATCTTTTCTTCCTCGTGGTCGGGCTCACTGCGGTGCTGTTCCTGTTCATCATCAAGCGCCTGCGCCAAACTGGACATAACCGCCCGGCACAGAAACAGGGGGCCGCATGAAAAACTGGACACGGCGGCACACGCTGATCGCAGGCCTTGCGCTGATCCTGCTGGCCAATGCCGTGGCATTGCTGGGCGTTTACCGGAATCGTTCGGGCGAGCCGGAAAGCATGCTCACGCTGACCCAGCGCGAATTGCAGCAGCCTTATGGGTGGGGGATGAATCGCGAGAACAGCGGCATGTCGCTGCGTATCAATTGGCGCGTTCCTTCAGCCGAAAAATACTGGCCTGGTTCTTATTCCGGCGGCAATCCGGTATGGCTGGATCAAGCCAAGATGGCCGGCCTCGGCTTTGATGCCAGCACGGCCAATGACATGCAGGACAATTTCCGCAGGTCGAGTCGGCAACTCAGCAAGGAAGTGTTGCTGGTGCTGGAGCTGGATGGGCCGGCCTATCAGCAGGCGTTGCAGCGAGCCCAGCAGTATGCCGCGGAGCAGGACGTCAAGCTCGCGGCCCTGCCCGACGACAAGGCCATGCAGAACAACGCAAAGAACGCGCATGAGGAATCAAGGAGGGAGGAGCAGGAGAACAGCCGGCTTTTTGCCATCGATGCAGGTTTGAATCTGCCCGAGCTGCGCGCACAATACCCGGACCGCAACCGCTATGCCATCGTGCGCGCACAGGTGCGGCCAACGTTCATTGGTGGGCAAAGCAAGACCGCGGGTTATATCGACCGCATCAGCATCGGCGCAATCAATGTTCCCCACGAATATCACTCCGCATTCGACATCAGGGTGCGGCCGGCGATCGAGCGTATGCAAACATCCGGACGGCGGACGTTCGAAGCCAGCGTGGCCTTCGGCCATCGCCTTGAACCGTGGCTGGTTGGCATTTCTGCCGGGGAGAAATAGCGAAATGGCTTAGTTACGCATCACGTTTTCGCCTTCTGCTTCCTGCCTGTTCATCATCCAGGCTATGGATGGTATCCTTGCGTAACAAATACACATAAGGAAATGAATCATGAAAAAACTACTTATAACTCTAATTCTGGCGCTCGTCAGCACAAGTGCAATTGCTGAATGGACAAAGGTGGGTGAGGATGATGAATCAACTGTCTATACTGACACTTCTACTATTCGCAAGAAAGGTGATTTGATCAAAATTTGGAGTCTTTACGATTTCAAAAAGGCTCAAAATATGTCTGGAAAGACTTATTTGTCTATGGAAACGCAATATGAATTTGATTGTGTGAAAGGACAAACCAGGCCGACGTATATCATTTATTACGCTGACAAAATGGGCGGTGGCGAAAAAGGCGCTTTTAGTTATCCGCCTAAGCAATGGCAACCAGTCGCACCCAAGAGCGCTGGTGAATCGATTTGGAAAGTTGCCTGCAGCAAGCAGTGATCCAGCGTGTCCGGCACCGTATGAGGAAAATGCTTTGCAAGTGGCAACCCAGGACTGATAGTCGCAGTGCAGGGCGTTATAAGGGGTCGTTCAGAATGGATAAACCGCCTGGTGAGGGCGGATACCAGGATAGCGTGTGAGATGTTCGCAACAGACTACATCTTGCCACAGGCGATTCTCCACAGACCTTCTTGAAATGAATCAGGTTCTACTTTTTGCCAATCTGATTTATCCAAATTAGAGTCGCCAATAACAATATTGCCTTCACCTAATTTATCGCTGTAATAATTATATGCAGTCATTCGATACTGCTTTTTCTTGCAGTCATAATCGAATCGCTTGGCTATGGACTTATAAAACATCGGGCTTGAAGATTCCTCAAGTTTTTGGAGTTTTTTGAAATCGACCAGGCTCCACATTTTTACGATGTGTTTATTCTTCTGAATTGAATTGCGGTCAACATAGTTATTTTGCAATCCATCATCAGTGGTGCTTATTTGTTCCCACTTCGCCATCGCACTATTGCTCACAACAGCCAGCAACATCACCAAGATTAATTTACTCATAACGTCCCCTGGTCTACGAAAATTGCGCCTGTTCCCAAGAACTGTCAACGCACTGATTCAGCCTCGAATTACGTTTTCACATTTTGCTTCTCAAGTTCCTCCAGCGCGTCTTTCGCTATTTCCCGCACTTCTTCGTGAGCGTCCTTGAGGCAGGCTTCAACATGTACGCGTGCGGCTGCGCTGCCGGTGAGGCCGAGCAGATGGCATGCATCGGCGCGCACGCGATGGTCGGCATGGCGGGTGAGTTCGGCCAGTTGCGGCAGCAGATTTTGTAGTGCCGGTGTGTTGGCATGGGTTTCCAGCAGCGCGCTGACGCCAAGGCGTACCCCGATTTTGGCCTTGGGATCGGCAATGATGGCAAGCAGCGGCTTGAGGCGCTGTGTATCTGCTTCGATGAATGCCACGGCCTGCTTATAGCTGCCCTGCTTCAACAGATGTTCAACATAGTGCGCGATACCTTCTTCGCCATTCGCCCACTCGGCCCATCGTTTCAGTTCGGCAGGACTGTGTGCGCCGGTGAGGGTGAACGGACCGAGGCGCAGCCAGGGAGTGGTGCGTACGCCGTATTCCGCAGCCTGATCGGGATGCGCGGCAACATTCACTACGGTCATTTTTCCGATCAGCCCCTGCTTTGCCAGTTCGCCCAGCCCCTTCAAAACGGTGGCGCAGTGCGGGCAGCCGGGAGCGGTGAAGAGCAGGGCATCGGGTGGCGTGGCAGACATGGGAGTTGGCGGGGTCATTTTTCAAAGAGACAACTTCGTATACTTTAGCAGATGCTAACCCGGCATCCCGTCTGCGCGAGGCTTGACCAGGATGGGGGCGTATATCCAGACGAACAGTGCAAAGGTGATCAACCAAGCCGCCTGTGCGATGCCCACCCAAAGCAGGTAATGCTGTGGCGCGAGCATCGGCAACAGCACTCGGGCAACATAGGCCGCGAACAACGAGATGAAAGCAGGCGCAAGCAGCCGCGAGTGTTGCTGAATGTCGCGGCCGGTGTGGCCGAGCGCGATGCGCGACATCATTCCTGCCGTGATCAGGCCGATGCCGCCCACGGCGAATGCATGCAGCGCGAAAGAAGGCGAAAAGGATGTGAACGGCGCAAGCGCCTTGAGCAGGAACCCGAATGTGGCGCCGCCATAGCCAAGGTATAACACCCACAGCAGCGGCTTTTTCCAGATGCCATGGGTGTACCACCCAGCCAGCCGCATTGTGTGGATCGCAAACAGCAATCCGGCGAGTGCCGCGGTGACCGGGATATTTCGCCAGAACACATCGGCAATCAGGAACAGCACAAACAGGTAGAGGCTGGAGCGATCTATCCACGCCCGATTCTTTAAAGCCACGGGATAACCGACACCGCGTTCGATGAAGAACGGCAACACGCGCCGCACCATGGTGTAGATCAGCGCGAGCAGAACATACAATCCGGAATACATGCCCCACACGATGCCTTGCTCCAGCACACCCGACACTCCGAGATAGAAGCACAGGTTGGCCAGCATCAGCAGCACCAGTTTGGATGCGATGCCGATATTCTGATGCGGCTTTGCACGCAGGATCGGACTGAAGATCGCAACGATCAGCCAGAGGTCGAACAACAGATCCAGCATCATCATCGGCAGTACTTGACCAGGCATCATCCACTCGGCCACCCGTGCAGCCAGCCACAGTGTTGCCAGTCCTGCCAGCGGGAATCCATGAGTCGTCTGGATATGGGTCCAGTTGCGCACCGCAGTCAACAAAAACCCGGCGACAACGGCCATGCCATAACCGAAGATCATTTCATGCGCGTGCCATTGCACGGGTTTGAACGGCAACTCCGGTGCCGGCCAGCCATAAACAAATACGCCGCCCCAGATGAATATCGAGACCAGCGCAAATAAGCCCGCCAAAAGAAAGAACGGACGAAAGCCGAGATTGAACAGGGCGAATGAAGGGACGGGTTGGGATGGTTTGATCAGCAAGGCGATACTTTCTACAAATCCACGGGGAAATAAAAGAAGACAAAACGTCCCTCTTCAATATCCACCATCAGCGTGGCGCCGTGCGAGAGGGCATAGTCAACGTAACCCGGCACCGCACTCTCCGCATGGCATTCGCTGACGTGCTGCGGCGATTCGAAATCCCGGTCGCGATCATACCAGGACAGCAGCATGTGCTCTCCCAGGCGCCGGCTAGCCTCGTCATTGGCCTGCTTCATCGCCTCCGAAAAATCGCGGCAGGGCTGGTCGAGCTTCACCACGGTCACCCGGGACAAGTCGGCTGTAACCGGTATCGCGCAACTCGGGTCATCGGTCATGGCGGGTGCTCACGGGATTGGGCCATTCATTGACAGATCTGTTCCATTATCGATGTGCATCACAGACAACACCTAATCGCCCTGTATCGTCACGACCAGCCGGCGACTGCCGCCGTGGTTGCGGTGTTCGCACAGGTAGATCCCCTGCCATATCCCCAGCCTGGGCCGGCCATCGGCGATCGGGATGTTCAGGCTGCTGCCGAGCAGGCTGGCTTTCAGGTGCGCGGGCAGGTCGTCCGGGCCTTCGTCCTGATGCACGTAATACGGCTCGTCCTCCGGGACGGCGTGGTTGAAGTAGCTCTCGAAATCCTGGCGCACCGTGGGATCGGCATTCTCGTTGATGGTCAATG
>Ga0210377_10005580_pt1 | contig 10319 bp, 10 predicted proteins | sample PLM4_65_b1redo_FD_155480 | JGI IMG/M metagenome (GOLD analysis project Ga0210377, IMG submission 155480) | Groundwater sediment microbial communities from an aquifer in East River, Colorado, USA - PLM4_65_b1 redo | ecosystem: Environmental > Terrestrial > Soil > Riparian zone | place: USA: East...
AGAATTAAGAAGTGTTGATGGAGAACTCCTGACGGCCGCTCTTGCGGGATGAAACCCAATTCCAGAAATTGCTTGGGGATAATTTCCGCTGAAGGAAATGGAATCAATTGCATCGACGCTTATGAGAGGATTTATTTTTGTCGCGTAAAGCTGGCAGAAAACGGGAACATTTTGCTCCTCAAGCAAATCGCTTCTCACGACGGCGGGAGTGCATCCGAATGGAGCCACTTGAATGACGAAATCCTGTCCCGCTCCGCATTGATTGCTGTTGAATATCGGGAAAGCGTTCACACCCTGTTTGCTAAGATAATTAAATGAATTCGCCCCTGGAGCGGTAAACTGCGGATTTGAAATTGTAAATGCATTGGAAAAATCAAGTGAAAAAATAATTGCAAATAAGAAAAACGTTCCGATTAAAATTTTTTTGGTTGTTTTCATTTTTTCTTTTTTCTCTTTTCGGGGGCTAAATTCTGCGATGCATATGCCAATCGCAGGTGCCCCTCGCTGTTCATCTGAAACTTACAATTAACCCCCTGTCTTCAAAGAGAATATAATTGTCCTGCAATTGTTTTAATGAACTTGGCGCCGGCAAACTGTTTGCGCTTATCTCAATGGAATTTGAATTCTCCAAATCCGAACTCAAGATGTAATAACTTTGTTTCCCTCCGCCTGCAAGAGCATTTGAAACAATCTGGGCGGGAAATTCAACGCTGAAGCAATCTTCCTTGGTGAATCCGAAAAATCCTCCGATTCCCGTCTGAGGTATGTCTATGCATTTTTCTGTCTTGGTCGCGGCAATGTTAATGGTTGAATTTTTGAACATATGCACTTGAATCTCATATTGCCCGTCGCTCAAGTTGACTTTTTTCTGCTCTGGGAAAACGACAACCTTGGAGCTTCCGTCATTTGAAATAAATGAAATGGTGGCCTGGCCGTTGTAATCTTTTCCATCAAGTTTCAACATCACATTTTTGTCATAAAGTTTGTCCAAGAACACGTCTTTGCTTCCTTCCTGAACAACGGAATACAATGATTTTGCAGTCTCAAACCCTTGTGCTTTTGCAACAACATATCCGTTGACGCATTGAGGAAATAGTCCTTTTATGCTTCCGCCTGATGTTTTGCCAATGGGACAAACAGTTCCGGAACATTCGTAAGAAATTTCCGCATCAATCTTGTTGAATTTTGCGTCGAGAACATTAACGCTCGTCAAAGTATTTTTCTGTCCGCATAATGCCGGAACGGCAACTTCGACCGCGGTTGAATTGTCGGCAACTCTTGGCTTATTTCCTTCAATGACAACGGCAAGAGGAAATTGGAAAGTTTCGCTTTCTCCAGAGACTTGAACTAATACCGGATATTTCAGGCTGTAAACAAAATGATAGGGAACGTAACAGAATCCCAAAATGCCCAAACCCGGTTGTGTTCCGACGGGAGTTGCGAGCAACAAAGATTCTTCCGTTGGATTAACTTCAAAACCCCAAGACCAATTTTTGGAATTCAAGAATCTTACATTGTGGGAAATTGAAATGTCCGAGATAAAATATTTTCCATTCTCGTTTGCGGAAAAGTCTCCGTTTTTCACCTTCAAGGCTTGAGTGTTAGCTTCAATTGCATTCTGCAACTCACTGTAGATATTGTTTCCATCCCAAGTTTTTGGAGAACAGGCAAGTTCAACTCCGTCGACGGGAGCATAAAGTCTCAAGGTGTCAATCCCGTAATTTTCAAGGAACAAGCTGTTCTGCTCATAATCGTAAATCTTGTTTGCCGATTCAAAAAGAGCTCCAAGTTCCGAGTTTATTGAAACCTCGTGGTTTTTTGCTATGACATTTTCATCGCCTTTGCTTATCGTCAAAGCTGCGTCAAGAGAAATGTCAACCCTTTCATTTTGTATGTTGACTTTGGCTTGCGGATTTTCAAGGAAAATATAAAAATCGTCATTGTAATAATTGTCAAATCTGCAGTTCTTTATTTTATCGTTGATATAAACTTCAAGCCGCTCTTCCATCTGGCTTTTGGTCGGAATTTGTTCTCTTTGAATATTATTTCCGGAAACATAATACCAATATGGAATTGGATTTCCCATAAAATCCAGCTGGGAGGAAAACGGCATGTAAGCGCTTCCAGATTCAAAATCCGGAAGTTCAATATATCCCCCCTGACTTTCAAGAACATCAATTCCTGATAAAGCGTCTTCTTCCAAGCAAGAAATAAAAGTCGTGTAAACAGGTTCAAGATTTGGCGGAATCTGAGTTTGCAAATCTCCCTGAAATGCAAAAAATATCAACACTCCTGCAACAATAAAAATTGCAACAATGATAAAAATAGTCAACTGCCCCCTGCTATTTTTTGGAAAAAAACTGCAGCACGAGAAAATACCATTATCACCCCTCAAATCCATTAGAAAAATATGGGAATTATCCTTTTAAATTTTTACTGAATATGTTTATATGTTATAAAGATATAAAAATCTATCCGCCAATCTCTAAGGTAACAAAGTATCGGTTAACGGGGAATATGATGCCTGCCTGAAATTCTCAAATGATTTATCCCGCCGAGGAGAATCAGAACTCCCCCGACAATAAAAATCCACGAATTAAAATTGGATATTGCCTTCGGAATCTCAACATATCCTATTGAAGAGTTTACAAAATACAATCCTATGACAAGATAAACTAAAAAAATCAACCACGAGCCACCCTTTTGCATTTCTAAAAAAGCAAAACATTATATTTAAATATTTTCAAAAACAGCTTTTGAAAGGAAGCTTGCAAAAGAAACCGCGATGCTAAATCCTTCGGGATTTACTTTGCCTTTGGGTGTCTTTTGGGTCCTGTAGTCCAATGGCTAAGACGCGTCCTTGACGATGAGGAGAACCAAGTTTCTCCTTACACTAACCTCTCCTTCAAGAGAGCAAATGTAGAAATCAAAATGGATGAGACCGAGGTTCGATTCCTCGCAGGACCATATTATGAAAAAATTAAAATTTGCTGAACCCTTGCCAAAATTAGTTCTGACTGGAAGAAAAGACACAACTTGGAGAGTTGGTGATGAGAAAAATATTACTTGCGGAGACAGATTATCCTTATGTTACAGCGATGGACTAAATAAAGAAAATGAATTTGCAAAAGCGGTTGTTTTATGGACTAAAGAAACAACTTTTGAAAACTTGACAAATGAAGACTATGAAGGGCATGAAAAATTCAATTCAGAAAATGAAATGTACAATACCTATTCCAAATACTATAAGATGAAAATTACTCCTCAAACAAAAGTCAAGGTTGTCAAATTCAAATTAGTCAACAACCTTTAAAAACCAATTTTCCTAAGTTTTTATTATGAAGATTCCAAAAAAAACAAACAGATATTGCAAATATTGCAAGAAAAAAACCGAGCAAAAAATCAAGCTGGTTTCAACGGGAGCAAAAAGAGGAACCTTAACGAGAGGTAGCATCTCAAGGGCAAAAAAAAGAGGAAAGGGAAGAGGTTTCGGAAATAAAGGCAAATGGGGCTCCAAACCCGCAGTAAGCAAATTCAAGAGAAAATCCAAGACGACAAAAAAAACAAATATCATGTACACTTGCGCGACTTGCGGAAAATCAAAGTATCAAAGAAAAGGCCAAAGAGCCGGGAAGCAAATTCAGGAATAAAAATGGCGCAGGTAAAAAGAAAAAAAAGATTTTTTGACGTTGAAATACCGATAATAAAAAAAGAAACGCAGTTGCAGGCTTACGAGCAGGAAGAGCTTGATGGAAGATTTGTCAACTATGATTTGACGAGAATGTTGAAAGGTAAAAGCGCGGTTTTCCAAGTTCTTGTAAAATCTGAAGGAAAAAATCTTGTTGCATATCCAAGACAGATAAAAGTTCTTCCATACTTTCTGAGAAGAATGGTTAGAAAAGGAACAAATTATGTTGAAGATTCTTTTTCCGCCGAAGCAAAAGACGCAATCGTTCAGGTAAAGCCGTTCTTTGTGACAAGAAGAAAAGTCCCGAGAAGCATAAGAAAAATGTTAAGGAACAAAGCGAGGGAAGAAATCACGAATTATATTAAGGACAAAAAGGTTGAAACTGTTTTCGAGGACATCATAAGAAACGACCTTCAGAAAAACTTGAGCCTTGCTTTAAAAAAAGTTTATCCGCTTTCTTTGTGTGAAATCAGAATTATCAAGGTTTTGAAGACAAAATAAGAAATCTTTTAAATAACTCATTCTGTTAATTTTTGTATTAATCTCTTCTTAAAGGGAGGGGTTGATAAGGGTGAACCGCCGATGCTAAATCCGCCAGGATTTACTTTGACTTGGTTCCCTTTATGCCTGTATAGCTCAGTGGCAGAGCATCAGTTTTGTACGAATCCAAAAATTCCAAATGAACTGGGGGTCGCAGGTTCAAATCCTGCTACAGGCTTTTAAGAATAAACATACTCTGCCTTTTTGTCTTCAACAAGAATGTTTGCGATTTCTTTTTGCAACTCAACCTTCTCGCCTTTTTGAAAAGGTCCAAGCATTTCCCCATTCAAGTCCATGAATTCATTTACCTCTTCAACAAATATTACAAATTGTTTTGAATCGTCGCTTTTTGTCAAGCTAAAATCTTCGGGCAAAGATTCTAAATTATTCTTAACTTCATTTCTTCCATTGAGAATCATAGCATTCACTTGAATGTCCGACGACTCAATAGATTTCAGCAAACTCTCAAACATCTTCGCCTCAAAATCGAGCATGTTTTCAAAATCCCTTTTTGAAACCCCGGTTTCCGTCGCTATAAGAAGAAGATGAAGTATTTTTTCTCTTCTTCTGAAAATCAATTCCTTGAACAATGTTCTGGCGTTTTCAAGTTGCTTCTTGTTTTTTATTGAATTCTCGGAAAAATCGTCATTCGTCTTTGAAGAAAATTCTTTTTTCTCTCTAAGATATGTGGCAACTTCTTCAACAAAATTTTTCGGCAAAAGTTGAAGCTGAAGTTTTTCCCCGCGCTCTTTTCTCACCGCCTCGTGAATCTCATTATAGGTAATCATCAAAAGAAAAAACGGCGCTTCTTTTTAAGAATTTTCGTCCTGTCAAACACTTATTGAATACTCATAATATTTGTCGTAAGGAATTACCCATTTTACGGCCTGTTCTCTTGTGGCTCTTTCCATGATTTTCCTGAAGAGTCTTATTGAATTTCCATGTGCGGAAATTGCGACATTTGTTTTTTCCTTCTTCATGATTTTTTTCAAGTCCCTCATGAAAGATTTCACTCTTTTTTCAACCATCGCAAAACTTTCTCCCCCTGGAACGGCAATATCATATCCTCTGTGAATTGCCTCGTACTCTTTCTCACCCAGAAATCTCTCAGCTTTTTTTCTCATCGCATGAGAAAAATTTTCAATTGCATCTCCGTAAATTCTCAAGTCAACCTGTTGTTTGCCAATCTCCCTTATAAAATCCTCATGACTTGTTCCATTCAAAATTCCATAATTCCTCTCAATCATTCTATCATCCTTAATTAATTTCTTGCATTCTGGATGAAATTTCAAAACTTCCTTAAGTGTATCTTTGGAACGTGAAAGTCTTGTGTAAAAAGCAATTTCAAATTTTTTATTTTTCAGTTTCATTGCAATTTTCTTTGCAGATTTTTTTCCTTTGAGACTGAGTTTAGCATCTTTCCATCCAGTGAAAATCCCCTTTTCATTGTAAAAAGTTTCCCCGTGCCTGAACAGATAAATTTTCACCTTCTTCATAAACAATCAAATTATCAAAAATTTATAAATCCTCTGCGTTTTCTGATAGTATGTTTAAATTCCTTAAAGACAAGCTGAAAGACTGGACTTCAAAAATTTCAAAAGGCTCTAAAGAAATTGAAAGAACAAAGCCCAAAAAATCAAAATCGGAAAAGAAAGCAAAAAAAAGCGGAGTTCAAAAGAAAAAGGAAATCAAGGAGAATATTGAAAAGAATGTCATTTCCGAGCCGGAGATGGACGTTTCAAAAAAAGAAGAGCCGAAAAATTTTGACGAAGAGGAGAATCAGCCGGGAACGGAATCTTTTTTCAAGAAAATAACATCTCGGCTTTCAAAAGTAAAAATAACCGAGAAGGAATTTGATGTCTATTCCGACGAATTGAAAATGCTTCTTCTTGAAAACAACGTCGCCTATGAAGTTGCTGAAAAAATAATTCAAAAATTGAGGGAAAAAGTTGTAAATCAGGAATTTTTGAAGAAAGAAGTTGAAGAGCAAATTAGATATTCATTAAGGGACATAATTGAAGACATCTTGATTGAAACGTTTGATATTCCCGGAAGAATAAAGCTGAAAAATGAATCTGAAAAAGAGCCGTTCGTGATTTTGTTTTGCGGAATAAACGGCTCTGGAAAAACAACGAGCGTTGCAAAAGTCGCGGAGTATCTGAAAAGAAAAAAAATTTCCGTGGTTTTGGCGGCGGCTGACACATTCCGCGCCGCAAGCATTGAGCAGCTGAAAAAACACGGCGAACGGCTTGGAATAAATGTCATCGCGCACAATTATGGTTCCGACCCAGCTTCCGTCGGATTTGACGCGATAAAATATGCAAAAAAGAATTTTATTGAATGCGTTTTGATTGACACCGCCGGAAGAATGCACACCGCGAAAAATCTTCTTCGTGAAATGGAAAAAATTGTCAGGGTTTGCAAGCCCGATGTTAAAATTTTCGTCGGAGAAAGCATAACTGGAAACGACGCTGTTGAGCAGGCAAAGGCTTTCAACGAAGCGATTGGAATTGACGGAGTCATTCTCACAAAGGCGGACATAGATGAAAAAGGCGGCACGGCTTTAAGCATCGGATTCATAACAAAGAAGCCTATTTTATTTCTCGGAACCGGGCAGGAATATGAAAACATGGAGCCGTTTGACAAAAGAAAGTTCGTTGAAAAACTCGGACTATGAATTTTCACGATAATTTTTTAATAAAAATAATCTTAAGAAAGTTCGTGGAGAAGTTGGGGTTGTAAAATTACAAACACGCTCGGCTTCGCCTCGCTTTTATCTCCAGCTTTGCTGAATATTAGCTGCTGCAAATCGGCGTCCCGCACGATTTTTCGCTGATGCAAAAAATTGATAAGAAAAATTTATTGTAAATTATCATAACGCGCAATTTCGGATTTACAGTTAACATTCAGCTTCTTAGGAGTATGCGGGCTATTTCTCCCTCACAAAATAAACTAGCGCGACTGAAATGAAAGCCAAAACCGCAAGATATCCAAACATCAAATCGTGGCTTGCATTCCATAAAGCTCCTGCAACAATCCCGCCAAGTATCGCAGCAATCCCTATTGCAGTGTAGAAAGCACCAAATACTGTGCCTTTCATATTGTCCGAAAGATTTGAAACTATTTTTCTGTGACTTGAGTAAGTCATTGCGGAAACCAGTCCATAAAGGACAAAAATAATTCCGAGATGCCAGATGTTTTCAAAAAAGAACAAGCCCGTCATTGTAAGGAAAAACAGCAAATATCCGAAGAGCAAAATTTTCTTGCTTCCAATTTTGTCGGAAAGTTTCCCGAAAGGCACGAGGAAAATTGCATAAGCGACATTAAAAATTATGTAAAAAAGAAAAGCCATGACAAGGCTTCCGGTAAATTCCTGGACAATCAGCAGCAAAAATAAATACAGCCCGAAGTTTGCGAATGAGAAAAATGACGAGACAAAAATAAAATATTTTAATTTCCAGCCAAAACCTTCCACTTCCCTGAATAATCCTTTTTTAATCGGCTTGGTTTTCTTTTCCCTGACAAAAAGAATCGGAATCACGGACAAAAAGGAAATCGCCGCCGCTATGTATATTATGTTTCTTATGCCGACGCTGAACTTCCAAAATAAAATCAAAACCAAAATTGTTCCGAGTATTCCGCCAAGAACATCCATGGTTTGAGTTATTCCAAAATCGCGTCCCTTGTGTTTTTTTCCGTCCGAAGCGATAAGGGCGTCCCGTGGAGCGTCGCGGAATTTCCCGAATCTTTCAAGCGAAACAAAGGCAACCAGCGTCTGCCATGACGTCGCAATTCCTATGAGAAATTTGAATATTGACGAAATCAAATAACCGAAGAAAATGTAAGGTTTTCTTCTTCCGGTTTTGTCAGAAAAATATCCTCCGAAAATTTTGAAAATGCTTGACAGCCCTTCCCTTAATCCTGAAACAAGCCCGAGGGAAATCCCTCCGCCGCCCAAGGAAAGAATATAAAATGGAATAAGCGGAACAATCATCTCCGCGCCGACGTCATTCAAAAAACTTGAGCTTCCAAGAAGCCAAACGTTCCTTACATTCCCGTCTTTTTTTTGTCTCACATCAATAATAGTCAAATCCATTTTATAAATTTAAACAATACCACAAATTTATTAACCATTAATCTGCTTTCAGAAATATGCTGGAGAATCTGGGCGAGGTATTAAGAAAAGCGACGAACAGAATAGCGAACGCGATATTTCTTGACAAAAATCTGCTTGATTCAATAATCAGGGATTTGCAGAGGGCGTTGATTGAGGCGGATGTGAATGTTTCGCTTGTTAAGGAGTTGAGCGAGAAAATGAGAAAAGCCGCGCTTGATGAACGAGTGACGCAAGTTGACAAAAAAGAGCATGTGATAAAACTGCTTCACGACGAGCTTGTTAAAATTCTCGGAGAGCATAAAAATCTGAAGATTCATGAAAAACAAACCAGAATAATGCTGCTTGGCTTGTACGGAGCCGGAAAAACCACAACAACCGCAAAGATTGCAAATTATTTCGCCAAAAGGGGAAAGAGAGTTGCGATGATCGGCTTGGATGTTCACCGCCCCGCAGCGTCGGAGCAATTGAAGCAGTTGGCGGAAAAAAACAAGCTGAACTGCTTCATAGATTTGGAAGAAAAAAATGCCGTTAATATTTGGAAAAAGCACGAGAAAGAATTGCAAAAATTTGACGTTGTTGTGATTGACACGGCGGGAAGGCATTCTTTGGACAAAGATTTGATAAAAGAAATAAAATCAATAAGCAAAGAAATTTCCCCGACGGAATCAATTTTAGTAATGCCTGCCGACATCGGACAGGCGGCGAAAAAGCAAGCGTCAAATTTCAAGGAAGCGGTTGATGTTTCTGGAGTAATTATTACAAGGATGGACAGCACTGCAAAAGGGGGCGGGGCATTGTCCGCCTGCGCCGAAACAAAATCGGGAGTTTATTTCATAACGACGGGGGAAAAAATAAACGACATTGAAGAATTCAATCCAAAATCATTTTTGTCCCGTTTGCTTGGAATGGGAGACTTGGAAACACTGATTGAAAAAGTCCGCTCGGTTACTGATGAAGGAAAGCAGGAAAAAATAAGAAAAAATCTTGAATCGGGAAAATTGACAATTGACGACGTCATAGAGCAGGTAAAATCAATGAATTCTCTTGGAGGATTTGAAAAAATAAAATCCATGATTCCGGGATTTGGAAATGCAAAAATCCCCGAAAATCTTCTTGAAACACAGCAGGAAAAAATTTCAAAATGGGAGCATATTGCAAAATCAATGACGCAGGAAGAAAAGGAAAACCCCGAGCTTTTGGAAAGGCAAACTTCAAGAATTCAAAGGATTGCAAAAGGCGCGGGAGTAAATTCCTCCGACGTCAGAACTCTGTTGAAGCAATTCAAAATGTTGAACGACATGATTAAGTCTGGAATTTCCTCCGACATGGAAGGCGGAATGCCAAGTCAAAAGCAAATGCAAAAGCTCATGAAAAAATTCGGAAAGAGGATGAGGTAATGAAAAAGAAATTTTCAAAAAAACAGGGAATTATTTTGTTAATAATCGCATTAGTTTTAACTTCTCTCCTTTATTTTTCATTACAAAATATTACGAAGATAGTTGTCACGGAAGATTTTATGAAATTTTTAATAGGACTTTCAATATCGTTAGCAGGATTAGGAGTAATTGCATTCCAATTAGACAAATTAGATCTAAAAAAAGATTTTCTTAATTTTAGTATAATAATGACTATTAGTACAATTAGTGGAATTTCCTATTTAGCAAACAAGTCAGAATTTTTAGGTTTTAGTTTTGGAGAAATATCAAGTTTCCTATTTATCTGGGGAATAATTCTATTTTTAGCAATTTTAATTGAAGAGAGGGTAAAACAATTAAAATGAACCAAAAATATATCCTCGTATCAATTTTGCTTTTAATCGCGCTTGCAAGCTCCGTGATACTTGCATTTGAACCTCTGTCAGTAGTATGCAATGCGGAGCAGGGTTGCGCATTGGTTCAAAATTCAGTTTATGCTCAAACGTTTGGAATAAAAAATAGTTTATACGGCGTTGGAATTTTTTCCGTGCTTTTGCTT
>Ga0210377_10005581_pt1 | contig 10317 bp, 7 predicted proteins | sample PLM4_65_b1redo_FD_155480 | JGI IMG/M metagenome (GOLD analysis project Ga0210377, IMG submission 155480) | Groundwater sediment microbial communities from an aquifer in East River, Colorado, USA - PLM4_65_b1 redo | ecosystem: Environmental > Terrestrial > Soil > Riparian zone | place: USA: East...
ACGACCGGACCTTCCGTCAAAAAAAGAATTGGCATTGGAGACGCGAAGCGGCTAGGTTCCATTTACAGGGGACTACGGAGAGGAACGGCCGCCGCGTATAGCGGAAGAGCCGGAGAAGCGCGGATAAAAAGCGCAACTCTTCGTGACGTGAGAGCTCGGAAGAACGCGCGAACCACACGAATGGGCGAAATTGCGCGCGTGCGAGCTTAAGGACATGCGTTTGGACATGGCATTGCAGAATCGCGTTACGCGGGACACTCCCATGTGCGGCCCGAACCATGCGTTCGGCCGCGCAAAACTTGAACACCATCATCGAGGACACACGTGAAACGTTCGCGGGGACGCGGCCGGCGGCCGCAACAAAGCAATCACAATCGGGCTTTCGATTCGACCGGCCCCGACGTGAAGATCCGCGGCACCGCGGCGCACGTCTATGAGAAATATCTGCAGCTTGCGCGCGATTCAGGTTCCATGGGCGACCGGGTGATGGCGGAGAACTACCTCCAGCATGCCGAACATTATTACCGCATCCTGATGGCCCAGGGTCCTCAGGCGGGCCAGCCTGCCTTTGGCGGAGGCACCCCACAGCCGAACGGCAACGGCGACGGCCGCCCGGGCGGCGGCGACGAGCAGCCGTCCTATCCGCAGGCCGTGACAAGCGCACCCTCCTTCAGCCTTGCCGATGCCGAGGACGCAATGGAAGAGGGCGACGAGGCAGCCTAATTCGGCATTTTTGCTGGGTTTCCGTCCCTTGTCTTGATCGATATCAACGCCACATAAAGCAAAATGCGGCGCCATAAGACCGCATCGCATCGACGCGTTCCCGCGCTTTTCAAGGCGGGCACGCGGGCGAAAGGAGTGGCGACATGGAATTTGAGAAATTCACCGAGCGCGCGCGGGGCTTCATCGAATCGGCTCAAGGGTTAGCGCTGCGGTCCAATCATCAGCTTTTGAGCCCCGAACATCTTCTGAAAATCCTCCTCGATGACGAGGAGGGGATGGCGTCGAATCTGATCTCGGCGGCCGGCGGACGGCCGGCGGAGGTGCGCCAGCAGGTCGAGATCGCGCTCGGAAAGCTCCCCAAGGTCCAGGGCGGCGGCGGCCAGGTCTATCTGGCGCCGGAGACCGCCCGGGTTTTCGAGCAGGCCCAGGAACTGAGCAAGAAGGCGGGCGATTCCTTCGTCACCGCCGAACGCCTGTTGCAGGCGCTTGCCATGAGCGCGGGCACCCCTTCGGCGAACGCGCTGAAGAACGCCGGCGTGACGCCGCAAGGCCTCAACAAAGCCATCGACGAATTGCGCCAGGGCCGCACCGCCGATACGGCGACCGCCGAGAACGCCTATGACGCGCTGAAGAAATACGCGCGCGATCTGACCGAGCTTGCACGCGCAGGCAAGCTCGACCCCGTCATCGGCCGCGACGAGGAAATCCGCCGCACCATGCAGGTGCTGTCGCGCCGGACCAAGAACAATCCCGTGCTGATCGGCGAACCGGGCGTCGGCAAGACCGCCATCGCGGAAGGCTTGGCGCTTCGCATCGTCAATGGCGACGTGCCGGAATCCTTGCGCGACAAAAGGCTGATGGCGCTCGACATGGGGGCGCTGATCGCCGGCGCGAAATTCCGCGGCGAGTTCGAGGAGCGGCTGAAAGCCGTGCTCTCGGAAATAACCGCCGCGCAGGGCATGGTTATCCTCTTCATCGACGAGATGCACACGCTGGTCGGCGCCGGCAAGGCCGAAGGCGCAATGGATGCCTCGAATCTTCTGAAACCCGCGCTTGCGCGGGGGGAACTCCATTGCATCGGCGCCACCACGCTCGATGAATACCGCAAGCATGTGGAGAAGGATGCGGCGCTGGCGCGGCGCTTCCAGCCGATCTTTGTCTCGGAGCCTTCGGTTGCCGACACGATTTCGATTCTACGTGGCCTCAAGGAAAAGTACGAAGTTCACCACGGCGTCCGTATCACCGACGCGGCGATCGTGGCGGCCGCCACCCTGTCCAACCGCTACATCACCGACCGGTTTCTCCCCGACAAGGCCATCGATCTGATGGACGAGGCGGCGAGCCGCCTGCGCATGCAGGTCGATTCCAAGCCCGAGGAACTGGACGAGCTCGACCGCCGCATCATCCAGCTCAAGATCGAGCGCGAAGCCTTGAAGAAGGAAACCGACAAGGCCTCGAAGGATCGCCTCGAAAAGCTGCAATTGGAACTTGCGGAGCTTGAGGAGAAATCCGCCGCCCTGACCGCGCGCTGGAACGAGGAAAAAAAATCTCTCCAGGGCGTGCAGAAGCTGAAGGAGGAAATCGACAAGGCGCGCCAGGAACTGGAGATCGCACAGCGCCGCGGCAATCTCGCGCGCGCGGGCGAGATTGCTTACGGCGTGATCCCCGATCTCGAACGCAAGCTCAAAGCCGCCGAGGAAAAAGGCAGCGAAAGGCTGGTCAACGAAGCGGTCACCGAGGAGCACATCGCAGGCGTGGTGTCGCGCTGGACCGGCATCCCCGTCGACAAGATGCTCGAAGGCGAGCGCGAGAAGCTTCTGCAGATGGAAGCCTCTCTGGAGAAGCGCGTTGTCGGCCAGGAAGAAGCGGTACGTGCCATCGCCAATGCGGTGCGCCGCGCGCGCGCCGGCCTGCAGGACCCGAACCGTCCGATCGGCTCGTTCCTGTTCCTTGGTCCCACCGGCGTCGGCAAGACCGAGTTGACCAAGGCACTCGCCAGCTTCCTCTTCGATGACGACAACGCGATGGTTCGCATCGATATGTCGGAATTCATGGAGAAGCATTCGGTCGCGCGGCTGATCGGCGCGCCGCCGGGTTATGTCGGCTATGAGGAAGGTGGCGCGCTCACCGAAGCGGTGCGGCGCCGGCCCTATCAGGTGGTGCTGTTCGACGAGGTGGAGAAGGCGCACCACGACGTCTTCAACGTGCTTCTGCAGGTGCTGGACGACGGCCGCTTGACCGACGGCCAGGGCCGCACGGTCGATTTCCGCAACACGGTGATCATCCTGACCTCCAATCTAGGCGCGGAATATCTCGCGGCGCAGCCCGAGGGCGAGGACTCGACGGCGGTGCGCGGCCAGGTGATGAACGCGGTGCGCGCGCATTTCCGGCCCGAATTCCTCAACCGGCTGGATGAGATCATTCTCTTCCACCGCCTCACGCGGGCCCAGATGGACCGCATCGTCGATATTCAGATCGAGCGGCTGATGAAGCTTCTCTCCGACCGCAAGATCGCGATAAATCTGGATGCGAAGGCGAAATCCTGGCTCGCGGCGGCCGGCTACGATCCGGTCTATGGCGCGCGTCCGTTAAAGCGGGTGATCCAGAGGAGCCTGCAGGACTCGCTGGCCAACCTGATCCTGGAAGGTGAAATTTCGGACGGCGACGTCGTGAAGGTGTCGGCCGGCAAGAAGGGCCTCATCATCAATGGGGTTGAGGTTGAACCCTCCGGCGAGCCGCTCGGCCTGCTCGGCGGCGCCGAACCGCCCAGCCACGCGGTGCACTGATCGGAAAACAGGGATCGGGAATCAGGGATCGGAAATTCCGATAGGCGATTCCCGATACCTGACTACTGATCCCTGGATTGGCGCAAACCCGACGCCTGGGCGAGCCTGGTTTGCACGGGAAGCGAGGCGACCAGCTTCTCGATATTCGCGCGCTCGGCAAGGAAGGCTTTCAGCTCTTGGCCTTCGAGCGTGCGGCCTGACGCCACCTTCACGGTCGCAGGGTTCACCTGCCCGTTGTTCTGACGGATTTCGTAATGGAGATGCGGTCCGGTCGCCAGGCCGGTCATGCCGCTATAGGCGACCACATCGCCCTGGCGGACTCGCGCACCCGCCCTCACGCCCGCCGCGAAACGCGAAAGATGGCCGTAAGCGGTGGCGTATTCGTTGCCGTGCTTGACGACGACGAGGTTTCCGTAATCGCCCGCGCGGCCGGCGTAGAGGACCGTGCCATTGCCGGCCGCCATCACCGGCGTTCCGCTCGGCACCGCGAAATCGATTCCCTTGTGCATGCGGGTGTAGCCCAGCACCGGATGACGCCGTGCGCCGAATCCGGATGAGATGCGGGCGCCGTCGACCGGCGTCTTCATCAGCATCGCCTTGGCGCTCTGGCCGTTCACGTCGAAATATTCGGCTTCGCTGTCCGGCGTCTCGAAGCGATAGAGCAGATGCTTCTTGCCGGAGAGCGTCATGGAGGCGGCGAGGATGTCGCCCGCTTTCGCCGGTTCGCCCTCGGGCGTGTAGTAGCGGTTGAAGAAAACTTCGAACTCGTCGCCTTCATGCATGTCGCGCTGGAAGTCGACGTCGTAGGAGAACATGCGAATGATCTCGACCACCACGCCGGCCGGAATGCCGGCCTGAACGGCCGCGAGATACAGGCTCGAATCGATCTTCGCGCCGGCATGCTGATAGCGGGATTCGAGCTTGCGCTGAACATCCTGGGCGAGATAGCCGTCGGGCACGGTCAGACTGACCGTGATCTGATGATCGATGCTGGGGGCAAAGGAGAGCGAGAGAAGCCGCCGCACCGGCGACAGATCCTCATCGTCATTTGGACGCGCCGCCTGAACGGTGAAGGATTCCGTTGCAGCCGGGATCGCATCCGTGGAACCGAAGGTCGCCTGGAAAGCCTGACCCGAACGAATGCTTTTCGGGCTGTAGAGAGGCTTCATGGCGTCGACCACGGCAGCCGCATCGAGGTTCGACACGCCGGCTTCCTGCAGCATGCCGATGATGGTATCGCCATTGTCGACTTTCAGGGTGCGGGTCTCCACCGGCGGCTTTACGGCGGCGCGCTCCGTCGCCAGCATCCGGTCGAGCGGCCCCAAGAGGTCCGGTGAAACCAGCCCCGCGGAACGGTAGAGCTTGCTCGCATCCTCGGCCGCAATCGCGGGGACCGCGCGCAGGCCGGTCAACCGCAGCAGAAGGTCATAGGGGAGTGCCGCCTGCTCGCGCTTCGGCTCATAGGCGCGAGCCGAGGAGGAAGGTGTTGCCGCCAACGACAACCAGGTGACCGCGACAGCCACCGAGGCCGTCATGGAGGTCGAAACCAGCATCCACCGGCCGTCAGGCGAGCTCAGCACGCGAGCCGCCGCCATGCGCAGCCGGCGCATTTCAGTTACAATCTCGGATACCATCGACAGCGCGTTGCGTAGCAAGGCTACAGATCCTGTTGTCGCGCGGATGGAGTTGCCCCCCGGCCGCCCAATCAGTGATTGCTTCAGTCCTGCTCCGGGAATCGTTTCCCGGTCATTTGTGCCCTATCCGTACCCAGTTTAGGCCGTCAACCGCTACAAGACTGTTAACCATGAGAGTGTCCCAGCCTCGGTCTGCGACACCACCTTAGCGGGCAATTCCGGATGCGGAACCGGCCCGCTTCACTTTCCCCTGGTAACCCCCGGGTGGGGAGATGGGCGTTCTGATTTGCTTTTTGCCCCATGGTTTATGGGGATGGCAAGGAAAAAATCACGGAACATTACAATTCAGCGTCAGAATTCCTCACGAATTACAACAGGTTGGTATGAAAGACCGATTATTCGGCGGGTTGGGGAAGGGCCTCCGGGATGCTTTGGCGCCGGGTGCGCTTCAGCCACCACATGCGCAAACCCGTAATGGCGAATAGCAGCGGCAGCAGTCCGGAGAAAAACACCAAGAAGCGCCAAACCTCCCCTATGCCGCGCCCGTAGTGGAGCACGCGGAGCCATTGCTGCAGCTGCTTGCCGGAGGAAGAGTTGCGCGGATCGACGATGTCGAGGATTTCCGGACCCGGTCCGATGAAGGTTGAAATCTCCGGCGCGCCGTCATCGAAGGGCCTTGGGATCAACATCACCATGTAGACACCGTCGAGGCGCGGCGGCAGGTGCACCTCGCGCACTCGGGAATTGGGAATAGCGGCAAGCGCGATTCGCGCCGCTTCATCGGGCGTGAGCGAATTCCGATCGCGAATGGTGGCGAGCGTCGCCGGATCGATGGTTGCGCCGGTCAGGTTGTTTTCCAAGGGAAGGATGGTGCCGACGGCATCCTGGAAGCTCACCGGAAAGGACAGCATGACGCCGCTGATGCTGACGATGAGAAACACGATCAGGCTCCAGAATCCGACGGATGCGTGCAGATCGTGGTTGAGGCGAAAACCGTAGGCGCCGCGCTTCACTCCGAAAGCGAAGCGCCATTGGCCTTTGCGCGGCCACCACAGAACGAGCCCGGAGAGTCCGAACAGCACCATGGCGATGCCGAGGAAGCCTACGGTCTGAAGCCCGTAATAGGCCGGGGCCATCAGGGCGACATGCATGTTGTGCGCAGTCCGGCTGAATTCGCCGGCGCGGCGCCGTTCCGAGGTGCCGAGGATTTCCAACGAAACCGGGTCCACATAGATATTGATGCCTTGCAAGGCCGGCCTCGGCTCCGCACGGCGTCCCGGCGGCAAGCTCGCTTGAACCGTGGCCGGCAAGCCGATGCGTGATGGCATCGCGATCATGGTGAGTGGCCAGTCTTCGGGGGCTGCCTTTTGCGCCGCGGCGAGAACGCTCGTCATGGGCTGCATCTCGCCGCGGGCGGGCGCGGCAGGCGGGGAATAATCGCGCATCACGTTGATCGCGATGATGATGGTGCCGGTGATCCCGATCAGCACGAAGGGAATCGAAAGAATGAGTCCCGCCCACAGATGAGCGAACTGCAACCCCTTGCGGAAGGCATGCCAGGTCATACGCTGCTGTCCCCTCGCACTTCTTACGAGCGCCAAGCCCTAATAGCCGATTGCGATGCCGTCTTTCCGCATTTCGGTGGCGCCCCAATAGACGCCGTTCTCTTTGTCCTTGAGGATGGCTTGATAACCTCCGAAGCTGACCCCGCCCTGTTCGAGCTGGTGCCCGCGCTTGGTAAGTTCGGCGCGCACCGCCGGTGCGATCCCCGACTCGATGAACACTTGGCCGACGCCGCGTGCGGGCTGGCCGGTCGGCTCGCTGCCGCCGAGATGACGGAAGCGCATGAAGTCGCCCGCTTCCTGCACGTTCATGCCGAAATCGATCATATTGACCAGAACCTGGACGTGGCCCTGCGGCTGCATGTCGGCGCCCATCAGCCCGAAGGAAAGATAGGGCTCGCCGTCCTTGAGCACGAAAGCCGGGATGATGGTGTGGAAGGGCCGCTTGCCCGGCGCGTAGACGTTCGGCGAACGCTCGTCGAGCGAGAACAGAGCACCGCGGTCCTGGAACATGAAACCGAGGCCGTCGGCGACGAGGCCCGAACCGAGATCGGCGTAATTGGACTGGATCAGCGACACCATCATCCCGCCCTTGTCGGCGATAGTGAGATAGGTGGTGTCGCCGACGGCGAGCTTGGCCTCGCCCGGACCGATATTGGGATTGGCGCGATCCATGCGGATTTGCGCCCGGCGTTGCTTGGCGTAGTCGGCCGAGATCAGCGTCTGCACCGGCACTTTCACGAAGTCCGGATCGCCGAAATATTTGGCGAGGTCTTCATAGGCGAGCCGCTTGGCCTCGATCATCACATGAAGGGCATCCGCCGAGCCTGGGCCCATCTTCTTGAGGTCGTATCCCTCGATAATTTTCAGCATTTCGAGGACGGCCACGCCCTGGTCGTTCGGCGGCAGCTCATAGACGTCGTAGCCGCGATAATTCACCGACACCGGATTGATCCATTCGCCGCGATGGGCGGCGAAGTCCTCCAGCCTCAGATCGCCGCCGATGCGGCGGAAATAGGAATCCATCGTCTTGGCGAGCGCGCCCTTGTAGAAGGCGTCGCGGCCGCCTTGCGCCAGCATCTGATAGGTGCGCGCGAGGTCGGGATTCTTGAACATCTGCCCCTGAGCCGGCGGGGCGCCGTCGATGAGATAGGTCTTCTGGGCGTTCTCGAATTCTTCGACGTCGGTCGAGAAGGCGAGGCCCGCCATGTTGGCCGCCCACAGCGCCGAGATGTATTGGCTGACCGGGAATCCGTCGCGCGCATAGCCGATCGCGGGCGCTAGAAGTTCGGCCATCGGCAGCTTGCCGAATTTGGAATGCAGCGCATACCAGCCGTCCACCGTACCGGGCACGGTGACGGCGAGCGATCCGAAAGCCGGCACGAAGGTACGGCCATCGAGTTTGCGCCGCATGTCGGCGAGCGTGCGCCCCTTCGGCGAACGGCCCGAACCGTTGTAGCCGTAAAGGCGTTTCGTCTTCGGGTCCCAGACGATCGCGAAGAGATCGCCCCCTACGCCGCAGGATACCGGCTCCATCAGTCCGAGCGCGGCATTGGCGGCAATCGCCGCGTCCACCGCGGTGCCGCCCTTCTTCAGAATGTCGAGCGCGATCTGCGATGCCAGAGGCTGCATGGTCGCGGCCATGCCGTGCTGGGCGATCGCGGGAGCGCGCGTGGCGAAAGGCGCCCCCACGTAACGATCGCCATTACCGGCCGCGAAGCTGGTGACTGTGTACAGGCTGGCCATCAGACAAATCCCTATGAGTTTCACTTTCACGGCCGTCGAACTCCCTTAAGTTGGGAACCAATGTTATGGGGGGACGCCAAACGCGCACCCGCCCCCATCCCCTAATCCGGCAATGTCACATGGCAGGAGGGGAGCCCGTTCTTCTCGAAATAGCGCTGGTGATACTCCTCGGCGCGATAGAAATTCCGGAATGGCTCCACCGCGGTGACGATGGGGCGCCGGAAGCGTCCCGCCTCGGTCAACGCGTCTATTTTCGCGCGGGCTTGCGCCTCCTGTTCAGGCGTGTGCGCGAAAATGGCCGAACGGTATTGCGAGCCCACATCGGGTCCCTGGCGGTTCAGGGTGGTGGGATCGTGATTGGCGAAGAAGACCTCAAGCAGCCGGTCATAGCCCACCTTGGCCGGATCGTAAGCGACCTGCACCACCTCGGCATGGCCGGTACTGCCGCTGCAGACCTGGCGGTAGGTGGGACTGGCGAGCCCGCCGCCGGCATAGCCTGAGGCCGCGTCCACGACGCCGGGAACCTCCCGGAAGAAGGATTCCACCCCCCAAAAGCAGCCCGCGCCGAAAGTCGCTGTTTCCATGCTGAAATTCCGCAAATCGCAGGCCCGACTATAAGCCGCGAGGCAGGCTCCGTCATCCCCGGGAACCCTCCCTTGATCCCCTCCGCCATCGGGCTTAATGCGTCTCTCATGCTGGACGCCCCTATCAGACGATTCGCCGCTTCGCCGCTGGAAGCGTTGGCCGACGGCATGGTGCGCGCCGGGGTCCGCGCCAATACGATCACCTGTCTCGGCTTCGCGATGGGCATGGTCGCGGCCGCCCTTATCGCCACCGCGGACTTCCTGCCGGCGGTGGTATTTCTCGCGCTCAACAGGTTCGCGGACGTTCTCGATGGCATGATTGCGCGGCGTACGCGGGCAACGGCGCTGGGCGCCTTTCTCGACACCTCGCTCGACATGTTTGTCGCCGCCACGGTTCCCTTCGGCTTCGCTCTGGCGCATCAGCAGGATGGGCTCGCGGCGGCTTTTCTGATGTTGGGCCTCATTGTCGCGGCGGTTCCCGGACTCGCCGCGCGGGCGCTCACGCCGCACGCGAATGTGAATGCGCCTCCCGCACCGCCCTTCGCCCTGATCGGTCACAGCGAGACCTTCATTGCCTTCGCGCTGATGTGCGTCGCGCCGCGCTGGACGTTTTCCATCTTCGCTTATCTCTTTGGCGTGCTGTGTTTCATGTCCGGCGGCATCGGGGTCGGCTCCGCGATCGCAAACTTCCGCACCCAAGCAAAGCCATGAGGGTCGCGATCGTTGGCGCGGGCGTGGCCGGTCTCGCGATCGGCTGGCGGCTTGCGCAGGCGGGTGTTTCCGTGGAGATCCTCGAACGCGGTGTTGCCGGCCGCGGCGCGACCTGGGCCTCGGCCGGGATGATCGCCCCGGGCGCCGAGCTCGGCGGTGAAACCAGCGTCATGGCCCGCTACGCGCGGGAGGCGCGGGCGAAATGGCCCGGTTTCGCGGCAGAGCTGGAAGAAGCAAGCGGCAAACCCGTGTACTACCGTGAAGTGGGATCGCTGCTGGTTGCGGAAAGCGCCGCGAAGGCGCGAATGCTTGAAGCTCAAGCCGCCGAGTTCGCGCGTCAAGCGCGCGGAGCCGCGTGGCTGTCGCCCGAGGAACTCAAGAAGCGCGAGCCCTTGCTGTCGCCGGCGCTTTTCGGCGCGCTGCACAATCCCGATGACGCGCAGGTGGACAATCGGGCGCTGTCCGGCGCGCTCTCTTCGGCGTTGAAGAACGCCAATGTAGAGTTGCGCGAGCATTGCGAGGTGCGTTCGCTCCTGGTTCAGGAAGGCGTTGCGCGCGCGCTCGTCACCGC
>Ga0210377_10005582_pt1 | contig 10315 bp, 4 predicted proteins | sample PLM4_65_b1redo_FD_155480 | JGI IMG/M metagenome (GOLD analysis project Ga0210377, IMG submission 155480) | Groundwater sediment microbial communities from an aquifer in East River, Colorado, USA - PLM4_65_b1 redo | ecosystem: Environmental > Terrestrial > Soil > Riparian zone | place: USA: East...
CCGCCGGCGGTGTCCGTGCGGCCGAGGAGGGTGGTCTTCGGGTGGTTTCCCGCGTCAGTTCATCGAGCTCCGCCCAGCCTTCTCGCCACCTCGGTCTCACCGGCACCGGAGGATCCGAGGATTCACCTCGCTAGTTCCTCACCGTCACGAACCCGCCCGAGTTGTTCAAGATCCTGCCCGTACCGTTCTCGTCGACGTATTGCACGTGGATGAACAACGAGACGGAGTACTCACCCGCTCCGGCGTCATCCGCGAGCCGCGTGTCGGCGAGTACGTTCTCGCCCGAGGTGCCGTCGAATTGTTTTTCCACTTCCGATCCGTCCGGCTTCTTCACGGTGAACGTGTAGTGCGCGAATACCGGAATGGTCACGACCGACGCGTTCTGCTCGCGCGGAACAAAGAGCTCCGGCCCGAACCAGATTCGCGAGCTCGTCAGCCAGACTCCGTCATCGCGCAGTTCGACGGACCATTCGATCTCCTCCGCATCGTTCGGTTTCCGCTCGAGAAAGCTGTTCTCGTACCGCGCCGACAGGGTGCGTCCCGCGGCCGTCCGCGGCACCATGGACGCCGCCGCCATCTGCGGCGACGTGTACGCGCCCCACGCCAGTCTCGTGCTGTTGCGCAGACGTTGCAGGCGGTTCTTGTCGTAATCCGCGACCCAGATCGCGTTCTGGTGGAAGACCACTCCGCTGAGATAGTTCATTGGAGTACCGGCTTCATGGATCACGCGTGGCTCGTCGACCGAGAGATCGAGCACTTTGATCGTGTCGGAAAAAACGTCGACGTACCAGACTCGCTCGCCGTCCCACGCCAGCCCCTGGCATCCGATGCCGGGCGGTTTGTTTTTCGCGACAACCTGAAAATCGGGATCGAGCTTGTAGAAGAAGGCGTCTTCGGAGGCGGTCTCCGTGTTCTTGCGCGTCGACGCCCAATAGTGCGAGCCGTCCCAGGCAAGCCCGCCGAGGAGGGGAGGGGCGGGGTGGGTGGCGATCACGCGCAGCGTCGACGGATCATGAACGGTGAACACGTCACCCTGTTTGCCGAACGACGAGCCGGTCGTGTAACCGATGTAATTGTGCCCGTTCCAGGTGAGCGTGTTGAATGCCACCATCTGCCCGTAACCAGTCTCGATGATTGGAACGGTTTGCGACGTGTAGCGATCGCGATCACGCGAGATCCGGAGCGCGCCCCACGGATCGCTGCCGTTGGCGATGATGATGTCGCGGCCATCGGATGCTGCCCCTTGCGGCCTCCCCGGCAGTTCCAGGGCGAGATCGAAATCGGCGCTCGAGGGTTCGATCTCGCGCAGCTTCTTCGCCCGCCCGGGCTCGCTGCCGTAGTACGGATTCTCGATTGCACGGATGCGCGGGCGGATCTTCACGAACCAATACCCGCCCACGACGATCGCGCCGCCGCCGATGCTGAGAGCAAGCACGACGACGATCCGCGACAGCGTACCCGCCTGCCGCGCAGGCGGCTGCATCGCTGGCTTCATCGTCCGGCCGGCGTCGGTCGGCCGTGGACCGGCGGGTTTGCGCCACTTGGAGACGATGATGCCGCACGACGGACATTCGCGCTGGCCGTCAGCGACCGGGCTATGACAGCGGGGGCAGTTCATCGCGCCGACCAGGAATCGGAAACCAGAAATCGGGCAACGGAAAACGAACTACAACGATCCTACACGATACGTTCGCGATGAACGACGACGAGGGGTGCTGATCGCCGCACCGAAAGCCGGTGTGGACCTGATCGCGAACCTACTGCGAAATCGGAACGCTCACAATCTTCTCCTCGTTCGTCCCTTTCCTCTTGACGGTGATATCCAGCGAGGCGACGTTCGCGCCGGCCGGGTCGAGCTGCAGGACGAGAGCCGAGCCGCCGACGGTGTCCGCGCGGCCGAGGAAGGTGGTCTTGGGCGTGGTTTCCCACGTCAGTTCATCGGGTTTCGCGCCGTAAACGAAGAGCGCGACTTTCTGGCTCTTGTGCGCGACCGCGCCGGGGATGAACTGCTGCCCGTTGAGGACGAACGGAATGCCGGCATTGGTGCTGTCGTGCGAGTTGCCTTTCACCAGGACCCAGCCCGGCTGTTCGTCGATCGGGACGGGCTGCAGCGCCGCAACGTCGCCCGGCTTCGGAACGACGATGTCCGTTCGGCCGAATCCGCGCCGATCCGTGTCGATCGACCGGACAAGAGACTTCACCGCGTAGGTCCCCGGAGGCAGGGAGAGCGTCCCGTAGTATTTCAAACCGGCCGCGCGCAGCTTGTCGCCGACCTTCTTCAGATCGAGCGACAGGTTCTGATACAGACGATCGCGAACGAGCCCGTCGGAATCGAAGGCATAGACGAAGATCTCGACCTTCGCGGCATTTCCGCGAACATCCTTGATCAGATCGTTGCCGTTGATCTCCAGGATCACCGGGACCTGCAGGTTCCTGCCGCTCGTGGGGAACGCGGCGGTCAGCGCGTTGAGACGTACATCCGCTTGCGGGATGTCGTTGACGATGATCTCCGCATTGCTGAGCGTGCGCTCCGCGGGCGACTCGCCGCCTCCTTCGTAATAGCCGGCGCGATGGGAGACTCGCGCGCCGGGGACGTTCACCAGCTTGACCTTCAGATTATGAAAGTTGCCCGGCTTCTGCGTCGGGGCCTGGAAGCCGAGGACGTAGACGACCTCCTGCTGGCGAAGCATGCGCTGGAAGTTGTTCTTCAGATCGTTCGTGTTCTGGAAAACCTCGCCGCCCGTCGGCAGCGCGAGCAGGAAGAGGCCGGCGTTCGAATTGATGCTCGCGCCGCCCTGCACGGTGTTCTGCAGGCGAATCCCCTGAATGTCGAGCGCGTGCAGCACGACGTCGGATTGGCGGAAGTACTGCGCCATGCGGTCGAGCATGGTCATGCTGCCGGTGTTGCCGAACATCGCATCCGTGTCGACGGTGTACGCCTGTCCGTGAAGGATCTGTTCGTTGTCGGCTGACTGTTCCTGGGAAGCTCGCGCGTCGCGTCCCTGGATGTATTTCGGATCGAAGCCCTCGGAGAGGAAGACGATCTGCTTGCGTCCGGGAACCGCGCGCAGCATCCTGGCCAGAGCGCCGAGAGCATCGACCTGCCGCTCCACGCGCGCGCGCACGGCGCCCTCGTTCTGATGCGTGATATTGCGCTGCATCAGCATCGATTCCTCGTCTGCGGCGGCTTTGCCTTCACGCCCGCCTCCGCTGCCGGCGGCCGGCGCCGATGCACTCCCGGCTACCTCATACAACACCGCCTGATTGGCGATCTGCAGCGGATCGTTGCCGCGGAAGGCAGCGGGGTCGCCAACTGCTGAGGCGACGAGCTGGCGGTCGGTGGTGAATGCGGTGAGCAGACGGAATCCGCGCTCCGCTTCGATCGTCCCGACGGCGACGAGATCGCGCGGCTGCACGTTCTCGGCGACGAACTTGCGGCCGGCTTCCTGCGCGCGCACCAGCGCGTTGGGCGAGGAGTTCGTCAGATCGAAAAGGAGCATGAACTGCCGGCGCGCTGCCGGATTGAGCGGCGAGATGGCGCTCACCGCATCGGGCGAGGCGAAGTCGATCCTGTCGAAGGCAGTGATCTGTCGCTTCGTCTTGTTGTCGGTCAGCTCGAAGTTCGCCGCCGTCAGCCCGCGGACCGGATTGCCGCCCGAATCGACGACGGTGACCGGTACCTCCACGAGGTAGACGTTGACCGTCTCCTTCACCTGTGCAAACAGGCCGATCGCCAGAATGGTTACTGCCAGCACAGACATGAGCCGTTTCATCGGCTTCTCCTTCCGATTCGTTACTGCACGATCACGGGCACTCGAGCGCGGAGAGCTTCGCCGTGCTCCTTGCGCACGATGACATCGAGCGCGTTCACGCCCGCTTCGATGGCCGGAAACTGCAGAACAATCTTCGTCGTGCCGGCGGCCTTCACGCTGGTGACGATCGTCGCCTCCGGCAGCATATCAAGGCGTAATTCTTCAGGAGCTGCGTTCTCGATGAACAGCGCCACCTTGCGTGCTTCTCCCGGATGCATGCGCGGCAGAACCGCAGGCACGAGCATCTCGCCGCCGATTTGAAACGGATATCCGGCGTCCGGCGGAGCGTGTGAGGTGCCCTTGACCATGACCCAGTCCGACGCATGTTCGTCGATGACGAACGGCACCAGTCCGAATTGCCCGTCCGCCGGAACGAGGATATCGGTGCGCGCAAAACCCCGGCGATCGCTGCTGGCGATGCGCAACAGGGTCCTGATCGCGTAGGTTCCCGGCGGAAGACTCAGCGTCCCGTAATACTTGACTCCAGCCGCGCGCAGACGGTCGCCGACTTTCGCTCGATCGAATGACACCCTCTGAGCGATGCGGTCCCGAACCACGCCGTTCTGATCAAAGGCATAGATGGCGATCTCCGCCGTCCCGTTCAGGAAAGTTCCTTCCATGAGATCGCGGCCATCGATCTCCAGGATCACCGGAACCTGCGCGCGCTCCGAGCCGGTGGGAAAGGATGCTGCGAACGACGCCACGCGGATGCCACTCTGAGGAACGTCGTTGATGATCACTTCGGCATCGGTGAGTCTTCGGTCGCCAGAAGTGGCGGATTCGAAGTAGCCGGCGCGATGCTCGATGCGGACGCCGAAGCCCGCATTGCGCACCTTCACTTTCAGGTCGTGAAAGGAACCAGCGTCGACGCTCGGTGCATGAAAGCCGAGGATGTAGACGACTTCCTGTTGATGCAGCAGCCGGCGGAAGTTTTCCCCAACGCTGTTGACGTTCTCGAAGACCTGGCCTCCCGTCGGCCGCGCGATCGCCGCGAGGCCGGCGTTGCTGTTGATGCGTGCTCCTTCGAACGCGTCGTTTTGCACGCGCGCGCCCTGAATATCGATCGCATGCAGCACGACGTCGGATCGCTTGAAGTAGCGGCTCATCCGCTGGACCAGCGTCTGCGACGACGACGTGCCGAAACGCACGTCGGAGTCGGCGTCTCCATACGCAGCGTCCTTGGACGCCCAGGTTCCACGAATGATCCTCTCCGCCTGCTCCGCCTCGGCATGAGAATCGCGCACATCGCGCCCTGCGAGATACTTCGACGGCAGTCCCTCGGAAAGAATGATCACCTGCTTGCGGCCAGGAAGCGAGCCGAGAATGCGCGCCAGGGAACCGAGAGCATCGACGTGGCGTTCGACGCGCTGGCGGGCCAGGCCTTCGTTCATGAAAGCTGCGCCCCGCGCCATGTCCACCTCGTTCTGCTGTGCCTCGCCTTTATGGCCAGGTGACTTCGTTGAGATGTTGGACATTCCGGGTTGCCCGCCGTACGGATTAAATGCGACCGTCTGATTGGAGATGCCCAGCGGATCGGCGGCGCGGAACTCCGCTGGATTGTCGATCGCCGAAGCGATCAGATGGCGATCGGTGGTGAACGAGGTCAGCAGATGGCAACCGCGATCCATGTCAATGGTGGCGACAGCGACGACATCGCGCGGCTGCAGTGTCTCTTTCACGAATTGCCGCGCCGCTCCTTGTGCGCGCGCCATCGAGTTCGGCGAGGAATAGCCGAGATCAAAGAGCAGCATGAACGATCGACGGGCGATGGGATTCAGCGGCGCAATGGCGCTCACCGGCTCGCGGGTCGCGAAATCGATGACGTCGAACGAAGTGATCTCGCGCTTCTTGCCGTCGTCGAAGAGCTCGAAATTCTTCTGCGTCAGACCGCGCACCGGATTTCCGGCCCGATCGACCACGGTCACCGGCACCTCGACCACGTTCACACGGATCGTTTCCTGAACCTGCCCCAGGGCGGCGGCGGAGAGGAAGGATCCTGCGAGAACCGCCAGCGATCGCTTCATTCTTGTCTCAGCGTTGCACGATGAACGGCACGCTCGACGTTCGCGTTTCGGTCGAGCCTTTTTGCGAATGGTCACATCGAGCTGGGCCGCTGCATGCGAGACACGCGAAAACGTGATTGTACGGGGGTTTATTCGCGGAGGGTTGGGGGAGTGCAGGCTGGCAACCGAAGTGCCGGCTGTAGGGAGCCGAAGACTCCTGCGGCCTCGTCAGAGCGAGTCTACAAGCGCGCAAGGTACGCGAGGAGCGCCTGCCGCTCTTCGGTTGCCACGAATCCGCGATCTACCACAAGGCCTGGTTCCACTTGAACGATCCGGCCTTATTCCACAGCGGCCTGGCAGGAGGCCGCTTCTTGTGCTGGAACCTGTGGCGTGGCTACATTTCGGTGCCCGCCGCGCAAAATCGCGAGCGGCGCATTCTCATCCGGGCGCGCGATCGGTTATGCCGACCGGGTAGAATCACGTTATGAAAGTCGTTACCGGCCGCGTTGTTCACGGAAAGATCGAGCTCGACAGCCCGCTCGAGGAGGGTACTCCAGTGGCCATCCTCGCCGCAGGAGAAACAGGATTTACCCTCAGCCGGGAAGAAGAAGATGAACTTGCCGAAGCGTTGGCCTCGATCCGCCGCGGCGAGTACGAGGATGGCCACGCCCTCCTGGCCGAACTGAAGGGCCAACGGCGTCGTTGAGGTTTCAGTTCAAAGTCGCCGTCCGGGCTGCGCGACAAATCCGCGCGGCAGCGGAATGGTGGGTGGAAAACCGAACGAAAAATCCGACTGGCTTCGCTGAAGAGATGGAAGCCGCATTTCTCCTCATCCAAGAGCTTCCACACGCGGGCGAGAGTGTTCGTCACCCAACAATTCGGAATTTGCGGCGCGTTCTTCTCGGTCTCAGTCAGCACTACCTCTCTACTACTCAGCCAACGCCCAAGACCAGGCCATCGAAGTGCTTGCGCTGTGGCACACCAGTCGCGGTTCGGCTCCGACGTTCTAATTCAGGGCCGGCATAACTTCGCGCGCAGGAGCCGACGCGGCCCGCTTTCGTGGCTCCGCGCGTCCGCGCCTCGCTTCTCGCGACCGGCACCGGCAACTACCTCAAGGGCAGCTCGATCGACACGCGCAGCCCGGGATTCAGGTTTTCCGCGCGCACGCTGCCGCCGTGTTCCTCGACGGCCTTCCGGGCGATCGCGAGCCCGAGGCCCGTTCCGCTCGACTTGGTCGAGAAGTAGGGATCGAAGATCTTCGGCAGCACCTCGGCAGGGACGCCGGGGCCGTTGTCTTCGACGGAGATGACGACCTTCGAATCGACGGTATGGCTGCCGAGGCGGACTTCGGTGGCGGGGGCGGCCTGAAACGCGTTCTCGATCAGATTCGAGATGGCCCCGCGGAGCAGACGGGCGTCGCCCGAGAAGTTCGCGGGCGTGTCGCTGCCGATGTCGGCGCGGAAGCGGATGCCGCGCTCGCTGCTCGACCCGTAATCGGCGGCGATGTCGGCGAGGAGACCGCGAAGATCGAGCGGGCGCCGCTGCAGTTGCCGCAGCGATGCGTAGTCGCTGAACTCCTTCGACGTCTCGCGGAGCGTCACGACCTGGCGCAGGATGTTGTCCACTGCATTGCGGACGACGGCTGGGAGATTCTCGTCGTTGCGCTCGGCCACGGCGCGCAGGTGCTCGGCGGTCAACTGAATCGGCGTGAGCGGATTCTTGATCTCGTGCGCGACCTGCCGCGCCATCTCGCCCCACGCCTCCAGCCGATTCGACCTCAAAATTTCCGTCACATCCTCGGCGATCAGCATCTCTTCGTCGCTGTCGGGAAGCGGGACGATCGACACGCGATACGTGCGCACGTTGCCGTCGACCATCATCTCGATCTCGGTCGACGACGAACGGCGGGGCTTATGCGCAGCGAGAAACTCGCGCAGCTCGGGGAAGTCGGGACGGAAGGGCTCGCCTTCGACGATCCTGAAGAGCCTTCGCGCGGCGAGGTTCGTGGCGGCGACGTTCATCGCGCCGTCGAGCACGACGACCGCGGCGTTGATGTTCTCGAGCAGCGTCTGCAGGCGGTCGCGCTCGCGGCGCAGCTCATCCTGCTGACGGCGGATCGACTGCGCCATGTCGCGGAACGTGTTCACCAGCAGTCCCAGATCGGGATCGTTGGGCACGCGCACGTTGACGTCGAAGTCGCCCTGGGCGACGCCGCGTGCACCGGCGACGAGTCCCTGCACGGGCCGCGTCACCGTCCTGGCGATGCGGAACGCGACCGCGACCGATGCCAGGGCGATGAACACGAGCAGCAGGTAGATCGTGGCGGCGAGCTCATTCACCTGCGCCTCGATCTGCCGTCCCTGCACGATGAATGGAAGCGCGAGCGTGTAGTTTTCACCGGGAACGAGATTGATCGGGCTGTAGATCTCGTAGTAGCGCGCCGCTCCGAAGGACCGCTCGCCGCGATACATCTGCCAGCCGCGCAGGACGATCTGCCGGTACACGTCACCCGGCAACCGCTCCGATTCGACGCGCGCCGCGAAGAGATCGCGGCGGCTCGATGCCACGAGCACCTCACCGCGATACAGGTGAAGGTCGTGACCGATCACGCGCGCCAGCCACGAGAAGATCTCATCGTCGAGCACCTGCTCGGGACGCGCGGCGCTCGACGAGGCGAGGTAGTCCTCGATCACACGCTGTGCCGCGTTCAGTGCCGTCTGGCCGCGATCGATGTACTCGTTCTCCAGCCGGTTGGCGAGATACGCGCGCACGAACAGCATGAACAGCAGCAGTGGCAAGACGACGACGGCCGTCACGTACAGCGAGGTGCGCGCGCGGAAATCGAGGCCGCGAGGCGCGCGGAGTACGCCGATGAGCGACGGCAGCGACCGCAGCGCGATCACGACGAGCACGGCAACGATCGCCCAGATCGCAACGCCGCCCGCGCGGCGCACCTGCTGCAGCACCGTCGGGATCGGCAACGGGAACGCGTACAACGCGTTGTCGGTCCGGCGCAGGTAGACGATGAATTGATCGCGCGCCTGGGTCGTTCGCAGCCACAGCCCCGCGCCCGGCTTGAGACTGGCGAAGTACCAGATCGGGCTCTGCGGAAGCCGCAGCGCCGCGCCGTGCGCGTTGCCCTGCCGGTCGTAAACGGTCGGATCGCGCTGAGCCCGCAGTCCGGTCGTGGTGTCTTCCGCGCCGGCCTCGAAGAAATCGCGATACACGTCGGCAAACGACGTCGATCCGGGATCCGCCGGGTTGACGACGTGCACGCTGCCGACCGCGATCGTCGTGCCGAATGCGGTCACGTCGAAGTCGTGGTGGATGAGAACGCGCGTGATCTTGCCGACCTGAAGGATCTCGCGGCCGGCGGCGGACCCGCGTTCGCTGAACTGCGGGAGTCCGACGCCGAACCGGCTGATCAATCGCTTCGTGAACTCGTCCGTGATCGTGATGACCGCCGGCACGCGCCACTTGGAGAGGTCCGATCGAAGCCACAGCGCGTACGCGAGGTCCTCCAGATTCATGTGGCGATAGTCGTCGGGAAGGACGGTGCTCAACTCGGTGCGCGAGAACTCGTTGTGCAGCGTGTCCTCGATCATCGTGCGGAGCTGGCCTGCCTCGCCGACGACGAGCGGCGCGTACGTTTCGGCGATGAATCGCCGTGCGCTCGCGTTCTCGAACATCTGCACCGGCGCGAATGCCGCCGGCACGATCAGCAGTGCCGTGGCGAACAGCGCCAGCCAGCCGCGCTGCGTGAATGACCACGCCATGATCGCCACGAGCACCGTCAGGCCGACGCACAGAAAAGCCGGGCCGAGCGTGGACCGGAGGTAGTACGTGACGAGCAGGACGGGGATGATGAAGATCGCCGCGGTGACGAACGCGCGGCGCCGGGGCTCGTCGTGATGCGTGAGCCTGAGGACGGAGAGCGCCAGCAGCATCACCGCGCCGAGGAGAAACGCCTGGGCGGTGGACGTCGGAAGGATGTGGTCGGGGATCGACGAGATCCGCGAGTTGTCGACGAGATTCTTCTGCAGCTCGGCCAGGCCGAGTCCGGCGATGAGTGCGATCGCGGCGCGAATGATGATCGGCAGGCGCGCGATCAGCCGGCCCAGGACGACGAGAATCGCGGTGATGGCGGCGGCGGTGAGGAAGAGATCGAACGGCGATCTGCTGAACGGGCCGAGGATTTTCGACCCGTAGAGATCGAAGCGGAAGATCTGCAGCGGGTCGTTGACCGGATGAATCGCCAGAAGCGCGACGCGCGCGGCGGCGATGAGTGCGACCGTGACGGCCGCGCGCCTCAGCGGGCCCAGACCGTCGCGCCACAGGAGTGCCAGGACGGTCAGCGCACCCAGGGCCAGAAGAATCGCGCTGACCGTGCCTCCCTGCGCGCGCGCGCTGTCCAGGACCTCGCGTCGCGACCGCGGCTCCATGTCGACGTACAGCGCCGAATCGCCGCGCTTCTCGATGAGGAACCGCCGCGCCTCCGGC
>Ga0210377_10005583_pt1 | contig 10314 bp, 11 predicted proteins | sample PLM4_65_b1redo_FD_155480 | JGI IMG/M metagenome (GOLD analysis project Ga0210377, IMG submission 155480) | Groundwater sediment microbial communities from an aquifer in East River, Colorado, USA - PLM4_65_b1 redo | ecosystem: Environmental > Terrestrial > Soil > Riparian zone | place: USA: East...
TGCAGGCACATCCCGCCGGCCCCGGGCTGCCAGAGCGGCGCCGACTTGTGCGTGCGCAGCCCGGTGAGTTCCTGCCACGTCTGCCCGCCGTCGGCCGAGCGGAACAATGCGGCGTCTTGAATGCCGGCGTAGACCGTGTCCGGATCGGTCAGCGAGGGCTCGAGATGCCAGACGCGCGCGAACTCCCAGGGGCGTGGCGTGCCGTCGTACCACAGGTGCGTGCCGACGGCGCCCTCGTACAGAAACTTGTTCCCCACCGTCTCCCACGTCTGGCCGCCATCGTTCGAGCGCTGGATCACCTGCCCGAACCAGCTGCTGGACTGCGACGCATACAGCCGATTCGGGTCAGCCGGCGAGGCCTTGACGTGGTAGATCTCCCAGCCCCCGAAGTGGGGGCCACTGACGTCCCAGCGTTCGCGCTTGCCGTCCGACGTCAGGACGAACGCGCCCTTGCGTGTACCGACCAGCACTCGTACCCTGCTCATCCTTCACTCCTCCCTCAGCTCCGCGGTGGCGATGTGTGCGGCTTGGGCGCCGCTTCCACCACCGATTTCATGTGCGCCAGCCCCTTCTCGAAATTGCCGCCGACCGTCATGCGGCCTTCGCCCACCTCGTTGTTCCCGGCCCACGTGTAGACGGAGCCGCTTCCGGCCGGCGCGCCCTCGTACGTTTGCTTCATCGCCGGATCGATCTTCGCCCACGGGTTCCAGGCCTCCCAGTTGTGGACGTCGTTCACCTGGGCAAAGACCGCCGCCGCGGGGGCGACGATGGTGGCCGTCCGCGCGACGCGGAACTCGGACGGCCGCGTGGCGACGATCGCCACGAACCCGACGACGATGACGGCGAGGCCGATGAGGATCTTCATGAGCATGGTCACGTCGGCATGCCCTCTCTCACCGGCCGGATCTCGATGGTGCTCGTGCGGGCCAGCGGAAGGCGTCCGGCGATGCCGATGGCCTCGTCGAGATCCTTGACGTCGATGATCATGTAGCCGCCGAGCTGCTCACGAGTCTCCGCGAACGGACCGTCGGTGACGAGCCGCTTGCCGTCGCGCACCCGGACGCTGGTCGCCGATGACGACGGGTGCAGCGGAAAGCCGCCAAGATACTGCCCGCGCGCCGTCAGCTCTTCCGAGACGGCCAGGGTGCCCGCGTAGACCTGCTGGCGCTCGGTCAGGCTGAGCCTGTCCCAGACCTGCTCATCGCGGCAAATCAGGAGCATGTATTTCACGGATCCCCCATCAATCGGTCGAACGGGCGAACTGCACGAGCTGGATCAGGTTGCCTTCGGGATCCTTCAAGGTCGCGAGCGTGACGTTGCCGTAGTCCTTCGGATCCTCGACGAACTCCACCCCGGCCGCCTTCAATCGCTTCCAGTCCGCCGTGACGTCGTCGGTCTCGAGGCCGACCATGTGCCGCGCCGGGTCGGCGTTGCGGCCCCGCACCTCACTGTGCGTCCCCAGCGCGAGCGCCGGCGTCCCCGGCTTGCCGAGCAGGACGAAACCCGGTGTCTCGATTCCCACCGGGAGGCCGAGCACGTTGCGATAGAACGGCAGCAGGTTGCTCAGATCTTGGCTCCAGATCGTCGCCCCGGACAATCCCTTGATCATGGCTTCGACTCCTTTCGCGAACGCTCGGCCTCCTCGATTGACTCGGCCGGGCCCGCGTTACTTGCCGACCGTCGTCCGGATGCTGCCGAAGTGCTCGTCGATGTGGTTGATCAGACCGCCCATGACGACCTGCTCGGCGGTCAGCGGCGGCGCGTCGGTAAAGACGGTCCCGCTCTTGGCCAGCTGATCGTCACTGAGGCCCCGAAGCATCGCGGCGGCCACCGGCACGCCCTTCCTCAGGAGCGCGATCGTCTCCGCCCTGGTGCAGCTGGCATGATCCCTCGCGTGCTGGGCGTTCCTCTCGTCGAGCATGACCCGCGAGAAGCCGCCCGGCAGCTGCCCGGACACGATCGCGGTGACGATGCCGGCGACCGGCTCGAAGGCGCCCGCCAGGTGGTGCGCGGTCACACCGACCGTCCACTTCTCCGCCGCGGTCACTTTCTTCCAGTCGGCGTCACTCAGCTTCTCGACCACGGCGGCGGCCTCCTGAGCCTTCGCCTCGAACTGCTTCGCGAGCGCCTCACCCTTCGCTCCCATGATGTCCTCCTCCTCTCTTCACTTACCTAGTCGAACGGACCGCCTCGAAATCGACATTCCCGCCAAGAAACCGTCGGAGAAGGGTCCGGGCACCTCCGCTGTTCCGGAAGTGCCCGATTGTGTTGGTGGGCCGTCAATGAGCCGACCCTTGGGCCCGCCGATTGATCTCTAAGGCACTACGGTGCCGAACCTCTTCTTGATGGCGCGCAGTCGGCGACAAGGACACCAGCGAGGCGAGGTCGGCTGTCGGTGCTCGGTCGTCTCACGCGCGTGGCCTGTGCCCCGGTTCGGGGAAAGGTCGCGCTGCCCTCCGACCGTCATGATCGTCACCAACATCGTAGCGACGCGCTTCTCCTGGCCCGCTCTCACCGCAAAGACGTCGCCGGTGCACACCGTCACCGTGCGTCCTGGCTTCGTCACGCGCCCTCGGGCGACGAGGCGGTCCCCCTGCCCCGGCGAGAGGAAGTTCACCTTGTACTCGATCGTGAGAACCTCCGTCCCTGGCGGTGTCAGCGTCATCGCGGCATAGCCACAGGCGGAATCGCCGATCGCACCCATCACGCCGCCGTGGAAGAACCCATGCTGCTGACTGACATTCCCGCTGAACGGCACCTCGATTTCGACCATTCCCGGGCTCACGCGCCGTAGCGTCGCCGCGATCGTTTCGTTGAGCCCCTGTCGCGCGAAGCTCGTCCGGATTCGCTGCTCGAAATCGGGATCGGGCGCATCGAAGGTCATCGCCGCCTCCTGAAACGATCTCGGCCATGGCGCCGGTATAGGCGCATGCCACGGCTAGTGCAAGCCACAGTTTAGCGTCGGCCTATCCCGGCACGATGATGTGGTCGAAGCCCTCTGCGCAGGCGTAGCCTTTCTCCTTCCCGAGGGTGGCCGCGCGCTTCCGCATGCGAGCCTCGACAGTCTTGAAGTCGCCGACCTGGCTCGCGTGACAGCGGATCGCCTCCAGCTTCACGTCCATGGTGTCCGTGATGTCGACGATGAGACCCGCGTGTTCCCACTGGATCACGTAGACCTCGTGCACCCTGTGAGGCCCGTGCTCCGGCAGCAACTCGGGAAAGGAGAGGTGATCCCGCGCGAGCGGGTAGACGCAGTCGAGCACGACGCGGCCGGTGATCCGGTGGTCCCGATGCCAGCCGGGAAAGTTGTCGTACGTGCGGAGCGGGTTCAGCGTAATGATCAAGTCCGGCCGCCACCGGCGGATCTGACGGGTGACGTCCCGCCGCAGATCACGTGTGTCCTCCACCTCACCATCCTCATAGCCGAGAAACTCCACGCGCTCGACGCCGAGCACCCGAGCGGCTCGCCGCTGCTCCTCCGCTCGAATAGGCGCCAACCGCTCCGAGGTGACGCCGCGGTCGCCCGATCCCTTGTTGCCGTCGGTCACGATGACGTAGGTGATCTCCCGACCTTCCCTGGCCAGCCGCGCGACGGTACCGCCCGCCAAGAATTCGGGGTCATCTGGATGCGCGGCTACAAACATCACCGGGCCGTTCGCCGTTGTCACGAGTCGCGTCCTCCGCCGGTGGCCACGATAGACCTTCCGGCGACTGGAAGGTCAAGGAGCCGAGCGTCCTCCTAATGTCGCCCGTCGTGGGCGCGGTTCAGATAGTTCACGCTCAGAGGACCGATCCCGTGCTCCTGGATGATCGTCTCTTCGGTGGTCCAACCGAAATGATGAATCGCTGCCGGCATCTCGAAAATGCTTCCGGCCGGGAGCATCTTCCCCTTCGACGTATCCAGCACGTCCCCGAGTCCCATGTTGAACGCGCCGGAGATCACCGTCACCGTCACCTTGACCGGGTGCCAGTGAGCCGGAATCCGGTAGTTGGCGGGAAATTGCAAGCGCACGGTGAATGGACCCGGCTTCGTGAAGGATCCCTCGATCACGGCCATGCTCGCGCCAGGCGGCAGCATCGGAGGTCCCGCTATCCAGGTGAGCTCGGCTGGCGTGAGCATCATCACCTGCTCAGTTGCGCCGCCATCAGGTCCTGTGGGCTTCGGCTCCTGAGCCAGGGCGAGCGGCCCGATGGCCACGCTTGCCGCGACGATGACCGTCGCCACTGTCGCTCTGCCCATTCGAGTTCTCATATGGCTTCCCTCCTGAGTTTGGTGATGCTCTGGGGACAGTGTGCGAGGAGGGAAGACCGGTGTCTGTCACAAGTGTTACGCCGGCTCGAATCTCAGTCCGGCTCGACGGCGTGCAAGAACCCCTCGAGCGCCTTCAAATCGCTGATGCAGATGGTGTCGCGTTCGAGTCTGATGGCGCCCATCGTGGCGAGCGCCTTGAGGCTCCTCGACACGTGGACTCGAACCGTGCCTACCAGTGCGGCGATCTCGTCCTCGCGAAGACCGGCCCGGCGGAGGCGGACCTCCGTGCCGGCGCGCCCGCCTTCGGCCCGGGCTCGCTCCCAGAGGAGCTTTGCCACGCGAGTCGTTGCCGTCTTCAGAGACAGATCGTCCGCCAGCGCGACGAGGCTGCGCATCTGGTCGCCCGCGGCCGTCACGAGTGCCAGGGCCACCGCGGGCTGTTCGAGCGCGACACGCTTCATCGTCTCGACATCGATGACGTAGAGACTGACCTCGCTCATGGCCTCCGCGGTCACGATGTGCGACCCGGTACTAAAGGCGGACGTCGTGCAGAAGATGTCCCCGGGCTGTTCGAAGATCTTCAGAATCTGTTCCCGTCCTTCGGGGTTGGCGCGAAAGCACTTCACGCGACCATCCACCAGGATATAGAGGTCGCGACACGGTTCGCCCTCGCGGAAGAGGCTCTCGCCAGGTTGCCGTGACCGTGGGCGACAGCGGGAGGCGATCGTCTTCATCGTGCTCGCGTGCCCACCCGCAGAGCCGAAAACCCGCGACAGAAACGAGATTGCATCCGGATGTGGGCTCATCAGTGTGCCTCCGTGCACCGCGAGGCGGTCTGGTTCCCCGTCATTATCTCGCGTGGCCCCCGTCAAGGACTCGAACCTTGGACCCGCTGAATAAGAGACCGAATCCCGCGGTCACGCAGAAGCACGCGGACGCGCCAAGTCCGCAACAACTCGACCTTTGGCCCGACGAGTAGTGTCGCCGAACTCGTTCCTGTTACTCCACGTGTGGCACCAGTTGGGCACCAATTCCAGAGCGGTAGATCGGGCGCGGGGTGGTTCGATACCTCATGGTTGATTCCCCCTGAAATCGAGGTGATTTGGAACCAACGTGGAACCATCCGGCCGCACCCGACACCCCTGCTACACTGCAGCCGATGTCCGACGACGCCCCCAAGAGCGCGTTCGAACTGGCAATGCAGCGCCTCCGGCAGAAGGACAAGGAGGCCAACGTCGCTGAGCGCCCGCTCACCGACACCCAGAAGACCGCCATCGCCGAGGTCCGTCAGGTCTTCACGGCGAAGACCGCCGAGCGGGAGATTCTCCACCGGGCCGCGCTCCGCAAGGCTGCGACCCGTGAGGAGGTCGAGTTGCTGAACGAGAATCTGCGGCGCGATCTGGAGAGGCTGGCGAGCGACCGCGACCGCAAGATCGGCCAGATCAGGGGCGAGGCGTCTCCGTAGGACTCGCAGGAGGTGGCGATGCGCCTTGCAACGACCCCGCGCAGCGGCGCGCACAGCGCGTCCCCTGGCGCGCGTTATGCGACATGCTGCATCTTGTTGGCGAAGTCACGCCCGGATGTCGCCGGATGTCGCAGAGCTCCTCGAACACCTTCCGTTTCGTCAGCTCCGTGGCATCCCCCGTACATCAGGCCGGGGACGCTTCCGACATAGCACTGATCTTCCTCGGACCACTCGACGATCTTTGCGTAGCGTGCACTCTCCTTCATTTCTTCACCTCTGCGATTGCCGCCCGTACGGCTCGGATCTGATAGTGCTTGGCGTCGTCGCCGGGCTTCCCCGATATCGTGCGGCCGTGACGCTTCCGGATGAACGAAGTTCCAGTGGCTGCCCTTGCCGCCGCGATCCATGGGCGGCATCGGGGTTGCCGGTCACAAGCATAACGTGATACCGCCTCAACTGCGTTACGCGGTCGGCGCGGCTGGCTACAAGCCGCGCCACCTGCGCGACGCGATGCCGTGTGAACGGATCGACCTCGGCGCTCCTTGACGGCATTGCTATCCACAAAGCAGTATCGCGAGGGTCGACCGGCGCACGGAGAGAGGGCCATGGAAAACACGATCGAGCACCCCGCGCCCAGCGCCACCTTCCCTTCTGAGGGCGAGGCCTACCAAGCTCTGCTCGCGCGCGCCCACCGGAAGACCGGGGCCGTGCCACCGGAGCTGGTGGTCCGCCACATCCTCGCGGTCACCGCCGAGGCCGACTGGCCGGTCCGCCGCGAGGCGCTCGAGGCGCTGTTACGCCGGGTCGCGTTCGGCAAGGCCGACGGCCTCCAGATCGTGTCCCGGCCGGGCGGGGGCCGACTCCTCGGCCTGTACGCGACCCGGCGCAAGGGCTCGCCCGCGCGGCCCTATCGCACCCTGCTCCGTCGCCTCGACCCGATCGTGGGCCACTGCGATTGCGCCGATTTCCTCCGCAGCTCGCTCGGTCTGTGCAAGCACCTGCTGGCCGTGCTGGAGGACCTCACCGCGAAGCCGCGCGCCTTCGAGAAAGCCGGGCGGGAGCCCGCCCCGAACGAGTCGCCGCTGCGATGGGACCCCGTCCGCCCGCTCACCGGCCCGGGCGACTGGCTGGCGCAGGTCCGCTGGGTCGACGGCACGCCCGGCGCCGGTCTCAGGCGGTGGCTGCGTCCCGCGAAGGCGGGAGGCTGGACGCTCCAAGTCCCCGAGGGGCCGGGGCGGCGGCTGCAGGTCGTGGAGAAACTCCTCGGCGCGCTCGGGGATGGGCGCGGCGAACCCGCACTCTACGCTCTGCTTCAGGAAGACCGCCGGCGAATCGCGCGCGCGAGCCAAGGCGTGCGGGACCTCGACCGTCTCAAGGAAGCGCTCCGGACGCTCAAGCAGCGCCTCTACCCGTACCAGCGAGAGGCCGTCGAGCAGTTTCTCTCGCGCGGGCGGCTCCTCCTCGCCGACGACATGGGCCTTGGGAAGACCGCGCAGGCCATCGCCGCCTGCCACGCGCTCTGGCACGCGGGCCGCGTCCGGCGTGGGCTGCTCGTCGTCCCCGCCGCGCTCAAACCCCAGTGGCTCCGCGAGTGGCGGCTCTTCACCGACGCGCCCGCCGCGGTGATCGACGGCAACCCTGCCCAGCGCCGCGCGGCGTTCGCCGCGTGCCGCCGCGGGTTCCTCGTGGTCAACTATGAACAGCTGCTCCGCGATCTGGGAGTCGTCCGCGACTGGAACCCGGACCTCGTCGTGCTTGACGAGGCCCAGCGAATCAAGAACTGGGCGACCAAGACGGCTCTCACGGTGAAGCAGCTCGAGCCGCCCTTCCGTCTGGTCCTGACCGGGACGCCGATGGAGAACCGGATCGACGAGCTGGCGTCCATCGTCGAGTGGGTGGACGACCTCGCGCTGGAGCCGAAGTGGCGCCTGGTGCCCTGGCACACGACGCCGGTGGACGGAAAGACCGAGATCGGCGGCGCCCGCAATCTCCACACGCTGCGGAGCCGCCTGGCCGGCTGCATGATCCGGCGCATCCGTAAGGAGGTGCTCACCCAGCTCCCGGCGCGGACGGACACGCGGATTCCGATCGAGATGACGCCCGAGCAGGTCGAGGAGCACGACGCCCTCAACATGCCGATCGCGCAGCTTCTGGCGCGATCGAAGCGGCGGCCGCTCACGCAAGCGGAATTCCTGAGGCTGATGATGCTGCTCACCACCCAGCGGATCATCGCGAACGGCCTGGCCCAGTTGCGCTTCGAAGAGATCTGGCCCGACCTGTCGAGGCTCGAGCGGCCGACGGAGTCCACACTGAAGGGGCTGTCGTGCCCGAAGCTCCTGGAGCTGCGGGAGCTGATCGGGCAGATCGCCCTCGACCAGGAGCGCAAGGTCGTGGTGTTCAGCCAGTGGCGGAGAATGCTCCGCCTGGCGCACTGGGCCACGCGCGACGTGCTCGCCCGCGACAATGTCCGGGCGGCGTTCTTCACCGGCGAGGAGGGCCAGAAGCGCCGGACGCAGAACCTCGTCGAATTCCACGACGATCCCGCGTGCCGCGTCCTCTTCGCCACGGATGCGGGCGGCGTGGGCCTGAACCTGCAGCGCGCGGCGAGTGCCTGCATCAACATCGAGCTGCCGTGGAACCCGGCCGTCCTCGAGCAGCGGATCGGCCGCATCTACCGCCTCGGCCAGACCCGCCCGATCGACGTCTACAACCTGGTCAGCGAGCCCGGCATCGAGTCCCGGATCTCGGACCTCGTGGGGACGAAGCAGGCCTTCTTCGTGGGCCTGTTCGACGGAACGAGCGACGAGGTGGCGTTCGAGCGTTCGGGAAGCTTCCTCTCCCGGATCGAGCGGCTCGTGGCGCCGGCCCTGGAGCGCGCCCCGGCGCGCGGCGTGGAGGCCGCCGAGCCGGAAGACGGCCCCGCCGAGCGCGAGATCGACGCCATCGTGGCCGCGGGCGACGAGTCGCGGGACGCCCGCGTCCCGGCCGCGCCCGAGCCGGCGCCGCCGCCGTCCGCGGGTGACGTCCAGAAGCTCTTCTCGGGGCTCACGGTGCAGCGAACCGCCCACGGCGGCCTCGTGATCGAAGCGCCCCCCGAGACCGCCGCGACGTTGGCCGCGCTGTTCGCGGGCATGGCGCAGCTGCTCCAGGCCGTCGCGCCGGGGCCGGCGCCGCCGTGATCGACTCGCCGTCCCCGAACCCGGTGCGAGCTTCTCGGCGGAACGCACTTGGCCGGCCTCGATTCTGCGCGTTGCTTGATGCTGCCTGCCCCAGTCTTGACCCCGCTCTCATCCAGTCGGCCGGCTCATGCGCGGGCCGACTCGCGTCCGGGGCCGTGCTGTACACGCCGGGTGAACCCACGAATAGGAGGATACGCCGTGGCCCGGTCCGCGACATGGCTCAACGTGCAACGGCTGGCTCAATGAACCGCGGGCGGGATCAATCGGATAGGTCTCGAGCTGAGGCGGCAACCGTGTGTGATAGGCTGCCGGCAGCGAAGATCCGGGCGACACAGTAGCCTCGATTGGCACGAACCCGGCGGTCGTGGGGAGGAAGGCACATGAGCGCTGACGGTCATCGAACGCCCGCCCAGATCCGATCGCGTCTCGACCATCCGGTGATCGACGGGGATGGCCACTGGGTCGAGTTCGACCCCGTATTTGCCGAGCGGATGCGGAAGGTCGGCGGCGACCTCGCGGCCGATGGGTTCCTCGCAGCGCTGAAGACGACCCGCGACGCGCTGAGCATGACGGTCGCCGAGCGGAGGCGCCGGCGCCTTGCCCAGCCGGCCTTCTGGAGCCGCCAGGCGGAGAACACGCTCGACCGCGCCACGGCCATGATGCCGCGCTTGCTCTACGAGCGTCTGCCGGAGTTCGGCACCGATTTCGCGGTCATCTACCCGACTGCCGGCTTGCGCCTGCCCAGGATCAACGACGACGACACCCGGCGCGCGGTGATTCGCGCGCACAACGTCGTGACCGCGGATGCCTTCCACAATCTGGGCGACCGGATGACGCCGGCGGCGATCATCCCGATGCACACTCCCGAGGAGGCGATCGCCGAGCTCGAGTACGTCACCCGCGAGCTCGGGTCGAAGGTGGGGATGTTCGGCAGCGGCATGTCCCGACGCGTCCCCTCGACGGCGCAGTCCGACCCGGATGGGGCGCGGCTGGCCGTCTGGTACGACGTGCTGGCCCTCGACAGCGACCACGACTATGACCCGGTCTGGGCGAAGTGCCTGGAGCTCGGGATCGCCCCGACCTTCCACAGCTCGGGCAGCAATCAAGGCCTGCGACTCTCACCATCCAACTTCGTGTACAACCACATCGGTCATTTCGCCGCCGCCGGCCACGCCGTGTCCAAGGCGATGTTCCTCGGCGGCGTGACCCGGCGCTTCCCGGGCCTGCGCTTCGCCTTCCTCGAAGGCGGCGTCGGCTGGGCCTGCCAGTTGTTCGGTGATCTCCTCGAGCACTGGGAGCGGCGCAATCGCAAAGCGCTGGAGCGGATGGATCCGCGGAAGCTCGATCGCGCCCTGCTGACGAGCCTGGCCGAGAAGTACGGCGATTCCGACGTGGTGGCGGCGCTCCATTCACGCGAC
>Ga0210377_10005584_pt1 | contig 10313 bp, 8 predicted proteins | sample PLM4_65_b1redo_FD_155480 | JGI IMG/M metagenome (GOLD analysis project Ga0210377, IMG submission 155480) | Groundwater sediment microbial communities from an aquifer in East River, Colorado, USA - PLM4_65_b1 redo | ecosystem: Environmental > Terrestrial > Soil > Riparian zone | place: USA: East...
GGCCACGCGCTCCGTGACCGCCGACCAGATGGAGATGACCTTGTTGTAGCGCTCGCCGTTGGTGATCGCCCCGTCGAGGTACTGCTTCTCGACGTCGATCACCTCCTTGTGCGCCTTCGTGACCTCCTTCTCCTTCTCCTCGGGGATCAGGAGATCGTCGATGCCGATCGAGATCCCGGCCCGGGTGGCGTAGCGGAAGCCCAGGTCCTTGATCGCGTCCAGCATCTCCACCGTGCGGTCCAGGCCGAAGCGCAGGTAGCCGAACTGCACCAGCTGCTGGAGGCCCTTCTTGCGGAGCATGCCGTTGATGAAGGGCATCCCCCCCGGCAGGTGATCGTTCAGGATCACGCGGCCGACGGTGGTGTTGATCACCTGGTTCTTGACGTTCTGGACCTCGGTGTGGATGACGTCCTGGTCGTCGTAGACGGTGGTGAGGTCGACGAGCTCCCCGGTATACATGAGGCGGATCGGAGTGAGGGTCTCGACCTCCTTGTGCTCGAGGGCGATGAGCACGTCCTCGGGGCAGGCGAAGGCCCGGCCTTCGCCCCGGGTGCCCTTCTTCTCCTTGGTGAGGTAGTAGCACCCGAGCACGATGTCCTGGGACGGGATGGCGATGGGCTGGCCATTGGCCGGGGACATGATGTTGTTCGAGGACAGCATCAGGACGCTGGCCTCGATCTGGGCCTCGGGGGAGAGGGGCACGTGCACCGCCATCTGGTCGCCGTCGAAGTCCGCGTTGAAGGCGGTGCAGACGAGGGGGTGGATCTTGATGGCCTTGCCCTCGACGAGGATGGGCTCGAAGGCCTGGATCCCGAGCCGGTGGAGGGTGGGCGCGCGGTTCAGGAGCACCGGGTGCTCGCTGATCACGTCCTCCAGGAAGTCCCAGACCTCGGGCCGCTGTTGCTCCACCATCTCCTTGGCGGCCTTGATGGTGGTGACGAGCCCCTCCTTCTCGAGCTTGCTGTAGATGAAGGGCTTGAACAGCTCGAGCGCCATCTTCTTGGGCAGCCCGCACTGGTGCAGCTTCAGCTCGGGGCCGACCACGATCACGGAGCGGCCCGAGTAGTCGACGCGCTTGCCGAGGAGGTTCTGCCGGAAGCGGCCCTGCTTGCCCTTCAAGGTGTCGGAGAGCGACTTCAAGGGCCGGTTGTTGGCCCCGCGCAGGACGCGGCCACGGCGCCCGTTGTCGAAGAGGGCGTCCACCGCCTCCTGGAGCATCCGCTTCTCGTTGCGCACGATGACGTCGGGGGCGCGCAGCTCGATGAGCTTCTTCAGGCGGTTGTTGCGGTTGATCACGCGGCGGTAGAGGTCGTTCAGGTCGGAGGTGGCGAAGCGGCCGCCGTCCAGGGGCACGAGGGGGCGAAGCTCGGGGGGGATCACGGGGATCACGTCGAGGATCATCCACTCCGGCTTGTTGCCGCTCTTCCGGAAAGCCTCCACCACCTTGAGGCGCTTGGCGAACTTCAGCTTCTTCTGGACGGAGTTCTCCGTCCGCATGCGCTCGCGGAGGTCGACCGCGTCCTTGTCCACGTCCACGCGCCGGAGCAGCTCCTTGATGGCTTCGGCGCCCATGGCGCAGCGGAGACGCGGGAACTTGTCGCGGAGCAGGCGGTATTTCTCGTCGGTCAGGAGCTCCTGCCGCTTGACCTCGGGGCAGTCTCCGGGGTCGACCACGACGTAGGACTCGAAGTAGAGGATCCGCTCGAGGTCACGCAGGGTGATGTCGAGCAGGTGCCCGATGCGGCTCGGGAGCCCCTTGAAGAACCACACGTGGGAGACCGGGCAGGCCAGCTCGATGTGGCCCATCCGCTCGCGACGCACCTTCGACTGGGTGACCTCGACCCCGCACTTGTCGCAGATCACGCCGCGGTGCTTCATGCGCTTGTACTTGCCGCAGAGGCACTCCCAGTCCGTGATCGGCCCAAAGATCTTCGCGCAAAAGAGGCCGTCGCGCTCGGGCTTGAAGGTCCGGTAGTTGATGGTCTCGGGCTTCGTGACCTCGCCGTGCGACCACGAGCGGATCTTCTCGGGGCTGGCGAGGCGGATCTTGATCGCATCGAAATCGATCGTGGCCCGCCCCGGCTCCAGGTTCGGCCTCATCGGCATCATCAGGCTCATTAGGATTCGCCCTTGGGGCTCGCCGGAAAGGCGACCCCCGAAAAAGTCTCGCTTCGCGAGATCGACCCCAGAACGGACGCCGCGCCGCGAAGCGGCGCGTTGCGACGAAACCCTGGTCTATGGTCGGCCATCAGTGCTTCGTCTTGATCAGCTCGACGTCCAGGCACAGGCTCTGCAGCTCTCGGATGAGCACGTTGAACGACTCGGGCAGGCCCGGGGTGAAGAAGGTGTCGCCCTTGACGATGGCTTCGTAGATCTTCGCCCGGCCGTAGACGTCGTCGGATTTCGCGGTCAACAACTCCTGCAGGATGTGCGCGGCCCCGTAAGCCTCGAGGGCCCAGACTTCCATCTCCCCGAAGCGCTGGCCGCCGAACTGCGCCTTCCCGCCGAGGGGCTGCTGGGTGATGAGCGAGTAGGGCCCGATGGAGCGCGCGTGGATCTTGTCGTCGACCAGGTGGGAGAGCTTGAGCATGTAGATGTAGCCCACGGTGATCATCTGCTCGAAGGCCTCTCCGGTCATGCCGTCGATGAGGGTGGTCTTCCCCGACTCCAGCACGTTCGGCCGGAGGGGGTTGCGCTTCTCCTCCTGCGCGTTGGCCTGAACCAGGTAGTCCTTGATCTCCTTCTCCAGGGCGCCGTCGAAGACGGGGGTGGCGAAGTGCATGCCGAGCGCCTTGGCCGCCCACCCCAGGTGGGTCTCCAGGATCTGGCCCACGTTCATGCGCGAAGGCACCCCCAGCGGGTTGAGGACGATCTCCACGGGAGTCCCGTCCGGGAGGTAAGGCATGTCCTCCTCGGGCAGGATGCGGGCGATGACTCCCTTGTTGCCGTGTCGGCCCGCCATCTTGTCGCCGACGCTGAGCTTGCGCTTCATGGCGACGAAGACCTTCACGAGCTTGATCACGCCGGGGGGCAGCTCGTCCCCCCGCTTCAAGCGGCTCTCCTTCTCCGCGAAGAGCGCCTTCAAGACCTCGATCTGCCGCTCGGTCTTGTCGACGATCTCGTTGATCCCTTCCTCGATGTCCTCGTCCGCGTCGCCCTTGGCCCGCAGCTTCAGGATGTCGGAGTGGCGGAGGGTGGAGAGGGTCTCACGGGTGAGCTCCTGGCCCTTCTTGACCACCTTCTCGCCGCGGGCGTTCAGGAGGTCGGCGAGGGCGGTCTTGCCCTCGAGCAGGTCCTCGATCCGCTTGTCGCGCTCGTCCTGGAGGATGCGGATCTCGTCGCGGAGGTTCTTCTCCATCATGAAGAGCTCCGCGTCCTCGATCTGCTTGGCGCGGTCGTCCTTCTCGACGCCCTTCCGGGAGAAGATCTTCACGTCGACCACGATCCCCTCGATGCCCGGCGGGCACACGAGGGAAGCGTCCCGTACGTCGCCGGCCTTCTCTCCGAAGATCGCGCGGAGCAGCTTCTCTTCCGGAGTCAGCTGGGTCTCGCCCTTGGGGGTGACCTTTCCCACCAGGATGTCGCCCGGCTTGACGCTGGCCCCGATTCGGATGATGCCGCTCTCGTCCAGGTTGTTGAGCAGGGACTCGGACACGTTGGGGATGTCCCGGGTGACCTCTTCCGGTCCAAGCTTGGTGTCACGCGCTTCGATCTCGAACTCCTCGATGTGGATCGAGGTGTACATGTCCTCGCGAACGAGCTTCTCACTCACCAGGATGGCGTCTTCGAAGTTGTAGCCACGCCAGGGCATGAAGGCCACGAGCACGTTGCGGCCCAGGGCCAGCTCGCCCATGTCGGTGCAGGGCCCGTCGGCCAGGATCTGGCCCTTGGCCACGTGCTGGCTGACCTTGACGATGGGCTTTTGGTTGATGCTCGTGTTCTGGTTCGAGCACTTGAACTTCGTCAGGTTGTAGATGTCGGCGCCGATCTCCTTGCCCTTGTCGGGGCCGTCCTGGGCCTCGACCCGGATGATGATGCGGCGCGAGTCGACGGAGTCGACGATCCCGGCCCGGCGGCAGACCACCGCCGCCCCCGAGTCCTTCACGGTGATGTGCTCCATGCCCGTACCCACCACCGGGGCCTCGGACCGCAGCAGGGGGACGGCCTGGCGCTGCATGTTCGAGCCCATCAGCGCGCGGTTCGCGTCGTCGTTCTCGAGGAAGGGGATGAGCGACGCCGCCACCGAGACGAGCTGCTTGGGGGACACGTCGACGTACTCGATCTCCTCGCGCTTGGCGAGGATGAAGTTGCCGGTCTTCCGGGCCGAGACGCGGTCGTCGACGATGGCGCCGTCGTCGGCCAGCCGCAGGTTGGCCTGGGCGATGGTGTAGCGGTCTTCCTCCCAGGCGGAGAGGTAGAAGCAGTACGGCTCGATGTCCGCGGGCTTCTTCTTGCGGGCCTTGGCCGCGGAGTTCTCCGTCTCCATCTCCGCGCGCTCCACGACGTCGCCCACCTTGTAGTGGGTGTCGCCGGCGTCGAGCACCTGGTAGTAGTCCATGACGCGGCCGCTCTTCACCTTGCGGTACGGGCTCTCGATGAACCCGAACTCGTTGATGCGGGCGAAGCAGCTGAGGCTCGAGATGAGGCCGATGTTCGGGCCTTCCGGGGTCTCGATGGGGCAGATCCGGCCGTAGTGGGTGGGGTGGACGTCACGCACTTCGAAGCCGGCGCGCTCGCGGCTCAAGCCGCCCGGCCCAAGGGCGGAAAGCCGCCGCTTGTGGGTGATCTCCGAGAGCGGGTTCGTCTGGTCCATGAACTGGCTGAGCTGGCTCGAGCCGAAGAACTCGCGGATGCTGGCCATGACCGGCTTGGCGTTGATGAGGTCGTGGGGCATGGCCGTGGCCATCTCCTGGTAGACACTCATCTTCTCCTTGATCGCGCGCTCCATGCGGACGAGGCCGATCCGGAACTGGTTCTCCAGCAGCTCGCCGACGCTGCGCACCCGGCGGTTGCCGAGGTGGTCGATGTCGTCCACGTCCTGGGGGCTTCGCCGGAGCCGCAGCAGGAACGCGATGACGGCGGTGATGTCCCCGAGCTTCAGGATCTTCTCGGAGAGGGCCGAGCCCAGGCCGAGCTTGGTGTTGAGCTTCAGCCTCCCCACCCGCGAGAAGTCGTACTTCTGCGGGTTCAGGAACATGCCCTCGAACAGGTTCCGCGAGGAGTCGAGGGTGGGGGGATCACCCGGCCGCATGCGCCGGTAGATCTCGATGAGCGCCTCTTCCGGGGACTTGATGGTGTCCTTCTTCACGGTGGCCGCCATCATGAGGCCCACGTCGTCGCGCTCGGGGAAGAAAACCTCGAACGAGCTGACCTGGCTCTGCGCGTCCAGCACCAGCGCGAGCACGCGGGGGGAGAAGGCCTCGTTGCCTTCGAGGACCACTTCGCCCGTCCCGGGGTTGACGATGTCGGAAAGGGCGTAGGCTCCCTCGAGGTCGGCCTCGGTCACCTCGATCTCCCCGACCTCGAGCTTCTTGAGCTGGTCGAGGACGGCGGCGGTGATCTTCTTGCCCCCGTGGAGCAGCTCCTCCCGCTTGCCCGAGGCGTCCTTGGGGCCGTGGATGGTCTTGCTCAGCTTGAGCCCGACCAGATTGTCGGAGACCGTCCAGTAGAGCTTGCCCTCCCGGACCTGGATGCGGTCGCACTTGTAGAAGGTCTTCAGGATCTCGGCGTCGCTCTTCAGGCCCATGGCCCGCAGGAACACCGAGGCCAGGAACTTCCGCTTGCGGTCGATGCGGACGTGGAGCAGGTTCTTGGAGTCGTACTCGAACTCCACCCAGCTCCCGCGGTAGGGGATGATCTGGGCCGCGAAGAGGCCCTTCTCGGGCTGGGAGAAGAAGACCCCGGGCGAGCGGTGGAGCTGGCTGACGATGACCCGTTCCGTCCCGTTGATGATGAAGGTCCCGTTCTCGGTCATGAGCGGGATGTCGCCGTAGTAGACCTCCTGCTCCTTGATGTCGCGGATGGTCTTGGCTCCCGTCTCCGGGTCCTTGTCCCACACCACGAGCCGGATGGTGACCTTCAGGGGCACCGCGAAGGTCATGCCCCGTTCCTGGCATTCGTCGACGTCGTACTTGAGCTTCAGGCCGACCGGCTCGTCGCAGGTCTCGCAGGTGACCGGCTTGTTCTCGTTGAGGCGGCCGCAACGCGGGCAGTGGATCTCCCGGTCTCCGCGGGGATCGGTCACCAGGGTGGCCGCGCAGAAGGCGCACGGACGGCCGAGCTTGTCGAGACCGACGAGGCGGCCGCACTTGCACTCCCAGTTGCCGATCGAGTAGTCCACGAACTCGAGCGAGCAGTTCTCGCGGAGGTCGCTGATCGGAAACACGCTCTTGAAGACGGACTGGAGGCCGGCGTCCTCGCGGTCACCGGGGAGCACCCGCATCTGCAGGAACCGCTCGTACGAGTTCTTCTGGATCTCGATGAGGTTGGGGATCGGGATCGAGGCCTTGATCTTGGCGAAGTCGACCCGGTCTCGGTAAATGTTCTTGGAAGCCGTGTACATTTCGGTCAGAACCCCTCACTCAACACGGAGCCATGGTCGCGTCCCGAGCGGCGGTCCCGGGCAAAGACGAGGTCCGAGAGGACACACGTCCCCCGGGCAGTCGCCTTTGCCGGAAAGCTCGGAGCACCCGTTCTTGCGTCTCCACAAGAACGACTACTTGATCTCGACCGTCGCCCCCACTTCGTCGAACTTCTTCTTGACGGCCGCGGCCTCGTCCTTGGAGATCCCTTCCTTGACGAGCTTCGGCGCGCCGTCCACGAGATCCTTGGCCTCCTTGAGGCCGAGGCTCGTGACTTCGCGCACGACCTTGATCACGTTGATCTTCTTGTCGCCCGCGCTCATGAGGTGAACCGCGAACTCGGTCTTCTCCTCCACGGCCGCCGCCCCTGCGCCCGCGGCCGGAGCGCCCGCCGCCGCCATCATCACCGGGGCCGCGGCCGCCGCCGACACCCCCCACTTGTCCTCGAGGACCTTGACGAGCTCCGCCACCTGCAGCACCGTGAGCCCGGAGAGATCGTTCGCGATCGTCTGAATGTCAGCCATTTTTTCTCTTCTTCCTTACTTGCTAGAGACCTACGAAGCCCAATGCCAAAAAATGAGACTCTTACTTGCCCTCTTCCTTGTCCTGGTGGGCCTTCAGAACCCGCGCGAGCTGCCCCGCGGGGGCGTTCAGGAGGCGTACCAGCTGGGTGGCGGGTGCCTGCAAAAGGCCGAGCAGGCGAGCCCGAAGCTCGGGCAGGCTCGGCAGGGTGGAGAGGGCTTTCACCCCCTCGGCGTCGAGCATCTGGCTGCCCGACACGATCCCGCCCTTGAGCGACAAGGCGGGGTGCTCCTTTTGAAAATCCACGAGGACCTTGGCGAGCGCCACCGGATCCGTCTCCGTGTAGGCGACCCCCGTCGTGCCCTCGAACTTGGCGCTCAGGCCCTCCAACGGGGTTCCCTTGACCGCCCGCAGCGCGAGCGAGTTCTTCACCACCCGGTAGCGCGAGCCGGCCTGACGCACCTTGCGCCGGAACTCGGTGGCCGCGTTCACCCCCAGGCCCCGGAAGTCGAGGAGGACGGCGTGCGGCGAGGACCCGAACTCGGTCTTGAGCTCGTCGATCAGTTGCTGCTTCTCTGCGCGATTCATCTCTTTGTCCTCGGTCCGGCTATGCGTGGTCTTCGACGGAAGTGAGGTCGACGCGGATGCCGGGGCCCATGGTGGAGCTCAAGGCGATGGACCTGACGTACTTGCCCTTGGCGGCCGGTGGCTTGGCCTTGATCACGCTGTCGATCAGGATCTTGGCGTTGTCCAGGAGCTTCTCGGGTCCGAACGAGACCTTGCCGATGGGGGCGTGGATGATCGCGGTCTTGTCCACCCGGTACTCCACCTTGCCCGCCTTGATCTCCTTCACGGCCTTGCCCACGTCGAAGGTCACGGTGCCGGTCTTGGGGTTGGGCATGAGCCCACGCGGACCGAGCACCTTGCCCAGCTTGCCCACCGACTTCATCATGTCGGGAGTCGCGACCACGGCGTCGAAGTCGAGCCAGTTCTCCTGCTGGATCTTCGCCACCATGTCTTCCCCGCCCACGTGATCGGCCCCGGCGTCCTGCGCTTCCTTGAGCTTCTCGCCCGAGGCCACCACCAGCACCTTCTTGGCCTTGCCCCCGAGACCGTGCGGCAGGATGACCGTGCCCCGCACCATCTGGTCCGCGTGCTTGGGATCCACCCCCAGGCGCATCGCCACCTCGACCGTCTCGTCGAACTTGGCGAACGCGGTCTTCGTCACCGTGGCCACCGCCTCCGGGAGCGGATAGTGCGGCTTCACCGCCGCCGTCTCTTTCGCCTTCTTGAATTTCTTCCCGACCCGACCCATTCGGCTCCTTTCGCGCCTTCCTCGGCGCTCCCACACTGAACGCCCAACCGCGGGCGCCTCGTGGTGCTACGACCAGCTAGCTCGCGACCTCCACTCCCATGCTGCGCGCCGTGCCCAGGACGGTGTTCACGGCGGCCTGGAGGTCGGCGGCGGTGAGGTCGGGCATCTTCAGCTTGGCGATGGCCTCGACCTGCTTCATGGTGATCTTGCCGACCTTGTTCTTGTTGGGCTCGCCGCTTCCCTTGGCGATCCCGGCCTCCCGCTTGATCAGCACGGCCACGGGCGGCGTCTTCGTGATGAAGGTGTAAGACCGATCCGCGTAGACGGTGATGACGACGGGAATGATGAGCCCCTCGTCTTTGGCCGTCCGCGCGTTGAAGGCCTTGCAGAAGTCCATGATGTTGACCCCGGCCTGGCCGAGGGCCGGACCGACGGGAGGGGCCGGCGTGGCCTTGCCCGCGGGGATCTGCAGCTTGACCTGTCCGACGACTTTCTTCATCTGATTGGCGTCCTCACAGCTTTTCCACCTGCAGGAAGTCCAGCTCGACCGGAGTGGAGCGGCCGAAGATGGTGACCATGACCTTCAGGGTGTTGCGGTCGAGGTTGACCTCTTCCACCACTCCCTGGAAGTTCGAGAAGGGCCCGTCGATGATGCGCACGCCCTCGCCACGCTCGAACGTGTACTTGGGCTTCGGCTTCTCGATCGACTCCTTGACCTGGTTGAAGATCTGGTCGGCTTCCTCCTGCGAGAGGGGGACGGGGCGGTTGCCCGATCCCACGAAGCCCGTGACCTTGGGGGTGTTCTTCACCAGGTGCCAGGTCGAGTCGGGGATCTTCTTGCCGTCGGCGCCTTCCTCGGTCTCGATCTCCACGAGGATGTAGCCCGGGAAGAAGCGGGTCGCGGTCTGGACCTTCTTGCCCCCCTTCATCTCCACGACCTCTTCGGTCGGGATCTCGATGCGGCCGATGTGGTCGTCGAGCCCGTAGGCCTTGGCCCTCTGGCGCAGGCTCTCCGACACCTTCTTCTCGAAGCCCGAATAGGTGTGGACGATGTACCACTGCTTGGAGGTCACGGTCTCCACGGTCACCCCTTGAGCACGAGGGAAAGGACCCGCGAGAAGCCCAAGTCGAGGAGCCAGAGGTAGAACCCGAAGAACACGGTGGTGCCGATCACCACGATGGTGGTCGACTGGACCTCGGGCATGCTCGGCCAGGTCACCTTCTTGAGCTCGGCGCGCACCTCGGTGAGGAAGGCGCGGCCCTCCTTGAGCTTGCGAGGGCCCCACCCCAGGGCGTTCGCAAGCCAAGCCGGCTGGCTCAATGCTCCCCCCTCGGCCTTTGTCACCTTCTCGACGTCAGCCACGGCCATTCCTCAGCTCCAAGATTCCCCGACGACGCCCCTCGACTGGCAGGCCAGGAGGGACTCGAACCCCCAACCCCCGGTTTTGGAGACCGGTGCTCCACCAATTGAGCTACTGGCCTTCGTCTTCACTTACAGGGGAAAACGCTGCGTCGCGTTTTCCCCTAGGACCCCTTTCGTTCGCTACGCCGAAGTGAATTCGGCTTCGCTCACAGCTTCGTGGCCTCGGGACGCTGCGTCGCGTTTTCCCCTAGGACCCCTTTCGTTCGCTACGCCGAAGTGAATTCGGCTTCGCTCACAGTCCTGCTCTACTTAGTCTCCTTATGCGCGGTGTGCTTGCGGCAGAACCGGCAGTACTTGCTGAGCTCCAGGCGCTCGGTGGTCTTCTTCTTGTTCTTCGTGGTGACGTAGTTCCGGCGCTTGCAGTCGGGGCACTGGAGGATGATGTTGTCTCGCATGGGCGCGGTCCTTTACTCGATGATGTCGGTGACGGTGCCGGCCCCGACGGTGCGGCCGCCCTCGCGGATCGCGAAGC
>Ga0210377_10005585_pt1 | contig 10312 bp, 25 predicted proteins | sample PLM4_65_b1redo_FD_155480 | JGI IMG/M metagenome (GOLD analysis project Ga0210377, IMG submission 155480) | Groundwater sediment microbial communities from an aquifer in East River, Colorado, USA - PLM4_65_b1 redo | ecosystem: Environmental > Terrestrial > Soil > Riparian zone | place: USA: East...
TGTCCCCTCCCCGCTGTCCGGGGCCGCGCATTGGGTGAGGAAGGTGCTAATCCGTTCAACTAAATGCCTAACTTGATCTGTTCCATGAATATCTCCTGCCAGAGCACAGTAGCCTTCGAGAGACTTCACGGCACTTTGGCACTCCCGCAGCAGTTCCATCGCTTCGTGGGTCATGATCTTACTTCCGTTCTGTAGTGAAGAACACACAGAACTCTAGGAGAGGCCCCTTCATATAGCGGGTGCATGTATAAGCAGAGCCATCCTTCTTAACTCCACTGACAGTCTCTGAGGGAAAGGAAACGGCGGCCAGAAATACCAGTGCAGCTATCACAGCAGCGTTTCCGTGCGTGTAACAGGATCCCAGCGCCTCCGCTCATAGAGCTGCTCTAGAATCTGCGTTGGGTCTTTCGCCAGGCAGACCTGCCGGAAGTGGCAGCCGCCGTATTCTGAGCAAGCGTGGTCCAGGTTGTAGTCGAAGTAGCCTTCCTTCCAGCAGTCTATCATTCGCTGGATGTCTCGGAGGAGCTGTTTATACCAGCGCTCGATTTGCCAATCAGGGCGGAAGGTAATCGCTTCCAGCGTATCATACTTAGTCTTGAGGATGGAGACTCCGCGCACTAGAAATCCGTTGAGCTGCACCCCACTTCGCGCCGCGCCCCAGACGTAGCCGGTGAATTGCGACCGCAAATCCCACTGCCGCGGCCAGGATGCGCCGAGCTGAGAGGCAGTCTTGTCGTCCTCTCCGAGCTTCATGTTGTTAAGATCAACTGCCATATCCATACGCCAGGAATACTGAAGGGGATTGCCTGTCGTCGGATGGAGCATATCAAGGACTTCCACCCCGCCGAACTCTATCGCGCGTTTACCTGAAGGTAGCACGAGCGGCGTAGCTTTATCTGTCCCCAGCGGGTATCGGTCGAAGTAGAATTCCAGCGCGCCGGCTGTTCGGGCGGCCGACTTGGGGGAATCCTCGGGGCACTGGAAGTTGCCGTAATGCTGCAGCAGGGCGTGGATACCCATTGCTACTGCGTCGGCAGGCGAGCTGCCCTGCTCGTAGTGCGCGCGCCGAGCTACCTCCAGGCCCTTCGCATAGCTTGCGCCGGCATGGAGGTGGACGTTAGGTTCCTTGCCCTTCCAGTGCTCGAAGAACTCTAGCTCTACCTTCCGTAGGCAGCTTCGCGCGGCGGCGATCATAGAGGAGTCGATTACGTCGGGGAAGGGAGGACGTTCCATTATATACCTCCTAGCTCATCAAGCATTTCATCTGCGGATTTGATAACTGCCTTCGCCTTCGCTCTCCGCGAGGAGTCGCTGGCGGAAGCGCCGGCTACCCGATCGGCTCGCATAAGCTGCACACCCTCCCGCATCTCTTCGAGGGTAAGCGTGCCATCAATGGCCTTCTGCTGAAGAATGGCTATGCGGGAACGAATTTCGGGAGACATCAGTAAGCACCTTTTCTCAAGCGTAATTCCAACTCCTTTATCATCTCCTTCGGCCCGGAGATAAAGTATCCTGGTGGAAAGCCGAAGGGACTTAGGTCCAGCCGCTGCCAGTCGAAGAATTCCTGGAGCCGCTGGATGAAGAATTCCTGATATGCTCCTTGACGAACCCTGCCCTCCAGCGGGCTGAATAACCATAGGTCCAGGCGGCCCCGGAGAGTCTCCGGGAGCTTGAGAGTGAGAGGGACTGGACGGTCTAAGTTAGGCTTGCGGGGCATAGCTATTCTAAGTCCTCCCACTCACCTTCATCATTCAGCGACTGACAATGCATGTCGTCTACTACCAGGACAGACTCGATCAGCTTACTGATCTCCTCTTCGACCTCGCTGTCCTCGTCGCCCAGAGAGTTCCTGATAGACACCTCTGTCCAGTCAGCTTGACCATAACGCCTTACGCGGAATAGAATCATGGGGTATATTTCCTCTTAGATTTTTCTCTGGCAAGAAGGTAGACTCGCCAGGCGTAGTGAAGATCTATCCACCAGAGGCGGCAGCGGAAGCGCCAGCTGCGAAAGGGAGTCATCTGCGCATCGCCTTCCCGTTAGCCCTGACGAAGCCAGCCGCGCGCATCTTGCGGTCGGCTTCGGAAATCCAAGGCTTGTAGGGGTAGATTCGGCGGTTGTCCTGGATTTGAGTCACGATGATGGTCCGCTTCTCGCCGGTTTTAGGGTTGAGGTACTTGACGCGGTTCATGCTGCGGACTCTTCAGTAGTAGGAGCCAGCAGGGATTCTCCGCAGTCCCACTCGATTATATCTTCAGTGTGAGCAGGGATTATCGTTTCAGGAGTTATGCTCGCAGGGATAACCTGAGTGCCGACTTGCTTCTGCCCCACTACGCGACGCGAGCATATGGCACTTCGGTAGAACATGAAGGTAAGCTTAATCGGCCCGAACTCTCGGCTGAGGTAGAAATTGTCCTCCGTGTATTCTTTCTTACAGGTTCCCAGAGCCTGGAGGCAAGCTGCAGCTTCCTCTCTTGAGTTTAGGGAATATACAGTAAGGGTGCCGCTCGGTCTTGGCCTCTCTGGGTGGGCTTCAATCCAGTCAGCAAGCTCTCTTAGTCCTGCTGCGTATTCTGTCGCTGTAATCATAGAATGACCCTCCTAACTGCGTTCTTCGTGTCGGTGCTGACCGCTGGCCAGATGTTGGTTCCAGCCGGGAGCTTCAGCAGCAGGTTGCCTGAGGGCGTTGCGAACTGAGTATCGTTGAGCAGTTCCGCCCTTACAACAGTCGCCACCTGCATACAGACTTTCATCTTTACTTCGGGTGCCTCAGCGAATAGCTCGTCCAGCAGCACCGCCAGCTGAATCTCTTTCTCCGAATCCCACTCGATGCCGCGAACCTTCCGCTCCAGTTCGCTGCCGAGGAATCCATCGACCTCTTCCTGGCCGTCGATAGCAATAGGCTGATGCTCGCGGATTAACTTGCGGGTAGTCGGCTGCTGCCGGTGGATGTATTCTGAGTAGTTGCCGATAACTGAGTGCGTCGCGTGGTCTATTATCATCAGGCCGCGTGTTCGCTTCCAGTTGTCGGGGTTGCTGTAGAATTCCTTGAGTCGCTTGGCTGTTGCGTCGAGGGCGTCCCTGAGTGAGGGGTCCATTCGGCGCTGGGGCTTGCGGAGCTGGCGGCCCTGTAGAGCCTCTGAATAGAGATCTTCCAGCGGGTCGGCTTCGGTGGGGGTGAAAATCTCCTGCTCGATCTCTTCCGTTAGTGCGTCGAGATCGTCGTTGCTTGGTTCCTGAGTCATCTGAGCCTCCGGTAACAGTCGCGGAATGCGACCGTCCGTTATTTTCCCATAATGGACGCCGGATGTCAACAAAGGGATGCCACCTTACGACTAACTCTTAGCCCCTCATTCAAAGCAACGCCCCGGCTTTTGACCGGGGCAGCTGCCGCCGCGGAGGAGGCTCAGACCCACGCCGCGACTTGCCGGGGGCTCAGGGATTGGCTGAGTCGGCTGAGGGGAGACCTAGACCGTTGCCAGGTTATCCAGCTCGGCGTCGGCGTCCACCTTCGAGGTCTTCGCCAGGCGCTCTTCCTCCATCCGCTTGACAACCTTCCCGACCTTGCTATTCGGGTTGCGGAAGGAATCATACAGCTCCTTGCGGGACAGCTTCTCGCCTTTGGTCTTGGCGTCGTCCAGCTTCTTCTGCAGGAACGCCTTGACCTGTTCGAGGGTCTTGCTGGAGACTTCCACCAGCGCCATTACGACAACCGAAGCGCCAGCGAAGCCGCCGCCACCTTCGGAGACTGCGCGCCACTCGCCCTGATCGTAAAGCTGCTCATGGAGGCTGTCAGTTGCCAGCACCATGTCATCTTCGCTCAGTGGCTTGTCGGCCGGGGCGGCCAGCTCATCCCCGTATTTCTGCTCCCCGCCGTGACCGGCGAACTTCGGAATCAGGGCGGCCCTGATGGGGTAAACCCTGGTCTTGCCGTTTCGGTAATCCATCCTGATCCTGACCGCGCCCTCTTCCAGCGTGACGGTCGCTCCGTCCACGATGATCTTGGAATCGTCGATCAGGGTTTCCTTCTGGACCTTCCGCTTTCCTGCAAAGCCGACCTCACGCCCGTCTTCCATCTTGATCAGGGTGACTTCGGCTTTCTGCTTCTTGCTGCTTTCTGTGGCTTCCGCCATGCTGTGACTCCTATCTAAGGTGGGCACCCTATTATAAAGGCCGATGCCCGAATTGCCAATTTGCGAGGGGAGTATAATGCTATTTGCGGCGATTGTCAATAAAGGGAATAGTGAGCTGCAGGCCTTCCCGCTCGAAGCCCAGAAGCTGCATACCCTTATCGGTGAGGAAGCTGGCCTCGCAGCGAATTCGCTGGCCGAGAGCGCGGTTGACTGCGGGCGGCCGAGGGAGGGAAGTGCGGAGGTAAATGAGCTTCACCAGGACTTAACTCCCGTAGTAGTCACGAGCTTGCCAGGAATGTTTGCGCGCCGTGCCTTTGCTATCATATCCTTTGTGCCCTTGCTTGCTTCAATGTCGTCGTGGAAGGCTATCAGGTATTCTGGCCTGCCTTCTGTAAGCATCTGAGTATTACGGATAGGGCCGGCGGCCCGACCGAACTCTCCCCACTTAGCAGGAAAGCGCATGACAGGAATACTAACTTGGTCTGCCCATTCGCGGGACATTCTGTCTGCTCCGCGAGCTTCGCCTTCGATAACAGTAGTTAGAGCGCCTCTATCTTTCATGTCCTGAAGGACGTTCTCCAGCCGCGCGCGGTCTGTCCAGTTACGGTCGCCACAGACTAAAACTCTCATATCACCACCCAGCTTTCCTCGCCGTCGGCTTATGCCAGCACCGACCAAGACCAGCTCGATGCAGCCAGATATACGCCCCGCAGCAGCAGACTCTGGGTCGCTGCTCGATAATCCAAGCGCGGAGTAAATGGGTAGCGTGGCAGGGGAGGGAGTCTTGGTTCATTTAACACTCCCTAAATACCTGCAGCGCTACTATAGTTTCACCCCAGTAGGACTGCGCCACCCAGCCGCAGGAGGTGTAGACTCCTTCCTTAATGGAGTGCTGGCTGGAGATTGCACAGCCGCCGAGAAGTAGAAGCAAGGCGGCCCCGAGGAACAGCCCTGCTGTGAACCAGCTGGCCAGGCGGCCAGGCCGTTTGTGGTCTATCATACCAGCGCGGCTCCTATAAAGGCTGCCACGATAAGGCATCCGAGGAAGAACATCAGCGCGAAGAGCGCCTTGAGGAAGGGTTCATCGTGGGGTTGCTTGAACATCAACTCCTCCGCGCTTGCGAAACCAGCGCCATGTGTAGATCCTTAATGGATACTGGTCGCATTGACATAATGACACGGAGAGGAGCAACTGCGGATTTCTGCAGATGCTTGCATATCCGCGAGGCCTTTGCGCAGTTGTCGTAACTGCCTGGCCGCTTTGTCCAGCTGTTGTTGAGGTAAGCTTCTATGTAGTAGGTTCTCATCTGAGCCTCTCTGTTCGCGGCCTGATTGCCGCCGGAAGGAGCCGGTCGCCCTGCTCCTTCGAGCGTGGTCAGTCCTTCCAGGTCACGGTCACTTCGATCTCGTTCGCAGGAATCGGCCCCATTACTGACTGCTCTACGTAGACGCTTTCGACGACCTGTTTATCGCTTGCTGCAGGGCGTGGTGTAGCCTTGAACACGTGAGTGTTCTTGGTGCTCTTGTAGATCTGCATGTTAACAATCTTGCTTGGCATTTGAGCCTCCAGTCTCAGCGCGGAATTGCGCCATATTTGAGCATACGCGCATCCGGGCGGCCCGGCAACAAAGAGTTATCCCTTCCGCCGCAACTCTTTCAGCCACCATAGGAACCAGACCCCGGCCCCCAGGCTGGCGGCCATCCAGAAAACCATCATCAGCAAGTCTCTCATCTCTAGCTCCTCTCCACCCCTTGGCCGGCAGCACTTGTGCTGCTAAGGGCGGCTTGCACCCCTTGGTCGCCGGCCCCTGCCGGTGGGTTAGCTATCAAGGATAATCCCGCCCTTCGACACTCTATCCTCTGGCCCTCGTGTTGCCGGGTCAGCCAGTGCCGCGGCCCGCTCGATGTCCTCTTTGCACTCTATGAAGTTCGCGGTAGTCTTTCCCTGCGCTGTCAGCGCTCCCTTCGCCAGCAGGTCCATCGCGCCCTGCAGGACGAACAGCGCTTGCTGCACCGCCCGGTTCCCCCGGCCTTGCCGTTGAAGTATCCCCAGGGCGTGATTGATCGCTCCCAGATGCATAGTGAACTCGAAGAGCGGGCGGCCGTGTCGCTGCGCAGTTGGCCTGAGCGCCTCGGGAATGGTCAACAGCCACGCCTCTTCTTCAGTTGCTTGTGGCTTTGTTTCTTCCATCATTTTGGTCTCCTGTGAGTTCATCTACCAGTTTGTCTCCAGCTTGCGCCCTTGCTCGTAGCTCTGCGGCCTCCCTTGTCATTCGCTCGGTTGCGGATTCTTGCTTCGGCAGCAGGTCTGGATTCAGTTGCTTGAATCGCTCCAGGCTCGCGGCCGCGTCCGCGTCTACTTGCTCGCTGCTCTTCACCTCCGGCAGCGGATTTATCCCATAAGCTCCATAGTCATGTATCGCCCGGAATACGGTAGTCTCGCTGACTCTGAAGTATTGGCCGAGCCGCTGCTGGGACCACTTGCGGCGGCCAAGCTCGTCCTTCTCCTCATACATCTGCTTGATCTTCCAGACCAGTTCCCGCGTAATCGCCAGTCTCTGCATATATCTCACCTCCTTACGCGAGTATACCACAGCTTCGCCCCGGCGTCAAGCAAGGGATGAAGAAGAAGGCTGCTGCGGTAGAAGCAGCAGGCTGCTAAACCTTCTTCTTCTTCATGTATATGACCTTCCCAATAAACCCCAGTCCGAATAACGGACGCCTGGATTGTAGTTGGGTAGTTAAAAAAAAAAATAAAGTAAAACTTAGACTAATAACGGACATCTGGATACCCCAAACTGGCCGTGATTGGGAGAGCCATATACCCGAAGAAGAAGAAGAAGTCGCATCTTGCTGCTTCTATTCCCTTTCTGGGCGAAAAAAAAGCCCGGCATTTCTGCCAGGCCAATTTGATACCCTCCTGCTACGCGGTCAATTCGTCAACTGCCTTATCCGCGTCAATTCTCGGGGCTGCCGCACGCTCGCGCCTGATGGCTTCCATAGCCTCCATGACCCGCTTCCCTGACCGGAGAAACGCAAGGGCCGCCTTGACATCGCCCCCGTGCTTGGCCTCCGCGAATTGCTCAACCAGGGCTTGCGCGGCCTCATACCCAATGCCCTTCACCCGTGCAATGGCCTCAACCGTCAGGGACTTCCCGCCACCTCCACCTCCACCTCCGCTCAGTGCCCATTCCGTCGCGCCGGTCATGTAATACTCTGCCAACGCTTTGATTGCATTGAATTTTTCGGCTGGTGTAGCGGGCTTCCCCGTTTCGGGATTCCGCGACATTGCTGCTCGGTCACTCAACCGCTGAATCCACCCGTGAACCTCCGCATGTGCCCGGTTGTCCGCGTGCGCCAGCGCCGGGTTGAAATCAACCGTCCCTGCGCCAAGGACGGCAATGACCAGCCGCCCATCATCGGTCTGTTGCGTAGTGACAACACTGTTGCTTTTCCGCTTCGTTTCCATCTGAACCTCCAATATGCGCCAGCCATCCGTCCGCCCAATGCGGGGAATGGTAAGGCGCCATGATGTTAAAGAGCAACCGGGGCGTAACCCGTGCCCCGCGACCGCGGGATACTGATTAGACATGCAATGACCGTGCCTGGTTCCCGTTCAATCAAATCAACGGGTTAGGGTGGCCTGTCGTTCCAATTCAGTCGAAATTTCGTCATTATGTCGAGAGTTCGTCAGTGGCTCAATGGAATCAATGGGTTAGGGCTGGCTTGTGTGACGATGTTTAGACAGGAGGGGTAAGCTGTTGATTATGTGGAGGATTCGTGCGGCCCAGCCGCCGGACAAGCGATGCACTGATTCAGTGCGCCGCATACCAGATCATGTTGCACTGCAGCATCCCACCCGCCCGGCGGCTGGCCAGCCCGCCCGCCCTGCCCGTCGCCGGCCCGGAATCAAGGGGGCGGGGGGAAACTTTCGGCCCCTGAAAAACAGGTTAAACGCACCCTGCCGGAATTCTCCTGTGGGGGATTCGGACGTCTGTTATCCGGGCATAAAGGACGCCCGGCGAGGTGAAGCTGCCCCGGCGACCACGGGGGAGACTGCCACCTAAGCGTTCCCGGCGTCCAAAAATCGTTCCGATGGTGGGCTTCCCTTAAAGGGCAGATTGTGGTATAATGCATCATGGATACTGTGTCTGCCGCTTTAAGATCCGGGGATCAGCTCCTGGAGGAATTGAGTGGAGTTCCTGCCCGGGGGCCCAACGGTGCGGCTACAATGGGGCGGCTCGGGAAGTGCAGTTACACACATGATGCGATGATCGACTTGATTATCCAACATCCCGAGATGACCCAGCTTCAGATCGCCGCGCATTTCGGATACACCGCGCCCTGGATTTGCAATATCCTGGCCTCCGACGCCTTTCAGGAGAAGATGGCCGCCCGCCGGGAGGAGATTATCGACCCGGAGCTAAGGGCGACGATCGAGGAGCGCTTCAAGGCACTAGTGATTCGCTCTCTACAGGTGCTGCAGGAGAAGCTGAATCAGCCAGTGGTCAGCGATAACGTGGCTATCCGGGCCGCCGAACTGGGAGCTAAGGCTCTGGGCATCGGCGGCAATGCGCCTCCAAAGCCTCCTGATACAAGCAATGATCGGCTGGAGCGTCTGGCCGAGCGGTTGATTCTTTTGCAGTCCAACGTGAGAGGGAGGATAATCAGTGGCGAAGCGAAAGTCATTGAAGAAGCGCCGTAAGCGGCGTTATCCGGGATACTGACATGCCGAAGGCGTTTGAGAACTGTGTCAGGTCGGGCGGCCGGGTTCGGACGAAGAAGCTCTCAGGCGGGAGGTATCTCCATCTGTGCTTCAAGAACAAGCGCTCCTTCGCCGGCCACGTGAAGAGGAAGATGAAATGAGCGTTGAGCGTGCGATAGAGCAACTCCAGACCGAAATGGTCGCCTTCGGTCAGGGAACTCCTAACCAGCCGAAGGAGCACTCGACCGAGTGGTTTATTTTACGGGCGAGGGCTTGTGGGTTGAGTATGCTCAAGCGCATGAAGCAGCTGGGCGTGGAGAATGAGCCGGCGGCCGCTGAGCGCTTCTACCGGAAGGCCTCTAAGGAAGTGAAGGCCGAAACTGCAGAGGAGGCTTCTGTTGGACCGAGCTGATCTACCAGCGAAACTTCTTGGAGAGACGAAGACCTATACCTTCGATTTCACCAGTGCTCTCGCGGTGGGTGAAACCATCTCTACTAAGACGGTGACAGCTACGGTCTACTCGGGGACTGACGCGAGCCCCTCCTCGGTTGTGAGTGGCTCAGCAACTTCCTCTGGCGCGGTTGTGTCACAGGTAATTACTGGTGGGGTGTTGGGGGTTCTGTATGAGTTGCTCTGCACAATCACAACGTCGGCCAGTCAGACGCTGCAGCAAGTTGGTTTCCTGGCGGTTATACCGGACGAGATCTGATGCCCGACGCACGCCTCCGCGATAACGCCCTGGATGCCCCGCCCGACTACTTCCAGTCGGGTGACGACGTGCATGTTTATCCTATCTTTGGCCCTCCTCATGTCATGTGGGAGCGCTGCTGGTGCCACCCAGAGCGCCTTCCAGAGCAGCCAGGTGTGATTGTTCACAATACGAGTCATTGATGCTCCAGCGCCCTGTCACGCTCACCGCTGAGTTACTTGAGTCATTCTCGGGGACGTTCCTCAGCCCGCGCTACGACCGCCCGGTTGCTACGCCAGACTTCCATCGGGAAGGTTGGACGGCCTACTGCAGCGACCACCCCCAAGTTACCCTGGTCGCCCCCCGCGAGCACGCGAAGTCTACTTCGCTTACCTTCGATTTCATTCTGGCCGAGGTTCTCTTCCGCGTCAGTGATTACGTCATCCTAGTCGGTTCGACCGAAGAGGCCGCGACCGAGCAGCTCTCTAATGTTCGTGAGGAACTCTTAGAGAACGACGACCTCCGGGAAGAGTTCGGAGTAGAGAGCCTAGAGAAAGACTCCAGTCAGGACATTATCGTTCGGATGAAAGATGGCTGGCGATTTCGCATCCTGGCCCGCGGCTCCGAGCAGCGCATCCGCGGCCGGCTGTGGAAAGGCAAACGCCCGAACCTCATGGTCTGCCACAAGAAGGGAACTGTGATTGAGGACGCTGGTATAGAGATGCTAGTAGAAGAGCATCCTACAGCACAGGTAATTGAGCGTTCTGGTGTAGCTGTGTGGATTC
>Ga0210377_10005586_pt1 | contig 10310 bp, 7 predicted proteins | sample PLM4_65_b1redo_FD_155480 | JGI IMG/M metagenome (GOLD analysis project Ga0210377, IMG submission 155480) | Groundwater sediment microbial communities from an aquifer in East River, Colorado, USA - PLM4_65_b1 redo | ecosystem: Environmental > Terrestrial > Soil > Riparian zone | place: USA: East...
CTGCACGACATCACCCTGAAGCGCTGGGTGCGCCAGGGGGTGATCTCGAAGGCCTGGCTCGGCACCGGCGAGGAGGCGGTCACCGTCGGCACGACCCACGCGCTGCGGCCGGGCGACCTCGTCGGCCCGATGATCCGCAACGCCGGCGCCTGCTCGGAGATGGGGATGCCGCTGGCGCAGATGCTCAAGGCCTATCTCGGCACCGCCGACCAGATCACAAGGGGTCGCGACCTGCACACCGGCGACCCGGCGAAGGGCGTCATCCCGCCGAACTCGTTCATGGCCTGCCTCGTGCCGGTCTTCACCGGCCTCGGCATCGCCATCCGGCAGCGCGGCGAGGACCGGGTCGGCCTGACCTACGTCGGCGACGGCGCCAGCCGGACCTCGGCCTTCCACGAGGGGTTCAACTTCGCCTCGGTGATGCGGGTGCCGATCATCATCGTCCTGCAGCACAACCAGGTGGCGCTCGGCACCGCGACGACGCGGCACTCCGCCGGACGGATGGAAGACCTGCGCACCGCCTACGCCGCCGGCGGCGCCGAGTGCGACGGCAACAATGTCCTCGACACCTGGGCGGCGGCGCGCCTGCTCGCCGACGCGGCCCGTCGCGGCGGCGGCCCGTTCATCCTGACCGCGCGCACCTTCCGCATGGGCGGCCACGCCACCCACGACGAGGCCGAGGCGCGCGCCCTGTTCGGCGCCGACGAATTCCGGCACTGGGGGCGGCGCGATCCGATCGGCACCTTCGAGGCCTGGCTCGTGGCGGATGGTCCGCCGCTCGACGGCCGCCGCCGCTCGGCCGCCGCCCGCCGCGACGCCAACGCCCGCCTGATCGAGGAGGCCGAGGCGCGCGTCACCGCCGCCATCGACGCCGCCGAGCAGGAGGCGCTGGCGAGCCGCCGCGAGCGGATGCCCGAGCCGGAGGACGCCGTCCGCGGCGTGTACGCGATCCCCGGCGAGGCGCACGTGCCGGCGGTGCCGCCGCTGAAGCGCGCCGCCCGCCCCACCGTCTCCAAGACGCCCGCGAGGACCCCCTCTCGCCGCCGTCCGGCGCGCCGGACGCTGGCATCCCGGGGGCGCAGGCGGCTATCATAGGCGGCCGTATCCGGCCGCCGGGGGCTGCAAACCCGGCGGCGGGCGCCGGCAATCGGACGATCCCGGGAGGATGGGCAGATGGCGGGTGATCGGGGAGCGAGCAAGACCGCCCGGGGCGGCGTCCGGGTGATGGACGCCCCGGGGCTCGACCTCAAGGACCTCAAGACGAGGGGTCTCGGGCGCGAGACGCTGCTGGCGATCTACCGCAACATGGTCCTGTCGCGCCGCATCGACGACAAGGAGATCGCCCTCAAGCGCCAGAACAAGATCTTCTTCCAGATCAGCGGCGCCGGGCACGAGGCGATCCTCACCGCCGCCGCGATGCACCTCAAGCCGGCGCACGACTGGTTCTATCCCTACTACCGCGACCGCGCCCTGTGCCTGTGGCTGGGCGTAAGCCCCAAGGAAATGTTCCTGATGGCGGTCGGCGGCGCCGACGATCCCGCCTCGGGCGGCCGGCAGATGCCGAGCCACTGGGGTCACCGGCCGCTGCAGATCGTGTCGCAGTCGAGCCCGACCGGCACCCAGTTCCTGCAGGCGGTGGGGTGCGCCGAGGCCGATCGGCAGATGGACCCCGCCTCCGACGCCATCGCCTACGTCTCGGGCGGCGACGGCGCGACGAGCGAGGGGGAGTTCTGGGAGGCGATCAACGCCGCCTGCCTGCGCCGCGTACCGGTGCTCTTCATGATCACCGACAACGAGTACGCCATCTCGGTGCCGGTCGAGGCGCAGACCGCCGGGGGGAGCATCTCGAAGGCGATGAGCGGTGTCGCCGGCCTGGCGATCGAGGAGGTCGACGGCTGCGACCCGATCGCCTCGCACGAGGTCATGGCGCGCGTCGTCGCGCGGCTGCGCGGCCGCGAGCCGGGCCCGGTCCTGGTGCATGCCCACACCATCCGTCCCTACTCGCACTCGCTGTCGGACGACGAGAGCCTGTACCGCGCCGACCGCGAGCGCAAAGACGAGCTGGCGCGCGACCCGATCGCCCGATTCGCCGCCTTCCTGGTGAAGATCAAGGCGGCCGACGACGGGTTCCTCGAGGCGGTGCGCCAGGAGGTCGACCAGGAGATCGACGCCGCCGCCACCGAGGCGCTGGCGGCGCCCCGCCCCGAACCCGGCTCGTGGGCCGACCACCTCTACTCGCCGACCGTCGACCCGACCTCGGCCGCGTTCGACGCGCCACCGGCCCCCGGGGGCGACACCAACCCGAAGACGATGGTCGATCTCCTCAACGCCTGCCTGCGCGACGAGATGGCGCGCGACGAACGCATCGTCGTGTTCGGCGAGGACGTCGCCGACTGCACCCGCGAGGAGTCCCTCGGCGAGGTCAAGGGCAAGGGCGGCGTCTTCAAGGTCACCCACAACCTGCAGCGGCGCTTCGGCGCGGCGCGGGTCTTCAACGCCCCGCTCGCCGAGGCGATGATCGTCGGGCGCGCCATCGGCATGGCGACCCGCGGCCTCAAGCCGGTCGTCGAGATCCAGTTCTTCGACTACATCTGGCCGGCGATGATGCAGCTGCGCAACGAGCTGGCGATGATGCGCTGGCGCTCGGGCGGCAACTGGTCGTGCCCGGTTGTGCTGCGGGTGCCGGTCGGCGGCTACCTGCAAGGGGGCGCGATGTACCACAGTCAGTGCGGCGAGTCGCTGTTCACCCACACGCCCGGGATGCGCGTGGTCTTTCCCTCGAACGCCACCGACGCCAACGGCCTGCTGCGCACCGCCATCCGCTGCGACGACCCGGTGATGGTCCTCGAGCACAAGCACCTGTACCGGCAGACCTACAACAAGGGCCTCTATCCCGGCCCCGACCACATGATCCCGTTCGGCCGTGCGCGCCTCGTCCGCCCGGGGAGCGACGTCACCCTGGTCACCTACGGGGCGCTGGTCGAGCGCGCGGCGCGCGCTGCGAAAATCGTCGCCGAGGCCGCGGGGATCGAGACCGAGATCCTCGACCTGCGAACGCTCGTGCCGTTCGACTGGGAGGCGATCGCCGCCTCGGTGCGCAAGACCGGGCGGGTGATCGTCGCGCACGAGGACACGCTGTCGTTCGGATACGGCGCCGAGATCGCCGCGCGCATCGCCGACGGCCTGTTCGAGCACCTCGACGCCCCGGTCCGCCGGGTCGCGGCGCGCGACACCTTCGTGGCCTACGAGCCCGGCCTCGAGAACGTCATTCTGCCCCAGGTGGAGGATCTGCGCCGGGCGATCGTCGAGATCGCGGCCTACTGAGCCGCGCGCCGGCATCGCCGCCGGCCGCGTCGGCCACGCCAGCGGCGCCGCCCGCTACAGCGCCTTCGAAGCGAAGGTGAGGCCGAAGCCGACGTCGGGGCTGCTGTCGTTGAGCCCCATCAGCGCCCAGATCTTGATCGACCCGCCCGCCTGGTTCTTGAGCACCACCTCGCCGCGCACCACCTCGTAGTCCTCGACCTCGACGGTGCCGGTGGCGACGCCGGCCGCGTCGTATAGCGGCACGTCGTCGAGGATCGGCGACACGGTCTCGTACCCCAGCCGCCAGGCCGTGTGCGCAGTCAGGATCGCGAAGCCGGCCGCCAGGCGCAGCCGATCGTTGAAGTCGGCGTTGTCGGGCGACCCGGTGAAGCGGTAGAACGCGTCGCCGCGGATCTGGAACATCTTCCCGAGCGGCTGCACGTAGTCGAGACCGGCCCCGTAGTCGTGCTCGCCGGTGCCGAGCCCTTCGCCCTGGTCGGCCGTGGCCCACTTGAAGTCGGCAATGAACGCCAGCGTGGGTTTGTTCCCCGCCGCGGCCTTCATGAGGTAGGTCTCCGAGCGCAGCAGCACATCGCCCCATCCCGACGCCGAGTCGCCCGCGTCGCTCGTCTGCCACGGCGGCCGCCCCTCCCCGCCGGCCCCGAGGACGACCGCGCCCTCCGGCGTGAAGGTGACGTTCCCGGTATGGTTGATGCGCACGTAGGGAGCGCGGATCGAAATCCGCGACCCGGCCCCGCCGAACTCGAGCTGCAGAAAGAGATCGTCCAGCGCCTGGTCGTTGTCGCTCAGGAACGTCCCGTCGAGATGGCCGGCGCCGAACGCGACGTCGTACCCGCCGGCGCGCGCCTCGCCGCCCGCGACGACCCCGGCAAGCACGACGGCCAGCAACCCGGCCGCCACAGCGGCGGGGTTTTTCACGCCCGCCGCCCGGGTCGGCCCTGTCCATCTCCCGCGTCGCGCCATGCCGTCACCTCCGGGCGGGATTATCGCTCAGACGGCGCCCTCCGCGCCGGGTCGGCCGCGGAACTTCGGCTATAGTGTCGGCACCACATGCTCCCGATGCGTCGTTGCCTCGCGGCGGTCCTCTGCGCCACCCTCCTCGCCGCGGCCGCCACCCCGGCGGCGGCGATCACCGCCGCCGAGGCGCGCACCAAGGCCTTCAAGCTGCAGTCCGAGGGGATGAAGCTGCACCGGGAGGGGCATTACCCCGAGGCGATCGCGGCCTTCCAGCAGGCGGTCAACCTCCAGCTCAACTCGTTCATGGCCTGGTACTACCTGGGCATCAGCCTGGCGGCCGAACGGCGCTACGGCGAGGCGATCGAGCCGCTCAAGACCGCCCTCGACCTGCAACCCGACTACATCCAGGCGCATGTCGCGATCGGCGACGCCCATCTCAAGCTCGGGGAAATCGGCGAGGCGCGCGCCGCGTATCTGCGCGCGCTCGAGCTGAACCAGAACTACGCCGCCGCCCACGACGGCATGGGCCGCCTGCTGGAGAGTGTCGGCAAAGACGACGAGGCCGAGGCCGCCTACCGCAAGGCGCTCGAGATCAATGTCGCCTACGCCGACGCCTACACGCACCTGGGTGAGATGTACCTGCGCCGTGGCCGGCTCGACGACGCCATCAACCTGTTCCTCAAGGCGATCACGGTGAAGCCCGACTTCAGCCAGGCCTACACCCGCCTCGGCGTGGCGCTGTCGCGCCTGGGGCGCTTCGACGACGCCATCGCCGCCTCGCGCAAGTCGTTCCAGCTCGCGCCACGCGACCCCGAGCCGCACATCGCCCTGGCGCGCATCGCCATCGAGCTGCAGACCCTGGCGCGCGCCCAGGCCTCGCTCGACGCCGCCCGCGCCCTCGACCCCGACAACATCCACATCGCCATCGTCGGCGCCGATCTGCTGCGCGCCCGGGCCGACCCGGGCGCCGCGGCCGCCCTGCTCGAGGATCGCCTGTCGCGTCCGCTCGACGACCCGCGCCTGAAGCGGGCGGTCGTCGAATCGCTCAACCGGGCCCGCGGCGAGAAGGAGATGCTCCTGAGCCTCACGGCGGCCGTGGCCGGCGCGCCCGACGATCCGAACGCCCACGCGGCCCTGGCGCGGCTCTACTCGTCGCTGCGCGCGCACCAGCGGGCGGCCGAGGAGTACCTCGCCGCGGCGGCGCGCGCCGGGCTGCCGGCCGCCGGCACCGGGCAGCCGGCCGCCGACGCCCCGCCGCTCGATGCCGTGGCGCTGCGCTTCGACGCCGGTCTCGCCTTCCTGTCGGCGCGCCGATTCTCCGACGCGATCGCCACGCTCGACGCAGTGGCGCAGTCGGCCCCCGACGACAACGTCCGGCTCGATGCGCTGTTCGACTCCGGCGTGGCGCGCGCCCGGGCCGGTCTCGATGCCGCCGCCGAGACCGCGTTCCGCGACTACCTCGCCCGCCGGCCGGCCGACGCCGAGGCGCATCTCTATCTCGGCAACGCCCTCCTGCGCCTGGGTCACCGGGACGAGGCGCGGCTCGAATACGCCGCCTACCTCGAGAAGGCCGACCCCGGGCCGGACGCCGACCGCGTGAGGAGACTGGTGGCCGACCTGGCCGCCCGGCCGGGAGGGACGTCGTGACCCCGGCGCGTCGCGTGACTCTGGCGGCGATGCTGGCCGCGGCGGCACTGACGGCGCTCCCGGTCGCGTCGCAGGAACCCGCTCCGGCGGCGCCGCCCGCGAGCCAACCCGCGAGCCCGCCGGCCCCGGCGCCGTCGCTCCCCAAACCACCCGAGGTCCGCTCGCGCCGCGGGCTGTCCATCAAGATCACCAACCCGGTGACGAACGACTTCCGCTTCGGCCGCTCGGACATCGACGCCGAGGTCAAGACCGCCGAGCCGAACGTGATCGACAAGGTCGAGTTCTACGTCGACGACAAGCTGATCTTCATCGACACCGAGGCGCCGTACCACTGCACCTTCGACTTCGGCACCGAGGCGCGCTCGTGGGTCATCAAGGCGGTCGCCCGCCATCGCGAGGGGCTGACGGTCTCGGACACGGTCATCCTGCGCAAGGTCCTGCTGAACTACGCGGTCTCGGTGAACCGCGTCATCCTGTACGCCACTGCCATCACCGACGGCAACGGCCGCCGCTACGTGCTCGACCTGACGAAGGACGACCTGGTGCTCGAGGAGGACGGCGCGCGCCAGGTGATCGTCGACTTCTACCGCGAGGAGCGCCCGGTCACGCTGGCGGTCGTCAGCGACAGCAGCGGCAGCATGCAGAAGGCGATGGACACGGTGCACACCGCGGCCGGCAAGTTCATCGACTCGCTCGGCCCCGAGGACCAGGCGCTGGTCATCGACTTCGACGACAAGGTCTATCTGCTGCAGGACGTCACCGGCGACAAGCAGGCGCTGCGCGCGGCGCTCACCAGCACCAGCGCGCTCGGCGGCACCGCGCTGTACGATGCCCTCTACGCCGCCTACCGCAAGCTCAAGGGGGTCGACGGCCGCAAGGCGATCATCCTGCTGTCCGACGGCGACGACACCGCCAGCCGCTTCTCGTTCCGCCGCGTGCTCGACGAGGCCAAGGTGAACGACATGATCATCTACGCCATCGGCCTGGGCACGAACGTCCTCGACCTCGACCTGCGCCACGTCCTCAAGACCCTGGCGCAGGAGACCGGCGGACGCGCCTTCTTCCCCGACAAGGTCGATGAGCTCGAAACGGTCTACAAGGAGATCGCCGCCGAGCTGAAGAACCAGTACTACCTGTCGTACGAGCCGGCGAACACCGCGTGGGACGGGCGCTGGCGCAAGATCAGCCTGAGCGCGCCGAAGGCGAATGTGGAGATCCGCACCCGCAGCGGCTACTACGCCGTGCGGCGGTCGACTCCCTAGGAAGCGGCACCGGGGTCGGCCGGCGGCGGCGTGGTCGATTCCTCCTCGGGCGGGGGCGGCACGAGCGGATCCGGTTCCGGTTCGGGCGCGATCGCCTTCGTCGCCGGCGGAACCGGCGCCGCCGGCGCCGCGCCGGGGGCCGGGCGGGGCCGCGGCCGCTCCTGGACCTGCCTGAGGTCCTTCCCGGTCACGAAGCTCAACGCGTAGTCCACGAGCGTCAGGCGAATCGACAGGCCGCCGCCCGGCGAGACCTCGACCCGCGACACGTCGATCGGAACGTGCCCGAGCGAGCGCACGATCAGCCGGTAGGCGCCCGGTGCCACGTCTTCGACACGGAATGTCCCCTTCTCGTCCGATGTCCCCTGCCGCAGCGCGCCGGCGACGAGCGGCGCCAGCAGGACCTCGGCCTCGACGACCGGCGCCCCCTCGCCGTTGCGCAGCACGCCCTGGACGACTTCACCGGCGCCAACCTCCGGCGCCGCCGGGGCGGCCGATGCCGGATCGGGCGACGCCCCGGCCGGGACCGTGGCCGGCTGAGTTGGTTGAACCGGCGCCGCGCGCCGCAGAGTCACGTCAACGACGTTCTGGAACGGCGGCCGGACATCGATGTTCTTCTTAATCTCCGGCGTGAATCCCTCCGCCTCCAGGCGCACCTCGTACATCCCCGCCTCCAGGTCGCGGAACTGGTAGCGCCCCTTCTCGTCCGTGCTCGTGACCCGCAGCGACTCCCCCTCGGTGCGCGAGACCAGCACCACCAGCCGGCCCCCGACCGGCTTCTTGTCGGGATCGGTCACGACGCCGCGGATGCGGCCCTTGGCGGCCGTCGGTTCCGTGGTCGTCGTGGTGGACGTGGTCGCGGGTGCGGACGGCGGAGCGGCGGACGCGTCGGGTGGCGCCTGTGACTGCGCCAGCGCCGGACCGGCGGCCATCGTCGCGCAGGCGACGGCCAGGATAATCGGGCTGCAGCGGCTGTGACGTATCCCGGGCACTTGGCCTCCACTGTTGCATCGACCCTGCGACAAGGACGCTGCGACTCTAGCCTGCGCACCCCGCGCTGACAAGGCACCCGGACTACCGGGGCGCCGGCGCGTAGTACCCCTTGCGCAGCGCCTCGACAAGCGCGGCGTCGACGAGGCCCTTGGGATTGCCCTCATACTCGAGGCCGTGGTCCCTGCGGAACGCGTCGACCGCTTCGATGGTCTCGGCGTCGTAGACCGCCCACGCGGCATCGAACGCGGTTTCGGTCTTGTCGAACGCGTCGAACAGCGCCCCCAGGCGCGCCGGGTCGGTGCGCAGCAGGGCGCGGTCGAAATCGAGCCGCGGCGGCTCCGGTATCGGCGGCCCGTCCTTGCGCCAGTATCCCGCGGCGTGCAGCATCCGCTTCAGCTCGACCACGTCGGACCCCTCGACGGCGGAGAAGGAGCGGTATCCCAGCCGGCGGGCGGTGGTGTAGTAGATGCGCTTCATCTCCGCCACCGGCTGGTCGTGTTCACCGACGTCGATCGACAGGCTGATGTGGTCGCCGCCCCGACCCGGGTCGCGCGGGTCGGCGACACGGATGGCCGCCGACTGGAAAAGCCCCCGGCGTTTGTCGCCGCCGGTCTTCTGCCCGGCCTCGAGGGCGAGGATGAGCCGCTCGGCCAGCGCCATCCCGGTTGCCGCGGTCGACTCGAAATGTTCGGCGACCGCGTCGGCGGTCGCGCGGCCGACCAGAATGTTCCCCTGCACGGTGTAGCCGGCGCCCTGGCGGCTGCCGGCCCAGGCGTTGGTCTCCTTGCCGGTGAAGGCGGCCGCCCTCCCCTGCATGTCGATCAGGCCGAGCTGGCGCCGCTCGCGCCCCTTGTCGTCGGCGAGCAGCCGATCGATGGCCTCTTGCGGCGCGACCTTCTTCTCCAGCAGGTCGAGCCCCTGCCGGCCGTACTCAACAACGGTCCAGGCCTGCGTCGCCACGGCTCCAACACCCGCCCGCACCCAGGGGACGGCCCGCCCGACGAACGGCACGCGCGTGGTCACCGCCACGCCGCTCTCGCCGGTCTTCGGGTCGATGGCGCAGATCGAGAATGTCGAGAAGCGCAGCCCCGCGGGATCGGGCGCCGCGAGTTCGGGCGCCGCAAGTTCGGGCGTCGCGCGGTCGGGCGCCGCCGCGGCGGACGCTGTGGCTGCTAAACCGGCCGCCGGCGCCGCCGCCAGAACCAACGTCACCGCACAGGCGGCCACGCCGAGCACCGTTGTCAGCCTCATGGTTGCCTCCTCCGGAAAGAGCCGGCGTATTCTCCACCGATGCGCGATCTTGCGACAGGCCGACCCGGGGATTTACGATGGTACGCTGTGATGGGCGCGCGAGCGCCGGGGATCGTCCCGCGATGAAATTCGCCGCCGACTGCATGCTGGGAACCCTCGCCAAGTGGCTGCGCGTCCTGGGCCACGACGTCGCCTACTTCCGCGCCATCGACGACGGCGACCTCGCCGACCTGGCGGCGCGCGAGGGGCGGACGATCCTGACCGCCGACCGGCGGCTGGTGCGGCGGCGGCAGGCGCGCGATCACATCCTGGTCAAGGGCCACGACCTGCGCGGGCAGCTCGAGCAGGTGCTGCGCGAGCGCGGGCTGACGATCGCGTCCGAGCCGCTGCTCGGTCGCTGCCTGCGCTGCAACGCCGTGACCGAGAAGGTGCCGGCTGAGGCCGTGCGCAACCAGGTCCCCATCTACGTCTACCGCACCCAGGAGCGCTTCACCCGCTGCCCCGGCTGCGCGCGGGTCTACTGGCGGGCGACGCACGTGACGCGGATGCTCGCCGCACTCGGCGCGACCAGGAGCAAGGCCCCGGAGCCGCCGGCGGCCGCCCCGCCCCCGGCGCGATCCCGGCCCGGGGCGCGGGCGCGGCCCGGAGCGTCATCCCGTCCGGGTCGACGGCCCGGGCGGCGACCCGGCCGACGGCCCGGGCGGCGACCTTGACAGCGCTTGGCGCCGGACGCTACCATTCCGCCTTCGTGACAGGTTGCACCGGGGTCTCGCTGGGCGATTAGCTCAGCGGGAGAGCATCTGCCTTACAAGCAGGGGGTCACTGGTTCAAATCCAGTATCGCCCACCAGCGACCCCGTGCTCGGCAACCGGCCCGCCT
>Ga0210377_10005588_pt1 | contig 10307 bp, 10 predicted proteins | sample PLM4_65_b1redo_FD_155480 | JGI IMG/M metagenome (GOLD analysis project Ga0210377, IMG submission 155480) | Groundwater sediment microbial communities from an aquifer in East River, Colorado, USA - PLM4_65_b1 redo | ecosystem: Environmental > Terrestrial > Soil > Riparian zone | place: USA: East...
TCGAGGCGATCGACAACGTCTACTATTTCGCCCACCTGGGGGCGATGGAGCGGGCGCGGCTGTTCTGGCGGCGCACCGGCCACGCCGGCAACCGCGTCAACGCGATCGCGCGGAGCCTCGCCAAGCGGGTGTGGAAGGGGAGGCAACGTGCCGCGAGCTGACCGTCCACTGGCAGGGGTGCGCGTCCTGGATCTGACCCGGGTGCTGGCCGGGCCGTTCTGCTCGATGATCCTGGGCGACATGGGCGCCGAGGTGATCAAGGTCGAGGAGCCGGGCAAGGGCGACGACACGCGCTCGTGGCCGCCGTTCCTCGGCGGCGAGGCGACGTACTTCCTCTCGGTGAACCGTAACAAGCAGAGCCTCACGCTCAACCTCAAGGCCCCCGAGGGCCGCGACATCCTCACGCGCCTGGCCCGCAAGAGCGACGTCGTGCTGGAGAACTTTCGCACCGGCACGATGGAGCGCCTCGGTCTCGGCTACAAGACGCTGGCCAAGCTCAACCCCAAGCTCGTCTACTGCGCGATCTCGGGCTTCGGCGAGTCGGGGCCGGAGGCCGGGCGGGCCGGGTACGATCTCGTCGTGCAGGCCGAGTCGGGCATCATGGACATCACCGGCTTCGAGGACGGCCCGCCGGTGAAGGTCGGCACGTCGATCGCGGACCTCGTGGCCGGCATGTCGGCGGCCCACGGCATCACGCTGGCGCTGCTGGCGCGTCACCGCACGAAGCGCGGCCAGAAGGTCGAGATCTCCATGCAGGACGCGATGGCGGCGCTGCTCACCTACCAGGCCGGCATCTATTTCGGCACCGGCAACAAGCCGGGCCGGCGCGGCAACAAGCATCCGTCGATCGTGCCCTACGAGGTCTTCCGCGCCGCCGACGCCTATCTCACGCTCGGCGTCGCCAACAACTCGCTGTGGGAGCGCTGCTGCGCGGCCCTCGAGCACCCCGAGCTGATGAAGGATCCGCGCTACGCGACCGAGGCCGCCCGCGTGCAGAACCGCGACGTGCTGGTGCCGCGCCTCAACGAGATCCTCGGCACCCGGTCGGCGAACGACTGGCTGAAGCGCTTCGAGGAGGTCGGCGTGCCGGCCGGCCGCATCCGCACGGTGGCCGAGGTGTGCGAGAGCGCCCACCTCAAGGCGCGGGGGATGATCGTCACGCTGCCGCATCCCAAGGCCGGCGAGCTGCGGGTGCTCGGCGTGCCGGTGCGCCTGCACGCCACACCCGGCAAGGTGGCCACGGCGCCGCCGCTGCTCGGCCAGCACACCGAGCGCGTGCTGCGTGGCGTGCTCGGGCTCGAGCGCGCCCAGGTCGCCCGCCTGCGCGCCGCCGGCGTGGTGTGAGCGTGGACCTCACCCCGGTCGCGCTGGCGGGCAAGTGGCTGACGCTCGAGCCTCTCGAGGAGCGCCACGCGGCCGATCTGTTCGCGGCGATGCAGGACGAGGACGTGTGCCGCTACCTGGCGTGGCCGCCACCGGCGAGGATCGAGGACACCCAGGCCCTCGTGCGCGACGCCCTCGAGGCGATGGCTCGCGGGCAGACGCTGGCCTTCGCCCAGGTCTGGAACGAGACCGGCCGCGCGATCGGATCCACCCGTCTGCTCGACGTCCGCCCGGCCGACCGCCAGGTCGAGATCGGCTCGACCTTCCTGGCCCGCGCGTACTGGCGCACGCCGGCCAACACGGAGTCGAAGTACCTGCTGCTGACCTACGCCTTCGAGCGGCTGGGGTGCGTGCGGGTCGCGCTGAAGACCGACGGCCGCAACGTGCGCTCGCAGGAGGCCATCGCCCGACTGGGCGCCGTGCGGGAGGGCGTGCTGCGCAAGCACATGAACGTGCGCGGGTACCAGCGTGACACGGTGTACTACTCGATCCTCGAAGCCGAGTGGCCGGCCGTGAAGGCGCGGCTCGAAGACCGGCTCTTCGGCGCCGGCGCGGCTACTTCCGGGCGCTGACGGCGACCAGGACGATGCCGCCCACCAGGGCGATGACGCCGACCACCGGCGGCAACGGGATCGTCCTCTCCCGCTTCGCTTCCACCTTGAGCGGGCCGAGGTCGACGACCTTTTCCCGGGTGGTGTAGGTGATGCCCTGATAGGCCAGCGCAACGATGCCGATCACGATGAGGATGACGCCGATCACGGTGGCTGGTTTCATGTACCTATGGTACCCCGCCGGGCAATCCTTGACACCTCGCCGACCGGCATCGCATGATGGCGTGACCTCCGCACCGCGGAGCTGAGGAGCGGGAAATGCCCCGGTTGATCAGGATTTACGACACGACGCTGCGCGACGGCACCCAGGGCGAAGGGGTGTCGTTCTCCATGGAGGACAAGGTTCGGCTGGCCAGCCGGCTCGACGCGTTCGGCATCCACTACATCGAGGGCGGCTGGCCGGGCTCCAATCCCAAGGACCTGCGCTTCTTCCGGCGCATGCAGGACGTCACGCTCAAGCACGCCAAGCTGGCCGCGTTCTCGATGACCCGGCGCGCGGGCGGCGCCACCGAGTCGGATCCGAACATGCAGGCCATCATCGAGTCGGGCGCGCCGGTGGCGACGATCGTGGGCAAGGCGTGGGACTTTCACGTCACCGCCGCGCTGGAGACCACGCTGGCCGAGAACGTGGCGATGATCCACGACTCCATCGCGTGGCTGCGGCCCCGGATGGACGAGGTCCTGTTCGACGCCGAGCACTTCTTCGACGGTTTCCGGGCCAACCCCGAGTACGCGCTGGCCACGCTGACGGCGGCCGAGCGGGCGGGCGCGCAGTGGCTCGTGCTGTGCGACACCAACGGCGGCACGCTGCCGGCCGATCTCGTCGCCATCGTGCAGGCCGTGAAGCGGGCGGTGAAGACGCCGCTCGGCATCCACGTCCACAACGACGCCGAGTGCGCGGTGGCCAACTCGCTGGCGGCCGTGCTGGAGGGCGTGGACCAGGTGCAGGGCACGATGAACGGGTTCGGCGAGCGGTGCGGCAACGCCAACCTCGTGTCGATCATCCCGACCCTCGTGCTCAAGCTCGGCCTCGACTGCATCCCGGCTCCGCACCTGCACGAGCTGCGCGACCTCTCGCGCTTCGTGTCGGAGCTGGCCAACCGCACGCCGTGGTCGTCGCAGCCCTACGTCGGCGACTCGGCCTTCGCCCACAAGGGCGGCATGCACGTCTCGGCGGTGCAGAAGCATCCCGACACCTACGAGCACGTCGATCCCCAGGCCATCGGCAACCACCGGCGCGTGCTCGTCTCCGAGCTGGCCGGCAAGTCCAACATCCTGTGGAAGGCGCGCGAGTACGGCATCGACCTCGACCGCGACACCCCCGACTCCCGCCGGATCCTCGACCGGCTCAAGGCGCTCGAGGACGAGGGATTCCAGTTCGAGGGCGCCGAGGCCTCGTTCGAGCTGCTGATGGAGCGCGCGCTCGGCCGTTATCGGCCGTACTTCGAGCTCGACGCCTACCGCGTCATCGTGGAGGAGCGGAGCGCGAGCGAGGAGCCGGTGGCCGAGGCGACCGTCCGCGTGCGCGTCAAGGGCATGCTCGAGCACACGGCCGCCGCCGGCAACGGGCCGGTCAACGCGCTCGACCACGCGCTCCGCAAGGCGCTGGAGGAGTTCTATCCCAACCTGCGCGAGCTGAAGCTGCTCGACTACAAGGTCCGCATCCTCGACGAGTCGAAGGGCACCGCGGCCAAGACGCGGGTGCTCATCACCTCCGGCGACGGGCGCGAGACGTGGGGGACGGTGGGCGTGGCCGACAACATCATCGAGGCCTCGTGGCAGGCGCTGGTGGACTCGGTCGAGTTCAAGCTGCGGGCCGACGAGCGGCGGACCACCGCATGAAGATCGTCGTCGTCGACGACGAGCCGACGATCGTGCTGATGTGCCGGCGCGTGCTGGAGTCGCAGGGCCACGCCGTGCAGGGCTTCACCGACGTGCGGACGGCGCTGGCCCGGCTCGAGGCCGAGGCCGCCGACCTCCTCGTCGTCGACTACAAGATGCCGGAGCTGAACGGCATCGAGTTCGTCCGGCGGGTGTGGGCGGTGCGGCCCGGCCTGCGCGTGGTGATGATCACCGCCCACGGGACGCGGGAAGTGATCGAGCAGGCGACCCAGAGCGGTGTGAAGACCGTCGTGCTCAAGCCCTTCACGGCGAGCGAGCTGGCCCAGGGCGTGGCCGCCGCCGTCGCGGGCCCCGACGCGGCGCCGGGCGCGCCCGCGCGCTGACGCTGCCCGCCCCGTCCCCGCTCAGATTCCGCGCGTCGCCCTCCAGGCTCGGACCTGCTCGCCGTGCTCGCGACAGTGATGCGCACTGTTGCCGTCGACGATCCTCCACGCCGTCTTGCCCGGCTGGACGCGGTCGGCCGGCACCGCCGCGGCCACCTTCATGAAGTGCTCATGGGTTCGCTCGAGCTCGAGGAGCACGTCGGCGGCCGCGGTGTCGCGGTGGACCTCCGCGAAGCGCGCGTTCCAGGCGCTCGAGGGCCGGACCCATCTCCTGGTGCCAGCCGGCGATGTGGGCCACGATGTCCCGCACCGACCACGTCCCCAGCCCCACCTCCATCATCTGCGTCTCGCTCAACCCCCGCACCGCCTCGTGCAGCTTCGCCGGCGCAATCCTGGGTCTTGGTCGAGGGGGAGGCAGGGAGGAGCGCGCCGTCAGGCGCGCGACGACCGTCGGAAGGGGGACGAAGTCCCCCTCCGAGTTCAGACGAAGCCCCCCTCCGAGGCAATACGCTTGTAGAACAGCAGCTCGCGGTAGCCCTGGGGAAGATTGTCGATGTACCCCGAGGGGTGGAAGCCGAGCGCGGTATGCATCTGGATCGAGATCGCGTTGGTCTCCTCGGTCGAGGAGAACAGGCGTGGACTGGGCGACATGCCCTCGACGGCCCGATAGAGGGCGCGGGCGACGCCACGCTGGCGCCGCTTCTCCTGCACCGACACCAGCGACACGAACGTGCACTGGAACCAGTCCGTGCGGTAGGCGAGAAAGCCCGCGACCTCGCCGTCGACGTCGGCCACCAGCAGGTGGTGCCGGTCGAGGTGCGAGCGCAAGAAGGGGCCGGCGCGCTCGGGGCCGATGACGGCGGAGGCCAGCGCGACGAGCGCGTCGCGGTCCGAGGGCTGCGGCGCGCGGATCTCCATGGGTGTCCGATGTCCGCCGCCGCCCGAGGCCTAGTACGTGCCCGGCCGGATCTTCTTGAAGAGCTCCTTGAGCTTGTCGGCCGAGAAGTCGCGCGACTGGCAGACGCCGATGATCTGGCGCTCGTCGGCCTCGACCTTGGCCACCGCCTCCGGGATCTTGTCCGCGATGGCGGCCGGGATCGTGACGGCGCCGTGCTGGTCGGCGTGGATGAGATCGCCGGGCTTCACCCACAGCCCGCCGACCTTCACCGGCACCCCAAAATCGACCATGTGGACGTAGGCGTGCGAAACCGAGATGTGAGCAGCCGCGAACTGGAATCCCAGCGCTTTCACCTCGTCCAGGTCCCTGACCGATCCATCCGTCACCACGCCGGCGCAGCCGAGTGCCTTGTGGATGTTGGCCTGCACCTCGCCCCACTGCGCCCCCTGGCCGCGCGGGTCGTCGAGGTCGTGCACGACGATGACCCGCGGCGCCGGGATCGTCAGCACGTAGTCCCACCAGCCGTAGGTGCTGGCGCGATGGCCCTGCAGCGGCTGCGGCTCGGCCCGGATGACGCAGGGCACCGCGTAGCCCACCAGCGGGCCCATCGCGGGAAACAGCGTGCGGATCTCCGAGGACATGTTGCCCTGGTCGCGGGGGCGGACGTTGAACGTCTCGATCGCGTTGGCCACGCTCGGGCTCGAAATCTTTCTGAGTGCGTCGATCACGGCGGTTCTCCCGGGTTGGAGGTCAGATCATGTCGCGGCGGCGCTGCAACAACAGCGTCTTCAGCACCTCGATCGTCTGCGCTACCTGATCCAGATTCGGGTTCACGGCCAGCGCCTTCTCGAGGTAGTCGATGGCGCGGCCGGGCTGATCGAGCTGCATGTAGATCATGCCGTAGCCCGACAGCGCGCCCCAGTGGTACGGGTTGCGCGCCATCACCTCGTCGCAGTCGGCCAGCGAGCGGCGGTAGTCGCCGAGCAGGAAGTAGACGGTCGCTCGCTTGTTCCAGCCCTCGGCGAACTCGGGCCGGCGCTGGATGATCCGGCTGAACGTCTCCGCCGCCGCCTCCAGCTGGCGCTGGCTCATTTGCTCCACGCCGACGGCGAAGAGCCGGTCCACCGTCTCGTCGCCGGAGCGGCTCCACACCGACCACATGGCCGACTCGACGAAGCCGCGCACGATCGGGTCGGGATCGCGCAGGGCTCGCACCAGGGCCGGCAGATCGGCCATGACGCCGACGCCGGCGAGCTGCTGGACCGCCGAGCGCCGGGCCGCCACGTCGTCCGCGCGGCCCAGGTTCCCGAGCGCGCGCTCGCGCGCCGACTCGGCGCCGGCGGGGATGACCCAGACGACGGCGGCGAGGAGGGCCGCCGCCGCGAGCGGTCTCACGGCGTGTAGGCCTCGTTGACCGTGGTGGCGGCGAAGCCGGGCCGGGTCGCTCCGCCCGGCACGAAGACGCGGCCGTCGATCACGGCGGTGCCGATGCCGTGGCGCGGCGTCGGCATCGGATCCTTGGCGATCCAGCGCTGGCCGCTGACCTCCCACATCTCGGTGGCGTTGAAGATCCGCAGCGGCGCCTCGCCACCGAAGACCAGGATGCGGTCGGGCAGGGCGGCGGCGGCGAGACCGCCGCGTCCGACCGGCAGCGGCGCGCCGGTGCGCCAGGAGTCGGTCGCCGGATCGTAGATCTCGACGTTCGCGTACTGCTCGCCCACGAACGAGGCGCGCCCGCCCAGCGCCCACACGCGGCCCTGGAAGGTCACCGCCGCCAGGTGGTCGCGCGCCGTCGGCATGGCGTTGGCCGCGCGCCAGCGGTTGGTGACCGGGTCGTAGATCTCGTGGGCGTTGGTGACGCTCTCTCCGCTGCCGCCCAGCGCGTGCACCCGGCCGTCGAGCACGGCGACGGCGAGACCGCCGCGCGGTGTCGGCATGGCGGTGCGCGGCTCCCACGCCTCGCGGGTCGCCACGAACTCGTAGACGGCGTCCTGCGCGGTCCAGCGGACACGGCCGCCGGTGTAGCCGCCGAACACGAAGAGCCGGTTGCCGACCACGGCGGCGGCCGCGTGGTGGACGGGCTCCGGCAGCGAGGCGCGTGTCTCCCACAGGTTCAGGGCGGGATCGTAGGTCTCCACGGTGGCCACGGGCTCGACGTTGCCGCCGAAGCCGCCGATGACCCACACGCGCCCGCCAAAGGCGGCGACCGCCACCTCCTGCCGCGGCGCCGGCATCGGAGTGAGCTGGGTCCAGCGTCCCGGCGCCTTCTGGTCGACCGGCGCCGGCGAATCGGTGATGCGGCCGACGCAGCCCGCGGCCAGCCACGCCAGCGCGAGCAGGCCGGCGACCACCCCCGAGCGAACGCGTCCCATCATCCCGCCTCCTTGAGCTGCGGCCTATGATGCCCGAGCGGTGAGGTCGAGGAAAGCCGCTTCGTCGAGCACGGTCACGCCGAGCCGTCGCGCGTCGTCGGCCTTGCCGCCCGGCGCCTCGCCCGCCACGACGTAGTCGGTCTTGCGCGTGACCGACGAGGTCACGCGGCCGCCCAGGGCCTCGACCAGCTCTCGGGCGCCCTCGCGGCTCAGCGAGGCCAGGGTGCCCGTGATGACCAGGGTCTTGCCCGCCAGCGGCTTCGGCCCGTCGGCCGTCGCCGTGCGCTCGGTCAGATCCACGCCGAGCCGGCCGAGGTCGTCGAGGATCCGCCGGTTCGACTCGTCGTCGAAGAACTTCCGGACCGACGCGGCGATGGTGGGGCCGATGCCGTGGGTCTCGGCCAGCGTCGCCTCGGAGGCCGCGATCAGCCGCGGGAGGTCGCCGAAGCGCATCGCCAGCACGCGCGCCACCCGCTCGCCGACCATGCGGATGCCCAGCGCGTTCAGCAGGCGCGCGAGCCCGCGGCCCCTCGATCCCTCGATGGCGGCGGCAAGGTTCTGCGCCGACTTCTCGGCAAGGCGCTCGAGCTCGGCGAGCTGGGGGACGGTGAGCCGGTAGAGGTCGGCGAAGTCCTTCACGAGTCCGCGGTCGACGAGCTGCTCGACGACGGCGTCGCCGAGGTGCTCGATGTCCATCGCGCGCCGCGAGCCGAAGTGCTTGAGCCGCTCCTTGAGCTGGGCCGGGCAGGCGGCGTTCATGCAGCGCCAGTACGCCTCGCCCTCGGGCCGGAAGGCGACACCGCCGCAGGCGGGGCAACGGTCGGGGAACGCGAACTCGACGGCTTCCGCTGGCCGCTTGGAGGGCACGACCTGCACGACGTAGGGGATGACGTCACCCGCGCGCTCGATCAGCACGGTGTCGCCGACCCGCACGTCCTTGCGCCGCAGCTCGTCCTCGTTGTGCAGGCTCACGTTGCTGATGACCACGCCCGCCAGCGGCACCGGCGCCAGCTTGGCCACCGGCGTCAGCGCGCCGGTCTTGCCGACGTTGACCTCGATCGCCTGCACGAGGGTCGTGGCCTGCCGGGCGGTGAACTTGAAGGCGATGGCCCAGCGCGGGTGGTGCGTCGTGGAGCCGAGCCGCCGCTGCAGCTCGAGCGCGTCGACCTTGACCACCACGCCGTCGGCGTCGTAGCCGAGCCCGTCGCGCTCGGTCTCCAGCGCCGCGCAGGCCGCGATGACCTCGTCGATGGACTCGCAGCGCACCGAGCGCGGGTTCGTCCGGAAGCCGGTCGCCCGCAGCGCCTCCAGCGCCTGCCAGTGGCCGGCGACCGCCAGCCCCGGCGACCACGACACGTGATAGAGAAACGCGTCGAGCGGGCGCCGCTTGGTGACGGCGGGGTCCTTCTGCCGCACGGCGCCGGCGGCGGCATTGCGCGGGTTGGCGAACGTGGCCTCGCCGGCTTCCTCGAGCCCGCGGTTCAGCCGCTCGAAGTCCGCGCGCGGCATGTAGACCTCGCCGCGCACCTCGAGCTCCTCCGCCTCGGCCAGGGGGCCGGCCTTCAGCCGCAGCGGCAGGCTGCCGATCGTCCGGAGATTGGCGCTGATGTCCTCGCCGGCGCGCCCGTCACCGCGGGTCGCGCCACGCACGAAGCGGCCACGCGCGTAGAGCAGCGCTACCCCGAGCCCGTCGATCTTCGGCTCGCACACGTACGTGAAGCGCTGGCCGGGCAGGGCACGCGTGATGCGCGCCTCGAACTCGCGGAGATCCTCGGGCGTGGTCGCGTTGTCCAGCGACAGCATCGCCACCCGATGCTGGACCGACTGAAACGCCTCGATCGGCGTCCCCCCCACGCGCTGGGTCGGACTGTCCGGCGTGACGAGTTCGGGGAACTCCGCCTCCAGCGCCCGCAGCTCCCGCATGATCGCGTCGTACTCCGCGTCGGACACCTCCGGCCGCGCCTGGACGTAGTACAGATGGTCGTGCCGATGGATCTGCTCGCGCAGCTCACTCATCCTCCGCCCGGCAGAGGCCCGATTCATGCCGGTCAGAATATCACCGCAAGATCCCCCTGGTCGCTGCTGGTCGCGTCCTGAATCACGTTCGCGCACGACTCCGGTGGCGCCGTGGGGCGGGTGGGCATGTGGTGGGGTCTCTGGGACCCGTTCCCGTCACGCACGACCGTGCGCCCCCCAGCCTGGTGGAGCCCAGCCAGGGCCGATTCGAAGCGGCCGCCCGCCTCGTGGTAGCCAGAGACCCCACCACATGCCCACCCGCCCCACGGCGCCACCGCGCCCGCGCGAGCAGCATCCACGACGGCGATCGACTGAGACGACGGAGGCTAGCGCGAGCGGGACGAGAGGCGGATGGCGAGGAAGACGGGCAGCAGGCCGGCGGCCACGATGGCGAGCGCGGGCACGGAGGCCTCGGACCATTGCGATTCCGCGGTGCGCTCCCAGACGGCGATCGCCAGCGTGTCGAAGCCGAAGGGGCGGAGCAGGAGTGTCGCCGGCATCTCCTTGACGGTTTCGACGAAGACCAGCACCAGTGCGGTGAGGACGCCGTTGCGCATCAGGGGTAGGTGGATGCGCGTAAGGGTGCCGGCGATGCCGGCGCCCAGGGAGCGGGCGGCGTCGTCGAACGACGGCGGGATCTTCGTGAGGCTCGCCTCCAGCGTCTGCAGGCTCACAGCCAGGAAGCGGACGACGTAGGCGAAGACCAGCGCGGCGGCGGAGCCGGTGAGCACGAGTCCGGCCGGGCGGCCGAGCAGCCACTCGGCGCCGGTCACCAGCACGTGGTCGAGACGGGCGAGCGGAA
>Ga0210377_10005589_pt1 | contig 10307 bp, 12 predicted proteins | sample PLM4_65_b1redo_FD_155480 | JGI IMG/M metagenome (GOLD analysis project Ga0210377, IMG submission 155480) | Groundwater sediment microbial communities from an aquifer in East River, Colorado, USA - PLM4_65_b1 redo | ecosystem: Environmental > Terrestrial > Soil > Riparian zone | place: USA: East...
GCCACGACCGTGGGCGGAGCTGCCACCGACGACGGAAGACTTCGACTGGACTCGCTCCGGCGACCGGGTGGCCCTCATTCACTCCGAACGGGCCACGAGCGGCGGGGCACCGACGCGCGTTCTCGTCTTCAACATCTTCGACGAGCTGCGGCGGCTCGCGCCGAGGGCGCAAAGGAGAACGGCAGACCGGACGTCTCCACGTGCGTTACGCTAGCAACCCGAAGTCGTGTTCACGCTGAACCCCAAGGTCGGGCTCACGCTGAACCACGACAAACGAGGAGAAGGAGCAGCGATGCAGGCCGTTCTCAAGACGGGTAAGCGTCTCATCGCTGCCGCGGTACGCCGCGTGTTTCCGGTCCTTCATCGGAAATGGGCAACGAGACGCCGATTCGACAAGATCGCGGAGCGAACCTCAGCTGTGTTCATTCCGTTCATGAACTACGGCTACGTACCCCTTGATGACGCCGAGAAGGAAAGTCTGTCTAGGCTGCCCCCGCAGAAGGAGATTTCAGATCAGCAGTCGATGCAGCTCTACTACCATGTCGCCGGGCAGGTCTCCCTGGAGGGGCGGGAGGTATTGGATGTGGGCTGCGGCCGCGGCGGAGGCAGTTACTTCATCAAGCAGTACCTGAAGGCGAGAACAGTGATCGGCGCGGATATTTCGGGAGTCAATATCGAACGATGCCAACTAGCGTTTGTGGCGGAAGGGTTGTCTTTTCGACAGGCGGACGCAGAGGAACTGGCGTTCAAGGACGGTAGTTTTGACGCAGTGGTCAACGTTGAGTCATCTCACAACTACCCGCGCATTGACAACTTCTTCCGAGAGGTCCGTCGTGTTCTGAGAAGCGGTGGGTTCTTCCTCTACGCAGACTTGCGGTCGCCTGAGGCCATGGAGCAAGTGAAGCAGAAGATGAAGGCGCACGGACTCGAGATCACGCAATCGCAAGACATCACGGCAAACGTCGTCGAGTCGCTGCGTTTGCGCAGCCAATCTAGAGAGGCCCTGCTCGGGAGTCATGCTAAGGACGAGAGGGAATACCGGGAGTTCTCGGAGCGCGTGCGTCTTGTGGGCTCAAAAGCATTTCGTAGATTTGAAACCCGAGAGGAAGTCTACATGAGCTTCGTTGCTCAGAGGCGATGACACGGTCAAGGTCGTCGACGGGCTTCGAACGTCGTCGTCCACTGGTCCGCCGAAGTCCAGCGCAATGTCGCAGAGGCACGCACGCCATGAGCCCCACGCGTCGTTACGAACCGGCCTGTTCGTGCCAGCGGAGGACGCGCAGGGCGCGGAGGGTGTTCCACCGGCTCGGCCGGCCCTCGCCCTCGTCCGTCTCGACCGGCATCCGGCCGGGGTGCCGGGCCTCGAGCGGCCACCGGCCGTCGCCATAGCACTTCGACGCGACCAGCTCGATCGCCTCCGCCACGCGCTCGTCGGGTGCTATGCCGGCGCGGCGCAGGTACGAAAGCCCCCGCAGCACGTCGTAGTGCCACCACGTCGGGAAGGCGAAGCGAGTCCACACGGCGCCGCCCTTTCGATCACGCTCGATCACCTCGCCGGTCGACCGCCGACGGAAGAGGCGGCGCTCGAGGAGGTACTCCTGCCCGCGGAGCCGGGCCTCGGTCACCTCCGGTCTGCTCCCGACGGCCCGTTCGTGCTCGAGCAGGGCCTCCAGCACGCAGATCGTGGTGTTGAACGACGACCGCGTCGAGCCGCCCGCGGCCTCGCAGTTCCAGCCGCCATCGGGCAGCTGCTCGCCGAGCAGCCGATCGACGATGCCCCGGACGTCTTGGCCGAAGTAGGCGCCGCTCGCCGCCACCTGGCCGTTGATGCACGGCTCGACCTCGCCCGTGAAGAAGTCGTTGCCGTCGCATTCCTGCGGGCCGCATCCCTGCCACGTCACGCGGTCCCGGACGAGGCCCAGCGCGCGCCGTGCCTCGATGCTCGCGGGATCGAGACCCATTTCCCGCAGCAGCGACAGGACGTGCATCGTGGAGTCCCACCCGTGGTTCCAGGCCGCGCCACCCCACCGGCCGTCGGCCGCCTGGAGGGCGAGCAGCCGCGCGCCAGCGCCCTCGGTGGCGACCCGCGCGCGCTCGGCCGCGACCTCCTCCGCAGGCGCATCGGTCAGGTCCCGCATCACTTGCCAGCGGACCGACGGGTCCGAGTCGAGCAGCCAGTCGACAACGGCCAGGTCAAGCGGCTCGCGAGGATTCATCCGGTCACCTTCTCCACGCGGGTTTCGTCAGTTGACCGACGGGCCACGGCCCGCCAATGTGACAAACTCAGGAGGAAGCCCTGATGAGACTCAAGATCATGAACCTCTACGTGGAGCCGCCATCATTATGAAGGCGCCGGCGGGCAAGTCGGCCACCAAGTCCAAGTCCCGGCCGAAGGCAGGCGCGACCGGGAAAGCCGCTTCCCGGCTCATCGACCAGCGGATCCGCGACCTGGGGGGATGGCGCGGGGAGACCCTGGCCCGCATGCGGGCGCTGATCCTGGAAGCCGACCCCGAGATGACCGAGGAGTGGAAGTGGATGACTCCGGTCTGGTCGCACCACGGGATTGTCTGCACCGGGGAGGCGTACACGAAGGTCGTGAAGCTCACGTTCGCCCGGGGGGCCAGGATCCCAGACCTGTCGCACCTCTTCAATTCCAGCTTGGAAGGCAACACGCGAAGGGCGATCGACATCCACGAAGGGGAGAAGGTCGACGCCGGCGCCTTCAAGGCGCTCGTGAAGGCCGCGGTGGCCCTGAATGGCCCGCCGCCGAAGAAACGGTAGATCCGTCCCGGACCCACTGCGTCCCAGCGCGCGTTGATCGTCGCCTCGAACGCGCCGTTGAAGCTGGTCGACGAGCAGCGGCGACCCTTGTAGCGGCCGACCGCGCAGGTTTCCCTTGACAATCAATAAGCAGTAGCTTATATGTCACGGATGCAGAGCGCGGCCGTGGTCGAAAACAAGATCTTCCAGGCGCTGGCGGACCCTAGTCGCCGGGCGATCTTGGAGTCGCTCACGCGTGGCGAAGCGGCGGTGAAGGACCTCACGGCGCGCTTCGACATCTCGCAGCCGGCGGTCTCTCAGCACCTCGCCACTTTGAAAGACGCCAGCCTGGTGAACTGCCGGCGCGAGGGGCGCTGTGTCTACTACCGGGTGGAGCCGCGCGGGATGAAGCCGCTCATCGACTGGATCGCGCACTACCGCGCCTTCTGGACGGAGCACGCCCTTCGCCTTGAACAGCTGCTGGAGAAGATGGACGAATGACTCCCGTCGACAAGACCGCACAATCGCAGAGCGAATCGATTTCATTCGAATTCGACTTGCATCATTCGCCGGAGAAGGTGTGGCGCGCGCTCACCGACCCCGTACTGCTCGCGGAGTGGCTCCTGCCCGTCGTCGATCTCAAGCTCGAGCCCGGAGCAGCGTTCACGTTCAAGAGGCAGCCGCTGCCCGGTTGGGACGGCATCGTGAATTGCCGGATCCTCGAGATCGAAGCGCATAGGAAGCTCAGCTACACGTGGGTCGTCGGCGACATGGACACCTTGGGCTTCAAGCCGGACCAGAAGCAGAACTTCGCCGGCGCGCGCTACGGCTGGAAGATGATGGGCGGGAAGCTCGTCGACCTGCTCGCGAGGATCCCATGAGCCGGGCTCGTCTTCAGAGGAGGTCCCATTGAACTGGAACACATGGGTCCGGCAGACCCACCGCTGGCTGTCCATTGCCTTCACGGTGACGGTCATCGCCAACTTCATCGCCATGTCACAGGGGCAGCCCCCCGCCTGGGTGACCTACTCGCCGCTGCTCCCGCTCGCCTTGCTCCTGTTTACCGGTCTGTACTTGTTCGTGCTGCCGTATGCCACCACCTGGCGCAGCGGGCGACGCACCGACTGAACGAGCCCAATGAGCAAGGCGAAGCCGAAGGCCGAGGGCACGTCGCGCGCAAGCAAGCCACGCAAGTCCGCCACCAGGTCCAAGTCCCAGCCGAAGGCAGGCGCGAAGGTCGCCGTCTTCCTCTCGGGCGGCAACCCGCGCATCGCGAAGGCGGACGGCGACGCCCCGGTGCAGGCGTACATCGCCGCGATGCCGGGCTGGAAGCGCGACATTGGGAAGCGCCTCGACGCGCTGATCGAGCGCAACGTGCCCAGCGTGCGCAAGGCCGTGAAGTGGAACTCGCCGATGTACGGCATCGAGGGCCAGGGCTGGTTCCTGGGGTTCCACGTCTTCACCCACTACGTCAAGCTGACCTTCTTCCGAGGCACGTTGCTGCGACCGGTTCCACCCGGAGGCACGGGCAAGGACGCGCGCTGGATCGACATCCACGAGGACGATCTCGACGAGGCGCAGATGACGACCTGGGTGAAGCAGGCCGCCGCGTTGCCCGGGGTCTGGTCCACGACTTAGATGGCGATGCCTGTGCCGAAAGGAATTGCGCTCATGTCGAGGCTTCGGGTAAACGCATTTGGAATCTCCATCGATGGTCATGGCGCCGGTCCCGACCAAGATCTAGCCAATCCGATGGGCGCCTCCGGGATGGCGCTGCACCAGTGGGTCTTCGGCACGAAGACGTTCCAGAAAATGGCCGCCGACTTCGCTGGATCGCTGATCGGTGACGAGGTCGCCCGAGGAGGCGTCGACGACGACTTCGCCGCGCGCGGCTTCGAGAACCTCGGCGCCTGGATCATGGGCCGAAACATGTTCGGGCCGGTGCGGGGCCCTTGGTCCGACGACAGTTGGAAGGGATGGTGGGGCAAGAACCCGCCCTACCACGTCCCCGTCTTCGTGCTCACGCACCATGCTCGTGCGCCCATCACGATGGAGGGCGGAACGACCTTCTACTTCGTGACCGATGGCATCCACGCCGCGCTAGAACGCGCGAAGCAGGCGGCCCAGGACAAGGATGTCCGACTCGGCGGTGGCGTTGCCACCATTCGCCAGTACCTCAGCGCCGGGCTGATCGACGAGATCCACCTCGTGATCTCCCCCGTGCTTCTGGGCAGGGGCGAGCACCTCCTCGCCGGCATCGACACGGTGAGCCTCGGCTACAAGTGCACGGAGCACGCCTCCTCGGACCACGCCACCCATGTCGTCCTGACGAAGTAGACGGTCCCTTCGCCGAGACCAAGGATCTCGGCGACCGATCCTCGAGGCCCGCCACGCCGACGCGTGTTAGGGTTCGCGCGATGACGCACCGCCCGGCCGGATCGCTCCTGCGGCCTCTCGCCTTCATCCTGCTCACGGCCGGAAGCGCGCGCGCCGGAGAAGTCGCAGTCGCTCCCTTCTTCGGCCTGCAGTACGGGGGCTCGCTCGTCGCGCCCTCCGGACGCGAGGTCGCGATCGACGTCGGCCCGCAGTACGGCGCCACGCTCGACGTCGCGATCGCGCAACGCTGGAGCATCGAGCTGCTCTACGCACGGCAGGAGACCGAGGTCGCGAGCACCCCGCGCATCGGTCTCGCCGTGGAGCGCTACATGGCGGGCGTCCGCGAGGAGAAGGAGGTGGGCCGCGGGCGCTTCCTGGGAGTCGCCCTGCTCGGCCTGACGCGAGTCGTCCCGGACGGCCTGGGAGCGGACGAGCGTTTCACGGTTGCCATCGGACTGGGACTGAGCTGGCCGCTCAACCCGCGCCTGGGCCTGCGCGTGGACGCTCGCGGCTACTACGCGATCGTCTCGAGCGGAGGCGGAACGGCGTGCGTCAACGGCTCGTGCCTCCTCGTCTTCGGCAGCTCCGGCGTCTGGCAGGGCGACATCACGGCCGGGCTGGCATGGACGTTCTGAGGTCGCTTGACGCGTAGAATGCGGCAGCGTCAACGGGCACAAGGAGCGTGAGTGGGCCTGGCGGCGGGTCAGCGGCTGGGGCCGTACGAGATCGTCGCGGCGCTCGGCGCCGGCGGCATGGGCGAAGTCTGGCGCGCGCGCGACACGCGCCTCGGCCGGGATGTCGCGATCAAGGTGCTCCCGGCCGGGCTCGCGCAGGACGAGCAGTTCCGAAAGCGCTTCGAACGCGAGGCCCGGGCGATCTCGTCGCTCAGCCACCCGCACATCTGCACGCTCTTCGACGTGGGAGAAGAGGCCGAACTCCACTACCTGGTGATGGAGTACCTCGAGGGCGAGGCGCTCGCCGACCGTCTCCAGAAGGGTCCATTCCCGCTTCACGACGTCCTGAAGTACGGACAGCAGATCGCTTCGGCCCTGCACGCGGCACACCGCCAGGGCATCACCCACCGCGACCTCAAGCCCGGCAACGTCATGCTCACGAAGTCGGGCGCGAAGCTGCTCGACTTCGGGCTGGCGAAGACGGCTGCGGAGGGTGGGGCTCAGATCGACGGGCACACGAACCTGGCCACCGAGGCCAGGCCGCTGACGGAGCAGGGAACGATCCTCGGCACCTTCCAGTACATGTCGCCCGAGCAGCTCGAGGGACAGGAAGCCGACGCCCGGACCGACATCTTCGCCCTCGGGGCCGTTCTGTACGAGATGGCGACCGGCCGCCGCGCCTTCCAGGGAAAGACCAGGACGAGCCTAGTCGCCGCGATCGTGAAGGAGCAGCCGCCGCCGATCGCGGAGGCGCAGCCGCTCACCCCGCCGGCGCTGCAGCACGTGGTCGACAAGTGCCTGGCGAAGGACCCGGACGATCGCTGGCAGAGCGCTCTCGACGTAGCGTCGGAGCTGCGCTGGATCAGCACGGCGGGCTCGCAGGCCGGTGTCGCTGCAAAGGTCACGAGCGCGCGCGCCCGGCGGAGCCGGCTTCTCGCCGCCGCGGCGATCGCCGGCTGGGCGGTCGCGATCGCGGCCATCGTCACCGCCGTCAGGGTCCGGTCGGAGCTGCGTGACGCGAGCCGGGTGACCCAGGCCGATCTGGCCGAGGAGACGGCCCTCGTCCTCGATGCGCCGCTTTCGGTCTCACCGGACGGCCGACGAATCGCCATCGAGACGCCCGGACAGACGACGCGGCTCTCGATTCGCGATCTCACGAGCGGCGAGGTCAAGCGGCTCGCGGCCACCGAAGGCGCGTCCTACCCCTTCTGGGCTCCGGACGGACACGCCGTCGGGTTCTTCGCCGGCGGCAAGCTCAAGACGGTGAACGCCGAGACCGGCGCGGTCCAGACGATCTGCGATGCGCCGTACGGTCGCGGCGGCGCCTGGAGCCCCCTCGGTGTGATCGTCTTCGCGCCGAACATCGCGGCCGCGATCGTGAAGGTCTCTGAAAACAGCGGCGTCCCGGTCGCCGTGACGAAGCTCGAACGCCCTGGTCTCGACACTCACCGCAATCCGACGTTCCTTCCGGACGGCAAGCACTTTCTCTACTGTGCCGCCCCCGCGAATGCGTCCGTCGCCGTGGGGTCGCTCCGGGCCGGATCAATCGACGGGGAATCCGATCGCAAGGTCCTGGACTACGCCTCGAGCGTGGCGTTCGTGAACGGTTGGCTGTTGTCGGTTCGTGACCGGAATCTCATCGCACAGCGGTTCGACCCGAACCAATTCGCCGTCATGGGGAAGCCCGTTGCGATCGCGCAGAACATCGACTGGTACCCCGGTCGATATGTGGGAGCGTTCGCGGCGGGGGCCGAGACGCTGGTCTACCAGCACGCGGCGCAGCCCAGACGACAGCTGCTTCGCCAGGACCTGGGCGACGCGCGGCCGGTCGCGATCGGCGAGGAAGCGTTCATCGCCAACTCGGCCGTCTCCGCGGATGGGCGCCAGGCGATTGTCGACCGATTCGACGCGACCACGAACAGCTCCGACCTCTGGAGGGTCGACCTCGGCGGGGGAACGAGCGCCCGGCTCACCTTCACCGCGCGCGGCACGATGGAGGATACGGCCCTGTTCTCGCCGGACGGAGAGCGTGTGGCATTGACGGAACTCGACGCCGGCGGCTCGACCCGCTCGTGGATCCAACCCACGGGAGGGGGCACGAAAGAAGGACTCCTGCCCGACCCTGACAGGGATTTCATGTATCTGACCGACTGGTCGCGCGATGGCAAGACTCTGCTGACCAGCCCCCAACGCATGGAGACGGGCCAGGACGTCGAGGTCCTGCATCTCGACGGCGACCGCAAGCCGGTGCCGCTCGTTCACGGCCCGTCGGCCGAGAGCGCCGGCCGCTTCTCCCCGAACGGGAAATGGGTCGCCTACCAATCCGACGAGTCGGGAAGGCCCGAGGTGTACGTGACGAGCTACCCCGCGGCGACCGCAAAGTGGCAGGTGTCCACCGAGGGCGGATCGAGTCCGTCGTGGAGCGCCGACGGGAGGCAGCTCTACTACCTTGCGGGCGATCGCGTGGTTGCGACCGCGGTGCACGAGGGCGCGTCGTTCTCCGCCGGCGCCGCGCGACTGTTCGACGCCCTCGGCGATCGCATCGTCGACTTCAGCGTGGCGCGGAGCGGCCGCATCGTGGCCGTGCGCGAGATCGACCCCGGCAAGCCGCCGCTGACGATCGTCCGGAACTGGCAGCAGCTCCTGAGCGGGAAGTAGTCACCTCCGGGGGCTACTCGCTCCGCAGGGCCCCACCAGGGCGAGCCGGGCTCCTTGGCGGCGCACCAGCCGCAGCACGTCCGCCCGCTGCGCCCCCAGCGCCACGCGTTTTCGGCCAGCCGTCTTGACAACGCAGCCGGCTGTATTAGATTCTAATACAGGAGGATGGGAATGCGGCAAACCGTGACGGTCAGCCTGCCCCCCGCGGTCCGGCGTGAGCTCGACCGCATCGCCGCCCAGGACGGCGTGTCCCGCAGCGACGTGCTGCGGGCCTCGCTGGAGGACTACTTCTTCGTGCGTCGCTTTCGAGCCTTGCGGCAGCGAATGATGGTCGCGGCGCAGGCCCAGGGAATCTTCACGGACGAGGACGTCTTCGACCGCGTTTCATGAAAGTCGTCCTCGACGCGAACGTCCTGATCGCGGCGTTCGTCGCGCGAGGCCTCTCGGCCGAGCTGCTCGAGTACTGTGTCCGCGAGCACGAGCTCGTGACGTCGGACCCGATCCTGGAAGAGGTCCGCCGGAACCTGGTGGCCAAGGTCAAGGTCACCGCCGCCCAGGCCAACCAGACCGTCAGATTGCTGCGAACCCGCCTGGAAGTCGTCGCGCCCGTCGCACTGCAGGCGCCCGTGTGCCGCGACGCCGACGATGACATCGTGCTCGGTACCGCTGTGGCCGGCACCTGCGACCTCATCGTCACCGGGGACAGTGATCTGCTCGTCCTCGAGAGCTACCAGAACATCCCGATCGTCTCGCCCCGTGGCTTCTGGAGCGTGGAGAGCCACAGACGCTGAGGCGTCGATGTCGGCGTTGGCACTTTCGCTGCTGCTCGCGGCTCAGGCAGTAGCCTCCGGCGGCTACTCGCTCCGCAACGCCCGCATGGGATCGACCCGGGCGGCGGTCAGCGCGGGCACGAGGTTGGCGGCCGCGGCCACCGCGAGCAGGACCGCTGCCGCCGCGGCGTAGGCCAAGGGGTCGAGCGAGCTCACGCCGTACAGAAGCGCGCTGAAGACGCGTCCCACCAGGGCGGAGAGCAGGACGCCGACGCCCACTCCGACCAGGGCGAGCCGGGCTCCCTGGCGGAACACCAGCCGCAGCACGTCCGCCCGCTCCGCCCCCAGCGCCATCCGCACCCCCATCTCGCGCGTCCTGAGGGTAACCGAGTACGAGACGACCCCGTAGAGACCGACCGCGGCCAGCAGCAGGGCGAGCGAGCCGAACGCCCCGAGGAGCGCCGCCCCGATGCGGGTGGGGGCGAGCGTGATGGCCGCGACCTCGGCCGCGGGGACGTCATCGGTGAAGACCACTTCCGGCTCGAGCTTCAGCACCGCCGCGCGCAGCGCGGGCAGGGCCGCTTGCGAGGGCTGGGCCGTGCGCACGACGAGCGCGATCCGAGACGACCGCGTCGCCGGGAAGTGCAGGTAGGGTCTCGGCTCTTCGCCGACCGAGCGCACCTTGTGGTCGCGCGCGACTCCCACGATCTCGTGGGGCGCCTTGTCGAAGCCCGACGTGTAAACGTGCTGGCCGAGCGCCGTCCGTCCCGGCCAGTAGCGGCGGGCGAAGGCCTGGTTGACGATCAGGACCTTCTTCTCGCCAGAGGTCTCGTCTTCCGTGAAGGAGCGGCCCTCGAGGATCGGCACGCCCACCGCCCGGAAGTAGTCGGGGCCCACCCCCACCGAGTCGATCGGCGTGGGCTCGTCCTGCGGCTGGTGCCGGCCCTGGATGCGGACGCCTTCCATGTTGATGTCGGGAGCGAGGGGAAGCCGCGAGGCGAGCGCCACCGCGCTCACGCCAGGCAGGGCCTGCAGCTCCGCGATCACGCGCTCCCGAAAGGCGAGCGCG
>Ga0210377_10005590_pt1 | contig 10303 bp, 8 predicted proteins | sample PLM4_65_b1redo_FD_155480 | JGI IMG/M metagenome (GOLD analysis project Ga0210377, IMG submission 155480) | Groundwater sediment microbial communities from an aquifer in East River, Colorado, USA - PLM4_65_b1 redo | ecosystem: Environmental > Terrestrial > Soil > Riparian zone | place: USA: East...
CACGGCGCGGCCCTCGTTCATCCAGAGAACGGGGAACGCAGCGACGAAGAGTCCGAGACCGATGATGAATCCCTTGATGGACTCCTTGATCCGACCGCCCCACGACTGACTGGTCACCTCGGTTACCACCATGCTTGCACCTCGCGAAAAGAACAAAGAAAAGGCAAACGCGGACCGCGACGCGCGGCGCGCATTCCTGCCCGGTTTGGGTTGACTCAGGAGTTACGGAAGACGCCATTGTACGGATGGGTCTGTCTGAAACAAAACAGGCGGGGGGAGCCGTGGCACCGAGTTGGCAAACTCAGCCGATGAAAGGAGAGCGCATGGGGAACATCCTCTGGCTCATCATCATCGTTCTCGTGATTCTCTGGCTGGGCGGCTTCGCGATGCACATCGGCGGCGGGCTGATTCACACCCTGCTCGTCATCGCCATCATCATCGTGATCATTCAATTGCTGACGGGTCGGCGTTCGCTGTGAACGCCGCGAGGCGCCGGATGACCGGCGCCTCGCGCACTCCCATCAATTCATGATGACGTAGCGGAAACACATGGCCGGTTTGCCGGAAACGATCATGACGCCCTCGCCCTGAGAGAAAATCGTCGCGACGTTGCCGGTAGACGAGCCAGTGGGAGTCAGAGAAATCGCACTGTTGGGGTGGATGAACGCGCTGGTGATCTGAACCCGATTGTCACCTTGTGCGATGCAGCCCACGCCGGTAACAAAAGAAGCATGTCCCGCAGGTCCGGGAGGTCCTTGCGGTCCAACAGCACCCGGAGGTCCGATCGGTCCGGCCGGTCCGATTTCACCCTTCGCTCCCGTGGCACCCTGCGGTCCAGCGGGTCCGGCAGATCCGGCAGGTCCAGCGGGGCCGGCAGGTCCGATTTCACCCTTCGCTCCCGTGGCACCTTGCGGTCCGATGTCACCCTTCGGTCCGGTGGCACCTTGCGGTCCGATGGCACCCTGCGGTCCGATGTCACCCTTCGCTCCCGTGGCACCTTGCGGTCCGATATCACCCTTCGGTCCGGTGGCACCTTGCGGTCCGATGGCACCCTGCGGTCCGATGGCACCCTGCGGTCCGAGGTCACCCTTCGGTCCGATGGCACCCTGCGGTCCGAGGTCACCCTTCGGTCCGATGGCACCCTGCGGTCCGAGGTCACCCTTCGGTCCGATGGCACCGGTTTCACCCTTCGGTCCGATCAGTCCCTGAGGTCCGACTTCGCCCTTTGCGCCGGCAAGTCCATTGTCACCCTTCGGCCCGATGGCACCGGTTTCACCCTTCGGTCCCTGAGGTCCGACTTCGCCCCGTGCGCCGGCAAGTCCATTGTCACCCTTCGGTCCGGCTGGTCCGACCTCGCCCTTCGGTCCGGTGTCACCTTTCGGTCCGGTGCCATGAGGATCAGGCATGAAGTAGCCGAGGAGGTCCGCGGTGAGGTCGGTCTCGGCGTTCTGCGATGCGATCACGATCGAGTTTCCGCGGATCATCACAGCGCCTTCTTCGACGCTCGACTCATCGGCCTTGAAGTGCAGGACAGGTGAACCGTTAAACGGCGGCCAGTTCCCTGGCGTCAGGTAAATCGTCCCGTCCTGTTTCGGCCCGTAGACTCGCACGCGAAGCGCGAGCGCGATGGCCTGATTCGGGATCAGTTTCAGGCACGGATTGTCCGCGACCGGGAGCATCCCGAAGATCGGATAGATGCGGCTCTCGTTGGCAAGAAATGCGGGGCCGCCGAACGGCGGCGTCAGGCTGTCGCTGGCCAGGGTGCTGACGAGCCGGCACGGTGCCAACTCCTGGAAACTATTGGGGCCCATGTCGTACGGAACGCCAGTGAGCGGATCCGTCATGACGATGTTGGTGCGCACCTGAACGCCGGAAATGGTGTACGGCTGGTGCGCCGTGTCCTGCGCTATGGCCAGAGCTGAAGCGGCAACGAACACGACGAACAGCGCGATCAAAAGCGGTGGTGGTCTCATTGAACGGTGCTGAAACATGACCAATCTCCTTTCCTCCTGGTCCATACACACCGTGGAGCCGCCGTAAGAAGAAAGCGGTGACCGCAAGAGCGGATCACCATATGTGGCGCACACGTTCGCCACACGTGGCGCACACGTTCGCCACACGTGGCGCACACGTTCGAGATGTGGCGAGCGTTACGGTCCCTTGAACGCCCGCACGATTGCGGCGGCGCGTTTCACGTCGACCGGCTGATCGACATCGCCGCCGCGTTTGATCGCGGTTCCGACGATCGCGGCATCTGCCGCGTCGAATGAAGCCGCATTCCCGGCGGTCACACCACTGCCGATGATGAGCGGCGCGTCGATGGCGGCGCGCAGAATGCGCAGGCGTTCGGCTTCGGGAGCGCTCCCCGTCTCCGCGCCGGTGACGATGATCGCATCGGCCAGGCCGCGCAGGCGGAGGTCCTTCGCCGACTGCACAGGATCGAGTGCACCGAGCGGTACGGCGTGTTTCACGAGATGGTCGGCGAAGATCGCCACGTCGGGGGCGAGACGCGCTCGCAGCCGCAGCGTCTCGGCCGCGCGGCCCTCGATGATCCCCTGATCCGTCAACATCGCTCCCGTGTGCACGTTGACGCGAATGAACGATGCATCCGTTGCCGCCGCGATCGCCAGGGCCGAGGCGGCGTCGTTGCGGAGAACGTTGATGCCGAAGGGGATGTCCACGGCACGGCAGATCTCGCAGATCGCGCGCGTCATCGCCGCAACCGTCTCCGCCCCCACCTGCTCCTTCGCGAACGGCCGGTCGCCGAAGTTCTCGATCGCGAAGCCGTCGCACCCCGCCTCGGCGATCGCGCGCGCGTCGGCGAGCGCCGAATCGATGACCTCGTCCAGCGATCCCATGAACAGCGGCGCTCCCGGCAGCGGCTTCAGATGAATCATCCCGAAGACCGCCCGGCGGCCGAACCGCTTCTCGAAAGTGTCGCCAGTCAGCATGTTTCAGTGCTGAGTCCTGAGTCCTGAGTGCTGAGTCCCTTCCCCCAACTCAGCACTCAGCACTCAGCACTCGTTACTTATAATGCCCCCCGCGAAAATGTCCGATCTGAAGTTGTACAACACGTTGAGCCGGGAGAAGGAGACATTCGTCCCTCTCGTCCCGGGAGAGGTGCGGATGTACTCGTGCGGGCCCACCGTGTACAACCAGCCGCACATCGGCAACCTGCGCACGTTCCTCTGGAGCGATCTGCTGCGGAGGTACCTGCAGTACCGCGGCCTGCGCGTGCGCCAGGTCATGAACATCACGGACGTCGACGACAAGATCATCCGCAACGCGGGCGCGGCCGGTCAGGACATCAATACCTACACGGCGCCGTTCATCGCGGGGTTTCATGAAGATCTGCAGGCGCTGCGCGTCCGCCCCGCGGACGACTATCCGCGCGCGACCGCCTACATTCCGCAGATGGTGGAGCTCGTGGAGCGGCTGAACAAGACGGGCCACACATACGAGGTCGGCGGATCGACGTACTTCCGCGTCGCGACGATGCCCGATTACGGCAAGCTGTCGCGCGTCGAGATCGCGAACACGAGCGACTACAGCCGGATCGATTCCGACGAATACGAGAAGGAAGGCGCGCGCGACTTCGTGCTGTGGAAGGCGAAGAAGGACGGCGAGCCGTCGTGGCAGACGAGGATCGGCGACGGCCGTCCCGGCTGGCACCTGGAGTGCTCCGCCATGTCCATGCGGCTCCTCGGTGAGACGTTCGACATTCACACCGGCGCCGTCGACCTGATCTTCCCCCATCACGAGAACGAGATCGCGCAGAGCGAGGGAGCGACTGGCAAGCCGTTCGTGCGCTACTGGGTGCACGGCGAGCACCTCAACATCGATCAGCAGAAGATGTCGAAGTCCCTCGGCAACATCTACACGCTGGCCGAGATCCGCGAGATGAAATACGACCCGCTCGTGCTGCGGTACGCGCTGCAGTCGGTGCCGCATCGGACGAAGCTGAACTTCACGACGCAGTCGCTCGAGGACGCGAAGAACGCGCTGGAGCGGATCGAGAGTTTTCTCCTCCGCCTCGATGAGGTCGCGAAGTCCGCGCCCGACGACGCCGCGCACGCGGACGACGAGGGCGACGCGCTGATCGGCCGCTTCCTCGCCGACTTCGCAGCGGCGATGGACGACGACCTCAACACCGCCGGCGCCCTCGGCGCGCTGTTCACGTTCATCCGCGACGGCAACATCGCGATCGACGCCGGGAAGATCAGCGCGTCCGATGCCGGAGGTATGAAGGCGGCGATGATGCGCGTCGATCCCGTGCTGGACATCTTCCCGAAACGCGACGAGACGCTCGATGCAGAGATCGAAGCGATGATCGCCGCGCGGAACGCGGCGCGCAAGTCGCGCAACTTCGCCGAATCGGATCGCATTCGCGACGCACTCCTCGCGCGCGGCATCACACTCGAAGACACGCCGGCGGGCACGCGGTGGCGTAAAAAGTGATGAGTAATGAGTGCTGAGTGCTGAGTGCTGAGTCCAAGTGCAGGTGTCATCCCGAGCGTAGCGAGGGATCTGGGGGCGGGGGGCGCGAGGCACAACGTTCGAGCCGCCCTCCCCCCAGGTTCCTCGCTACGCTCGGAATGACACCATAATCAACGCGACCGAGCCCTCCTCAGGACTCAGGACTCAGCACTCAGCACTCAGCACTCAGCACTCAGCACTCAGGACTCAGCACTCATCATGATCGGCTACATCGAAGGCACCATCCACCACCTCGACGCCACGCGCGCGATCATCATCGCCAGCGGCGTCGGATACGACATCCGCATCTCGTTGCAGACCTACTACAAGCTGGAAGGGACGCGCGAGGGGGCGCTCGACATCTACACGCACGTGCGCGAGGACACGATCGCGCTCTACGGATTCGCGACGGCGGAGGAGAAGTTCGCGTTCGAGAAACTGATCTCCATCTCGGGCATCGGTCCGACGCTCGCGCAGAAGATCCTCTCCGGCATCGAGGCGAACGACCTCGCCGACGCCGTCGCGCGCGGCGATGCGCGCAAGCTGTCGTCGATTCCGGGGGTCGGAAAGAAGACCGCGGATCGGATCTGCCTCGAGTTGCGTGACAAGCTCGTGCCGGCGGAAGGCGAGCGCGCCGCGTCCGCGGTGCCGTCGCGCATCTCCATCGACGACGACGTCCAGTCCGCGCTCGTCAACCTCGGCTACCGCCCGAACCTCGCCGAAGCGGCCGTCAATGCGGCGCGCAGGGAGCTCGGCGGCGAGGCGGAGTTCTCCACGGTGCTGAGAGCGGCGCTGCGTCACCTGACGAAGTGACGGAGATGCAGCGACTGCTCACCGCGCCTCACGCTCTCGCCGCCGAAGAGGTCAGCCGCGTTCTCGCCGTCGATCTGAAAAGCGGTCTGCGCGAGAAGCAGATCGACGAGCAACGCCACCGCTTCGGCGCGAACGTCGTGGTCCGGCAACGGCGGCGTCCGGCCGCGAAGATCCTGGCCTCGCAGTTCGCCAGCATCATCGTCCTGCTGCTCGCGGTCGCGGCGGCGATCGCGTTCTTCACCCGCGATCGCGCCGAAGGGTTCGCCATCCTCGTCGTGCTGCTGATCAACGCGGCCGTCGGTTTCATCACGGAGTTTCAGGCCGAGCGCGCGCTCGACAAGCTACGCCTGCAGACGCAGGCCGTCGCCCACGTGATCCGCGATGGAGTCCATCGGGAGATCGACGCCTCCGAGCTGGTGGTCGGGGATGTGATCTCGGTGTCCGCGGGAGCGCAGATCCCCGCAGACACGCGCCTCGCCGAGTCCGTCGGACTTCAGGTGGAAGAGGCCGCGCTGACAGGCGAGAGCGTGCCGGTCGAGAAATCGACGGCACCGGTCGACGCGCAGGCACCCCTCGCCGAGCGAAGCAGCATGGCGTACCTCGGCACGATCGCCACCGCGGGCCGTGCGACCGGAATCGTCACGTCGGTCGGCGATCAGACCGAGCTCGGCGCGATCGGAAAGCTGCTGGCAGGCGTCGCCGATGAGCCGACGCCGCTGGAGCGGCGGCTTGCGGCGCTCGGCCGGCGACTCGTCTACCTCGTCCTCGCCGTCGCCGCGATCGTGACGCTCTCCGGATGGTGGCGCGGCGATCCGCTCTGGGAGATGGTGGAGATCGGCATCAGCCTGGCGGTGGCCGCGGTGCCGGAAGGTCTGCCGGCCGTGACCACGCTGATTCTCGCGGTCGGCGTGCTGCGCATGGCGCGGCGGCACGCGATCGTCCGCCGCCTTCCCGCGGTCGAGACGCTCGGCAGCACGACCGTCATCTGCACCGACAAGACCGGCACGCTCACGCAGAATCGACTGACGGTTCGCGTGGTCGATTCACCCGATCCGGACCGGCTGCTGCGCGTCGGAGCTCTCTGCAGTGAGGCGACTGTCAGCGATGGCGCGTTCATCGGCGACCCGACCGAGACGGCGCTACTGGCCGCGGCCGCCGAACGCGGGATCGACGTCGAAGCCGTTCGCCAATCGCATCCGAAAACCGGCGAAGAGCCTTTCGATCCGGAGACGCGGCGCATGATCACGATGCACGCGGACGGCATCACGAGGCTCAAGGGCGCACCGGCCGTCGTGCTCGACATGTGCGACCGCTTCCTCGATGAGAGCGGAAGCGAACATCCGATGACCGACGCGAAGCGTTCCGCGCTGAGTGAGCGCAATCACGAGATGGCGTCGCAGGCGTTGCGCGTGCTGGGCTTCGGGGAAGCGCACACAGAGCCTTCTCCCCGCTTGCGGGGAGAAGGTGGCCGAAGGCCGGATGAGGGGGCTTCCAATGACGGCCCCTCACCTGCCCCTTCGGGGCACCTTCTCCCCGCTTCGCGGGGCGAGGGCTCTGCGTACCTCTTTCTCGGATTCACCGGCATGATCGATCCGCCCCGCGAAGGGGCGGCCGCCGCGATCGCACGCGCGCGGGAAGCCGGCGTGCGCGTCGTGATGCTCACCGGCGATCAGCCGCAGACCGCGGCCGCGATCGCGCGCGAGCTGCACATCGCCGGCGACGACGAACCGGTCGTCGTGCACGCACGCGAGCTGCAGCAGGAGGACAGCTCGAGGCTGCGCTCGACCGATGTCTTCGCGCGCGTCTCCCCCGCCGACAAGCTGCACATCGTCGAAGATCTGCGCGAGGCGGGCGAGATCGTCGCGGTCACCGGCGACGGCGTGAACGACGCGCCCGCGCTTCGCCGCGCCGACATCGGCGTGGCCATGGGACTCAGCGGCACCGACGTCGCCAGGCAGGCCGCCGATCTCGTTCTCACCGACGACAACCTCGCCACGATCGTCGATGCGATCGAGCAGGGCCGCACGATCTACGCGAACATCATCCGCTTCGTCCACCTCATGTTCTCCCACAACCTCGGCGAAGTCCTGCTCGTGTTCACGGCGATCGCCTCCGGCATGCCGCTGCCGCTGATGCCGCTGCAACTGTTGTGGATGAACGTGGTCACTGATGTGTTCCCCGCGTTCGCGCTGGCGATGGAGCCGTCGGCGCCGGAGCGGATGCACCGCAAGCCGCGCTCGACATCCGACTTCCTCTCGCCGTCATTCATGATCCTCATCGCGTGGCAGGGCGCGATGCTCGCCGCGATCGCGCTCGCCTCTTACGCGTGGGCGTTGAAGGCGTACGGTCCGGGCGCGCACGCGCGCACCATCGCTCTGACCGCGATGATCGCCGTGCAGGTCGGACATCTGTTCAACTGCCGCTCGCGCGTCGCGTCGGCGATCCGCGGACTGGCGCGCGCACCGTTCATCTGGGGCGCGACGATCGCAGTCGTCGCGCTTCAGCTCGCCGCCGTCAACGTCACGTGGCTCGCCCGCATCCTCGGCTCCACGCCATTGACGCGGCTCGACTGGACGATTGCCGCCGCATGCGTCATCGCGCCGATCATCATCGTGGAGATCCAGAAGGCGTTCGTCAGATCCATGCGATCGCCGCTGACAACGCCACACCCGTGAGCGCATTCGAAATCCTGACCGCCGATCCCGAACCGCTGTGTGTCACACGCCGACGTGCGCTCGCACCTTCCGCCGAATCGCCTCGTCGCGCTCTTCCTCTTCGATGCCCTCGATCGTCGCGCGGATCTCGCGCTCGATCCGCGGCAGGACGATCTTCTGCAGCGCATTCACCAGCCGCGCGGTCTTCCGCAATGCCGTGATCAGCCGCGCCAGGGCCGCATCTTCGGCGGCCAGGAGGAGAACATCGCTCAACAGCGCGGTGAACGCGACGCCCGTTGCGTCGAGAGAGGCAGTCGTCGACGCGGCGCCGTAGAACGCCTGAAAGGGCGGTACCGTCACAGTCACTTCCGCGACGCGCACTCCCATCACGGCCGTCGTGCGCTTCTCCACCCGCATGCGATCGGGCTGCGCCAGCGCCGCGGCCGCAATCGGACGATGCCCGTGGTCGACGCAGGCGATGCGGAGTTGCTTGTGCGCGGCGTCGTACGCGCGAGCGACGGCATCGTGCAGCCGTTCGCGCTTCGCCGTGCGGCGCGCCACTTCGCGAAGCAGGACTTCCCGCTTGCGATCGAGCAGCTCCGCGGAGCGCCGCGCCGCGCCGCGATCGCGGCGCAACTCGAAGAGCCGGGAACGCGTGGTCGAGCTGATCATGGGGCGTACTTCTCCAGGATGGCGTCACGGACGCGGGTCAGCTCGGCGCGCGGCAGGATGCGCAACAGCTTCCACGCGAGATCGAGCGTCTCGGCGATCGAGCGCGACTCGTCGCGTCTCTGCGCCAGAAACTCGCGCTCGAACCGAGCGCCGAAGTCGAGGTACGAGCGCTCGATCCCGGTCAGCTCCTCCGTCCCGATGATCGAGGCGAGCGCGCGTGCTCGATCGACACGCGCCATCGCCGCGTAGAGCTGCCGCGCCACATCGGGATGATCGTCGCGCGTGCGTCCCTCGCCGATCCCGTCCGACATCAGCCGCGACAGCGACGACAGAATCGCAATCGGCGGATAGATGCCGCGCCGCGCGATCTCCCGATCGAGCACGATCTGCCCTTCCGTCACGTAGCCGGTGAGATCGGGGATGGGATGGCTGAGATCTCCGGCCGGCAGCGTGACGATCGGAATCTGTGTCAGCGATCCCGGCCGGCCGGCGATCCTCCCGGCCCGCTCGAAGATCGACGCCAGATCGCTGTACAGGTAGCCGGGATATCCCTTGCGACTCGGCACCTCGCCGCGCGCGGCGGAGATCTCGCGCAACGCTTCGCCGTAGTTCGTGATGTCGTGCAACACGACGAGCACGTGATACCCGGCGTCGAATGCGAGGAACTCCGCCGCCGTCAGCGCGCATCGCGGCGTGATCAACCGTTCGGCGGTCGGATCGTCGGCGAGATTCAGGAACGCGATCATGCGCGCACGCGAGCCCGTGGCGCGGAAATCGTCGAGGTAACGCGCGGCTGTCTCACGCGGCAGTCCGAGGGCCGCGAAGACGATCGCGAACCGCGCCGCCCCCGGCGCGCGCGCCTGCCGGATGATCTGCATCGCCAGCTCGTCGTGCGCGAGACCCGATTCGGTGAAGATCGGGATCTTCTGCCCGAGGACGATGCTGTCGAGTGTGTCGATCGCCGAGATGCCGGTCTCGAGAAAGTCGCGCGGATACTCGCGCCGGCACGGATTGATCGCCGCGCCGCTGATCGGTCGCAGCTCGGCGACTGCCGGAGGAGGCAGACCATCGCGTGGCCGGCCGAGCCCGTCGAACACGCGACCGAGGAGCTCCGGACCGACGCCGAATCGGATCGGCGCTCCGCGGAAGCGCACGCGCGTGCGCTCGAGCTGCAGACCATCCGTCGGTCCGAACACCTCCACGACCGCGCCGCTCTCCGTCGTCGAGAGAACGCGGCCGATGCGAACCTCGCCGTCGGAGCCGATCACCTCGACCTCATCGTGAAATGCCACGCCGGCGACGCCGTCGACGAACGCGAGCGGACCGCGGAGCTCGGTGAGACCACGCCGCTCGAGGCCCGCCGTCTTCAGCATGCGGCGAGCTCCTCGACGAGCGACTGCGGATCCGGCAACGCGGCCTTCGTCTTGATGCGTTGCACTTCGCTCAGCACGCCCGACGCGCAGAGCTTCGATGCCTCGACCCCCGCGGCGATGCGCTCGAGACCCGTCCGGCGCAGACGCATGAACGTGTCGAGCAGCGCCATCTGTCGCTTCGGCGCACAGCAGGCGTCGACCGCGTCGTACGCGTTCTGCTGCAGGAAGCCTTCGCGGAACGCGTCGGAGAGGCGGAGCTGGAACTGCTCGCGATCGGGCAGGCTCTCCATGCCAACGAGTCGCGCCGTCTCCTCA
>Ga0210377_10005591_pt1 | contig 10303 bp, 9 predicted proteins | sample PLM4_65_b1redo_FD_155480 | JGI IMG/M metagenome (GOLD analysis project Ga0210377, IMG submission 155480) | Groundwater sediment microbial communities from an aquifer in East River, Colorado, USA - PLM4_65_b1 redo | ecosystem: Environmental > Terrestrial > Soil > Riparian zone | place: USA: East...
GCTTGCTGAAAACGCACTCGGCGCCTGGGCCAAGCCGGCAACGCCGCCGCCGACCCTCTATGCGCCTGCTTCCACCCCGTCCGCTCCGCGCGCCCTCGCCATCGACGTGCCGCAGATCGGGCAGGCCGCGGTCTTCCTCGGGCGCACCGGGCCTGCCCGCACCGACGCCGACTATTTCCCGACGCTCGTCGCCAACGACGTTCTGGGCGGAGGCTATTCGGCCCGGCTCAACGCCGAGATCCGCATCAAGCGCGGCCTCTCCTACGGCGTCCGCTCCCAGCTTGCCTCGCGCAAGGCGCCCGCGCCGATCATCGCCTCGGCCCAGACTCGCAACGATGCGGTGCCGCAGGTCGTCGACCTGATGACGGCGGAGTTCAAGCGCCTCGGCGCCCAGCCGATCCCGGCGGCGGAACTGGAAGCCCGCAAGGCAGTGCTGATCGGATCCTTCGGCCGTTCGGTCGAGACCACCGGCGGCCTCGCCGGCCAGCTCTCGGCCCTCGCCCAGGTCGGCCTGCCGCTCGAAAAGCTGCAGACCTACTCGGCGGACATCGCAGCGGTGACCCCCGAACAGGCCGCCGCCGCCGCAAAGGCCCATTACGATCCGGCCAGCGCGAACCTGATCGTGGTAGGCGACGCCAAGCAGTTCTGGAGCGGCGTGAAGGGCAAGCGCGACGGGTTTGAGAAGCTGGACATCGGCAAGCTCAATCTCGACAGCCCCACGCTGAAATAGGAGACTGAAAGCTCACTCCAGTTGGGAGGATGGGATGCCCGATCAGGGACAGCTGAAACCGAACGTCAGCCAGGCCGTGCCGTTCTTCATGGTCACGGACATCGACGCCACGCTGCGCTTCTACGTCGACGGCCTCGGCTTCAAGATGACCAGCTCCTGGCGCCCGGAAGGGCCTGACAACGTCACCTGGTGTGCGCTCGAGATCGGTTCGGCCGGCATCATGCTGCAGAAATTCTGGCGGCGTGGCGAGGACACCGGCCGGCCCGAAGGCGCGTTAGGCCAGGGCGTTTCGGTCTGCTTCATGTGCGAGGATGCCCTTGCGATCCGGCGCGAGTCGCTGGCGCGCGGCCTTGCGCCCTCACAGACTCCGTTCGTCGGCAACAACATGTGGGTGGTCAGCTATGTCGATCCCGACGGCTATCGCCTCGATTTCGAAAGCACGACCGACGTTGCCGAGGAAACGGAATACGATCCTGCGCTGCACGGCGCTTAGATCAGAGCGACGCCGCCGAAGCGCACGGCGATCGCGATTATGAGAAGTGCGAACAGCATGATCGCCGTCGCGATCAACATCGTCACGATCCGCACCCGGGTCATGTCGACGTCTGCCATGGGGTCCAGGAAATAGCTGCGCACGCTCGGCGGCTCGGCGGCTTCCTGCAGGAACCAGGGCGCGAGACGGCCCGCGATCCAGAGAGAAATTGCCGTCAAAACAAGGCTTGCTGAGAAAAGCGCAAGTGCAGGGAACACCAGCTCGCCATAGACGCTCATGTCGGTTCAGCCTCCAGCCCACACCTTCGGCCGTAGAGGTGAATCAAGTCCATTCTGCGGTCAAACGGCTTTATCGCCGCAACCCGTGATGAACCCCGCTTTTCCTAGCGTTTCAGATTGCCGCAGAACCGCTGGATGCGCCGGCATGCCTCTTCCAACTTTTCAGTCGAAGTCGCGTAGGAAATCCGGAACGCCGGACCTAACCCGAACGCCTCGCCGAACACCACCGCCACTTTCTCTTCTTCCAGCAGCGCCTCGGCGAACTCCCCGTCATTGGTCAGCTTCCTGCCGCCGCCGCTGGTCTTGCCCATGGCGCGCGAGCAGTCCGGATAGACGTAGAACGCGCCCTCCGGCGTCGGACAGCGGAGCTCCTCCGTCTGGTTCAGCATGTTGACCACCAGGTCGCGCCGCTTCTTGAACAGCTCCTGGTTGGGCTTGATGAAGGCCTGCGTCCCGTTCAGCGCCTCGACCGCCGCCCATTGCGAGATGGAAGACGGGTTCGACGTTGTCTGGCTCATCACCTTGGCCATGCCCTTGATCAGCGGCTCCGGCCCGGCGGCGTAGCCGATGCGCCAGCCGGTCATGGAGTAGGCCTTCGAGACGCCGTTCATGGTCAGCGTGCGCTCATAGAGCGCCGGCTCGACCTGCGCGATCGTCCAGAACTGGAAGCCGTCGAAGACGAGATGCTCGTACATGTCGTCGGTCAGGATCCACACCTGCGGGTGCCGCAGCAGCACGTCCGCGATCGCCCGCAGTTCGGCCTTGGTGTAGGCCGCGCCGGAGGGGTTCGACGGCGAGTTGAGGATCAGCCACTTTGTCCTCGGCGTGATCGCCCGTTCCAGCGCCTCCGGTTTCAGCTTGTAGAGATCTTCCGCCTTCGAATGCGCGAACACCGGCGTCGCCCCGCAGATCAGCGCCATCTCGGGATAGCTCACCCAATACGGCGTCGGGATCACCACTTCATCGCCCGGATTTAATGTCGCCATGAAGGCGTTGAAGATCACCGGTTTGCCGCCTGGGCTGACGTTCACTTGGGCAGTCTTGTACTCGAGCCCGTTCTCCCGCTTGAACTTGGCGCAGATCGCCGCCTTCAGCTCCGGAATGCCGTCAACGTCGGTGTACTTGGTCTTGCCATCCATGATGGCCTTGATGGCGGCCTGCTTGATGTTGTCGGGCGTGTCGAAGTCGGGCTCGCCCGCGCCGAGGCCGATGACGTCCTCGCCCTTGGCCTGCAACTGGCGCGCCTTCGCCGTCACCGCCAGTGTGGCGGACGGCTTGATGCGCTTCAGCGCTTCGGAGACAGGCGCGGCGGCCATGGCAGTTCCTCTCTGGGAGCTTATGCGCGGCCTGATACGCCAAACCGGCGTCACATTGAAGACCCGATTTTGGCGTCGACAGGTTTTGTCTACATGGTTGTTTCGTTTAGGTTCGCCCGAGTCGGGACCACTCAGGAGACGGCATGACCAAGGGACGGCTGGAAGCCTTCAGCGACGGCGTGCTGGCGATCATCATCACTATCATGGTGCTGGAGCTGAAAGTCCCACACGAGCCGAACCCCGAGGCGCTGCTCGAGCTCTGGCCGGTCTTCTCCAGCTATATCCTGAGTTTCATCTACATCGGCATCTACTGGAACAACCACCACCATTTCTTCCATGCCGTGCAGCATATCCGGGGCGGCGTGCTGTGGGCCAACCTTCACCTGCTGTTTTGGCTCTCGATCGTTCCGTTCGTGACCGGCTGGATGGGCGAGAACCATTTCGCGCGCTGGCCAGTCTTCTTCTACGGCGTCGTGCTTCTGTGCTGCGCCATGGCCTACACCATCCTGGTGCGCTTCCTGCTGGCTGCGAACGGCCCGGATTCGCTGCTGGCCAAGGCGGTCGGTAATGACTGGAAAGGCAACATCTCGCTGGCGATCTATGTCCTGGCGCTCGGGCTCAGCTTCATCCACCCGCTGCTCAGCATCGCCTGCTACGTGACGGTCGCGGTGATCTGGTTCATCCCGGACAAGCGGATCGAGCGGGTGCTGCCGAACAAGGCCTGAGACATCTCCGGCAAATTCAACGCGGTCGACTTTCTGAGCCCGGGGCGCTCTCGGTTCGACGGGCGCCGAGGGGCTGGCGCCATCCATTATGCGATATAAGAAAGACGGGGAGGAACAACGATGAAGACGCGCCTTGCCGCCTTGTCGCTTGCGCTCGCGGCGATTACCGCTCCCGCGTTCGCGCATCACTCCGGCGCGATGTTCGAGCCGGTGAAAGAGGTCACGCTCAAGGGCGTCATCAAGGAATTCCAGTGGACCAACCCCCACGCCTGGATTCAGGTCAACGTCCCCGACGCCTCCGGGAAGCTTGTCGAATGGAGCATCGAGTGCGCCAGCCCCAACACGATGTCGCGCGGCGGCTGGAAGAAGAGCATCCTGAAGCCAGGCGACCAGGTCACGATCGTCACCCATCCGATGAAGGACGGCACGTCCGCGGGCTCGCTGGTGAGCGTCACCCTGGCCGACGGCACGACGCTCGGCTTCGCCGGCCCGGCGCCCGCTCCGAAGCCGCAATAGGCGAGGCAGCCACATGATCCGTGCTCTGCATCTCGCAACCTTCGCACTAGTCCTCGCTCTGGCGCCCGCGGCCTGTGCGCAGCCGGCGAAGACTGTCCCTGCCTTCTCCGCTCTTCCGGACTGGAGCGGCGCGTGGGTTCGTGCGACCGGCAATTTCTACGAATCGACGCCGGAGCAGGCGCTGCAGCCCGCCCCGCCGGCGAACTCGCCGCGCCAGCATCCGCCCTACACCCCGAAATTCGAGGCGATCTACCAGGACAACCTCAAGCGCATCGCCGCCGACCGCTATCCCGATCCGGTCTCCGTCTGCGGCACGCCGGCCGGCTGGCCGCGCATGCTGGCGACGCCCGACGCCTACGAGTTCGTCGTTCGGCCGGAACAGACCTGGCTGCTTTCCGAGAACGGCCCCAACGTCGTCCGCATTTACACCGACGGCCGCGACCACCCGCCGGCCGACGAGATGTGGACCACCTTCACCGGCAACAATGTCGGCCACTGGGAAGGCGATACGCTTGTCTTCCATTCGATCGGCATGAAGGGCGTCGGCTCCACCATTCTCGGCCGCGCCGGCGTGGTGATGAGCGACCACCTCGAAGTCACGACCCGCATCCGCAAGGTCGAGCCGGACCGGCTTCTGGTGACGATGGTGCTGAAAGATCCCGAAGCGCTGACCAAGCCCTGGCCGGTGGCCTTCACGTTCAAGCGCCTGCCGCCGGACTCGTTCATCTACGACTACGCCTGCGCCGAAAACAACCGGAACCCGGTCACCGCCGACGGCCGCACGCTGACGCTCGATACCAAGGGCGAGGTGATCGACAAGGGGCAGTAGCCCAGCGTTGCTTCAGGTTCATGGAACGCGGCGGACTATCGGGCGTTGCGACACCGAGGAGCACCGTCATGACCCCATTAAAGACGCTTGTCATAGCCGCCCTTGTCGCCTGTACCGGCGCCGGCGCCGCCTTTGCCCAACCCAGCTTCTGCCCGCCTGGCCAGGCCAAGAAGGGCAATTGCGGCTGGTACGACGACAAGTACTGGAGAGACTACCGGGCCGAGGACCGGGCCTACGAGCAGGGCTACCGCGAAGGCCGCCGCGACGCCCACTGGGAAATCGGTCGGCCTCTCCCCCGCGGCGTCAGCTATGTCGTGATCCGCGATTACGACCGCTATCACCTGCGCCCGCCGCCGCGCGGCTACTATTACGCGGATGTCGACGGCCGTGTTCTCCTGATCGCCACAGCAACGTCGATCATCGTCGATGCGCTGATCAGGCACTAGGCTCGGGCGGATAGATCCCGCCTCGCAACCCGAACTTACTGCGGCGGCTCGCCGCCCAGTCCAAGCTGCCGCGACAGGTACACATAGTGGCGCGCCCAGCGCTTGGAATTGACGATCGGGTCTGAATCGTTCGAGTGCCCGCCCTCGGTGTTCTCATAGTAGAGCGCCGGATAGCCCATCGCCTGCAGCTTCGCCGCGAACTTCCGCGCATGGCCGGGATGCACCCGGTCGTCGCGCGTGTTGGTGGTGATGTAGACCTCGGGATATTTCGCGCCTTCCTTGAGGTTCTGATAGGCCGAGTACTTCGCGATAAAGGCCGCCTCCGCCGGAATGCGCGGATCGCCATATTCGCCCATCCACGACGCGCCCGGCGGCAGCTCGTGATAGCGCAACATGTCCACCAACGGACTTTCGATCACCGCTCCGCCGATAAGTTCGGGATGCTGTGTCAGGGTCACCGACGTCAGCACGCCGCCATTCGAGCGGCCATAGATCGCAAGATGCTCCGGCGATGTGATCTTGCGCGCAGCAAGGTCCGCCGCCACCGCCGCGAAATCGTCGAACGCCCGCTGGCGATTGCCCTTCAGCGCCGCCTGATGCCAGGCCGGCCCGAACTCGCCGCCGCCGCGAATGTTCGCCAGCACATACGCGCCGCCGCGCTCCAGCCACAGCTTGCCCAGCTCCGGCTTGTAGGACGGCGGATACGACACCTGGAACCCCCCATAGCCGAACATCAGCGTCGGCGTTGACCCATCCATCGGCGCATTTTTCGGCCGCACGACGAAATATGGAATCTTTGTCCCGTCCGCCGAAGCCACCTCGAACTGCTCGACGACATGCTTGGAGGCATCGAACCGCTCCGGCGCCTGCCGCACCTTTTCCGCGCTTACCGCCTTCACGTCGGCGAGGTTCTGTGTCGACGGCGTCAGGAAGCCCTCGTTGATGTAGAAAATGCGCCCCGTTTCGCGGCTCGACGAGCCGAGATGGATCGCCGAATTCTCCGGCGCCGGCAGCGCCGCCTCGGTCCATCCGCCGGCCCCGCCCTTGTCGGTGAACACCACCGCCCGGCCGCGCACATTGTCATAGATCGACACCGCGATCCGGTCGTCGAACACGGAGACTTCCTCGACCGACTGCCGCGCATTGGGCTCAAACACCGATACATCAGCGCTGGTCAGCACCAGCCCCACGCCCGGCGGCGGCGGCCGCAGCATCCGCATGCCGACGGCCATCAGTGAACCGGCGCCGAACTTCTTCTGGTTGATCGTCCAGCCTTCCTCGATGGTGAAAACCAGCTTGGGCTCGCCGGAAAGCGCCCCGCGGATCGTCACGCGCTCAGGCAGGTCCAGTTTCACCGCCCTGCCATTGACCAGCTCCCAGGTTTCGGAGCGGAACGTATCCAGCGGCCGCGACACCAGGACGGCCAGAACCTTGCCTGCGCCATCGCGTAACACGATCGGGTCGACGCCATAGCCGCCATCCGCCGCCGATCCGCGATAAACCTCGGTTCCGTTCGCCAGCTCCTGGCCGCGCGACAACGTCTTCACGATGAAGGGATAGCCGCTCTCGGTCAGCGACCGTGGACCGAAATCCGTTGCGACCAGCAGATTGTCCTCGTTCAGCCATGCGATCCGGTGCTTGCCTTCCGGGATGCTGAATCCCACTTTTACGAACTTCTTCGCCGCCGCGTCGTACTCCCGCACCACCACGGCGTCCTTGCCGCCGTCCGACAGGCTGACCAGGCACAACGTCTCCTCGGGCGGCAGGCAGTCCGCGCCTTTGTAGATCCAGTTCTTTCTCTCGGCTTTCGCCAGCGCATCGATGTCGAGCACCGTCTGCCATTTCGGCTTGTCCGACCGGTAGCTCTCCAGCGTCGTCCGCCGCCACAGCCCGCGCACGTTCTTCTGGTCCTGCCAGAAATTGTCGATCCCATCGCCACGGAAGTTCGGCGTCGGGATGCGGTCCTGCGCGGTTAGGATCGCCAGCGCCTCCTTCTGGAAGACGCCATAGCGTTCGTCCTTCTCCAGCACGTCCGTCGTCTTCTTGTTCTCTTCCTTCACCCACTTCAGCGCGCGCTCGCTGTTCACATCCTCCAGCCACAGATATTCGTCCGCAGCCTTGACCGCTTCAGGCGACAGGTTCGCGTCCGGCGCGACCACCGGCGTTGGCGCAACCGGCGCTGCGGGCGGCGCTGATCCTCCGGGCGTCACCAGCGCAGTGCTCGCCGTCGCCGCTTCCGGCGCCTCGTCAACCGTCTCGCAGGCTGCACAGCCCAGCAGCACGGCGGCAAAAGTGAGTCGAACTAGCAGGCTGGCCAAATCCATCTCCCGGTCTCGTCTTTCATCTCGGCCGAAATGCACATGTTTCCAGCGGAAACTATCCGATGATTTCGCTAGCACAACCGTCCGGCGCCCGTCGCTCTTAACCCTCCGCCACAATTCCAACGCCGCCCGGCGCCGCTCCGCCGCAGTCGCCGCGACAACGTCATCGCGCCAGCAAACGCCCGACGATCTCGCATCGTTGTCTCCAGTTCATCGGGCGCCTTAGGGGGGCGGCCACCCCGGGGATGGAACAGATGATTACCCCAACAATAAACCTGCGCGCGCGCCCGGCCTTTGCCGCGGCGCTGCTAGCCGCCACTTCGCTCATACCCGCCGCCTTCGCCCAGCCAGCTCCGCCCAACCTGCGTGACGGGACTGTCACAAAAGGCGAAGTCTCGTCGGGCTCCCTGCTGCTGCAATCCTCGCAGCCCGGCCGCTATGTCGAGGCGCCGCTTGTCGCCGCCGACGTGAAAATGGACATCGCCGGACCGGTGATCCGCACCCGGCTCACCCAGCGCTTCACCAACCCCACCGACAAATGGGTCGAGGGCGTTTACGCCTTCCCGCTGCCTGAAGACGCCGCCGTCGACACCCTGAAGATCGTCATCGGCGACCGCTTCATCGAAGGCGACATCAAGGAGCGGAAAGAAGCCCGCATCATCTACGAGGAAGCCGCCCGCAACGGCCAGCGCGCAGGCCTGGTCGAGGAAGAGCGACCGAACCTCTTCACCACCTCGCTCGCCAACATCGGCCCGGGGGAAACCGTCGCCATCCAGATCGAATACCAGGACAAGGCCCGGCTCGATAACGGCGTCTGGTCCACCCGTTTCCCGATGGTCATCGCCCCGCGCTACATACCGAAACCGGTCCGGCCCGCCCTCGTCGCCGACCTCTCCGGCCGGATCGGCATCGGCAATCCCCGCGTGCCCGACGCCGACCGCATCACGCCGCCGGTCCTGCACCCCGGCCTGGAGCCTTCAGGCGCGGAAGGTCTGCGCCTGCCGGTCAATTTCGACATCTCGCTCGAAGCCGGCGTTCCGATCGACAGCATTTCCTCGCAGACCCACGGGCTAGTCGTCACTAAAGCCGACGCCGACTCGGCGCACATCTCGCTGAAGGATGGCGACGTCGCCGCCGACCGCGACTTCGTTCTCTCCTGGAAGCCCGACGCCATCACCGCGCCGAAGGCCAGCCTTTTCAGGGAAGAACGCAATGGCGAGGAATTCCTGCTCGCCGTCATCAACCCGCCGGCGATGAAGGTCGAAGGCCAGCGCCGCGACCGCGAGACCATCTTCGTCATCGACAATTCCGGCTCGATGTCCGGCGAAAGCATGGACCAGGCGAAACAGGGCCTGTTGCTCGCCCTCGACCGCCTCGCACCGACGGACGAGTTCAACGTCATCCGCTTCGACGACACGATGGACACGCTGTTCACCGCGGCCGTCCCGGCGAACGCCCAGAACCTCGCCCGGGCCAAGCGCTTTGTCTCGAACCTCGAGGCCAATGGCGGCACCGAAATGCTGCCGGCCCTCAAGGCCGCCCTGATCGACAACGACCGCAACAACATGGAGGAAGTCCGCCAGGTGGTGTTCATCACCGACGGCTCCATCGGCAACGAGGACGAGCTCTTCTCGGCGATCCACGACAATCTCGGCCGCTCGCGGCTCTTCACCGTCGGCATCGGCTCGGCGCCCAACGCCTACTTCATGACCCGCGCCGCCCGTCAGGGCCGCGGCACGTTCACCTACATGGATGATGTAACCAAGGTCACCGAGCAGTCCGCGAAACTCTTCGCCGCGCTCGAAAACCCGGTGATGACCGACCTGGAGGTCAAACTCCCGCTCGCCGCCTCCGACGCCTATCCCTCGCCGCTGCCGGATCTCTACGCCGGCGAACCGGTGACCATGGTGATCCGCGCCGACAAGCCGCAGGGCGACCTCCAGCTCTCCGGCAGGCTCAACGGCCAGGCCTGGAACACCACGCTGTCGCTCGCTGACGCCGCACCCTCGAAAGGCGTTGCCCAGCTCTGGGCGCGCGCCAAGATCTCCGGCATCGAGGAAAGCCGCTACGCCGGCCTCACCATGGAAGCCGTCGATGCGGGCGTCCTGAAAACGGCGCTCGACTTCCATCTGGTCTCGCGCCTCACCAGTCTCGTGGCCGTCGACAAGACGCCCGCGCGTCCCGCCGGCGAACGTCTCGACACTCGCCAGATCGCGACCATGCTGCCCAAGGGCTGGGACTTCGGCCACATCTTCGGTCCGTCGGCCGAGGCTCGCGCGATCCGCTTCGACAAGCTGCCCGACAACGTGATGGACCGCATCAACGCGCGCGACACACGCGACAAGGCCCAGGATGACGAGAAGGATCTCAACCTGCCCGGCACTGCGAGCGGCTGGGAGCTGACACTCGCCTTCGGACTTTCACTTATCCTGTTCGGCGCCGCGCTCCTGCGCACCGGACGTTCCGCCATCGGCCTGCGGGGACGGGCTGCTACAGCCAGTATCAGGCCGGTGCGCGCAACGTCCAACCGCAGACGCGCGAGGTAAAGCCGGCGGCCCGCCCTCCCGGAACCGCTTCAGGGAGGGCGGGTTCGGCCGGAGCAGAGATCATGAAACGAATTGCTCCCTCCACGCGTTCTCTCTCCGCCCT
>Ga0210377_10005592_pt1 | contig 10303 bp, 10 predicted proteins | sample PLM4_65_b1redo_FD_155480 | JGI IMG/M metagenome (GOLD analysis project Ga0210377, IMG submission 155480) | Groundwater sediment microbial communities from an aquifer in East River, Colorado, USA - PLM4_65_b1 redo | ecosystem: Environmental > Terrestrial > Soil > Riparian zone | place: USA: East...
GCACCTCCTGCGGAGCGTCTAGCCGGCCTATTCATGAGCCGGTGTGGCCTGCCTCATGAATAGTCCGAAATACGTTGCGTCCCCACGCCCTCGAAGTACCGACCGTCCGCGGAATCATTCGCCCGGACGCTCGCGCGGCTCGCGGATGATCCGGGCTAACCCGAACGCACCCATCGGGTTAAGGTTTGACAAGAACCGGCCCCCTGCCGTAACATCAACCGTTACCGTGGTTTGACCTGAGGCGTGCTTGCGGGTCACCGCGGGCCTTTGTTTCAGTCAGCTCTCGGCCGGCATGAGGGACGGGGTTCGTGTTCGAATCGTTGAGTGAGAGGCTCCAGGGCATCTTCCGGTCGCTGCGCGGCCAGGGAACCCTCTCGGAAGCCCACGTCGACGCCGCGCTGCGCGAGATCCGCCTCGCCCTGCTCGAGGCCGACGTCCATTTTCGAGTGGTCAAGCAGTTCCTCGAGCGCGTCCGGGAGCGAGCCACCGGCCAGGAGATCCTGAAGAGCCTGAGCCCCGACCAGGCCGTCCTTCGGATCGTTCGCGACGAGATGGTGGCGCTCCTGGGCGGAGACGCGGCTCCGAGAGTCCAGTTGGGACCGCGCCCACCCTCGGTGGTGCTGATGACGGGGCTTCAGGGCTCCGGCAAGACGACGACCACGGCGAAGCTCGGCCGCTTCCTGTCGGCGAGGGGCCACCACCCCCTCCTGGTGTCGACCGACGTCTACAGACCCGCGGCCCGCGAGCAGCTGCGCCTGGTCGGGGAGCAAGCCGGACAGAAGGTGCACCATCCCGCCGGCCTCGAAGAGCCGCGTGCGATCCTCCAGTCGGCCCTGGCCGAGGCCCGCGCGGTGGGACACGACCTCGTGCTCGTCGACACCGCCGGACGCCTTCACATCGACGACGAGCTCATGGCCGAGCTCGCGGACTTGAAGGCGATCGCCGAGCCCAGCGAGGTCTTGTACGTGGCCGACGCCATGACCGGCCAGGACGCGGTGAGAAGCGCCGAAGAGTTCCATCGCCGGGTCGGGATCACGGGCATCGTGCTCAGCAAGCTGGACGGCGACGCCAGGGGCGGCGCCGCCCTGTCCGCGGCCGCGGTCACCGGATGTCCGGTGAAGTTCGCGGGTCTCGGGGAGAAGGTCGATGCGCTCGAGCCGTTCCAGCCCGCGCGGATGGTCTCGCGCATCCTCGGGATGGGCGACGTCTTGGGGCTCATCGAGAAGGCCGAGGTCCTCGTCGATCGCGAGCAGGCCGAGAAGCTCGTCCTGAAGCTGCGCCGGAGCGAGTTCACCCTGGAGGACTACCGCGACCAGCTCCGGCAGCTCCGAAAGATGGGGCCTCTCGACCAGGTGCTCTCGATGCTGCCGGGGGTGGGGTCGCTCCGCGGCGTCGACGTGGATGCGGGCGAGCGCGAGATGCGGAGGGCCGTGGCCATCATCGATTCGATGACCCCGCGCGAACGCCGGGAGCCGTCGCTCGTCAACGGTAGCCGACGCAAGCGCATCGCCAAGGGCAGCGGCCACGCGGTCGAAGACGTGAACCGCCTGCTGAAGCAGTTCGTGCAGGCCAGGAAGCTCATGAAGGGGATCGGGGGCGGCGCCAAGGCCATGAAACGCTTCGCCTCGCGCATGCCCCAGTTCAGGTGAAAGGACAAAGGCGACGATGCTTTCGATCAGGTTGAGGCGGACGGGGACCACCAAGCGGCCGTACTACCGGGTGGTGGTGGCGGACTCTCGCGCGTGGCGCGACGGCCGCTTCGTGGAGATACTGGGTCACTACGACCCGCGGCGGAACCCGGCGGTCGTGAAGATCGACGCCGAGCGGGCGCAATACTGGATCGGCAAGGGGGCCAAGGCCTCGGACACGGTGAGAAGCCTCCTGAAGCGGAAGGCGGAGGCCTGAAAGAGGGCCCGTGAAGGAGCTGCTCACCCTCTTCGCCCAGGGACTCGTGAAGGACGCGCGGCGCGTTTGCGTACGCGAGGAGTCCATGGAGGGCGTGGTGACCCTGGAGCTCGAGGTGGCGCCTGCGGACCGGGGGCGGGTTATCGGCCGTAACGGCCGCACGGTCGAAGCGCTGCGCACCGTCCTGCAAGCGGTGGCGGCCCGGCGCGGCCTGCGCTCCTCGGTGGAGATCGTGGAGTGACGTCCGCCCGCGCTTTCCGCGACCTCGTCACCATCGGCAGGGTGGTGAAGCCCCAGGGACGAAAGGGCGAGATCGTGGTCCTGCCCCTTTCCGACCGGCCCGAACGGTTCTCTGAGCTGCGCCGGGCCTACGTTCCCGGGCTGGGCGAGGAGGCCGCCGAGGTGAAAGTCGCTTCCTGGTGGCCGCACAAGGGCCGGGTGGTCCTGAAGCTCGTGGGGATCGATACGATCGACGAAGCCGAGCGGCTGCGCGGGGTGGACGTGCGCATCCCCGAGGAGGACCTCGACTCGCTGCCCGAAGGGTCGTACTACCATCACCAGCTCCGTGGCCTGCGGGTCGAGGACGAGGCGGGCCGGGAGATCGGGACCGTCGCCGACATCCTGAAGACGGGCGCGGGTGCCGACGTTCTGGTCGTCAAGGGGCCGGCCGGTGAGTCGCTAGTCCCCCTCGTGGCGTCGTTCGTGAGGCAGGTCGACCTCGAGAGAGGCCGCCTGGTCACGGCACTTCCGGAGCTCGTCGATGCTGCGCATTGAGGTCATCACCATCTTCCCGCGCATGGTCGAGGCCGCGGTCTCCGACGGCATCGTCGGGCGTGCGCGGGACGCGGGGCTCGTGGAGATCGGGGTCCACGACCTGCGGGACTTCAGCGACGACGACCGCCACCGCACCGTGGACGACGCTCCCTTCGGGGGAGGGCCCGGGATGGTGATGAAGGCCGAGCCCTTCTTCCGCGCCAAAGACGCCCTCTTCCCCGAGGTCACGCCCCGCGACGCCGTGGTTCTGCTGTCGCCGCGCGGGCGCCGCTTCGACCAGCGGGTGGCGGAACGCTACGCGGGGCTCGACCGCCTGGTGCTCCTTTGTGGCCGATACGAGGGGATCGACGAGCGGGTGCGGGAGGGGGTGGCGACCGAGGAGCTGAGCCTCGGGGACTTCGTCCTCACGGGCGGGGAAGCGGCAGCGATCGCGGTGGTGGAGGCGGCGGTGCGCCTCATGCCCGGCGCCCTCGGCGACGCCACTTCCGCCGAAGAGGACTCCTTCGCCGACGGCCTCCTGGACACCCCGCACTACACGCGGCCCGCGGTGGTTCGCGGGCGGGCCGTGCCCGAGGTTCTGACCTCGGGCGACCATGGTCGCATCCGGCTCTGGCGGCGTGAGCAGGCCCTGCGGGCCACGCTCGAGCGCCGGCCGGACCTGCTGGCGACCGCGCGCCTCGCCGCGGAGGACCACGGCATCCTGCGGCGGCTCGGCGATGGCGCCTCCCCCGCGGGCGCCGCGAACAACGAACTCGAAACCGCAGTCACTCAAAGGTAGGAACGAAAGCCATGAATCCGATCGACACCACCGAGGCGGCCGACCTCAAGAAGGGGCTTCCCCGGCTGACCGCGGGCGACACCGTCCGCGTCCACGTCCGCGTGAAGGAGAGCACGGTCAAAGAGGAGATCAAGGGGAAGCCCAAGGAGACCGAGCGAGAGCGCGTTCAGGTCTTCGAGGGCATCGTGATCGGCCTCCGGGGAACGGGCGCCCGCGCCACCATGACCGTGCGCAAGATCTCCTTCGGGCAGGGAGTGGAGCGTATCTTCCCTCTTCACGCGAAGACGATCGAGAGGATCGAGGTCGTGAAGCAGGCCCAGGTGCGCCGCGCGAAGCTCTATTACCTGCGCGGCCTCAAGGGGAAGGCGGGCCGGGTCAAGGAGAAGAGGATGGACACCGCGCCCCGCGGGGCCTGAGCGCACCCCGCCGGCTCGCGCAGAGGCGGCGAGAGCGACGTCATTTCGAGGTTCGTCCCGGTCCTTGGAGTTTTGGCATGACGGCGGCGAAGGTGCGGAGCAAGGAGCGAGGTCGGCGACCCCTGGTCCACCGGGGCGTCGAGTTGCGCTGCGGCACCGAGTTCGAGGAGGAAGCGCGCGCCCAGGGCTTCGCCCTTCCCGCGGGCGTCGACGAGGTGGGCCGCGGCGCCCTGTGCGGGCCGGTGGTGGCCGGGGCCGTGATCCTCGGCCACGCATTCGACGCCGAAGGCCTCGACGACTCGAAGCGCCTGACCCGGCGCCAGCGTGAAGCCCTGGACCTGCGCATCCGCAAGGAAGCCCGGGCCTGGGCGCTCGGCGTCGCCTCCCCGGCCGAGATCGATCGTGTCAACGTCCTCCGCGCGACCCATCTCGCCATGCGCCGGGCGGTCGAGGCCCTTGCTGTTCGGCCCGACTGCCTCCTGGTGGATGCCCTCACCGTTCCCGACCTCGCCTTTCCCCAGCGGCCGATCATCAAGGGCGACGCTCTCAGCGTTTCGATCGCCGCGGCTTCGGTCGTGGCCAAGGTGGCGCGCGACGCTATGATGCAGGAGTGCGACGCCCGGCATCCCGGCTACGGCCTGGCGCGAAACATGGGCTACGGCAGCGCCCTCCATCGGGCCGCCCTGCGGCGGCTCGGGCCCTCGGCCATCCATCGGCATTCGTTCCAGGGCACCGAGCGATGGCTCTTTTGACGGCGGGCAGCGGCGAGCAAGAGTAGAAGTGGCCAAGATCAATCCCGTCAAGGTCAAGCAGGACGCGGAGAAGGAAGAACGCGCCGGCCGCGTCGACAAGGCGATCCTCCTCTATCGCCAGCTCGTCGACGACAACCCCCGCGACTGGAACACGATCAAGAAGATCGGCGACCTCTACGTCCGCCTCAACAAGAACAAGGAGGCGAGCGGCGAGTACGCGAAGGTCGCGGAGTTCTACTCGCGAGACGGCTTCCTGCTGAAGGCGATCGCGGTCTGGAAGCAGATCAACAAGCTCGACCCGAGCATCCTCGAGCCCTACGTCAACCTGGCCGACCTCTACGCCAAGCAGGGTCTGATGGTGGAGGCCAAGGGCCAGTACCAGATCGTGGTCGACGAGTACATCAAGCGGGGCCGCGTGCGCGAGGCGGGCGACGCGCTCAAGAAGATGGCGGACATCGATCCGTCCGACCTCAAGGTCCGGAGCAAGCTCGCCGACCTCTATACCCGGGACGGCAACTCCCAAAAGGCGGTCGAAGAGCACATCGCGATCGCCGACGAGCTGCACCGCAAGGGGCACCTCGCGGAAGCCCTCCAGGTGCTCGAAAAGGGCCTGCGGATCGACGCCAAGAGCCTGCGGCTGCGCACGGAGCTGGCCCGAATCCACATCGTCCAGAAGAACTACGACAAGGCCATCCAGCACCTGGAGGACGTGCCGCAGAAGGCCCCGGACGACGCCGAGGCCCTGATCCGTCTCGGCGAAGCCTACCTGGGGGCGAAGCGGACCCCTGACGCCGAGGCGATCTTCCGCCGCCTCCTGCACAGCGACCCCGGCAACCAGGAAGCCCGGACCCAGATGGGCCGGGTGTTCCTCCTGCAGGGCCAGTTCGACCAGGCCTACGAGCAGTTCGTTCCGGTCGTCGATCGCCTCCTCGAGCGCAAGGAAGGCGAGCGGGCTGCCGCCCTCCTCCAACAGGTGGTCCAGCGGAATCCCGCCCACGTCAAGAGCCTCGGCAAGCTGGTCGAGGTCTACCGGTCCCTCCGCAAGGAGAGCGCGGTGATCCTGACCTACTCGCAGCTCACCGAGGCCTACATCAATCAGGGTCAGATGGACCAGGCCGCCGGCGTGCTCGAGATCCTGGAAGGGCTCGAACCCCAGAACCAGCAGCACCGTAGCAAGCTCGAGTTCGTGCGGCGCAAGCCGGGCTCAGGCGCCCTTCCCGGGGCGGCCAAGCCCGCCGCGGCTCCGCCTCCCGACACCTTCGTCGAAGAGGATTTCGAGCTGGCCGCCCCCGAGGAGCCGGCGCCGGTCCTGGCCGCGCCCGGGCCGAGGTCGGCGGCGGCCCCGAGCGCGCGTCCCGCCATCGAGCTGTCGGGGCCGCTCGGCAGCGAGGACCGCGAGTTCGTGGACGAGCACCTGGCCGAGGGGCGCGTCTTCCGAAAGTACGGCCTCGTGGACAAGGCCGCGGACCAGTTCGACGCCGTGATCTCCCGCTTTCCCGACAACTTGGAAGCCCGCCAGGAGCTGCGGGACATCTTCAAGGAGAAGGGGCAGAGCGAGAAGGCGGCCGAACAGCTCGAGGCCCTGGCCGAGATCCATCGCCTGAAGGGCAACGAAGCCGCGGCGGCCCAGGCCGAGGCCGAGGCCCGTGAGTTGTCACCCCCGGCGGCGCCAGTGGCGACCCCGCCGGCAGCCCCCCGGCCGGCGGAAGCTCCCGCGGCGGTGTCGCCGTCCGAGCCGGAGCTCGAGCTTGCGACCGAGACCGCGGACGAAGAGATCCCTCTCGAGGTCGAGGAGGCCGGCCTCGAAGGCCCGGCCCTCGACGGAGCGCAGGAAGGCGACGGCTTGCCATCGCTCGACCTCGGAGAAGCCGAGGGGGAAGAGTTGTCCGGCCAGTTCCTGGACGAGGAGCCGGAGGCGCCCGTCGCCGTCGTGGAAGAAGCCGAGCCAGGGGGCGCCTCCGAGCCGGTCCTCGAGGCCCCGACCCCCGAGGAAGAGGAGATCTCGTTCGAGGAAGAGGCGTCTTTTTCGCTCGACGAGCCCGAGGCCCCCCCGCCCCCCGCGCCGCCACCTCGTTCCCCGAGGCTGCCGAGGCTGCCGACCCCGGCGCCACGAGCGGCCGCGCCGGAGAGGCCGATGGCGAGCCGGATCGCGCCGCGTGCGATCTCCGCTCCCCCGACTCCGCCCCCGTTGCGGCGCGCGGCGGTCTCGGCGAAAGCGCCCTCCGCCGAGCCGAGCCTCCCGCCGGACCTCCAGAAGGTACTGGCCGAAGCGGAGGAGTTCATCTCCTTGGGATTCGTGGACGACGCCAAGGACGCCCTTCACGAGATCAGCCTCCGGTACCCCGACCATCCGGCGGTCGCGGCCAAGAGGGCCGAGCTCGGCATGGACGCGGGCGCCCCGGCGCCCGCGCCCCCCCCGTCCGGGGCCGGGCCGGAGCTCTTCGACGAGACGGAGGCGCTCGCGACGGAGGCCTCTGACCTCGTCGGCCAGGAGCCCTCGTCCCCGGAGGGATCGCTCGAAGGGGGGCTCGACGACGCTTTCTCCGACCTCGGCCTGGCCGAGCCTGAGGCCGAGCTGCCCGAGCCCACCCCCGAGGAGCTGCCCGAGTTTGCCCCCGGTGAAGCCGAGCAACCGGAGACGGTGGCCGAGTTCTCGGGCGGTATCGATCTCGGAGCGGAGCTCGGCGATCTCTTCGGCGCCCACTCGGCGGTGGCCGAAGCCGAAGCGCCTTCGGGAGGCACCGACCTGGGCGACGCCGGCCTCGCCGACATCTTCAAGGAGTTCAAGAAGGGAGTCGACAAGCAGCTCGGCAAGGAGGACTACGATACCCGCTACAACCTCGGCATCGCCTACAAGGAGATGGGCCTCATCGACGAGGCGATCGCGGAGTTCCAGCTGGCGGCGAAGGACGAAGGACGCCTCCTCGAGTGCAGCAGCATGCTGGGCATCTGCTTCCTCGAAAAGGGCATGCCCAAGCTCGCGGTCAAGTGGTTCGAGAAGGGGCTCACTGCTCCCGGCCGCTCGGAAGAGGAGTACCAGGGCTTGAAGTACGACCTCGCGATGGCGCACGAAGCGTCGGGCGACATCGATCGGGCTTTGAACCTCTTCACCGACCTCTACGGGCAAAACGCCAACTTCCGTGACGTGGCCACCAAGGTGAGGGAGCTCGGGGCCGGCTCGCTGTAGCTTGGACCTCGCGCGACCCGAGTCTTCGACCCGCTTGGCCCAGATCTTCTCGATCCTCAGTTCTCTCCTGGTGGGCGTCGTCCTCGTGGCCGCGCCCTGGACGTCGCTCTGGGACGCCAACTACCTTCTCCAGCCCCACGCCGGCTTTCGGGCCTTCCTGCTGAGCCCAGTGACGCGGGGGGCGGTGAGCGGTCTCGGCCTCGTCAACATCCTCCTCGCACTCAACGAAGCCCGGCAGCTCCTGTCGGGCGGGAGCGAAGGGAGCTAGCGGCCGTGCGGCCGGGAGGGGACGCCGCTGCCGTCGACCGGCTCCACCGGGACGCCCTGCGGGCGGGGGAGGACGCGGCCGCGGTGCGGGACCTCCTGGCCGAGACCCAGCCGGACGAGAACGTGCTCCTCGCCCTGCTCCGTCGCTCCCTTCCCGTCCGCTTCCTCGAGAAGGTGGCGACGACGCCGCCGTGGTCGGACCGGCCGATGGTGCTCGCCCGAGTGGTGCTGAACCCGCGCGCGCCCCGCGGGCTTGCGCTTCGCCTGGTCTCCTCGCTGTTCTGGCGCGACCTTGCCGAGGTGGCCGCGAGACCCTCCGTCCATGGCGCGGTCCGGGTGCGGGCCGAAGCCAGCCTCCGCGAGATGCTGCCCGACCTGCGGCTCGGCGAACGCATCACCCTGGCCAAGTTCGCGACCTCCCAGGTGCTCCTGGCCCTGCTCGCCGACCCCGACGCCCGCGTAGTCGAAGCCACGCTGCTCAATCCCCGCCTGCGCGAGGAGGACCTCGTGATCGCGCTGCGACGGGACAACGTCTCGCGCGTCCTCGCGGAGGCGGCCGCGAGCTCGACGCGGTGGAGCGAGCGTTACGCGGTCCGCCTCAGCCTGGCGCTCCAACCGAGGACGCCCCTTCCCCTGGCCCTCCTGCAGCTCAGCTCCCTGCTCAAGTCGGACCTCATCCGGGTGGCGCGCACGCCCGGGCTCGCTCCGTTGGTGCAGGCCGCGGCGCTCGCCACGGTCGAACGCCTGGCCGGCCTTCGTCGTTAGTTCGTCGCTGAGCCCCGGCCATTTGAGGACGAGCCCTGTCGAGAGGTCGGACACCGTGAGAACTCTCAAGGGCTCAGCCAGATAGCATTTTGACGGGATTTGACACGCTTCCCGACCCTCCCCTAGAATCTCCCTTGTCCACCGGCAGGTCCAGACATCAAGGACGAAACGAACCGGCGAGCCTGAAACGATAGCGCCATGGCCTCCTTCGGCGAGAACCTTCGTAGAGAGCGTGAGCTTCGAGGCGTCAGCCTTCGCGAGATTGCGGACGCCACGAAGATCAGCGTTCAGTTCCTGAAAGCCCTCGAGGAAGACCGAGTGGATCGGCTTCCCGGAGGGCTATTCCCCAAGGCCTTCCTGCGGCAGTATGCCCGCCACCTCGGGCTCGACGCCGACCGGTACGTCGCCGAATTCCTCTACGTGAACGGCGACCCCGCTCCGGCCACTTCTCCGCCTCCCGCCGCCGACCGCTCGCGGCCGGGTCCTCGTGGCCTCGTGCTCTTCGCCGCGGTCGTGGTCGTGGGTGTCGCCCTGTCGCTGAAGCTGAGCGGAGTTCAGGAGCGCGCGGTCCGAAGCGCGCCCGCGCCGGTGGAGGCTCCGGCTTCGGCCACTCCACCGTCGTCTCCGGTATCCGGGCCCCTGGCCACGACCACCGCCACCCCCGACGGCCTCGTGCTCACCCTGCGGGCCCAACAGGATTGCTGGGTGGAGGCGCGGGCGGACGGTCAGACGGTGCTGAACCGCGTTCTCGCCGGAGGGGAAACCGCGACCCTCGAGGCCCACGGGCAAATCGTGCTCTCCGTGGGCAATGCCGGTGGCCTGGCCTTCCGAGTGAACGATCGCCAGGGCATGCCGCTCGGCAAGAGCGGCGAGGTCAAGCGGAACATCGTGATCACCCGCGACAACATTCCCTCGCTGGTGGAAGAAGACGCGTCGTCGGTTCAGGCCTCCCACAGCAGCTGAAGTCCGGAAATGAGCGAGGCGCGGGCCACCAACCCCCTGGTCGATCAGTTTCGGAAGGGCGGAGTCCCCAAGGAACTGCGCCTCATGGCCGCTCAGGGCGCCCTCCCCCTCAAGCCCGAGGACCTCGTCGAGCTCCTGACCGACCTCCTCGAGGATCCGGACGGCGTCGTCGAGGACGCGGCCCGCAGGTCGCTCCTCGCCTTTCCCGCGGCTGAGCTCGTGCCCATCGTCCGGAGCCGGGAGACGCCGCCCTCGGTGCTGACCTGGGCCGTGACCTTCCGCTCCGAGAAGGAGGTCCGGGAGGTCGCCCTCCAGAACACATCCCTCCCCGACGAGACCATCGAGGGCCTCGCGCCCGCGCTGCCCGAAGGGCTGGCCGAGCTCGTTGTCATCAACCAGACTCGCCTCCTGCGCCGGCTGACCCTGCTCGAGGCGATCGAGGCGAACCCGGGCCTCAACCGGGACCAGCAGCGGCGGTTGCGCGAGTTGCGCGAGA
>Ga0210377_10005593_pt1 | contig 10302 bp, 5 predicted proteins | sample PLM4_65_b1redo_FD_155480 | JGI IMG/M metagenome (GOLD analysis project Ga0210377, IMG submission 155480) | Groundwater sediment microbial communities from an aquifer in East River, Colorado, USA - PLM4_65_b1 redo | ecosystem: Environmental > Terrestrial > Soil > Riparian zone | place: USA: East...
CCTGCTGGCGCCGATCCCGCACCCGACGCGCAACGTCTTCTGCCTCGGCCGCAACTACGCCGACCACGCCGCCGAGCGCGGCGCCGCCGTGCCCGAGCACCCGGTGTACTTCACCAAGCCCGGCACGGCCGTCGTCGGCCCCGGCGACGACGTCGTCCACCACGCGGTCACCAGCGAGCTGGACTACGAGGTGGAGCTGACCGCCGTGATCGGCACGGCCGGCCGCGACATCAGCCGCGCCGACGCCCTCAAGCACGTCTTCGGCTATACCATCATCAACGACGTGACGGCCCGCGACCTGCAGAAGCGCCACACGCAGTGGTTCAAGGGAAAGTCGCTCGACACTTTCTGCCCCATGGGCCCGGTGCTGGTCACGGCCGACGAGATCCCGAACCCGCAGGCGCTCAACATCGCCATGCGCGTGAACGGACAGGTCCGGCAGTCGAGCAACACCAGCAAGATGATCTTCCCCGTGGACCAGTGCATCGAGGTGCTGTCGCTGGCCATGACGCTCCTGCCCGGCGACATCATCGCCACCGGCACGCCCGACGGCGTGGGCGCCGCCACCGGCAACTACCTCAAGGCCGGGGACCGCATGGAAGCCGAGGTCGAGAAGATCGGCGTGCTCGCCAACCGAGTCGTCCGGCCGTAGCCCCAACCCACCAGACGAGAGGGGAACCGCATGCGCACAGCAAAGACGCTGGCACTGGCAGTGTCGCTCGTTCTCGTGCCGCTCGCCGTCCACGCCCAGCTGATGATCATCGGGATCGACAGCAAGGTCGCATTCGACAAGACAGGTACCCCGGTCTTCGGCCCCCCCGGCAAGGACGCGGTCCTCATCGTGGACTACAGCAATCGGGAGGCGCCCAAGATCGTCGGCAACCTGCCGTTGATGAACTCGATCTTCGGCCCGCCGACCAACCTGGCCATCACGCCCGACCAGAAGCTGGCCCTCGTGGCCAACTCGATGGACTGGGAGAAGGACGGGGAGAAGTGGAAGGCGGTGCCCGACAACAAGCTCTACGTGATCGACCTGACCACCACCCCGCCCGCGTTGGTCGCGACGGTGGCGGTGGGCAAACAGCCCTCGGGGCTCAGCATCAACCCGGCGGGCACCCTCGCCCTCGTCACGAACCGCGCCGACAACTCGATCAGCGTGCTCTCCATCGCCGGCAAGGAGGTCAAGCTGATCGACACCGTGCCCATGGGCGAGCAGGTCGCGCACGTCGTCTTCAGCCCCGACGGTAAGCGCGCGTTCGCGGCTAAGTTCCCCGGCCACAAGATCGTCGTGCTGAACGTGGACGGCCAGAAAGTCACGGACTCCAAGCACAACATGAACGTGGGCCTCTGGCCCTACAACGTGGACGTGACGCCCCAGGGCACGATCGCGCTGACGGCCGACAACGGCAACGGCGGCCGCTCGGACGGCCACGTGGACACGGTGAGCGTGATCGATCTCGAGGCGACCCCGCCGCGCGTGATTGACCGCGTCGTGGTGGGCGACGCCCCGGAGGGCCTGGCCATCAGCCCCAAGGGCGATCTGGCCGCCGTGATGATGCTGCGCGGCAACGACGGCCCGCAGAAATCCTGGTTCTACAACCGCCAGGGCAGCGTCGTCATCCTCAAGATCGACTACAAGACGGTGACCAAGCTCGACGAGATCGAAGTGCGCGGCCTGCCCGAAGGTGCGGTGTGGAGCGCCGACGGCCAGTACCTCTACGTCGGCAATTACAACGACAGCGACGTGTCCATCCTGAAGGTCGAGCAGACCAAGAAGGGCATCCGCGTCATCAACACCGGCAAGTCGCTCAAGCTGCCCGGCCCGCCGGCGTCGATGCGCGGCCGGAACCAGTAGCAGTCGATCATACGCGGTTCGTCTTCGGGGGCGCCGGCATCGCCGGCGCCCCCTTTTTCTGTCCATTGCTCGCAGCAGCGTCCTCCATTGGTGACAGCGCCCTGTATCGAAACGAGCACTCTTGAAACACGTCAGGAGCGGGCCTACGGTGAGCCTCCAGTTCGGCGCGTGCGAACGACGCGCTCGCCGCGGGAGGGGAGATGGCTCATTGCGAGGTTCGCTCCGCAGGCCGTGGTTGGGCGCTGGCGGGTGTCTGCGTGGTTCTCACCAGCATTCTCGGGCCGCCTGCGCTCTCCGCGCAGGAGGTCGATCTCGACAGCCGCGTGCGCGTTCTGTTCGGTGGCGTCCGCTACCGCCGTGCCGAGCAGGTCTTCGTCACCTCGGGCACGCTGACCAACATCTCTTCGGATGTGTTGCTCGAGCCGCTGTCTCTCGTGCTGGCGAGCGTGAGCCCGGGCGTGACCCTGGTGAACTCTTCCGGTCAGACTGGCGACGGCCTGCCGTTCGTGGCCGTGCCGCTGCAGGACGGGTTTCTGGGCCCTGGCGGGCGCGTGCGCAACCTGGTCCTCAAATTCAAGAACCCGTCGGGGACGGACATCCGCTTCACCTCCTCTGTGCGGGGCGGCGTGTCGGCCGTGGAGTCGCTGCTGCAGACTCAAGGCGAGCTTCTGGGCGTGGCCGTGGCGTCCGACGGTACGGCCTATGTATCTGATGTGAAGCACGGCGAGATCTTCAGGGTAGATCCGACGGGCTCAGCGACCATCATCGCCGCTGGGCTGCGCCGTCCCTCGGGCCTGGCGCTCGACGGTGTGGATCTGCTGATCGCCGAGGAGGGCGCGGGACGCGTCCTGCGCGTGACGCCGGCGGGAGCGCAGTCGATTCTCGCCCAACGATTGCGGGCGCCGCGCTGGCTTGCCAGAGGCCACGATGGCACCCTCTACATCACGGCCGAGGAAAAGGTCATCATTCGGCGGGACCCCTCGACGGGGCAGCTCGATATGGTTGCCACCGGCGTCCACCAGCTCGAGGCCCTGGCGCTGAACGGCACCGCGCTCTTTGCAGCGGCCCACTGGGTCGAGGGGCTGCCGCAGGCACAGGGCGTCATCGTCCGCTATCCGCTGCTCCCGGACGGCCGCCTGGACCCGCCCACCTACTTCGTCCCGGGCGGTCTCCAGGATCCGCGCGGTCTCGTTCTTGACCAGCTCGCGTCGCTCTACGTCACGCCCCGGTCCCGCGCTATAGTCAAGGCGCACGTGGATGCTCACCTCACGCCCTTCGCGGTGTCCCTGGCGGACCCGCGGGGCCTGGCCCTCGGCCCCGATGGCTCCCTTTATGTCGCCGACGGTCGCTCGGGGCGCTTGCTGCGGTTCCGCGCTCCCCCGGCCCCAAGTCTCGCTGGGCTGCCGGCCTTCACCAGAGAATCTCCGCTGGCCGTGAGCGGCACCGCCGTGCCCATCGCTCGCGTAGATCTCTTCGTCAACGACGCGACGACCGCGATCACGGGTTTTTCGGACAACTGGGGCGCATTCTCGCTGGCCGCACCGCTGGCGTTGAACGCGAAGAACACGCTCGAGGTGTTTGCCACGGCGCGGCTCGGCAATGGGCTCACGAGCGCCCCGGCGCAGGCGAGCGTCGCCCACGACAACCAGCCGCCCACCATTGGCTTCGTCACGCCTCTCGCCAATGCCGTCGTACGCAAGACGGTGACCGTGCAGGCCCAGGCGAGCGGGGGCGGAGGCAGCGCTGTGACGAGGCTCGTCGTGAGCGCGGGTGGCCAGTCCCTCACGGTGACCCTCAGCCCGGCGCCGCCGGCCCCGTCAATCACGGCAACAGCGAGCTGGAACACCAGCGATATTGCCGACGGCGCCCAGATGCTGACCGCGACGGCGACCGATCAGGCGGGCAACACCGCCGCGGCGACGCGCGCGGTGATCGTGGACAACACGCCGCCCGACACCCAGATCACGGCGGGACCCAGCGGTCCCATCACCGACACGTCCGCCACCTTCACCGTCACCGGCACGGACAACCTCGCGCCCCCCGCCCGGCTGCAGTACGCCTGGCGGCTCGACGGCGGTCCTTACGCGGCCTTCGACCCCAGCACACAGGTTCTTCTCAGCGGTCTCACGCCGGGGGCACACACGTTCGAGGTCAAGGCCCGGGACCTGGCCGGCAACGAGGATCCCACCCCCGCCCAGCGGAGCTTCACAGTCGGCACGCTGAGCGTCCAGGTGACCTCACCCCCGGCAGGCGCAACCGTTCAGGCCGGCCTGCTCCTGGTGCGCGGGAGCGTGAATGCGGGAGGCATGGATGTCGGCGTCACCGTCAACGGGCGCCCCGCGGCGGTGCACGGGAGCCCGTTCGCCGCGTTGGTGTCTGTAGACCAAAGCACCACGCAGCTGATTGCCGTGGCGACCACTGTCACCGGAGCCACGACGAGCAGCACCATTCCCATCGGCGTCATCGGGAATCCTTCCGATGCCGTCGTCCTCCGGCCAATTCCCGAGAGCGGCATCGCGCCGCTCCAGGTCACCTTCTCCGTGTCGGCCCCTCAGCCGGTGGCCCAAGTCGCGCTCGATTTCGACGGCAACGGCTCCGTGGACTTCCAGGGGCCGAGCCTCGACGGGCAGCGTTTCACCTACTCCCAGCCGGGGCTCTACGTGGCGAGCGTCGCCGTCACCGACAGCCAAGGTGCTCAGACCAACGCCGCGGCCATCATCCAGGTCTTGGATCAAGCACAGCTCGATGCGGTCCTCCAGGGTAAGTGGAACGCGCTTCGAGACGCACTGGGCCGCGCCGATGTCACGGGAGCGGTGAGCCTGTTTGCGCAGGCTTCTCGGGATGCCTTCCAGGACCAGCTTGGCGCCCTGGCCGGGGTGGGCGCGTTGGGCCAAGTGGCCAGCGATCTCGGCCCGATCAGACTGGTGCGCACCAGGGTCAAGGCGGCCGAGTACGAGATGCGAGCGATCCGGAATGCCGTGGAATATTCCTTCCACGTGCTGTTCGTCGTGGACGGCGACGGCGTGTGGCGTCTGCGGGCCTTCTGAACATGAGAGCCGAACGTCTCGTGGCCCTGGTTCTCCTCTCGCTGGCTACGTGCGCGACAGCCGGCGAGGACGACCTGGAGCCCTTGATGCCGGCGCCGGCCGGCCCGTATCGCGGCACCGTGGTGGACGCGGCGAGCAAGCGCCCACTGGCGAATGCCGCGGTCGTGCTCATCTGGCAGCGTCCGGACGACCAGTTCCCGCGGCGCAGGCGGACGGCTGCGGTCAGCGAAGCGATGACCGATGGGGCGGGGCAGTTCGTGTTCAACGTCGCGTCGATTGAACAGCGTCTCGCCACGCGGAGCTTTGCTCCGCGAATCATGATCTTCAAACCCGGCTACACTCACTTTCCACAGCCGCGAATGCTGCACCCGCCCGGCGCGTTGGCCAGCAGGTTCGCGGTCCCTGGGGTGGCGGTGAGCCTCACACCGGTCACCGACTACGACGACCGTGCCGAGGCCTTCAATCATTTCCTCTCGCTGTTCAACGCAAATGACGTGGAGTTCCTCTCGCTGATGTATCCCACACCCACGGGCAAAGAGGTCATCCCCGAGACGGTGCAGATGCTCAGGGAGGAGTACCAGCACCTGCTCGCCACGGCTCCCAAACCGCCCGGCCCAGGGGGGAAGCGATGACGCGAACGGCGGCGGGGATCCTGCTCGGCCTCCTGTTGCTGACTTGGAGCGCGCGCGCGGTGGCGCAGACGGGCGACGGAGAGCGCTTTGTGAATGGTCAGAAAGGCACGTACCGCGGGCGAGTGCTGGATGCCGAGACGGGGCTCCCGCTCGCCGGGGCCGTGGTGGTCGCCGTGTGGAGGCGCGATCGAGTCATGCCCCTGGGCGGAAGGTCGGAGCACTATGCGGCGCGGGAAGCGCTGACGGATGAAAACGGAGACTTCGTGTTGGAGGCCAACGACGTGGAGCGCAGCGCGCCCAGGCGGACGTTGCGGCCGCACTTCACGATCTTTTCCCCAAGCTATGGGCGTCCTCGAGGCATCGCCGGCACCCCTTCCACCCCGCCATATACGTTCTACGAGGGGGCGGGCCACACGGTCGAGCTGCCTCGACTTCGGACACGTGAGGAGCGGCGGGAGTACGTGGCGGCGATGGGTCCCTACTCTCTGTCTGAGGAACCGTTCAAGGAGATCCCGGAGTTCATGCGGCTCGTAAATCAGGAGAGTGTTGCCGTGGGCTTGCAGCCTTACCCACCATCAGGACGGCAACCATGAGGTGGTGCTTTGCTCTGGTGTGCGCAATGTTGTTGGGCATCTATGGTCTGGGTGCCTGGATTGATGACGTCATGGCTTACGAAATTGAAACCCATGAGGCGCTCAGTGAGACGGCCGCCAAGGGTTCTTCCGTAGACAGCGTGCTGACCCAATCAATAGGACTGTCTGAGGGTCTGAAGACGGAAGTAGGTGGACGGCGCCTTCTCGATTGGATCAAGCAAGGCTCCGTGCACGCGGACGACTGGACGTACTTTCTCAATCACTTCCACAACCCGCTCGTCGATTGGTCCCAGGCTGGCCTTGGGCCTTTCTACTCGGCGATCGTGTGGGGGCAGACCCCGAACCAGGGCTATCCCAGCTGGTCCTGGCAGAACACCCGCCAGTACTTCCTGGACGCGCTCACCAGCACGCAGAAGGTCGACCGCGACCTCGCCCTGACCATGACGTTCCAGGGCCTTGGTCATCTGATTCACCTCATCCAGGACGTGGCCTCTCCCGCGCACACCCGGAACGATCCGCACCGCTCCTACAACTACGAGACTCTGGTGAGGGACGTCCAGCTCGACCCAGAGTTGCCGGTCGCCCAGGCGTTTCTGGATTGGATCAATCGCCCCTCTGTCGGACCGGATCCCGGCTGGCAGATGCTCCCGCACAATGATTTGGCGCCGATTCCGATCGCGCGCTTGGTGGACACGGACCTCTACAGCGGGGTGAACCCCGAGGCGACGATCCAGCCATTGACGGGCCTTGCCGAGTACACCAACGCCAACTACTTCAGCGAGGACAGGATCTTCACGGAGAATGACATCCTTTGGCGCTTCCCGTATCCGCGGCGAACGAGCGTGACCGAGGCAGACTATGGGATCACGCTGGGCGACGGCACCCTCGTTACACGGCGATACTTCAGAAAAGACTTCCACGGCGATTCAGGATACCGGCTCGCCACCGTGGGATTCCTCCGTGACTACATCCAGCGATACGGGCTCGACCCGGGGCGGTATCGCGACCACCCGGCGCTCGACGAAGCGGTCTACCGCGACTACGCCGAGCGCCTGCTTCCGCGCGCGGTCGGCTATTCGACGGCGCTGCTGGATTACTTCTTCCGGGGGAAGTTGGAGGCGATGATCGGGGCGGACCCGGCGGATTCCGAGAAGCTCCAGTTGACGGCCAAGAACGCTTCGTCCGAATCGTTGGATGGAGGCACGCTCTCAGTGTACGGCGACTACGCCAGTGGGGAACGCCGCCCACTCGGGTCCTGGCCGGTCCAGGGACCGGTGGTACCCGGGGGTGATCTGCCGAGCCAGAGCTTCAGCCCTGACAAGCCGATTCCGGCGCGCTACATGGTGGTGTACGACGGGGACGTGGGCGAGGAGAAGAAGGACATCCCGCTTGGGTTCCGAGGCGCTGTCATCGGCAAGGCGGCGAAGTACGGCGGGGCCCTCGAGGAGCTGATCCTGTTCCGCACCAACAACAACACGTACGACGTGTATTTCCGAAACGCGAACCAGGTCGTCCTGCTCGGGCTGAGCGAGAACCTGGAGGTTCCGCCTTGGCGAAGGGGCGTTGGTCCGGCAGAAGTCCACTGGGGTGTGGACAGCAACCACTTCTTCGTGAAGAACTACGAGATACGGACGGTCGCGGGCTTTGAAATCGGAGTTCCCGTTTACTGGATCTACAAGATCGACCGGCCGGACAATTCGGTGTCAGGGGACGAGCCCGTGCAGGTACGGCTCGTGAAGCCGCCGATCAGGCCGCCCGAGACACCGTTGCCGTACGGACACCGGGAGACCTGGATCCATCGGGAGCAGTGGAACAGAACTGGACAGGTGGTCTATCCGTACGGGATGGTGCTTACCTCCCCCTACGTTTGGGTTGAACCAGCACAGTCTGAACAGGAAGTGCTGTCAGAGGACTTGGGGAATGGGAGCGGGCTGGAGATCTACGCGCTCTTTCAGGCGCAGGTGTACGACGAGACAGAGTACATGGACGGACCACTGGAGGGACCCGGTGGAGGCGGGTGGGGCCGCCTGGCGGTGAGTCTCATCATGCAAGCCTCGACAGGGGCCATAGTCTACGAAGATCCGATTTCGGGATCTTACAAAGCGCAGGTAGCAGCAGCGGCGTCGCGCGGCGATTATGCGTTGGCACAGTTTTTCGCGTGGCCGCGGACCTGGATAGTGTCGTGGTCGGATAAGGATGTGAAGAAGCGCCGGTGGGTCACACGGCTGCAGGCCGACGACTACTACCTCACGTACGACTGGACCCCGGAGCAGGGGTATACAAACCAAGTCGACCACTTCGTGGAGAATTCCGTACAGACCGTGCTCGTTGAGGACGGGCAGCCGAAATTCTACATCACGCCGAAACGACCGTATGTGGAGATCGTGGACGATCGAACGTGGGCCCGCTTTTACCCTGCGGGACTCGTGCCGACCATGTCATCCGAAAAGTGGCTGTGGGTCGACGAGCCGGATATGTTCACGCCTCCTGATCCAGAGGGGAAAGGAGACGCGGATATCCTCCGCCGCACCCAGTACTTGATGAGCACGGAGACAGGCACGAAGCAAAGAGTCGGGGAGTGGACGCCGCCCGACAGTACGCAATTCATGATGGCGCCGAAGATTCGGGAGATGGTGATGTTGCAACCGGGCTTCCTCTATGCTCACGGCGACCCGGTCTACGCGATTCCGGTGTTGTCCGGCTATGAATATTCGAGGGATCTGCTGGCCCAAGATTTCACCAGTGACGGCGAGAAGCAGAAGTTCGTCAGTTTTCTCTCGCCCGCTGGACAGATTGACCCGGCGTTCACGACAGCCGCGCCCTTGATGGAGGATCCGGATCTCCGCGGCAAGGGAAGCGTCAGAACAGACAGCTACCCGCCTGGGTTTCAGGCAGTCCTTGACACGCTCTTGAGCCCGTACCCGTATACGAACGTTTCCTGGCACGTGGTACCAGACGCCGATCTGGTGCCGGCGCACCGTCGCTAGCGATCCGGCGCGGCGAGGGCCCCGGTGCCGCAGCGTGTCGGTCTGCCGGGACCTGCCTCTGGCCTGCCCCGCGCGGCTGTGGTAGCATCGCCTCCCACATCGCCCTTTTCTCCGGCAGTCGGAGTTTCGCTTCGCAGCAAGGGCACGGGGAGGTAGGCATGGCAACGGACATCTCCAAGATCCGCAACGTGGGCTTCGCGGGCCACGGCGGGGTGGGCAAGACATCCCTGGTGGAGGCCATCCTGTTCGCCGCAGGGGCCATCAACCGGCTCGGCAGGGTGGACGACGGCACCACCACCACCGACTTCGACCCCGACGAGATCAAGCGCAAGATCTCGCTGGGCACCTCGGTCGCGTTCTGCGACTGGAATGGCTACCGCCTCAACCTGATCGACACGCCCGGGTACGGCGATTTCGTCGCGGACGCGCGCGGGGGGCTGCGCGTGGCGAACGCGGCGGTCATCGTGGTGGACGCGGTCGCCGGCGTGCAGGTGCAGACGGAGAAGGTCTGGAAGTACGCCAACGAGTACACCCTGCCGCGCGCCGTCGTCATCAACCGCCTCGACCGCGAGCGCGCGGATTTCTTCCGCACCCTCGAGTCGCTCCAGAAGCGCCTCAAGGGCCGGCTCTGCCCGCTCCAGCTGCCGATCGGAGTCGAGGCGGGGTTGAAGGGTGTCGTCGACCTGGTCGCGATGAAGGCCTTGCTCACGGCCGACGGCAAGACGAAGGAAGCCGAGATCCCTGTCGAGGCGATGGACGACGCCAAGGCGTGGCGCGAGAAGCTCATGGAGGCCGTGGCCGAGACCGACGACGACCTCCTCGCCAAGTATCTCGAAGAGGGCAGCATCGGCGAGGAGGAGATGGTCAAGGCCCTCGGCAAGGCCATCGGGCAGGGGAGCCTCGTGCCCGTCATGGCCGCCTCCGCCACCAAGGGCATCGGCGTCCAGCCGCTGATGGACCTGATCGTCAAGGAGTTCCCGTCGCCCGCCGATGTGAGTGCGATCGAAGGCACGGACCCGCGCACCAAGCAGGCCGTCACGCTGGCGCCCGATCCCAAGGCCCCGCTGGCGGCCGTGGTCTTCAAGACCATCGCCGACCCGCACGTGGGCAAGCTCTCGCTCTTCCGCGTGTACTCGGGCACCTTCAAGGCCGACAGCCAGGTGCTCAACTCCACGCGCGGAGCCAAGG
>Ga0210377_10005594_pt1 | contig 10301 bp, 7 predicted proteins | sample PLM4_65_b1redo_FD_155480 | JGI IMG/M metagenome (GOLD analysis project Ga0210377, IMG submission 155480) | Groundwater sediment microbial communities from an aquifer in East River, Colorado, USA - PLM4_65_b1 redo | ecosystem: Environmental > Terrestrial > Soil > Riparian zone | place: USA: East...
CTATCGCGGCGGCCAGTACAAGCTCCACGTCTACGACCGCTATGACGACCTGCGCCTGGCCTTCGCACCGGAAGAGCAGGCGGCGTTCTTCGGCGGCGACCCCGACAATTTCAACTTCCCGCGCTACGCTTACGACATGGCGCTGATCCGGCTCTATCGCGATGGCAAGCCGGTGACGTTCGCCGATCCGCTCAGCCTCGATCCCGCCGGCGCCAAGGAAGGCGAGCTGGTCTTCGTCTCCGGTCACCCCGGTTCGACCGAGCGCCTCCTTACCGTCGCCCAGCTCGAATTCCAGCGCGACCATTTCCTGCCTTTCCGCGTCGAGTATCTCGCGCAGCTGCGCGGCTCGCTCATTGCCGAAGGAACCAAGGGCGAAGAGGAAGCACGCCAGGTCAACGACGCGCTGCTCGGTGTCGAGAATTCGCTGAAGGTCTATCGCGGCCAGCGGGGCGCCTTGGTCGAACCATCCTTCTTCGCCGTCCGCGTCGCCGAGGAGAAGAAGCTCCGCGATGCTCTGGCCGCCAATGCGGGCTTGCGCGCCAAATACGGCGATCCGTTCGCCGACATCCAGGCGCTGATCCCTGTGCAGAAACAGGCCTATCTCCCGTACCAGATCCTCGAAGCGCGTTTCGGCGCCGGTTCGGTCCTGCTCGCCGATGCGCGCACTCTGGTTCGCGCCGCGGCGGAACGCCCGAAAGCCGAAACCCAGCGCCTGCCGGAATTCTCACCGTCGCGGCTGCCGTCCACCCAGCGCGCTGTGCTGGCCGAAGCCCCGGTCAATCCCGTGCTCGAACAGCTTGAGATACGCTTCTGGCTCGACAAGGCGCGCGAGTATCTCGGTCCCGACCATCCCGCGGTGAAGGCGCTGTTCGGCTCGCACACCTCGGACGAGATCGCACGCGAGATCGTCACCTCGACCCAGGTCGACGACGCGGCGTTCCGGAAAAAACTGTGGGAGAACCCGGCCCAGGTCGCTTCGACCAACGATCCAGCCATCGCGCTCGTCAAGCGCATCGACGCCGCCGCGCGCTCCGCGCGCTCGAAGTACGAGGCCAGCGTCTCCGGCCCCAGCTCGGTCGCAACCGAAAAGATCGCAGGCCTGCGCTTCGACGTGTTCGGCCAGGACATCTATCCGGACGCCACCTTCACGTTGCGCCTGTCTTACGGCGTCGTGAAAGGCTGGACCGATCCGGTGTTCGGCCCGGTTCCAGCCTTCACCTACGTTTCAGGCCTGTGGGATCGCGCCACCGGCGCCTATCCGTTCAACCTCGGCGCCAAATGGGTCGGCGCCAAGTCGAAGGTCGCTGGCGGCACACAAGAGGACTTCGTTTCCACCAACGACATCATCGGCGGCAATTCCGGCTCGCCGGTCCTGAATCGGAACGGCCGCATCGTCGGCCTGGCGTTCGACGGCAACATCCATTCGACCGGCGGCGCCTACGGCTTCGACGCCGCGCTCAACCGGTGCGTCTCGGTGTCGAGCCAGCTCATTCTCGAAGGCCTTCGCAAGATATACGGCGCCAACGCGCTGGCTGACGAACTCGAGCGTAAGACATAGCGTAACAACAGGGGCAGGCGGGGCGGATAATGGATATGAGCTGGGGCTGGGATAACGCCCGCGCCATCATCGGGGTGTTCGCCATGATCGGCGTCGCCTGGCTGCTGTCCGAGAACAAGCGGAAGTTTCCGTGGAAGATCGTGCTTGGCGCGATCGCGATGATGTACGTATTTACGCTGGCTCTTTTCTGGATGCCGGTCGTTTTCGTGCAGCTCGGCATTCCCGGCGGCGGCTTCCTCCGCGACGCCCTGAACTCCATGAACAACTGGATCGACGTGCTCGTGGCGGCCACGCGCGAAGGCACCAAGTTCGTCTTCGGTCCGATCATCGGCGACCAGCCAGCCTGGGAAAAACTGGTCGGTTCGCCCGGCCCGATCTTCATCTTCCAGCTTCTGCCTCTGATCATCGTCATCGGTTCGCTGTCGGCGATCTTCTGGCACTGGGGCATCCTCAAGGTCATCACCAACGCGTTCGCTTTCGTGTTCAAGCACACGATGGGCATATCCGGGCCGGCCAGCCTTTCGGTCGCCGCCAATATCTTCATGGGCCAGACTGAAGCTCCGCTGCTGATCAAGCCCTATCTGAAAAGGATGACCCGCTCAGAGCTGCTGATCGTCATGGCGACGGGATTTGCGACGATCGCCGGATCCGTGCTGGTGATCTACGTCACGCTGTTGAAGCCGTCGCTGCCGAACGTCCTGATCCACCTGCTGACGGTCTCGGTCATCGCCTCGCCCGCGGCCGTGGCGCTCTCGCTGGTGATGATCCCGGAGACCGGCGTGACCGACGAGACGAAGACGGAGGACGACTTCAAATACCACTCGACCATGGACGCCTTCGCGACCGGGGCGACCGATGGCATCGCCATCATCTGGAACATCGCCACCATGCTGATCGCGGCGCTGGCGCTGGTCTACATCACCAACTCGGTCCTCACCGCCATCCCGTCGGCCTGGGTCGGCGGCATACCCCTCAGCCTCGACCGCATCCTGGGCTGGTTGTTCGCCCCGCTGATGTACATGGCCGGCGTGCCCTGGCAGGAAGCGGCGACCGCCGGCAGCTTCATCGGCATGAAAACCGTGTTCACCGAGTTCGTGGCCTTCATCAATCTCGGCAACGCGCCTGCCGATGCGATGTCGGAACGCACGCGGATGCTGATCACCTACGCTATCTGCGGCTTCGCCAATTTCGGATCGATGGGCATCCTGATCGGCGGCTTGTCGATCATGTGTCCCGAAAGGCGACCCGACTTCCTGCAACTCTCCTGGAAGACGCTGTTTGCCGGAACGCTGGCGACCATCATGTCCGCCGCCGTCGTCGGCTCCTTGCCTTATTCGCTGTTCGAGTCAGACGTCGCCGCCTCTTCGCGAGCCCCCGTGACGGCGCCGGCGACACCCACTGCTCCGGCGCCTCCGCCACCGGCAGCGGCGACGCCCGACCCCGCAGCGCCTTCAAGTCCGATCACAACTCCGGCGCCAACGCCTGTGCCTTCCCCGACACCAGCGCCAATTCCCGCTACGCCGTAGACGGTTGCCTCTAGCCCAGCCCGTTAGAATGCGTAGACAACGCTCTGACGCCGCCTTTCAGGCGAGCGGCGGCTTGCGCCTTGCTTGATCGAAGGCATGCGCGGGACGAGAGACGGAAAATGGGAGGCTTCAGTGCGGGGAATCTACACGGCAGCGAGCTGGATAGCGCTCGCCACGGCGACAGCTGCTTTTGCAGGGCCGGTCTACGCGCAGGCGCCGGTCCAACCGGCCGCCGCGAAGGCGGTGCCGGCCGCTCCCGGCAGCGACGTGATCACCGTCTACGGCGACCGTGTGCCGAATGACCCCGGGGCTTACTCCGTCATTAGCGCGGAGGACATTCAGAGCGTCGGGGCCAACCACCCGGCCGAGATCCTCAACACGGTTCCCGGCGTCAACGTGCAGATGAACTCCGGCCAGGAGCTCCTGATCGCCATCCGCTCGCCGGTGCTGCCGGCAGGCGCAGGGCAGGGCTCCTTCCTGATCCTCGAGGACGGCGTGCCCATTCGCGCGCCCGGCTTCGGCAACGTCAACGCATTGTTCGAGCTGCACCACGAGACCGCCGAAGCCATCGAGGTCGTCCGCGGCCCGGGCTCCGTGCGCTACGGCTCCAACGCAGTTCACGGCCTTATCAACGTCATCGATCCCGAGCCCGGCGATCAGACCGGCTCGACGCTGATGCTCAGCGGCAATTCGCTCCAGCGCTACCGCGCCGACGCTACCACCAACTTCACCGTCGGTGGCGTCGAGAACTGGGCTGCACTTTCGGTGATGGACGATGGCGGCTGGCGCGACGCATCCGGCGTCGGCACACAGAAGCTCACCGTCCGCTCGAAGTTCGAAGGCGTCGACTGGAAGGCGATCGCAACGCTTGCCGCGATCAACCTCAACCAGGAAACCGCCGGCTTCATCCAGGGGCACGATGTCTACAAGGACGAGAACATCGCCACCACCAACCCCAACCCGGAAGCCTACCGCGACGCCTGGGCCGCGCGCGCCAATGTGCGCATCGAAAAGAATTTCGGCGACAACCTGCTGACGGTCACGCCGTTCGGCATCATCCAGAACATGATCTTCATCCAGCACTTCCTGCCCGACCAGTCGACCGAGAAGAACGGCCATATCAGCGGCGGCGTCCTGACGCGTTACGATTTTGGCCCCGAGAACATGCGCTGGTCGGTCGGCTTCGACGTGCAATACGCCGACGGCTATCTCCGCGAGATCCAGTCGCGAGCCAGCTTTGGCGGGCCCGTGAGCAATCCGACCTTCCCGAAAGGCATCCACTACGACTACGACGTCAGGACGCTGATGCTCGCGACCTATGGCGAACTCGACTGGGATTTCGCGCCCGACTGGAGCCTGCTCGCGGGCCTGCGCGCCGAGGGCCACACCTACGACTACCAAACCCACAAGCCGCCCGGCACGACCGGCCGCTTCCGCGTGCCGCCGAGCGGCGAGGATGACTACGAACTTTACACGCCGAAGGTCGGCGTCGTGTATTCCGGCTTCGGCTGGGGCAGCCTCTACGCCAACTATGCGCGTGGCGAGCGTGCGCCGCAGACCTCAGACCAGTACCGGTTGCAGAACCTGCAGACCGTCCGTCAGCTCGACGTCGAAAAACTCGACAGCTTCGAGGTTGGCGCGCGCGGCGAGGTCGCCGGCGTCAACTTCGACATCGCCGCCTACACCATGCAGAAGGAACACTTCTTCTTCCGCGACTCCGACGGCCTCAACGTGCCCGACGGCAGGACCGATCATGTCGGCATAGAAGCGGCGCTCCGTGGCGAGTTCGGCGGCTTCGCCGGCGGCAAGTTCAGATGGAACGGCAACGTCTCGTGGTCCGACCAGACCTACGCATTCAACCGCAACGTCGCCGCCGCGACCGAGGATATCGTCGACGGCAACGAGATCGACACGGCCCCTGAATGGCTGGCCGACGCTGGTTTCGGCTGGGAGAACCAGACCTTCTCGCTATTCGCCACGACGGAATATGTCGGCCAGTACTTCACCGACGCCGCCAACCTCCATTCCTACCACGGTCACCTGATCGGCCATCTCCGCGGCGCGTGGCGGTTCAACGACACGTTCGAAGCCTTCGTCATCGTCCGCAACGTCACCGACGAACGCTACGCCGACCGCGCTGACTTCGCCCAGGGCGTCGACCGCTACTTCCCCGGCGAACCGCTGAATGCGACGCTTGGGGTGAGGTTGCGAAATTAAGGGCTTGGGCAGTAGGCAGTAGGCAGTAGTTAACCGTCGAGCGTGGGTGTTCGGCCAACGATTGCCCACTGCCCACTGCCCACTGCCTAACCCGCGCTTGCACACTCAGTCTGTGGCCGGTATCTGCCAACATCACGGATACCCAAAGGGGCGGCCATGAAAGACATCGTCGAGGCGCTTGAGAAGAAGCGCGCGGAAGCCCGCCTTGGCGGCGGCCAGAAGCGCATCGACGCCCAACACGCCAAGGGCAAGCTCACCGCCCGCGAGCGTGTCGAGCTCCTCCTCGATGAAGACTCGTTCGAGGAATGGGACATGTTCGTCGAGCATCGCTCGACCGAGTTCGGCATGGAGGACCAGCGCATTCCCGGCGACGGCGTCGTCACCGGCTGGGGCACAATCAACGGCCGCGTCGTCTATGTCTTCTCGAAGGACTTCACCGTCTTCGGCGGCTCGCTCTCGCGCGCCCACGCCGAGAAGATCGTCAAGGTCCAGCAGGCCGCGGCCCGCAACGGTTCGCCCGTCATCGGCCTGTTCGACGCGGGCGGCGCCCGCATCCAGGAGGGCGTGGATTCACTCGCCGGCTACGCCGACATCTTCATGGAGAACGTGCTCTCCTCCGGCGTCATCCCCCAGATCAGCGTCATCATGGGGCCCTGCGCCGGCGGGGACGTCTACAGCCCCGCGATGACCGACTTCATCTTCATGGTGAAGGACACGTCCTACATGTACGTGACCGGTCCCGACGTCGTTAGGACCGTCACCAACGAGATCGTCACGCACGAAGACCTCGGCGGCGCCCGCGTCCATGCCGCCAAGTCCGGCGTCGCCGACGGCGCGTTCGAGAACGACATCGAGGCGCTCACCCAGATGCGCCGCCTCGTCGGCTACCTGCCACTGTCCAACCGCGAAAAGCCCCCGGTCATCCCGACCTTCGACGATCCCGAGCGCGCCGATCCCAGCCTTGACACGCTCGTCCCGGCAAATCCCAACACGCCCTACGACATGCGCGAGCTGATCCAGAAGGTCGCCGACGAGGGCGACTTCTTCGAGATCGGCAAGGACTTCGGCAAGAACATCCTGACCGGCTTCGGCCGCATGGAGGGAACGACAGTCGGCTTCGTCGCCAACCAGCCGATGAGCCTGGCCGGCGTGCTCGACATCGACGCATCCCGGAAAGCCGCGCGCTTCGTCCGCTTCTGCGACTGCTTCAACATCCCGATCGTCACGTTCGTGGACGTGCCGGGCTTCATGCCGGGCACCAAGCAGGAGTATGGTGGCCTAATCAAGCACGGCGCCAAGCTGCTCTTCGCCTACGCCGAAGCCACCGTTCCGAAAGTCACCGTCATCACCCGCAAGGCCTATGGCGGCGCCTACGACGTCATGAGTTCGAAACACCTGCGCGGCGACGTCAACTTCGCCTGGCCCACCGCCGAGATCGCGGTGATGGGCGCCAAGGGCGCCGTCGAGATCATCTTCCGCGCCGATATCGGCGACGCCGACAAGATCGCCGCCCGCACCAAGGAATACCAGGACCGCTTCGCCAATCCGTATGTGGCCGCGTCCCGCGGCTACATCGACGACGTCATCATGCCCCACAACACCCGCAAGCGCATCGTGCGGGCGCTACGCACGCTGAAGACGAAGCAGCTATCGAACCCGGCGAAGAAGCACGACAATATTCCGCTGTAGCTGACTGAGCGCTACCGCTTGCAGCTCACCACGCCAGCCTTTGTCGCGTAGACGAATTCGGCCGCGTCGAGCGTGGTGATGGCGTGATCCTTGGCGGCGAGCGCGAGGCTTCGCACGAGCGACGATGAGGAACTGTCGGGCCGTTTCTCGCCGTTGACCGTCGAGACCAGCACGGTGACCTCGCCCAGCGTTTGCGCGAACATCTGCTCTCTTGTGCTCCAGGCGCCGGTCACCGCGGCCTTCGAGAACAGGCGCTTGCCGTTGAGGTTGGCGTTGACCGTGATCTTCGCGGAGAAGGTTCCGTCCGCGACGTAGACCGCATCGATCTTTGCGTTCCCGGTCTCTGTCTTGGTCGTGCACGTCCATTCGCCGATCACTGGGCTGGGCGGAGGCAGAGGCGGAGGGGAGGGCTTCTGCTTGCAGCCGGAGGCGAGCAGCATGGGGCCAAGCACAAGGGTGGCGAGGACGATCTTCATGCAGAGCGTCCCTTTGAACCGGCGATGCTGATGTACGGGCTGTCCTACAGATGCCCACGATAGTGCGAACAAACCCTCAACAGGTTCGGAAGGATCGCCGCTGCAAGGAGTTTGGCCCTATTTGGGATTGTTCCTCACCACGAAATCCGTCAGCGCGTCCCGATAGCGCTCCGGCGCCAGCCCCGCCATGTAGGACGACAGGTGGCCGCGGTTCGTCAGGATCACGCGCTGGAAGTTCGGCGCCTCGCGCCACAGCCGGTGGGTCCGGGCGTAGGGCTGATCGAACTCACCGACGACCGCGAGGATCGGGAAGCTGATCTTGGTCAGATCCAGTGGTGGCCGCGGCACGGCTGCCGGTACGGGCTGCGAGGAGAGCTGCGCCGGGTCGGTGGCGGCGATGTCGACGCCCGCCTTGGCGGCCTCGGCCTTCTGCCGCGCCTCGTAAAGCTCCCGGGCCTTGGCATCCAGAGGCGCCGTGCCCGGTTTCTCCGGCGGGATCATCTTGGCGAACTCGCTGCCCTCGACTTCACGCACGCCTGAACCGCCGAAGTGGGCGGTGATGAACCGCTCTGGCGCACGCGCCATCAACTGGCTGGTGATCGAGCCGCCCATGGAGAAGCCGCCGATGTGCGCCTTCTGGATTTTCATCGCGTCCATGAAGGCGAGCACGTCGAGGTCCATGTTCGGCGTGCGCTGCTGGCGTTTGCCGTCAGGCCCGACCGTCTGGCCGTGGCCGCGCATCTCGAGGGCGATAACCCGGTTGGTCTTGGCAAGGCTGGGCCCGAGGCCGTTGGCCATCCAGTTGATCGCCGTGCCGCCCGAGCCGTGGATCAGGATGACCGGCGTTCCCTTGCCCATTTCGAGATAGTGGAACTTCGTGCCGTCCGGACCGGTCCAGAACTTGTCCTGCCAGCCGCTGGTTACGGCTGGCACGTTCGGCAACTCCTGGACCTGCGCCGTCGCGACGACAGGAGCCGCAAACACGACAAGCGCCATGGCCAGCAAGGTTGCAATTTTGCGCATACTGATCCTCCCCACTGCTTTGATTGTTGGCCGGCATCGTATGCCGAACTCCACCGAAGAAAAGGGGCAGGCGCCCGGGGCTCACCGGCGGAACGGTGTGGGATAACCCGGCCCTTCTGAAAAATCTTCTGGTTCGAAAATCGCCCCGCCACAACGCCGATCTCAATCCGCGCGCTGTGGGATGGATTTTTATTTGCGAGCAGAAGTTATCCCACACCCTCTCCAGCGCCCACATACTGCGCCCATGACTCAAGCGGCGACGCTCTCGAACAACACAAATGAGACCGGCGGCTTTGCCCTGTCCGATCTCTGGCGACTGCCCTTCGCCCTCCGCCTCCTGTTGGCCGCCGCTGCCGCCGTCGCCACCGCCACTGCCACTGCCGTTGTAAGTGTTGTTGTAATTTTTCTTTTTTCGGCCGCACGTCTTGCCGGACGCATCCGCGCGCCACCGCCTTTTCGACGAAGGCCTAAAAACCGGCCCGTCTCAACTCCCTGGCGCTCGCTGGCGAGGCCGCGGGCTCATATCTGGTACAAAGATGCCAGCTCAGGGGCTCTTCACTTCCGGTATCTTGTCGAGCTCCTTGCCGAGGATCTCCATCAGCTCGGGCTTGGCCGCCCAGGTCTGCATCGCGGCCGAAATCTTCATCTGCGCGGCGAGCAGTTCGGGCATGGCCGCCATCGTCGCTTGCATCTGCTCGGCCTCGGTCATTTTCTCCAGCGCCGCCGACTGCGTTTCCATCTCCGCGAAGATCGGCGCCAGCTTCTGCGCCGCCGCCTTGGCCGAGGCCTCGTCGGTCACCGTCGAGAAGGCATCGGCGACTTTGACGAAATTGGCGGTGTAGGCCTTCATCTGCGGATTCATTTGGCCACCGCCGAGCCCGCTCAGCGCCGCCATTGCCGCGGCCTGATCGCTCTGCGCCTGCGTCATGGGCGTCGTGGCGGTGGCGGGCGTTTCTTCCTTCTTGCCGCACGCCGTGACGGCAAGCATCGCGATTGCCGCAAGTCCATATGTCCGGATCATGTCGTCCTCCCCTGGATGGCGCATCCTGCGACGAAGCGGGCAGGCGGACAACCTGCCTACTGCGCCCGCTTCTGCAAGTACTCGATAGTCGAACGAACGATGCCGGCCTTGAACTCGCCAAGGCAGCCGGTCTCGAGCTGCGCCTCCAGCGCCTTCACCTCGGCCATCCGGTCATCTACCCCGCGCGTGTTTCGCCCGGGCCAGCGCGACCGCGAGCTTTTCCTCGGGCTTGTCGGCAGCCGCCTGCGCCCGCTCGATCGCGGCTAGAGCATCGGCGTATACCGACTTTCCGATGAACCAGTATGCATCGCTCAGCGGCTTCGCTATCTCGATCCGGGCGATTTCCATCATCCCGGGAAGGGATCTGCCGGCGCATTCGACCAACTGCCGATCCGGCGGATCGGGTGGCTTGGTCTTGCAGGCCCGCTCGAACATTTCTTCGGGAGTGATGACCTGTATGCCCGGCGGCGCCACGAGATCCGGCGGGCGCGGCGGCGCGACATATCCGTTCGCGCAGGTATCGGGCAGGGTAGGTTGCGATCCCCACTCCCACGCATGGTATTCGAACGGCGGCGCCTTCTCCTTCGGCTCGGGAATCCACGACTTCGGCGCCGCCTGCTGCACGCCCTCTGGCGAGGGTAAGGGAGGAGAAAATGCAGCGAGCAACGCAACCGCCGGAAGGAAGCCAAGACCGAGCAGAAGCCTCACAGATCCGTCCTGCCCTGCAGCGCATCGAGATATTGCTGCCAGATCTCGCGCTCCCCCGGCAGCAGGAAGCAGTCGCGCGCGAT
>Ga0210377_10005595_pt1 | contig 10300 bp, 10 predicted proteins | sample PLM4_65_b1redo_FD_155480 | JGI IMG/M metagenome (GOLD analysis project Ga0210377, IMG submission 155480) | Groundwater sediment microbial communities from an aquifer in East River, Colorado, USA - PLM4_65_b1 redo | ecosystem: Environmental > Terrestrial > Soil > Riparian zone | place: USA: East...
CGCAGCGGCGTGCTGAAGGCGTTCGTCGCGATTGCGTGCGCGCTGCTGGCGGTCTGCCTTGCCTGGGAGTTCGCGGCGACGGGATTTCGCACGCTGATCCGGCCCGGCCCCAGCTACTTCCTGCGCATCGGGCTCCAGGTCGGCTGCCTGCTCTGGGGTTCGAGCGAGGCGCTCCACTACTGGGATCGGATGCGCCGCCGCATGCGGGTCGGGCTCGCCGATCCGGTGGTGGCGAACCGGTTTCTTCTGTGGGGAATCGGGGCGGGCGCCGCAGGCCTCGGCTCTGCGCTGGGCGGCTTCGTGCAGTGGTGGACGCAGCTGCCCCCGATCGAGCTGCCGTGGGTGATGCTCTCGTCGTCGCTGCACGGCCTCGCCGCGGCGGTGGCGATGTGGCTCGCGTTCGTCCCGAACGCCGCCTACACGCGTATGATCCGCGCCCGCGCCGCGGCTCGCATGGCTGCCTAGCCGGCGTTTGCGGCGAGTCGCCGGCGAACGAAGTTCAGCTTGCATCCATTGGGCGGCCTCAATCTTCAACAACGACGTTGACTTTAATACGGATCGCGCTATCTCGCCCTCGTGACCCCGACCGCCCGCGCCCCGCAGCGCCGCCGCCGGCTCGATTTTCAGTCCAACCGCCTCCGAATTCTTGCGGCCGCGCGGCGCCTGATGGCCGAGCGGGGCCCCGAATCTGTGACCGTCTCCGAAGTGGCGCACCAGGCCGGCTTGAACCGGACCACGGCCTACCAGCACTTCCGCACCCGCGACGACCTGGTCGGAGCCGTGATCGCCGAGCTCGCTGGCGAGGTCACGAAGATGCTGGTCGAGCCCATGCCGATCGGCGATCGCATCGACCACATGGCGCGCTTCTTCGTGGATCACCCAGAGATCACGCGCCTCACGCTGCATCAGCTCCTCTCCCTGACCCCGCTCCCGCGCCAGGGTTGGGAGCGCTACATCGGTGAGCTGCGCAAGCTCGCGGCGAGCCGCCGCGCGCAGCCCGGCGTCGACCCCGAGATGCTCGGTTACGTGCTCATGTGTATCGGGATCCTGTGGCCGCTCCTCGCCCGCATGGAGCACGAGGACGAGGAGGCGGCCCGCGCCGCCACGTGGCGCCTCACCCGCGAAGTGAAACGCCTGCTCCTTCACGGCGTGCTCCGTCCCGAGAAGTGGCCCGATCTCGAGGCCTCGCTCCAGAGGAAGCGGGAGGATCGGGGATGATCCGCTGGCGGAACGTCGCCCGGGGCCGCGAGGGGTCCGCGGTGCTCGCGGGGCCGCCCGTCGGCGCGCGACAGGCGGCGAGCGGGATGACCCGCGAGCCCCGGCTCTGGCTTCGGAGGGCATGATGGCAGTCGAGTACAACCCGTTCGCGCCCCAGGTGCGCGAGGACCCGTATCCCTTCTACAGAGTCCTACGAGACGAGGCGCCGGTCCACCGGGTCGAGCCATTCGGCTTCTACGCAGTGAGCCGGTACGACGACGTGATGGCCATCGTGAAGCAGCCCGAGCTCTTCTCGTCCACTGCCATCCAGACCTTCCTCCTCGGCGGGATCGCGAATGCGCGCGAGCAGATGGACTCCGAGGAGCGCGAGCTGTTCGAGTCGCGAATCCTGATCGCTGCGGACCCGCCCGAACACACGCAGATGCGGAATCTGGTGAACCGCGGCTTCACGCCACGCCGGATCTCCGCGCTCGAGCCGCGCATTCGCGAGATCACTCGGAATGCTCTCGACCAGATCGACCCGGAAAGCTTTGATCTCGTGCGCGAGCTGGCGGTGCCGCTTCCGGTCACCGTGATCGCCGAGATGCTGGGCGTCGAAACAGAGCGCATGGGAGACTTCAAGCGTTGGTCCGACGCCATCGTGGCGGGGATCTCGGGCACCACGCAGCAGTCGCGCGAGCAGCTCATGGGCCAGCGCGGCGAGTTCCGCCACTACTTCAAGGAGGTGATCGAGCGGCGGCGCCGCGAGCCCCGCGATGATCTGATCAGTCTCCTCGTTCGGGCGGAGGAGGACCTGGGCGTCCTCACGCCCGTGCAGATCCAGGGCTTCACGGTGCTCCTCCTCGTGGCGGGGAACGAGACCACGACGAATCTGCTTGGAAACACGATGCAGGCCCTTCTCCGTCACCCGGGGCAGCTCGAGAAGGTGGCAGCGGATCGCGCGCTCGTGCGCGGCCTCGTCGAGGAGGGCCTCCGCTACGACTCGCCAGTGCAGGGCCTCGTTCGGAGCCCCACGCGCGATGTGGTGCTCCGCGGTGTCGAGATCCCCAAGGGCTCGATCGTGCTGGTGCTCTTCGCCTCGGCCAACCGCGACGAGCGCCAGTTCCCCGAGCCCGACCGCTTCGACGTGACCCGCGACAGCCAGGGCCACATCGCCTTCGGCTACGGGATCCACTACTGCCTCGGGGCCGCGCTGGCACGCCTCGAGGCGCGGGTCGCCTTCGAGGAGCTGCTTGCGCGTTTCCGGCGCTTCGAATCCCTCGAGGAGCACGCCGAACGGCTCGACTCGTTCCTGATCCGGGGGCCGAAGGCGCTTCGGATGCGTGCGGAGACCATTCAGTAGCGGGGCGACTGCCCCGGGAGGACACCACATGGCGACGGCGACGGTCCAGAGCGGAAGGGTGCTATCGGCTTCGGACTACAACCCCCTGCTGCCGGAAGTGCGCGCGAACCCGTACCCGTACTATGAGGTGCTGCGACGCGAGGCGCCGGTCCACCAGATCCTGCCCGGGGCTCCTTTCTACGCCGTCTCGCGCTACGACGACGTCTGCTCCGTGCTCCACCGTCCAGAGATCTTCTCCTCGACGGCGCTCCAGATACTCGCCCAGGGAGGCGGCATCAGCTTCGGTCCCAACTCGGGTGCGCTCGCGGGCCACCGACTGCTCCGGTCCTCGATGATGATCGCTACCGACCCGCCGGACCACACGCGCCTGCGCAGCCTCGTGAATCGCGGCTTCACGCCGAGGCGCATCGCTGGCCTCGAGCCCCGGCTCCGCCAGATCGCGGCGGCATGCCTGGATCGCGTGACCCCGAGTGGGCGCATGGACTTGATGAGGGACTTCGCGATTCCGTTCCCGGTGACCGTCATCGCGCAGCTCCTCGGCGTAGAGAGCGAGCGGCGCGAGCAGTTCAAGCACTGGTCCGACACGATCGTGATCGGGCTCTCCGGGATGTCGCAGCAGTTCGGTCGCGAGGAGGTCCGCGCCGCCGCGGAGGAGATGGCCGACTACATCGACTCCATCCTCGCGGCCCGTCGTGCGAACCCGCGGGACGACCTGATCAGCATCCTGGCGGACGCCGAGGCGGGCGACGCCCTCACGGGCGGCGAGGTGCTCTCGTTCGTCGTTCTGCTGCTGATCGCCGGCAACGAGACGACGACCAACTTGATCGGCAACGCGATGAGGGCCCTCCTCGAGCACGCGGACGTCCTCGACCGGGTGGCGCGCGATTGCACGCGTATCCCGGCCATGATCGAGGAAACCCTCCGCTACGACTCACCGATCCAGGGGATTCCGCGCAAGCTCACCCAGGAGGTCGAGCTTGCCGGGACGAGGCTGCCGAAGGACGCGTTTCTCATGGTGCTCTTCGCGTCCGCCAACCGCGACGATCGGCGGTTCCCGGATCCGGACCGGTTCGACATCGACCGGCGTGCGCGCGAACACGTTGCGTTCGGCCACGGCATCCACTTCTGTCTGGGCGCGGCGCTCGCGCGACTCGAGGCGCGCATCGCCTTCGAGACGCTCTTCGCGCGAATGCGGGACTTTCGCCTGGACGCCGAAGAAGTTTCCGTGATCGAGTCGAACCTCCTGCGCGGTCCGAAGACGCTGCCTCTGGCCTTCGAGGCGGCGTAGCTTCGCAGCGCGCTCAGACCTTCAGCGCGTCGAAGCGGATGCCGGTCGCATCCTCGGAGATCTCCCAGAGTCGAGCGGCGTCGCTCGCGGCGTGCGAGCGCGCGCTCGAGCTCACCTTGCGCGGGGGGCCCCACATCTCGGCGAAGCCGCCGGGGCCGAAGTAGTCGCCGCCCTGCACGCCCGGGGCGGTCGCCGCATACAGACTCGGCAGCGCGCCCATCTCCGCGCTCTGGGAGAAGAGGTGATTCATGAGCCCGGCGGCGGACTCGAGCAGCGACGATCCCTGCATGCGCGGCCCCGCGAACTGGAGGTTGGTGGCGGCATAGCCCGGGTGACTCGCGACGCTGATCGTCGCCGCGCGCTTCGCGGCGAGCCGGCGTTGCAGCTCGTAGGTGAACAACAGGTTGGCGAGCTTGCTCTGCCCGTAGGCGGTCCATTTGCCGTAGCTGCGTTCGCCGTGCAGATCATCGAAGCGCATGCGGCCCGCCTTGTGCATGGTGCTGCTCAGGTTCACCACGCGCGAGCCCGGCGTCGCGAGCAGGGACTCGAGCAGCAGGCCGGTGAGCGCGAAGTGGCCGAAGTGGTTCGTGCCGAGCTGCATCTCGAAGCCGTCGACGGTCTCGCAGCGGGGCAGGGCCATCACACCCGCGTTGTTGACGAGGCCGTGCAGGGCGCTCTGCTTGCGGAGGAAGCCCGAGGCGAAAGTGCGCACCGAGGCGAGGCTCGCGAGGTCGAGCGCCATCGCCTCGACATCGGCGCGCGGGTTCTCGGCTCTCAGCCGCGCGATCGCCTCGTTCGCCTTCTCGAGGCTGCGGCAGGCGAGCACGACGTGCGCGCCACGCTTGGCGAGCGCGCGTGTGGTCTCGAAACCGAGGCCGCTGTTGCCTCCGGTCACGATCAGGGTCTTGCCCGATAGATCGGGCATCGCGTCGGCAGTCCAGGCGTCGGCCGGGGACATGGGGGTTCCTCCCGGCGCCAGTATACGCCTCAGCCCGCCGCGGTGGCGGCCCTCGCGGCGAGCGGGCTGCGACGGCGCTCGCCCTCGCCGGCGCGGTGCAGCGAGATCGCGTCGTCGAGGCACGCGAGCAGGCGCCCGTGCAGGTGGATCTTGATCGCCTCGAGGACGGCGAAGCTGATCAGCGCGAAGATCGTCTTGGTCAGCGTGAGCGCGAGTGCGGCCAGCTCGAGCGTCTCGTTGGCGTAGTGCATCGAGAACAACAGCATCAGCATGCCGATCGACGTCCCGAGCAGTCCCAGCGGCGGCAGCAGGTTCGCGTACATCGAGATCGGCCTCGAGTAGTGGACGTCGTACTCGTTCATCACGTACTGCTTGGTCGCGTCGAGCACGAACTCGGTCGGGTTCTGGTCGCTCTCGCGCAGCGATTTCGAGAGCACCCGGACCATCAGCACCGCGAGCGACTCGGCGCGCTCGCCGCTCTCGCTAGCGACGGCGCGCTGTAGCTGCGAGCGCGGAATGCGCCGCGTGGCGGCGTGCGCCCGCACGCACAGCCGCATCCCGCGATAGAACGGCACGCTCACGATTCCGAACGAGATCAGCGTCATCAGGCCGGTCAGACCGAAGTCCGACATGCCCGCCAGGCCCAGGATTCCAGCATTCATCGTGCTTCTCCCCTATCGCTCCGGTTCGATTGCCGGCTCAGCCTCGCCACTTGCGTTCACTCAGCCTGCGCAGTCCGTCGCGCAGCGTTCCCTGCTTTCCGATCGGGAACTCGACGAGCATGTCCTCGCGCCCGGCGTAGCGCTTCTGCAGCTCCTCGATCACGTCCTGCACGCGCTGCGGCGAGCGCATCTGGATCAGCACCTCGGCCTTCGCGAGACGCAGGTTCGCATCGAGCGCCATCAGCTCCGGGTGGCGGCTCTGCCACTCGCTCTCGAGCAGCGGGTCGAGGTGCATGCCCATGTAGGCGTCGAGGAACTGGCTGAAGAGCATCAAGCCGTTGCGGTCCTTGCGCTGCTGCAGGCTCTCGAGCGTCGTATGGAAGTGGAGCATGTCGCGGTGCGCGCGCTGCATCTCCTGCTTGCGCAGAGCGAGCGCCGGGCCGCCGAGCGGAGTGCTCTGCTCCGCCGCCGTGGGCTCGAGCACGAGCGCGTCCTGGAACTCGGTCTGCCCCGCGCAGGCGAAGAGCGCGCTGCACGCCGCGCTCGCGAGCCATCCGCGCCAATCCTTTCGCATGTTTCGTCTCCGCATCACGTAATCTCCCGAGTCCCGCCTACGAGCGCTTCTCGTGGTACATCCGCCGCAGCAACGCGTGGAGCGGGTGGCTCCGGTTCGCGCGCAGCTCGCCGGTGAGGTCGCCCATCGCCAGCGTGGCCTTGAACAGCGGCAGCGCGCGCGAGCGCGCCTCGATCTGCTTGTCGAGCTTGCCGAGCTGACCGCTCACTTCGGCGATCTTGCGCGTGAGCTCCGCATAGGCGAGCGGGCCGGGCGCGTCCGCCTCGGCGTCCAGATCCGGAGCCGGCGCGGCCGGGCCTGCGACCAGGGCGCCCCTCGCTGCGCCGGGCTCGGCCCCGCGCTCGCGCTCGAGCTCCGCGCGCTGGCTCGCGGCGGTTTCTCTCTCGCTGCGCAGCTCGCGCACGCTCTGCTCGAGCTCTTCGATGCCCGCGTCCTCGCCGAAGCCGAGGTACATGATCACGAGGCTGTCCGAGAGCGCGCGCCGCATGGCGGCGATCGATTCCGCGCCCGGTTCGGCTTTGGCGATCCAGGTGTCGACGGAACGAGACCGGGAGACCCAGGCCGCGACGGGCCGCACCAGCTCCATGTACTCCGGCTCGCGTCCCTGACGCTCGAGCGCCCCCGTGAGCGCGGGCCAGAGCTTGCGATCGAACGGGAAGATGGTGAGCGCGCTGCGGTAGCGGCGAGTCGCGAGCTCCACCTCATCGGGCAAGGGGTGCGTCGCATACACGAGATAAGCGTCGCCCTCGCCTTTGGCAGCTTCGTGGGCGGCGAAATACGCTGAATCGGGCACGCCCCCGCGCTGATCGGCCGTCGCGAAGCGCTCGAAGAACGACAGGTAGCGCTCGTAGAGGCGCGCTGCGTGGCGCGCGCTCTCGTCGCTCATATGCGGCGCTTCCTGGCTGCGCGCCAGGTAATAAGACGCGGCGTTGAGGATCGTCTCCTGGATCTCCTCCCAGAGGCCCCGCATCGCAGTCGTGTAGGACTCGCGGCCGGTCGCGCGGTAGCCCAGATCCTGCCAGCCGTCGTCGCCCGCCAGCGCGAGCTTCGCGTAGACCTCGATCGCACCCTCGATCGAGAACGGGATCTCGAGCTCCGGATCGACACCGAGGCGTTGCTTCGCGGCGTAGACCTCACCGAGCTGGCGCAGGACCCTGCGGTAGACGGCGCATTCTCCCTGCACGGTGTCGGCGCGGTCGAGCGCGGTCTGATAGGCGCCGCTCGCGAGCCGCATCGCCTCGATCGTTTTCGGGCCGAGCCCTTCGCTCGCGAGCAGCCCGCGCGCCTGGTCGTGGAGCTTCGTCGCTTCGAAGAGGGCGAGCGTGAAGGTGAGGCTCCCGGCGTCGGATTCCGGACCGTTGAGCCTCTCGATGATGCGCGCCAGGTACTCCTTCGAGGAGGCGGCCACCGGAATCACTTCTGGGTGTCCACCTACCCTTCCATCGGCGAGCAGGCGCACGATCGCGCCCAGCGGATCGACATCGCGGTCGAGCCCCATCTGCTGGCTGCGGATCAGGACCAGGCGGGCGACGTTCTCGTAGATGTAGGGCAGGGCAGCCGCGAAGCCCGAGTTGGGAGACTCGGTGAGCGAGAGCGTGTCGAGGGTCTCGTAGGGGGCCTCGAGCGGGACGACGACGCCGAGCCACAGCGAGAGCACGTCGCCCACGAAATCGAAGCGGTGCCCCTTCTCGAGCGCCCGATGGGCGAGGATGTAGTGGTACCAGTAACGGTTCTCGTGGCGCCCGAGCCGGCCCTCGAGCGCGCGCACCGCCGTCACGCTCGCCTCGAGCGCGTCGGGCTCACCGGTTGCCAGATACTGCAACAGGCGTGCGATCGCGAGGCGGCGGGCCACCACCTCGTCGGCATCGTCGCCCTCTGCCGCGCCCGTCTCGAGTCGGCGCGTGATGTAGTCGTCGAGCGACATGTGCGTCTCGCGGCCGTACTCGCGGAGTCGCGCGGCGAGAGCCTCGGGCTCGGCGGACGAGTAGACGTAGGCGAAATCGAGGTAGCCTGCCCAGGCATCCGACTCGCTCGAAGCGGATGCGCTCTGGACCGGCGAGCTCGGGACGGACTCGCTCGGGACGGACTCGGACTGGGCGGACGCCCGGCCGGCGACCAGCGTCGCGAACAACAAGATCCACGCGATGGTGTGCTTCATCCCCGGTGCCACTCCCTGCCAGCGTGCTTCCGGACGCAGTCGAGCGCATGCGTGAGCTCCACGCAGCGATCGGCCGCCGGACGCGCGGGCGCACGCTCGACCCACAGAAGAAAGGCATTCAGATTCCGCGTCTCGACGAAGCGGTAGCGGCCCGCCGTGCTGACGCACTCGGCGGGTTCCCCCAAGAGCGCGACGAGCTGCTGCTTGAGGGCGTCCTCATCGCGATCCGACACGCAGCTCGCGAGCGAGGCGAGCGCGACGCCGCGCAGCTTCGGCTCGTCCGAGCGCGAGCGCGCCGCCCCGCCGGTCGGCGCCGGATCGCGCGCGGCCACACGGAAAGGCGTCGGCTCCGCTCCGGGATCGCGCACGGGACCGCCCACCGCGAGGGCCGGCAACGCGAGCGAGGGCGGCGGACGGGCGACTCCGCGCGCGGTCGCACGCGTGGATGGGGCCACCGCGAGCAGCGCGCGAGTGGATGCGGCCGGCGCCGCGGGTTCGGTCAGCCGGCTCGGCGCCGCGGGCGCGCCGAGATCGAAGCTCGGAGCCGGGCGTGGGCGCGCCGCCGGAGCGGCGACCGGGCGCAGGGCGAGCCGCGGCGGCTCGCTCGTGGGCGGGCTCGCTTCCGCGGGCGCGGCAGGCGCCGCGACGGCGTCGATCGAGATCACCGGCTTCGGCAGCGAGGGTCGCGCGACCTGCACCCGCGGCTGCGGCGCGGCGCTGCGCGGCGCGCGCACGAGAGGCGCTGGCGCCGCCGGAAACACAGGGCGTGCAATCGTCACCGGCGCGGGCGTCGGCTTCGCGATGGGTGCGCGCGGCGGCGCGGGCTTCGCGATCGGCACGGGCTCGGGAGCCGGCGGCGGCGCGGGCGGCCGCGCCGCGACCCGCTCCGGCTTCACGATCGGCTCCGGCTTGGCCGCCTCGATCACGGGCTCCGGCTCGACGATCGGCTCGGGCTCGGGGATCACCACCGGCTCCGGGAGCGGAGGCGTCTCGAGCATCACGATCTCGAGGCCGCTCGTGGTGTCGCGGTCGCGCAGCGCATCCGCGATCAGCGCCGCGACGAGCCAGGCGCCGAGCAGCAGCGTGACGGCCGTGGTGCCGAGCGTTCGCCGCGAGCTTCCCGCACGCGACCATTCCTGGGATGCGAGGGCAAGACCGTGCCAGAGCGTCAAATCGGGGTCGGCACCGCGGTAGGGCTCGGGCCGGAGCGCGACGTGCCCCGCGCCGAACGTCCAGCGTTGCATCGCCCAATGCGCGGTCATCGGTTCACCGCGACTGGCGACACCGCTGCACGTCGGCCGTCGGGCCAGCGTTCCTCGATGGCCGCGATCGCATCGAGCAGGTCCTGGCTGCGCGAATCCTGATGCGGAGCCAGCAGCGGCTTCTCGGCGCGTGCCTCGTGCAGTCGGCCGAGCTGCTCGCGCAGCGCCGCCGCCGTGAGATGCGCGCTCGCGCCGGACGCCGCGTCGGGAGCAAGCAGCTCGAAGGGCCCGGGCTCTATCGACGCTGGAGGGTGTATGCGAACCTGCCAGCGCTGTGTCGCCCCGGCAGAGAGACTTGCGGTCGCGTCCTGATTCACACGCGGGACGATGATCTCGCCGAGATCGACCGCGCGCGGCCCGCCGCCCACCTGCGTGAGCGCGATGAGCAACAGGAACGCAAGGTCGACGAACGAGAAGAGCCACGCAGGGGCCGTATCGCTTCCAGACGCCATGCCGTGCTGTTGCGGCTGCCCGCGCTCGATTCAAGGTGACTCGAGTCACACAGAGCGCCGCGGCGACTTGCGATACGCCATGCCGGCACTGCAAGTGCAACTCGCGAGCAACGCGACTGCGCGTGCAACTCGCGAGCATCACCGATGCGAGTGCAACTCGCGAGCATCGAATGCGGCGGAGGAAGGTGGGACGCATGGGGATCCGACAGGCCTCGATTTCGCTCCTCGCGGGCATCGCCGCGCTCGGGCTCGCGGTGGACGCCCGCGCCGGGGATCTCTACCTGACGGGCAACCTCGCGATCTCGACCGGGACCGGGGACAGCGGCGGGAGCACCGATTTCTTTCCCAACACGGGCAGCGACTCGGACTCCGCGCCCGCCTACGGC
>Ga0210377_10005596_pt1 | contig 10300 bp, 8 predicted proteins | sample PLM4_65_b1redo_FD_155480 | JGI IMG/M metagenome (GOLD analysis project Ga0210377, IMG submission 155480) | Groundwater sediment microbial communities from an aquifer in East River, Colorado, USA - PLM4_65_b1 redo | ecosystem: Environmental > Terrestrial > Soil > Riparian zone | place: USA: East...
GTCTACGGCTCGACGAAGCACGCAGTCAACTGCATCTCGGCGACGCTGCGCCGCGAGCTCGAAGAGGACTCGATCCGCGTGGTGAACGTGATGCCGGGTGCGATCGCGACGAATTTCGCCCGCAATTTCGATCCGAAGTTCGTCGCGGGGATCGCCAAGGCGGCCGGCGCGAACGTCGAGATCGCGAAGGGCGAGCGCCTGCCGGACGAGGTCTTCCGGGTGCTCGCCGATCGGATGAAGCAGACGCTCGGCGCGCCCGAGGACGTGGCGGCGGCGGTGCTCTACGCGGTGACGCAGCCGATCCACGTCAACGTGCTCGACATCGTGGTTCGCCCGGCGAAGCAGATCCCGCTCTGAGGGGTCCCGGCGCGGGGCGTCGCGCCGGGACCGGGCCTGTGGTATCCCGCGGACCCGGAGGCGACACCCCATGCTTCGCTGGCTGCTCCCGAAGAAGACCGGGTTCTTCGAGCTGTTCTCCCGCCACGCCGCGCTCGGCGTCGACGGCGCCCGTTTGCTCCAGACCCTGCTCGGCGATCTCGCGAAAGCCGAGGAGTACGCGGGCCGCATCCGCGCCGTCGAGCACGAGGCCGACACCATCTGCCAGCAGACGATGGAGATGCTCCACGGCTCCTTCATCACGCCGATCGATCGCGGCGACATCCACCGCATCTCGAGCCGTCTCGACGACGTGCTCGACAACATCGAGGCCACGTCGCAGTGCCTGTGGCTCTATGAGATTCGCTCGGAGCTGCCGGAGGTGCGCGAGATGTCGGCGAACCTGCTGGCGGCGACGCAGGCGCTGAAGGCGACGGTCGATTCGTTGTCGCCGCGCATCGACGCGCCGCGAACGCGAGCCCTGTGCGCAGCCGTCAAGCAGGTCGAGAAGCAGAACGACCGGCTGCTGCGTGGCGCCACGGCGCGCTTGTTCCGCGAGGCCGGTGATCCCCGCACGATCGTGATGTGGAAGGAGATCTACGCCAACATCGAGGACGCCATCGACCGCTGCGAAGACGTTGCGAATGTGATCGAGGGCGTCGTCCTCGAGAACGCCTGATGGAAGCCACCCTGATCGCGGTGATCGTGATCGCGCTCGTCTTCGACTACACGAACGGCTTCCACGACGCAGCGAACGCCGTCGCCACGTCGATCTCGACCCGCGCTGTGCCTCCGAACGTCGCGCTCTTCGCGGCAGCGGTGCTGAATCTCGTCGGGGCGCTCGTCTCGACCCACGTCGCCGCGACGGTCGCGAGCGGGATCGTCGAGGTCGAGGCGGTGACGAGCCCGGTGCTGCTGGGCGGGCTCGTCGGCGCGATCGTCTGGAATCTGCTGACGTGGTGGTGGGCGATTCCATCGAGCTCTTCGCACTGCCTGATCGGCGGCATCGGGGGTGCGGTGCTCGCGACGTCGGGCCGCGATTTCGTGAAGTGGAGCGGGCTCGTGAACAAGGTGCTGATCCCGACGCTGCTGGCGCCGCTGATCGGCTTCTCGGTGGGAATCGCGATCATGCTGGCGCTGCTCTGGATCTTCCGGCGCGCGCATCCACAGCGGGTCCAGCGCCGCTTTCGTCTGGCGCAGCTCGCCTCGGCGTCGGTGATGGCGTTCAGCCACGGCTCCAACGACGCGCAGAAGACGATGGGCGTGATCACGCTGGCGCTCTTCGCCGCGGGCGCGATTCCGGTCCTGGAGGTGCCGCTGTGGGTCAAGATTGCCTCGGCGGTCACGATCGCGCTCGGAACCTATGCCGGCGGCAAGCGCATCATCCGAACGCTCGGAATGCGGCTCGTGAAGCTCGCGCCCGCGCAGGGATTCGCCGCGGAAACCGCCGCCTCGGCGGTGCTGCTCGGCACCGCCCACTTCGGCCTCCCGATCTCGACGACCCACGTGATCACCAGCTCCGTGATGGGTGTGGGGGCGACCGAGCGGGCTTCGGCCGTGAAGTGGGGGCTCTCGATCGACATCTTCGTGGCCTGGATCGTGACCCTTCCTGCCTCAGCCTTGCTCGGGGGGCTGGGCGCCCTCGCCGCGCGGGCGATCTTCGCGCGATAGGCGCTGCTGGGGGGTGTATCGCCTATCCTCGGGGCATGCCGAGCTACCGCTACGACCCGCTCTCGGCGCAGGACGCATCGTTTCTGTGGGCCGAGGCGCCGAGTACGCCGATGCACATCGGGGTGCTGTTCATCGCCGACGCGGGGCCGCTGCGCAACCAGGCGGGTGGCATCGACATCGGTCGCATCCGCTCGTTCATCTACTCGCGTCTCCACCGCATCCCCCGCTACCGCCAGCGCATCGTCTTCACGCCGTTGCGCAGGCGGGCCATCTGGGTGGACGACGATCATTTCAACATCGAGTACCACGTGCGGCACACGGCGCTGCCACGCCCCGGGACGCAGGAGCAGCTCAAGCAGCTGATCGGGCGCATCAGCTCGCACCCTCTCGACCGTGCACGGCCGCTCTGGGAGCTGTGGGTGGTCGAGGGACTCGAGAGCGGAGAGCGCTTCGCGCTGATCTCGCGCGTGCACCACTGCATGGTGGACGGCGTCTCGGGCGCCGAGCTGATGACGGTCCTGATGAGCCTCTCGCCCGAGGACGAGCCTGCGCCCCTCGTGGCCTACGTTCCGCGCCCGGTGCCCTCCGCGTTCGAGCTGCGCCGCGACGACCTGCTGGATCTCGTCGGAGGGCCGATGCATGCGGTGGAGACCGTGCGCGAGCTGCTCGACGCCGGCCGCCGCAGCCAGCTCGGCCAGGCGCTGCGCGGCGTGGTCGATCTCGTCGCGAGCGGCATCGTTCCCGCGTCGGAGACGCCGCTCAACCAGGAGATCGGGCCGAATCGCCGCTTCGACTACTTCGCGCAGGAGCTCTCGAGCGTGAAGGCGGTGAAGGACAAGCTCGGAGGCACGCTCAACGACATCGTGCTCGCGACGGTATCGGGCGGCATGCGCCGCTTCCTGAAGCGCCGCCGCGTGGACGTCGCGCGCCTGGAGTTCCGCGTGGCGACACCAGTGAGCGTGCACTCGGGGGGCGAGAAGGAGGGAGTCGGCAACCGCGTCTCCGCCTGGATCGTTCCGCTGCCGCTTGCGCAGGCGGATCCCGTCAAGCGGCTCGCCACGATCCGGGCGGCGACGCGACGGCTCAAGGCATCGAACCAGGCGCTCGGGGCGGATCTGCTCTCCGCCGTGACGGAGTGGACCGGGACGACGCTGCTCTCGATCGGCACCCAGCTACAGACGGTCGGGCGGACACACAACCTGGTCGTGACCAACGTGCCTGGCCCGCAGATGCCGCTCTACCTGCTCGGCGCGCCGCTGCACGAGGCCTACCCGATCGGCACGTTGTTCCAGAACCAGGCCGTGATCGTGGCGCTGTTCAGCTACGCGGGGCGGCTGTTCTGGGGCCTGAACGCCGACGCCTCGCTCCTCCCCGACCTCGCGGACCTGGTCCGCGACCTCGAAGCGTCGTTCCAGGAGCTCGTCGACGCGGCCGGTACGCCGTCGGTCGACTGACGCTCGCGTGGAGTTCCCGCGCCTCTTCTCGCCCCTGCGACTCGGCCCGCACACCGCGCGCAACCGCATCGTCTTCGGTGCGCACTTCACGATGTACTCGGAGCCGGCGCGCCGCTTCGGCGAGCCCGGCTTCTACGGCGAGCGCCTGGGGCGCTATCTCTCGGAGCGCCGCGATCTCGGCGTCGTGATCGCCGGCCAGTGTCAGGTGCATCCGACCACGGCCTACCAGATGCCGAACAACGCGGCGGCCTGGGACGAGGCCGCGATCCCCCACTTCGAGCGGCTGACGCAGCCGGTGCGGGCCACCGGCGCGCTCGCGTTCCTCCAGCTCGCCCACAACGGAGGCGTCAACCACGGTGCGTGGTCCCGACTCCCCGCCTGGGCGCCGAGCCCGGTCCCGAACTACCACGAACCGCCGAAGCCGCTCGAGGTCGAGGAGATCCGCGAGTTGGTCGCCCACTTCGCGCGCAGCGCGCGCAACGCGGCGGCCGGCGGCTTCGACGGGATCGAGATCCACGGCGGCCACGGCTACCTGATCCACGAGTTCCTCTCGCCGCGCAGCAACCGGCGCAACGACGGCTACGGCGGCTCGCTCGAGAACCGCATGCGCTTCGGCGCCGAGGTGCTCGAGGCGGTGCGCAACGCCACGGGCGGTCGGCTCGCAGTGGGGCTGCGCCTGGTGGGCGACGAGGAGCTCGGGCCGCGCCGGGGCCTCACGGCGCAGGACGCGGCGGAGATCGGAGCGCGCTTCGAAGCGCTCGGCCTGGTCGACTTCCTGAACGTGAGCATCGGGATCTCGGGCCTCGGGATGGTGCGCCCGGTCTACAGCCCGCACGGGCTCGGCGTCTACGCCGCGCGGGCGGTGAAGCAGGCCGTGCGCGCCGTGCCGGTCTTCGCGGTGCATCGGATCCTCACGCCGGCCGAGGCCGAGGCGATTCTCGAGAACGGCGACGCCGACGCCGTGACGCTCGTGCGGGCCTTGATCGCCGACGAGGCCTGGGCCGAGAAGGCGAGCGCCGGGCTCGGCGACACGATCCGCGCCTGCACCGGGTGCAACCAGGGCTGCTACGGGAACCTGCTCCAGGGTCTTCCGATCGTCTGCGCGACCAATCCGGCGGTGGGCCGCGAGAATACACTCGGGCGCGACACGCTCGTGCGTGCAACGATACCCCGGAGGATCGTAGTGGTGGGGGGCGGGCCGGGGGGCCTCGAGGCTGCGTGGGTGGCGGCCGCCCGCGGGCACTCCGTGTTACTGCTCGAGCGCGCCGCGACGCTCGGCGGCAAGCTGCGGCTCGCGGCGAGCCTGCCCGGGCGCGGCGAGCTCGCTGATTTCGCGGACTGGCGCGCGGGCGAGTGCGCGCGCCGAGGCGTCGAAGTGAGGCTTGGCGTCGATGCGAGCGCCGAATCCGTGCTGGCCCTCGCGCCCGACGCCGTCGTCGTCGCGACCGGAGGGCGCGCGACGACGCAGGGCCTCGCCAAATGGTGGTCGATGCCGGTTCCCGGCTCCGAGCAGCCGTTCGTGATCGATCACGAACGCGCGCTGCGCGAGCACGCTGCGCTCGGGCCGCGCGTCGTGATCTTCGATGTCGTCGGGCACATCGAAGGACCCGGCCTGGCGGAGCTGCTCGCGAGTCGCGGGGTCGAGGTGACGCTCGTCTCGCCCTTCGCCCAGCCGATGCTGCTCGATGCCGAAACGATGGCCCAGGCGCTCGCGCGCGCCTGCCGCGCCGGCGCGCGCTGGTGTCCGACGACAGGCATCGCCGCCATCGGTGCACACGACGTGACGCTCGTCCACCTGCTATCGGGAAAGACCGAGCGGGTGGGGGCCGTCTCCCAGGTCGTGATTCGCACGCACGGGCTGCCCGAGGAAGCGCTCTATCACGCCCTGCGCGGGCGCGTGGAGGTCCTGCGGGTGGGGGATGCCGTCGCCGTGCGCAACGTCGATCGCGCCATCTACGATGGGCATCTGGCGGGGCGCCAGCTCTAGCAGGGTACTGAAACTCGGCGGTTGCTGAAAACTCGACGCTCGGATGCCGTTCCAGCGCCGCTCATGATGGTTTTGAGGAGGCGGCGGGCCGGGGCTCGGGAGCCGGGGCGGGTTTCGATTGCCGGCGCGATCTGCGTGTGTCACCCGAAACATCCGTGATGAGCAGACCGGGTACACGGACAGGACTCCGCCCCGTTTTCTGCTGTCAGTCGTTCAATTGTGGGTCCGCGGGACGGATTCCCCCGGGCCTCGCCGGCTTTCGCGTCGCACGGGTGTCGCAGGTGGGTCGTGCGGCTGCTGCCGTCGAGCTTGGACCACTCCATCATCTCGTTCGCGCCCGATTTGCACTCGCGAACGTGCCCGATCGGCCGAACCCTTCCGACGAGCCCCGTCGATCCCGGCACACGCAGAGAACATCGCCAGAATCAAGTTGCCTCCACCAGATGGTGCGTGCGCACGCCGTCGCACGGAGCAGCCGTAGAGGTCCCGGCCCAGGCGACTTTCGACTCACATAAGCGTCATACTTTGCGCATCAACCTCACAGTTTTCTCTTGACTTCCGACGAGAACATAGCCACAATAAAGTGTATGACGTGTCGCTCGCAGCTCGCGCGGGACCTGGAGATGCCGGTGCGCTGGGGTGGAGCGAGGGAAGGTGCCGGGCGAAAGGCTGCGGCGAGAGGGCGGGTATGGCATCGCGGGCGGGCGGAATTTCCTGAGCGCCACCCTGGGCTGGTGACGATTCGCGTTCGCAGCGACGTGCCGTCCCTTCGAACGCTACGCCTGGTTCGCGAAGTGGAGCGCTCGCTCCGCTCAATCGTAAGACGTGCAGACTTCCGCGTCGTCCACTACTCGCTCCAACACGATCACGTCCACCTGCTCGTCGAATCGGAGGGCGTCGCGGCCTTGTCGAATGGCATGAAGAGCCTCGCCGCGCGCCTCGCTCGGGCCGTGAATCGCGTCTTCAATCGGCGGGGAGCGGTTCTCGACGGCCGCTATCACCACCGCGCGCTCGGCACGCCCCGGGAGGTACGAGCCGCGCTCGCGTATGTACTGTTGAACGCGCGTAAGCATGCGGGCCAGCGAGCGCCAACTGCTCGGGACTCCGCGTTCTGCGTCGACCCCGCGTCCTCGGGACGATGGTTCGAGGGATGGGCGGAATGTCCGGTTCTTCCCGCCGATCGCCCCGCGGTAGCCCGAGCGCATACATGGCTACTGCGAGCGGGCTGGCGGCGACATGGGCTCATCCGCAGCGACGAAGTTCCGGGTGGTGCGGGGCGCCACGGTCGCAGCCGTGACGGCCCGACCCGACGGCCGGGAAGTTCAATCTGCTGACCTTCGGCAATCGACGAAGTTCGAGATCACAGAAAGCGTTTCCGCTCCCCGCGGTGTGGACTACTGACTGTGAGTGAGTTCTTTACTCTCGAACCCTGTGGCCGAAGCCTGCGAGGCCCGCCAGACCCAAACCGAGCAGGAGAAGCGTGGACGGCTCGGGAATGGCGTCGATATGCAACGATGCACTGACAGCGTTCGTCTCCGACGTTCCCGGACAGACGCCGCCGGGAGAGAGAGCGAAGCATGCGCCGGGCCCGATGGTGTATGTCATGTCCGTGAGCGCGTCGGTAACTGGTGTCGTCACCGTGTAGTCGACCCGCCACAGCTCGCCACCGTTCCCGGCGACGCCAAACGGAGCCCCGTCCGAGGCGGCGAAATAGCCAAACTCCCCAGGGTCGGGGGCGTTCGGGTTGCCGATCGGGTCGAAGCCCTGGCCGGTGAGCTCTAGGGCCAAGCCTCCGACGCGGCTGATTTCCGTAGTATCGACTCCGGAAATCACTCCGTCATACCTAAAGAGCCCGCTGGTGTCGGTGCCCAGCGCCCACGTGATGCGGAGATAGTCGCTCGGGTTGGCCGTCACGGTCAGCGTTCCATCATCCGGGCCCGTCACAGTCGGCCCGAAATTGATCGACACCTTGACGAGTAGTGCGTGGGCCGTTGTCGGTGGTAGCGCGACCACACCCAATGCCGCGAGTGAAACGAACAACAGGTTGCGAATTCTCATGGTTTGGCTGTCATGGCCTGATGGGAACGCCCTTCGCTAACCATCCAACGCCTGGTGTCTACCCTTCGTCCGAAAAATCCTGATCAATGGTCCGCCGCGCTCCCCCCAAAGGTCCTTCAAGCTTCCTCTCGCCTCGGGAGCGGCCGCCGTGTGGTGTCGCTCCCTTCGGGGAAGTGTCGGGCCGCGGGGCAACTCGATCTTCGCGATACTCGCCGTTCTCTCCCCGGGAATTGCGCCTGCAAGCGAAAGCATCTCCCGCGCCCGAGCCCCACCCACCATCCCCCTCAAAACCATCTTCAACGGCGCCGGAGCGCCTCCGCACACCGTTCTTCACCCTGCCAGGCGCGCGCCCACCGGTCCAGCGCGCCGGGGCCTCACACCTGGTCGCGCGTCGCTTCAGCCCGGCGGCTGGCCCGCCACCAACACCGGGAACTGGCGATCCGGCGGATTCGCGGGCGTCCGCACGGAGGTGCCGGAGGCGTCCTCGCGGACGGTCTGCGCGCCGTCCGGTGCAAACTGCACGATGTACGTCTTGCGCGTGGCCGCGCTGCGGTTGGGTCCCGTCGCGTGCGGCGTGAGCGACGAGAACACCACGATCGAGCCCGCGCGCGCGGGAACCGCGACGGCCGGATGCGGTGGCGCCTCGAAACACATGAAGCCGAGCTCGCTCGGCAGGTGCGCGAGCGTGCCGCCGCGGTGTAGACCCGGCACGACCCACGGACAGCCGTTTTCCTCGTTCGTGTCCGTGAGCGCGATCCAGCAGGCGAGGTACTGCTGCGGCTCGATGAACGTGTAGCCGTTGTCCTGATGCCAGGGGAAGCGCTCGCGCGCGCCAGGTGTTTTGTAGACGGCCTGGTCCCAATAAAGCCTGACGTCGGGACCGACGAGGTCGTGCGCGAGATCGCGAAACAGCGGGCCGGCGCACAGCTCGCGCAGGCGCGGCGAGCGCGTCACCACGTGTGGGGCGAATGTGATCGCATCGGCGCGCGCGATGAACAGGCGTCCGCCCGGCTACGAGCGCAGGAACGCCTCGGCGCGGCGCTCCTCGGGATCGATCTCGGCGAGCACGGCCGCGAGAGCGTCGGCGTCGAAGGCGTCCTCGAGAACGAAATAGCCGAGTTCGTCGTAGGCGCGCGCCTGCACGTCACTGACGCGGCGAAACGGCGGGTGGCGTGGCTCCCAGCGGAAGCCTCGATTGAGCGCGTGCGGGCGCAGCTCCACGTCGCGGATTCTCGCGGCCCGGTCGAGGTCGCGCAAAGGGGGTCTTCGTCCGTGTGAGCGGCTGCTACATTCGTTCGCGACCAGCGCCGCGTGCGCAGGTCCTGCATCCGGAGCGACGACGCATGCCCGATTTCCGCTTCCAGGAGCTCTTCGAGCTCGGAGAGGACACGACCCCCTACCGCAAGCTCCCGGGGGATTACGTCTCCCGCGTTCGCGCCGACGGGCGGGAGATCCTGCGCGTCGAGCGCGAGGGGCTCTCGCGGCTCGCGACGGCTGCCTTCGACGACGTCGCTCACCTGCTGCGCCCCGGGCACCTCGCGCAACTGCGCAAGATTTTTGACGACCCGGAGGCGTCCGCAAACGATCGCTTCGTCGCGCTCGAGCTGTTGACGAACGCCAACATCGCCGCGGGTCGCGTGCTGCCGGGTTGCCAGGACACGGGCACGGCCATCGTGATCGGCCACAAGGGCGAGAACGTGTGGACGGGCGGCTGCGATGCCGAGGCGCTCTCGCAGGGGATCTTCACGGCGTACCAGCAGCGCAATTTGCGCTACTCGCAGCTCGCGCCGCTCGACATGTACCGCGAGAAGAACACCGGGACGAATCTGCCGGCGCAGATCGAGATCTACGCCGAGCCTGGCGACGAATACCGCCTGCTCTTCCTCGCGAAGGGCGGTGGCTCGGCGAACAAGACCTTCCTCTACCAGGAGACGAAGGCGCTGCTCAATCCGGAATCGCTGCTGCGCTTCGTGTCCGAGAAGATCCGCACCCTCGGCACCTCGGCGTGTCCGCCCTATCACCTGGCGCTGGTGGTCGGCGGGCTCTCGGCGGAGCTCACCCTCAAGACCGTGAAGCTCGCGAGTGCGCGCTATCTCGACGGCCTGCCCACGCAAGGCAACGAGCTCGGCCGCGCCTTCCGCGACCTCGCGCTCGAGGCCGAGGTCTTGCGTCTGTGCAACGAGACCGGGATCGGCGCCCAGTTCGGCGGCAAGTATTTCGCGCACGACGTGCGCGTGATCCGGCTGCCCCGACACGGCGCTTCGTGCCCGGTGGGGCTCGGCGTCTCGTGCTCGGCGGACCGCCAGATCCTCGCGAAGATCACGCGCGACGGGGTTTTCCTCGAGCAGCTCGAAGAGAACCCTGCGCGGTATCTGCCCGACGTGGATGCGAATGAGCTCGGCGGCGACGTGGTGCGCGTCGACCTGCGCCGGCCGATGCGCGAGATCCTGGCGCAGCTCTCGCGCTACCCGGTTGCGACGCGGCTCTCGCTCTCCGGCCCCCTGATCGTCGCCCGCGACATCGCGCACGCGAAGCTCAAGGAACGCCTCGATGCAGGCGGGGATCTGCCCGAATACTTCAAGAACCACATGATCTATTACGCCGGCCCCGCCAAGCGCCCGGAGGGGCGCGCTTCGGGCTCCTTCGGCCCCACCACCGCGGGGCGCATGGACTCCTACGTCGATCTGTTCCAGAGCCGCGGGGGGAGCCTCGTGATGCTCGCGAAGGGCAACCGCTCGAAAGCGGTGCGCGAGGC
>Ga0210377_10005597_pt1 | contig 10300 bp, 7 predicted proteins | sample PLM4_65_b1redo_FD_155480 | JGI IMG/M metagenome (GOLD analysis project Ga0210377, IMG submission 155480) | Groundwater sediment microbial communities from an aquifer in East River, Colorado, USA - PLM4_65_b1 redo | ecosystem: Environmental > Terrestrial > Soil > Riparian zone | place: USA: East...
GGGAGTCTCGGTCGAGGAGCTGCCCGGCCCTCACGTAGAAGGCGGCGTCGGAGCGCCACGCCGGGCCTTCGAGGGCTTCGAGGCGGGCCAGGACGCGGCGCACGTTGCCGTCGACGACGGGGAGTGGCACGCCATGGGCGATCGAAAGCACGGCGCTCGCGGTGTAGAGACCGACACCGGGAATCGCGAGAGCGGCCTCCAGCGTCCTGGGGAAGCGGCCGCCGCCCTTGTCGGCGACGTGCCGCGCGCCCCGTCGCAGATTCCGCGCGCGATGGTAGTAGCCGAGCCCCGACCACAGGGCCAGCACGTCCTCCTCTCGCGCTGCCGCCAGCGCCGCCGCGTCGGGAAAGCGATCGACGAAGGCCTCGTAGTAGGGCGTGGCCGTCTTGACGGTGGTCTGCTGGAGCATGACCTCCGAGATCCAGATTCGGTAGGGGTCGGTGGTACGGCGCCACGGCAGGTCTCGCCGGTTCCGGCGGTACCAGTCCAGGAGCGCTCGGTTGAGGGTCGGAAGTGCCCCTGTGTCTCTGTGCCTCTGTGGCTTCTTTCCGTCCGTCACCGGATCCGCTCGATGTCGGCGCCCAATCCCCGCAGTTTCTCGTCGATCCGGTAGTAGCCGCGGTCGAGATGATAGACGCGGTCCACGATCGTCGCGCCGCTGGCGGCCAGGCCGGCCAGGACCAGCGAGGCCGAGGCCCGCAGGTCGGTCGCCATCACCTGGGCCCCGGAGAGCGAGGTGGGCCCCGTGACGAGAGCCGTCCGGCCGTTCTCCCGGACGCTGGCTCCCATGCGCTGGAGCTCGGCCACGTGCATGAACCGGTTTTCGAAGATCGACTCGGTGATGGTGCTGACGCCGGTGGCCTGAGTCATGAGGGTCATGTACTGCGCCTGCATGTCGGTCGGGAAGCCCGGGTAGGGGAGCGTCGTGACGTTGGCAGGGCGAATCACCCGCGGCGCCCTCACTCGCAGGTTGTCGGGGCCCTCCTCGATCCGGACCCCCGTCTCCCGGAACTTGTCGATGATCGCCCTGAGGTGGGCAGGGTTGCAGGCGCGGATCTCGATGTCGCCGCCGGCCAAGGCACAGGCGACGATGTACGTCCCCGTCTCGATCCGATCCGGGACGACGGTGTGGCTGGCACCGTGGAGGGAGGCGACTCCCTCGACCCTCATGGTGGAGCTTCCCGCTCCTTCGATCTTCGCCCCCATGGCCGCGAGGAGCGCAGCCAGGTCGACGACCTCGGGCTCGCAGGCGGCGTTCTCCAGGATCGTCACTCCCTCGGCACGGCACGCTGCCATCAGGACGTTCTCGGTCCCCGTCACCGTGACGGTGTCGAAGTGGATCTCGGCCCCGTGAAGGCGGTTGGCCCGTGCCTCGACGTAGCCGTGCTCCACCGAGATCGCGGCCCCCATCTTCTCCAGGGCCTGGAGGTGAAGGTCGATGGGCCTCGCGCCGATCGCGCAACCCCCGGGCAGCGAGACGCGGGCGCGTCCCTCACGGGCGAGGAGAGGGCCGAGGACGAGGATCGACGCGCGCATGGTCTTTACGAGGTCGTAGGGAGCCTCGACCGAGGAGAGGCTTCGCGCCCTCGCTTCGACCACGCCCCCGACGCGGAACTCCACCTCCGCGCCGAGGGACGCGAGGACCCGGCCCATCGTGCGGATGTCCCGCACCTCGGGCACGTTGCTCAGGACCACCGCGTCGTCGGTCAGCAGGGCAGCGCAGAGGTCGGGGAGCGAGGCGTTCTTGGCTCCGGAGATGCGGACTGTCCCCTCCAGGGGCCGTCCGCCCACGACGCGGATCTTGTCCACGGCGTCAGTTTACGCGAAAGCCCATTCAAGCCACTTGTCAATGAACCGTTTGTAGGGGCACCGGGTTGACCCATCCCTGCCCAGGGGGCTAGCGTAAAGCGAGAGGAGGGACACCTCATGGCCGCGACCGCTCTGACGTCGGAAGCCCAGGCGCTCATCGCCCTCGAGGAGCGCTATGGGGCCCGCAACTACCACCCTCTCGATGTCGTGATCGCACGGGGTGAAGGCGTCTACCTGTGGGACGTGGACGGCAACCGCTACATGGACTTTCTAGCCGCCTATTCGGCCGTCAACCAGGGGCACAATCATCCTCGGATCGCCCGTGCCTTGCTCGCGCAGGCGAACCGTCTGGCCCTGACCAGCCGGGCGTTCCGCAACGACCGGCTCCCGCCGCTCCTCGAGAAGCTGTGCAGGCTCACCGGTTTCGACAAGGCCCTCCTGATGAACAGCGGCGCCGAGGCGGTGGAGACGGCCCTCAAGGCGGCCCGCAAGTGGGGATACGACGTGAAAGGCATTCCCGATCCCGAGGCCGAGATCATCGTGATGGCGGGGAATTTCCACGGTCGGACGACGACGATCGTCTCCTTCTCGACCGACCCGGACGGGAGGAGCCGCTTCGGCCCCTTCACGCCGGGCTTCCGGATCGTTCCCTATGGCGACCTGGCTGCGGTCAGGGCGGCCGTGACGCCCCGCACCTGCGCGATCCTGACGGAACCGGTCCAGGGCGAGGCCGGCGTCGTGATCCCTCCCAGGGGATTCCTGCGCGGTCTTCGAGAGATCTGCGACGCCCAACGGGTCTTGCTGATCCTCGACGAGATCCAGTCGGGCCTCGGCCGCACCGGCAAGCTCTTCGCCTTCGAGCACGAGGGGATCCGCCCCGACGGCGTGACCGTGGGCAAGGCGCTCTCGGGCGGCTTCTATCCCGTCTCGGCCCTGCTCGCAAGCCGAGAGGTCATGGATGTTTTCACGCCGGGAATCCACGGATCCACCTTCGGTGGAAACCCGATCGCCTGTGCCGTCGCCGGCGCCGCTCTCGACGTGCTCGTCGAGGAGCGGCTCGTCGAGCGGGCCGCCGAGCTGGGCGTGCATCTGGCCAACCGCCTCGCCGGCATCCGCTCTCCCTTCGTGAAGGAGATACGCTGCATCGGGCTCTGGGCCGGCGTGGAGCTCCTGCCATCGGCGGGAGGCGCGCGGCTCTTCTGCGACGCCCTCAAGGACCGGGGGCTGCTCTGTAAGGACACCCACGGCCACACCCTCCGGCTCGCGCCGCCCCTCGTCATCACGCGCGCGCAGCTCGATTGGGCCGTCGATCAACTGGCCGCGGTCCTCACGCCCGTGGCTTGATGGGCGCCAGCGCACGCCTTTTCGCGGCCGTGGCGGCCGCCGCCGTCGGCGCGGCGAGTCACGGGGAGTGGTCCGTCCACGGAGGCGACCCGGGCCATCAGCAGTACTCGGCTCTCGACCGTATCAACACGACGAACGTCCAGCGCCTGAGGGTGGCTTGGACCTATCGCGCCGGCGATGCCCGCGCCGACAACCGGTCCCAGATCCAGTGCCACCCCATCATCGTCGGCGGAGTGCTCTATGCCACGTCCGCCCAGCTCAAGGCCTTCGCCCTCGACGCCGCGACGGGCCGTCCGTTGTGGACCTTCGACCCGTTCCAGGCCGGCGCGGAGCAACATTCCCTCGGCGTGAACCGGGGCGTCGTCTACTGGGGCGAAGGCGACGACAGGCGGATCCTGTTCACCGCAGGTCAGCGCCTCTATGCCCTGGATGCGAGGACGGGGAAGCCCGTCGCCGGCTTCGGCGCGGGCGGCAGCGTCGATCTGCGCGAGGGCCTCGGCCGCGACGTCTCCGGTCTCTACGTCCTCTCGAACACCCCCGGCGCGGTCTACCGCGACCTGTTGATCCTCGGCACACGCGTGTCGGAAGGTCCGGGCCCGTCGGCCCCAGGTCACGTCCGCGCTTACGACGTCCGGACGGGAGCGGTCCGTTGGATCTTCCACACGATCCCCCAGCCGGGAGAGTACGGGTACGAGACCTGGCCGAGGGACGCCTGGCAGCGTATCGGGGGGGCGAACGCCTGGAGCGCGCTCAGCGTCGACGAAAAGCGAGGCCTCGTGTTCCTCCCGACCGGCTCCGCCGCTTTCGACTTCTGGGGAGGAAACCGCGCGGGCGCGAACCTCTTCGCCAATTGCGTCCTCGTCTTGAGGGCGGCGACCGGCGAGAGGGTGTGGCACTACCAGACCGTGCACCACGACATCTGGGACCGCGACCTTCCGGCGGCGCCGGTCCTCGTGACGATCGAGCGCGTCGGCAGGAAGGTCGACGCCGTCGCACAGGTCACGAAGTCCGGCTTCGTGTTCCTTCTCGACCGGGAGACGGGCGAGCCTCTTTATCCGGTCGAGGAAGTGGCGGTCCCGCCCTCGGACCTGGAGGGTGAAACGGCCTGGACCACCCAGCCGGTGCCCACGAAGCCGCCCCCCTTTGCCCGCCAGCTCTTCACCGAAGCCGACGTCACGGACCTCTCACCGGCCTCCCGCGCCGCCGTCCTCGAGCGGCTGCGGCAGGTACGGACCGGTCGCCGTTTCATCCCGCCGAGCAAGCAGGGGACCGTGATCTTCCCGGGCTTCGACGGCGGCGCCGAGTGGGGCGGGGCCGCCTTCGATCCGGCCACCGGTCGCCTCTACGTCAACGCCAACGAAATGCCGTGGATCCTGACGATGGTCGACGTCGTCGACGACGCGTCCGGCGCGGACAACGGCCCGGGGGCCCGCGCGTATCGCCAGTACTGCGCCGCCTGCCATGGTGTCGATCGCCGGGGCGCGCCGCAACAGAACGTCCCGGCACTTCTCGATCTCGGGGGGAAGCGACCACCGGGGGATCTCGAGCTGCTTCTCCAGAAGGGCAAGGGCGTCATGCCGTCGTTCCGCTACCTCTCCGAGGGGGAGGTGAAGAGCCTGAGCGCCTACCTCCTCGGGGAAGCGGCACCTGCGCCTCCGGTCAACGACGAGGAGAAGCCGTTCGGTACACCGTACACCCACACCGGCTATCACCGGTTTCTCGATCCCGACGGCTATCCGGCGGTGAAGCCGCCCTGGGGGACCCTCTCGGCGATCGACCTGGGCCGCGGCGAGATCGACTGGCACGTTCCCCTGGGCGAGCTGCCCGAGCTGACCCGGCGGGGGATCCCCCCGACCGGGACCGAAAACTACGGCGGGCCCATCGTCACCGCGGGGGGCCTCGTGTTCATCGGGGCGACGAAGGACGAGAAGTTCCGTGCCTTCGACAAGAAGAGCGGCAAGGTCTTGTGGGAGACGTCGCTCCCGGCGGGCGGCTACGCGACTCCGAGCACCTACGAAGTGAACGGCAAGCAGTACGTGGTCATCGCCGCCGGCGGTGGCAAGATGGGGACCAAGTCGGGCGACGCCTACGTCGCCTTCGCGCTTCCCGATTGAGCCGGTCACGCCCGCCGAGCGACGACCGTCCGGGGGATCGACTGCAAGTCCGGAAGGACGCGCTCCACGACGAGGCCCGCATCTCCGCAGATGCGGCTGACGCCGGCGCCCATCCCCTGGCCGATCTCGAGGAGGAGCCACCCGCCCGGGCGCAGGAAGCGTGCCGCCGCGGGAGCGAGTCGGCGGTAGACGGCGTAGGCATCTCCCGGCGGGAAGAGGGCCACGCCGGGCTCGTGGTCGCGCACTTCGGGGGCGAGGCCCCCCGCCTCCGCGCGGTCCACGTACGGCGGGTTGCTGACGACCATCTCGGGGCGGCCCGCGAGGTCGATTACGGGCTCGAGCAGATCGCCGAGGTGGAACCAGACGCGGTCGACGACGCCCAGGCGGCGCGCGTTGTCCTTGGCGACGGTGAGGGCCGCGAGGGAGACCTCGGTGGCGTGGACCTCGGCGTTCGGGAGGTCCGCCGCAAGGGAGAGCGCGATGCAGCCGCTGCCGGTGCCCACGTCGACCACCACGGGGTGATCCGCCCCGCTCAGGAGGCCCAGAGCCGCCTCGACCAGAACCTCGGTCTCGGGTCGCGGGACCAGGACGTCGGGAGTCACGCGGAATTCGCGGCGCCAGAAAGCCTGGATGCCGGTGAGGTGCTGGAGGGGCCGGCGCTGCGCGCGCTCTTCGACCAGGGTGAGGTAGCGGCCGGCCGTGGCCTCGTCGACCTCGGCCTCCGGCCGACCGAGAAGAGCGGCCCGGTCCCACCCGGTGACGTGGCGGAGCAGGAGCTCGGCGTCGAGGCCGGCCTCCTCGATGCCCGCTCGGGTGAGGCGAGCCGTGGCCTCGCGCAGCGCCGCTGCGGCGTTCAGACGTGCTCCGGCTGGGGCTCTTTCTTGGCTTCGGGCTTCCGCTCGCTGAGCGCGGTCGTCGAGCGCTTGAGCTTCTCGGCTTGGTGGTGGGCCACCAGGGAGTTGACGATCTCCCCCAGGCCCCCGTCGAGGACTTCGTGGAGGCGGTGGATCGTCAGGCCGATCCGGTGGTCGGTCACCCGACCCTGCTGGAAGTTGTAGGTCCTGATCTTCTCGCTCCGGTCCCCGGAGCCGACCTGACTGCGCCGATCGCTGGCGATGGCCCTCTGCTGCTCCGCGAGGGCCACTTCGTAGAGGCGCGCCCGGAGAACCTTCATGGCTTTCTCACGGTTCTTGATCTGGCTCTTCTCGTCCTGGCAGGAGACCACGGTGTTGGTCGGGAGGTGGGTGATCCGGACCGCTGAATAGGTCGTGTTGACGCTCTGGCCGCCCGGTCCTGACGAGCAGAAGGTGTCGATCCGGAGGTCCTTGGCGTCGACCTTGACGTCGACCTCCTCGGCCTCGGGCAGCACGGCGACGGTGATGGCGGAGGTGTGGATCCGGCCGGAGGATTCGGTCGCCGGAACGCGCTGCACCCGATGGACGCCGCTCTCGTATCGGAGCTTGGAGTAGACGCGCTCGCCTTCCACCATGGCGATGATCTCCTTGATCCCGCCCTGGCCCGTGCGGTTGGACGAAACCACATCGATCTTCCACCCTTGCCGCTCGGCGAACCGCGAGTACATCCGGAAGACCTCGGCCGCGAAGAGCGCCGCCTCGTCGCCGCCGGTCCCCGCGCGGATCTCGAGGAGGACGTTCTTCTCGTCGTTCGGATCCGTGGGAATGAGAAGAGGGGGGATCTCGGCGTCGAGGGCGTCCCGCTTCGCCTCGAGGGTCCGCATCTCCTCGTGGGCCAGTTCCTTCAGCTCGGCGTCGGACTCCGCCCGAATCATCTCCTGGACCTTGGTCAGCTCGGCGAGGGTCCCCTTGTAGGCGCGGTAGCGCTCGACGATGGGGGCGATCTCCTTCGACTCGCGGGCGAGCTTCTGGTAGGCGGGCGGGTCCTGAGCCACGCCCGGGTCGGACATCTGCACCTCGACCTCGCCGAAGCGGGCCTCGATGTCCTTCAGTTTCTGGAAGGTGATGGAGTCCAAGTTAGGCCCCCCTCCGCCCCAGGTGCCAGACCTCGCCTCCGTGACTGCGCATGGTCTCAGGCCTGGGCGGCGGCCTTCTTGGCGGTCGTCTTCGCGAGCTTGCGGTTGAAGCGCTCCACGCGACCCGCCGCGTCGATCAGCTTCTGCTTCCCGGTGAAGAACGGGTGACAGTTCGAACAGATCTCGAGACGGAGCTCCTCACCCTTGGTGGACCGCGTGGTCCATGTGGCCCCGCAGGCGCAATGGACGTTGACGACCTTGTAGGCGGGATGGATGCCAGGCTTCATGTCGCTCCCTGCACAGGCGATCGGAGCTCGATCGCAAACTCGAATGATAACAAAGGCGTCGGGGGTTCACAAGGACGCGTATCGGGTTCGAGCCCCACCTGATCCTAGGCGCGTGCAATCCGAGGCTCGCGCACTCAGCGCTGTCCGCGGATCGCTCGATAGGCCTTCTGCTTCCGTGGAATGTCACGCTCCGGGCCGTTGGCGGCGAAGTCGAGGTGAGCATCCTCGATCCCGAACGAAACGTGGTATCTTCTCGGCGTGCGAACTGCGAGCAGGAAGCGGCACGCGCGGTGGGTCCGCGCTCTCGCCTGCCTCTTCCTGTCCGCGATCCTGGCCGACCTCGCGTTCGATCGCACCTGCGATCCGGTGTCAACGCCTGGGGCCTCGAGTCCGACCTTCGCAGCTCCCGGCCCGGGCGCCCAGGACCCTTGTGCGAACGGCTGCGTTCCCGACTGCTACTGCTGCTCACTGAGCGTGACCAGTGCGCCGGCGATCCTTCCACCGGATGCCGGCCCCGCGACCCTCATGCTTCCCTTGCGGCCCGCAGCCGCTTCGCACGGCCTCCGTCCCGTTCCGTACCGGCCCCCGCTCACCCTCGCCTGAGTCGCCAGTCCTAGCAGCGTGACAGGCCCGTAGGCCTGCGCTGGCTCGTCTCGATCGACTCGACCTCGGGAGGTGAGCGTGGCGGTTTCGGCTCCTTGGTTCCGCGTGGGCGGGACGCTCGTCGTGTTCCTGGCCGTGGGTTCGCGCGCGATGGCCCAGGAGGGCCTCGATGTCGACCACTACGTAGAGATCGTCCTGCGGGCGCACCCGTCCGCGGCGCAGAGCGCCGGCCTCGAGCTGGCGGCGGGGGCGGAAAGGAAGGCCGCGCGGCTGTTCCCGGACCCTGTGTTCGAGTACTCGCGGGACCGGGGTACGCCGGCCGAGCCGCCCGGGACCCGAGCGACGGAGACGGGCTACTCCGTCTCGCAGACGATTCCCTGGCCCGGCACGTTCAGCGCGGGGATCCGCGCCGGAGACCGCGCGGCCGACGTGCTACGGGCCGGAGCGGAGGGCGTGCGCTGGGAGCTGGCCGCCCAGGCGCGACAAGCCTTCGCGCGCCTCGCGGCGTCTCGCGCCCTGCTGGACGTCGCCCGCGCCTCTGACGAGGACGCCCGCTCGCTGCGCGACCTCGTGACGCGCCGCGCGGATCTCGGGGAGTCGCGCGAGTCGGACCGCATCAAGGCCACGGTCGAATGGCTCCGCCAGCAGCGCAACCTCGCGGTGGCCGAGCGGGAGGCCGAGGCCTCCGAAGCGATCGTGCGGGCGCTTGCGGTCGAGCCTCTCCCGAAGCCGCTCGCCATCCGCCCGATGGTCCACGATCCGCTGCCCCGGCTGGACCGCGAGGCTCTTTCGGCGCAGATCGTCGACCGCAGTCCGCGGCTGCGCGCGGCGCGAGCGGAAGCCGGGCGCCAGGAGGCGTTGCTCTCCGTGGCGCGCCGGGCCCGGATCCCCGACCTCGACGTCACGGTCTTCAAGCAGAAGGAGTTGGACAAGGAGGCCAATGGCTTCACCGTCGGAGTGAAGGTTCCCCTCTGGAATGCCAACCGGGGCGAGATCGCCCGAGCGGACGCAACCCGCCGCATCGCCGGCGCGGAGGCCGAGCGCGTGCGCATCGAGCTCGTGACCGAGCTGCAAGGCCGGCTCAAGGGACTTCAAGTCGCGGGCGACCAGGTCACCCTCCTGGACCGGGAGATCCTGCCGGCCGCCCAGCGCAGCATGGGCCTCGTCCGCCTCAGCTTCGAGGAAGGCGAGACGTCGCTCCTCGACCTGCTCGATGCGCAGCGTACGTTTCGAGACACGCAGCGCGAGGCCGCCGAGGCCCACTTGGCACTTTCCCTGGCGCTTGGCGAGGTCCAGAAGCTCGCCGGACCCGACTTGAATCCCTGGAGATGAGCATGAAGCCTTCATTCGTCCACTTGTTGGTCCTGGGCGCCCTCGCGGTCGCCGGGTCGGGCGCCTGCCGCAAGGCCGCCGCTCCCGAGCCCGAGGCAAGGGAGCCCGAGGCCGGCGAGAAGCACGAAGAAACACCAGGCCGCGTCACCCTGACGGCGGCCGCCATCTCGGAGGCGGGCATCACGACCTGGCAGGTGAAGCCGGTCGACCTCGAGCACCTCCTGGTTCTCACCGGGAGCGTCGGCCACGACGAGAACCGCCTGCTCCTGGTGGCCTCGAACGTCCGTGGGCGGGTCGCGTCGATCCCGGTGGACCTCGGCGCGTGGGTGCACAAGGGCGACGCCCTCGTGGTCCTCGAGAGCGTGGAGCTGGGCAGGGCCCGCGAGGAGTTCCTGAGGGAGACCTCGGCTTTCCGCGTGGCCTCCCGCGCGTACGAGCGCGCCAAGGCCCTCGTCGCGGCGAAGGCGATCAGCTCGGGCGAGTTCCAGGCCCGCGAGGGGGAGTACCTCTCCCGGACGGCCGCCGCCCAGGCCGCGGAGCGAGCGCTGCACCTCCTCGGTGACGGCGACGAGGAGGTCCACAGATTGGCGGTCGCGGCGGAGTCGGACGGCGAGGGGCATTCCGCCGAGGCCCCGCGCTTGACGCTGCGCGCGCCGTTCCACGGCCGCGTCGTGGACCGCAAGGTGACGCCGGGCGCGCTCGTCGAGGCTCTCCAGCCCCTCGTGACCGTCGCCAACCTGAGCAGCGTCTGGGTCTTCCTCCAGGCCTACGAGAAGGACCTCGCCCTGCTGCACAACGGGCTCCCCGTCACCATCCGGACC
>Ga0210377_10005598_pt1 | contig 10299 bp, 8 predicted proteins | sample PLM4_65_b1redo_FD_155480 | JGI IMG/M metagenome (GOLD analysis project Ga0210377, IMG submission 155480) | Groundwater sediment microbial communities from an aquifer in East River, Colorado, USA - PLM4_65_b1 redo | ecosystem: Environmental > Terrestrial > Soil > Riparian zone | place: USA: East...
TGCGAGGGCTCACGCGCCGGGCTTCGCGTAGGTCCGTTCCAGGTAGCGAACGATGTCCGCCGATTCGAACATCGACGCGCCGGTATTGGGGTCGACCAGCCAGGGCACCATCAGCTTGCCGGATCGCTCGACGAAGGCGGTGCGTCTCGGGCTTCCCTTGGCGACGTTGTGCAGGCGGTAGGGCAGCTCGAGACTCGAGAGGCATTCGCGCACGATCCGGCAGAACGGCGAAGCCTCGAAGCTCCAGAGCTCGAGCGGGAGCTCGGGGGCGCGCGCGGGCCGATAGCGCGAGCCGAAGCCGGGCCGCAGCGCGGAGGCGAGCCCCGCCGAGAGATTCGTCAGCGCTCCGGACGAGAGCAGCATCGGCGGACGCCCAGCGCCGTAGCGCTCGAACAGATACGCGACGATTTCGTCGGACTCGTACATCTCCTTGCCGGTGTTCGGATCGACGAGGTACGGAAACTGATACTTCCCGCCCCGCCGCTTCACCTCCTCGCGGAAGCGCGGGCCTCCCTTGGGACACGGCAGCACGAGCGCGTCGAGGTCGAGGACGCTGAGCGCCTCGCGGGCCTTGCGGCAGAAGGGACAGGCCTCGAACTCGTAGAGCTCGAGGGGATTCTCGGGGCGCGGCCCGAGCGCACCCACGCGGATCCCGACGCCGGCGCGTGCCAGGGTGGCGGCGAGTGAGGTGGCGACGTCGAGCGCGCGATTCATGGTGGGCTGCCTCCCGGGTCGCCGAGTCTAGCATCGGCCGACGCTCCCGCGGCGGGCGCCCCGCCGCGCTGGAGCAGCTGCCGGGTGGTGAAGATCTCATCGTCGAAGACGGGATCGAAGCGGATCTCGCGCAGCTCGATCCGGCTCTCGTGCTCGGGCGCGCCCGGGCGCGTGAGCGTCCAGCGGTGCGGAACGGCGCGGCCCTGGACCTCGCGCACCTCGTCGAAGCGCAGGGAGGAGACGAGCGCGCCGGCTGGATCGCGTCGATCGCAGCGCAGCGGCGTCGCACGCTCGATCCCGATCCACGCGATCACGCTGCCAGCTTCCGGGCCTCCCCCCGGTCGGAGCTCGAGCACGAAGGCGCGCTGCGCGCCGTCCGTCCCCGCTGCCGGGTCGACGCCCAGCAGCCGCGCCTGCTGCGCCCCCAGCGCCGCGGGCGGACCCAGCAGGTCTGCCAGCGGGAAGTCGCTCCGGAACCAGGGATCGACCAGCAGGGCAGACTCGACTCGTTCGACGCTCGCGGTCCGCGGCGCGTAGCGCCACAGATTGGGGGGCAGGCGCAAGAGCCCCATGCCTGCCTGCCCCTCCGGCGCGAGCACGCGCAGGAAGCTCCGACCGCTGCTGCGTTCCTGCCAGGCTCGGAAGCGGACCTCGCCGGAGGCCGCCTCGCCCGACTCGCGGACCGAGAGCTCGGCCTCGAACCACGTGCGCTCGCCGGCGAAGGCCTCGGCGGCCCGTCGCGACAGCTCCGCCGCCTCGATCCCCGGCGGCGCCGGCTCGAGCACGGGCGCCTGCGCCGTCGCCAACCGGGCGCCGAATGCCAGCACCAAGCAAGCGGAGCGCGCAGCGAGCCACAGGCGAGCCGGCTTTCGGGTTCCGGCGCGGGGCGGCCCGCGCCACCCGAACTTCGCTCGGCTCCGCCTCGCTGCGCGGTCGCCTCGGAAGGCGACCTTGCGTCCGTCCTCGGCGGGCACCGCGCTCGTGACGAGTCCCGCAAGCGCGCGAAGCGCGCGCGCAGCGAGCTGCAGGCGAGCGAAGTTCATCAAGGCCGGGGAAGCACGCGCTCGAGATAGCGCTTCACGTACTTGCCGAGCACGTCGGCCTCCAGGTTGACGCGATCGCCTTCGCGGAGGCTTCCGAGCGTCGTCGAGGTCAGCGTATGCGGAATCAGCGCGACGTCGAAGCCGTCGCCCTCGACTCCGACCACCGTGAGCGAGACGCCCTGGATGGCGACCGATCCCTTCGGAACCAGCCAGTCGGCGAAGGCGCGGCTACAGGCGACGAAGAGCTGCACGTCCTCGCCGCGGCGCCGCAGCTCGCGCACCCGTCCCGTCTCGTCGACGTGGCCCTGCACGATGTGCCCGTCGAGCCGTGCGTCCGCGCGCAGCGCGCGCTCGAGGTTCACGCGCGAGCCCGCGCGAAGCTCACCCAGCGCCGTGCGATCGAGCGTCTCGCGCACCGCGTCGAAGCTCAGAACCCCGTCCTGCGCGGCGACCACCGTGAGGCAGCCGCCGTTCACCGACACGCTGTCGCCCACGCGCGCGCCGGTCGCGATCTCCGGGGCCTGGATCGAGAGGCGCGTCGTCTCGCCGCGCGCGAGCACCAGGGCCACGTCCCCAACCGCCTCGACGATCCCGGTGAACATCGCGGGCCGACTAGCGGTGGCCGAAGCGCAGGTCGATCTGGCGGAGCATTTCGTCGCGCACCGCTTCGTAACGCGCGGGGAGCTCGATCGGCGGATTCGGCACGCGCGACTCGATCCCCTCGAGCGCCATCCGGTGGTAGTTGACCTTCATCTCCACGAACTTGAGGCCGTGCGCGGTCGAGATCACGACCACGCGATCGTTCTTCCGGATCACGCCGCGCGCCACCAGCTTCTCGGTCGCCGCCAGCGCCACGCCGGTGTGCGGGCAGTTGAACAGGCCCGTGCGGTCCGCGCGCGCACAGGCCTCGACCAGCTCCGCCTCGCTCGCCTGCTCGACGATCCCGTCGTAGCGGCGGATCGCGTCGATCGCCTTCTCGATCGAGACGGGATTCCCGATCTGGATCGCGCTCGCGAGCGTCGGGCGCGCGGCGATCGGCTCGTAGACCTCGAATCCCCGCTGGTAGGAGAGGTAGAGCGGGTTCGCGGCCTGGGCCTGGGCGCACACGATGCGCGGACGGCGCGTCACCAGCCCGAGGTCGATCAGCATGTCGATGCCCTTGGCCAGCGCCGAGACGTTTCCGAGGTTTCCACCGGGGATCACCAGCCAATCCGGCATCTCCCAATCGAACTGCTCCACGATCTCGATTCCGACCGTCTTCTGCCCCTCGATGCGCAGGCTGTTCATGGAGTTCGCGAGGTAGATGCCGTCGCGCTCCGCCACCTGCTTCACGATCTCCATGCATCCGTCGAAGTCCGTGTCGAGCGCGAACACGATGGCGCCGTTCGCGACCGGCTGGATCAGCTGCGCGATCGAGACCTTGCCGCGGGGCAGGAAGACCACCGCGGGAATCCCGGCGGCGGCGGCATAGGCGGCCAGCGCGGCCGAGGTGTCGCCGGTCGAGGCGCAGCCCACGGCGGGGATCGACTTCCCGCGCGCGATCATCTCCTTGACCATCGACACCAGCACGGTCATGCCCAGGTCCTTGAAGGAGCCGGTGTGGGAGTTCCCGCACTGCTTGATCCACAGCTCGGAGACGCCGAGCTCGCGCCCGTAACGCTCCGCCCAGAACAGATTGGTGTTGCCCTCGTACATCGAGACGACGTTCTCGGGGTCGACGGTGGGGAGCACCCATTCCTTCTTGCCCCACACGCCGGAGCCGTAGGGCCAGTCCGTCACGTGCGCGCGCTGGCGGAAGATCTTCTTCCACTCCGCCGCGGAGGTCTTGCGCAGCTCGGCCTGGTCGTGCACCACCTCGAGCAGGTGCCCGTCGCGCGACTTGTAGACGATCTCGTCGAGCGCGTAGCGTTCGGAGGGGTCCCGGATGCTCTGGAACCAGGCTCGGTAGGCCGGTTTGCCGTCCATGCTCAGAGCTCCTCTTCGATGCGGATCAGCCGGGTCGGCGCCGTCACGTCCGGGAGCCGATCGATCTTCTCGAGGGCCCGGCGCAGCGCCGCCTCGCGCGCGGGGTCGCTCAGCATCAGCACGGGAACCGAAGCGGCCAGGTTGCCCCGGCCCTTCTGGATCACGGACTCGATGCCGATGCCATGCTCGCCGAGCACGCCGGTGATGTGCGCGAGCACGGCCGGGCGATCCACGGCGGTGAAGCGCAGATAGGCGCGGCCGAAGAGATCGCCGAGCGGAACCAGGTCGCGGCGGACGAGCGCGTGCGGGAGGAAGGCGAGCGGAGCCACCCGCCCGGCGCTGCCACGGCGCAGCTCCCGCGCGATCTCGATCAGGTCGCCCACCACGGCGCTCGCGGTCGGCAGCTCGCCGGCGCCGGCGCCGTAGAAGAGCGTCGTCCCGACGGCGTCGCCGCAGACCGCCACCGCATTCATGGCGCCGTCGACCTTCGCCAGCAGGCTGGTCGCCGGGATCAGGGTGGGCTGCACCCGCGCCTCGATCGGCCCGGGGCGGCCCGCCTCGTCCTCGCTGCCCGTCTTGGCGATCGCGAGCAGCTTGATCCGGTATCCGAACTCGCGCGCCGCGTCGAAATCGATCGGCTGGATGCCGCGGATGCCCTCGGTGGGGATGTCCTTCACGGTCAGCTCCGCGCCGAACGCCATCGCCGCCAGCAGGGTGAGCTTGTGCGCCGCGTCGATTCCGTCGACGTCGGTGCTGGGGTCGGCCTCCGCGAAGCCCAGCGCCTGGGCCCGGGCCAGCACGGTGTCGAAGGCCTCCCCGGTGCGCTCCATCTCCGAGAGCATGTAGTTGGTGGTGCCGTTGATGATGCCGTGGACGCTCTGGATCCGGTTCGCGGCGAGGCCTTCGCGGATCGCGCGCAGGATCGGAATTCCGCCGCCCACGCTCGCCTCGAAGGCGACGTCGACCCCCCGCTCCGCGGCGGCGTCGAAGATCTCCTTGCCGTGCTGCGCGAGCAGCGCCTTGTTCGCGGTGACGACGGGCTTGCCGGACTCGATCGCGAGCAGCAGCAGCCGTCGTGCGGCGCCGGTGCCGCCGATCAGCTCGACCACGATGTCGACGCCGGGATCGCGCACCAGGCCCTCTGCGTCGGCGTCGAAGCGGATGCCGGCGAGGTCGACACCGCGGTCGTGCGCGAGGTCGAGATCCGCGATCCGCACCAGCCGGAGCGGCGCGCCGAGTCGGCGCTCGATCACCGCGGCATTGCGGGCGAGCACCTTCGCCACGCCCGTGCCGATCGTGCCGAAGCCCAGCAGGCCGACGCGGATCGCTGCCGGCCGGCTCACGGGGGGCTCGCGTCGCGCAGGAAGCGGCGGATGCCGCGCACGGCCTGGCGGATGCGGTGGCGGTTCTCGACCAGCGCGAAGCGCACGAAGCCTTCCCCGTTGGCTCCGAAGCCGACGCCCGGCGAAACCGCGACCTTCGCCTCCGTGAGCATCCGCTTGGAGAACTCGAGCGAGCCGAGGCTCGTGAGCGGCTCGGGGATCGGCGCCCAGACGAACATGGTCCCGAGCGGCTTCTCGATCTTCCAGGCGCCCTCGCCCGGCTGCCCGAGCCCGTCGATCAGGGTGTCGCGCCGCGCGCGGTACTCCTCGCAATTCTCATGCACGACGTCCTGCGGTCCGCGCAGCGCCACGATGCTGCCAATCTGAATTGCCTGGGGCATGCCGTAGTCCAGATAGCTCTTGATCCGCCCGAGGGCGTGGATCATCTCGCGATTGCCGCAGGCGAAGCCCACGCGCCAGCCCGCCATCGAGTGGCTCTTCGAGAGCGAGGTGAACTCGATCGCGAGGTCCTTGGCGCCGGGGACCTCCAGGATGCTGGGCGCCTTGTAGCCGTCGAAGCAGATCTCCGCGTACGCGAAATCGTGCAGCACCATCAAGTCGTTCTCGCGCGCGAAGGCGACGATCCGCTCGAAGAACGCGCGATCCACCACCTGGGTGCTGGGGTTCGCCGGGAACGAGATGATCAGCATCTTGGGCTTGGGCCAGGTGCGGCGGATCGCCTGCTCCAGGTTCTCGATGAAGTCCCCGTCGGCGGTCAGCGGCACGTGGCGCAGGTCGCCGCCGGCGATGATCACCGAGTACTGGTGGATCGGATAGGCGGGATCCGGACACAACACCACGTCGCCCGGCCCGATCGTCATCAGCACGAAGTGGGAGAGCCCCTCCTTGGCGCCGATCACCGCGATCGCCTCGGTCTCGGGATCCAGCTCGACGCCGTGGCGCCGCTGGTACCACTCGCAGATCGCGGCGCGCAGATTCGGGAGGCCGCGCGACGCGGAGTAGCGGTGGTTCTTCGGGCTGCGCGCCGCCTCGCAGATCTTCTCGATCACGTGGGGGGGCGTCGCCATGTCCGGGTTGCCCATGCCGAGGTCGACGATGTCCTCGCCCGCGCGCCGCGCGGACTTCATCATCTCGATCACCTCGGCGAGCACGTAGGGCGGAAGCCGGTTCAGCTTGTCGAAATCGTGGCGCATCTTGCCGGACATGGTCCTCAGACCGGGATCCGCTCGGCGGGTTGCCGGCGGATCGCTTCGAAGCTCGTCTGTGCGTGGTAGGAGGAGCGGACCAGGGGACCGCTCGCCACCTGCATGAAGCCCAGCGCGCGGCCTTCGCGCGCGAGCGCATCGAACTCCTCGGGATCCCAGTAGCGCTCGACGGGCAGGTGCTGGAGCGACGGCCGCAGGTACTGCCCGATCGTGACGAAGTCGACGCCCGTCTCGCGCAGCATCGCGAGCAACGACACGGCCTCCTGGAAGCTCTCGCCGAGCCCGACCATGAAGCCGGATTTCACGACCGCGGCCGGCCGCAGCCGGCTGGCCTGGGCGAGCACGGCGCGCGAGCGCTCGATCGAGGCGCCCGGACGCACGCGGCGGTAGAGACGCGGCACCGTCTCGACGTTGTGGTTGTAGACGTCGGGGGCGGCCTCACAGACCTGCGCCACGGCGCCCAGATCGCCCTGGAAGTCGGGCGTGAGCACCTCGACGCTCGCCTGTGGACAGCGCTCCCGGATCGCGCGGATGGTGGCGACGAACTGCCCAGCCCCGCCGTCCGCCAGATCGTCGCGGTTCACGGAGGTGAGGACCACGTGCGAGAGCCCGAGCTCGCCGGCGACCCGCGCCACGCGCTCGGGCTCGCCGGGATCGGGGCCGGCGGCGGGCAATCCGGTGGCGACGGCGCAGAAGCGGCAGGCGCGGGTGCAGACGGAGCCGAGCAGCATGAACGTGACGTGTCCCTTCGCCCAGCACTCGGCGCGGTTCGGGCAGCGGGCTTCCTCGCACACGCTGTGCAGGCCTTCGCCGCGCAGCCGTCGCTGCAGCGCCTGGGTCGCTTCGGTCGGACGGCTCCCGCTCACGCAATGGGAGGGCAGTCGACGCTGCGGAGACCCCACCGGGAACCCCCTCCAAACGACGATAACCATTGAAGGATTAGGAGCTTAGCAAGCGTTCGGGGGGCCGGCACGCCGGCGCGAGAAGAGCGCGTAGAAGGGCAGCCCGGCGGCCAGGCAGGCCAGCCCGACCGCGCACTCCAGGGGACTGCCGGCCAGCATGGCGACCGCGATCGCGCTGCTCGCCAGCACGTAGAGCGCCGGCACCCACGGGTATCCCAGCGCGCGGTAGGGGCGCCGGCGCTCGGGATGGCGGCGGCGCAGCGCGAAGAGCGCGAGCACATCCGCGATCGAGGCGATCACGATCGCGAAGGTGGTCGCGTCGAGCACGCGCCGGAAGGTCTCCAGGAACCCGATCAGCGCCGCGGAGACCAGCGCCTGCAACACGATCGCGCGGTGCGGGGTCCTGAACCGAGCGTGTGCGCGGTCGACACCGCCCGGGAACAGGTCATCGAGCGCCATCGCGTAGGCGATGCGCGGACCCACCAGCACGGTCGCGTTCAGGGTGCCCAGGATCGAGACCACCACGAAACCGGCGACCAGCGAGCCGGCGACCGGCCCGAAGAGGGCGCGCGCCGCCGCCGCCCCCGCGTTCGGCTCTTTGCTCAGCGCATCGATGGGAAGCGCGAAGAGATAGACCGCGTTCACGATCATGTAGAGCAGCGTGCAGATGCCGAGGCCGAGGAAGAGCGAAGCCGGGATGTTGCGCTCGGGGCGTTCGATCTCGCTGGCCACGTAGACCGACGCGTTCCAGCCCAGGTAGGAGAACAGGATCGGCGAGAACGCCAGCCCGAGCGCGGGGAGCGAGGTGGCCGAGGCGCCCGCGAAGACGGGGAGGAGGTTCGCGGCGTCTCCCCGGCCGAGCAGCGGCCCCAGTGCGGCGAAGGCGAGCAGCGCCGCGATCTTCGCGTAGCTCGTCAGGTTGTTGACCCGTGCTCCCCAACGCACGCCCACGTAGTTGATGGCCGACACCGCGAAGGTCACCGCGATCGCAAGAGGGGTGCTGAAGCGGGGACCGAGCCCGAAGCCCGGCGCCACGGAATTCACGAAGGCGACCGCAAGGGTCGCGATGGTGCCCGTGTAGATCACGAAGAAGCTGAGCCAGCCGATCAGGAATCCCGCCATCGGATGAAAGGCCTCGCGCAGGTAGACGTAGTCGCCGCCCGCCCGCGGGTACATTGCGCCGAGCTCGGCGTTCGCGAGCGCCCCGGCCAGCGACAGGAGGCCGCCGATCATCCAGGCCGCGAGGTACACGCCCGGATGCGGAAGCAGCGTGGCCACACCGCCCGGCGTGAGGAAGATGCCCGAGCCCACCACCGAGGCGACGATCAGCATGGTCGCGTCGTTGAGCGAGAGGACCCGCCGCAGGCGATCCCTCGGGTGGCTGTCGGACTCCATTGCCTACAGGAAGGGGATCAGCAGCAGCGCGACCACGTTCATCAGCTTGAGCATCGGATTGATGGCGGGGCCGGCCGTGTCCTTGTACGGGTCGCCGACCGTGTCGCCGGTGATCGCCGCCTTGTGGGCGTCCGAGCCCTTGCCGCCGTAGGCGCCGCGCTCGATGAACTTCTTGGCGTTGTCCCAGGCGGCGCCTCCCGTCGTCATCGAGAGCGCGACGCACACGCCGGAGACGATCGAGCCGATCAGCAGACCTCCCAGCGCCGCCGCTCCCAGACCCGGCGTAAAGGCCACCAGGATCGGGATCAGCACGGGAATCAGCGCCGGCAGCACCATCTCGCGCAGCGCGGCCTGCGTCACGATGTCGACGCAGGTGCGGTAGTCGGGCTTGCCGGTGCCCTCCATGATGCCTTCGATCTCGCGGAACTGGCGGCGCACCTCGTCGACGACGCGCCCGCCCGCCACGCTCACCGCGTTCATCGCGAAGGAGGCGAAGATGAAGGGCACCATGGCACCGATGAAGAGGCCCAGCAGCACGGGCGTCTCCGAGAGACTGAAGTTCACGTTGACGCCGCTCAGGCGCTTGAGATCCTCGATGAAGGTCGCGAAGAGCACCACCGCCGCCAGCCCCGCCGAGGCGATCGCATAGCCCTTGGTCACCGCCTTGGTGGTGTTGCCGAAGGCGTCGAGGGGATCCGTCACGTGGCGAACGGCGTCGCCGAGCTCGGCCATCTCGGCGATCCCGCCGGCGTTGTCCGTGATCGGGCCGTAGGCGTCGATCGCGACCACGATGCCCGCCAGCGAGAGCATGGTCATGGCCGCGATACCCACGCCGTAGAGCCCGGCGAGCTGGAAGGCGAAGAGGATCGCGGACACGATCACGACCACCGGCAACACCGTCGCCTGCATGCCGACGGCCAGCCCGCTGATCACGTTGGTGCCGTGCCCCCCCTGGCTCGCCTTGGCGATCCGCTCGACGAAGGGCGAGCCGTCTCCGGTGTAGACGTCCGTGATCCACATCATCGCCGCCGTGACCAGGGCGCCAATCAGCGCGCAGAGCCAGAGGGCGTTGCTCGAGAGCACGTGACCGGTGATGTCGATGGTCGGGATCGGCGTCTGGCCGTTGATCAGGTAGACCAGGGCCAGCATCACCACGGTCGAGATCCCGAGCCCGCGGTACATGGCGTGCATGACCCCGGGCTGCTCGCCCTCGGCGGGCTCCGTGATGCGCACGAACGGCAGCGAGACGAGGGTCCCGATGATTCCGGCAGTGCCCACCGCGAGCGGATACAGGAACATCTCCGGGCTCTCCGGAAAGATGATGTGGGCCAGCAGCATCGCGGCCGCCGCCGTCACGCCGTAGGTCTCGAACAGATCGGCCGCCATGCCCGCGCAGTCGCCGACGTTGTCGCCGACGTTGTCCGCGATCACGGCCGGATTGCGCGGATCGTCCTCGGGGATGTTGGCCTCCAGCTTGCCGACCAGATCGGCGCCGACGTCCGCCCCCTTGGTGAAGATTCCGCCGCCCAGACGCGCGAAGACGGAGATCAGCGAGCCGCCGAAGGCCAGTCCGATCAGCGCGTCGGGATACCGGTAGTGTTGCGCGTGCATTACGGAGACGATCGCGGCGAGCGAGAAGAGACCCAGGCCGACGACCATCAGGCCCGTCACCGCGCCGCCCTGGAAGGACAGCGCGAAGGCCTGCCCGAAGCCGTTGCGAGCCGCATGCGCG
>Ga0210377_10005599_pt1 | contig 10297 bp, 8 predicted proteins | sample PLM4_65_b1redo_FD_155480 | JGI IMG/M metagenome (GOLD analysis project Ga0210377, IMG submission 155480) | Groundwater sediment microbial communities from an aquifer in East River, Colorado, USA - PLM4_65_b1 redo | ecosystem: Environmental > Terrestrial > Soil > Riparian zone | place: USA: East...
ACCATGCGAGGTTCAGGATGAAGAAGAGCCCGGCGAGCACCGAGAACAGGGCCAGCACGCCGTACGCGATCGGTGAGAGGAAGAGCCCGCGTAGCTCGCGGCCCGCGACGCTCGCGATGTGCTTCATCCCGCCAGCTCCGCGTCGTCGGCGTCACGCGCCGTCTTGCGCGCGAAGAGCTCGTCGAGGCTCCGGCCCCCCTGCGTGAGCTCGGAGAGCGGCGCATCGACGACCTTGCGGCCATTGCTGATCAGGATCACGCGCCGGCAGATGGCCTCGACCTCGGCCAAAATGTGGGTCGACAGGATCACCGTGTGCTGCTGCTCGCCCTCCGGCGGCGCAGCCAGGCCGGCGATCAGAGCCCGGATCTCGCGGATCTGAAGCGGGTCGAGGCCGACGGTGGGCTCGTCGAGGATCAGCACCGGCGGCTCGTGCACGATCGCCTGCGCGAGACCGACGCGCTGCCGGAAGCCCTTCGAGAGCGTTCCGATCACGCGCCGATCCGTGCCGGCGAGGCCGCAGCGCTCGATCGCGCGCTGGACCGCGTCGCGGCGCTGCTTGCGCGGCACGTCCTTGATGCGCGCCACGTAGGCCAGATAAGACTGAACCGTCATCTCGGGATACAGCGGCAACGTCTCGGGCAGGTAGCCGACGCAACGGCGCGCCGCGAGCGAGTCGTCGAAGATGTCGTGGCCCGCGATCACGGCGGTGCCGTCCGTGGGCGGCAGGAAGCCGGTCAGCATGCGCATGGTGGTGGTCTTGCCGGCGCCGTTCGGGCCGAGGAATCCGACGACCTCGCCTTTGCCGATCGAGAACGTCACGGCGTCGACGGCCTTGACGTCGCCGTAGCGCTTGCTGAGCCCCCGGGCTTCGATCACCGCCGCCCCCCGCTCCGGCGCAGGCAGGCCTCGACCCCGGCATGCGCTGCGCTTCTCGACACGGGCAGAGGCTGGATCTTCACGAGATGGGTGCGCAACATTCGGTGTCAGGTCCGGGACCCGCAGCGATTTTCGGCAGGGCCGCAATATAGGGAGCACAGCGCTGCGCCGTCAACACGCTGCGACGCCCGCAGCAGCCGCGCTGGCGCTCGAGGTGCCTGCCGATATGCTTCATGCCCATGCGGATTCCGTTTGCCATCGCAGCGACGCTCGCCGCATTCGCCGCCGCCACGTTCGTCAGCGCGGAACCGGCGCGTGCGACACGGCAGGCCGCTGGGGATCGGGTCGACGCTTCGGACACCGAGCGCGGGTCCGCAGTTCATGGCGATGCTCGGCGTTCCGAACGCTGGTATTGCACCCCGACCGGCTGCGCCGGCGCCCGCGCGTCTTCAGGGAGCGCTGCGCTCGGTTTCGCTGCGACGACCCTCGCAGCCGCATGGATATCGCGCCAACGACCCTCCGACCGCTGCTAGACGCGCCCGGCCCGATGCGTGTCGCGCTGGTGATCGAGCGCTTCGAGCCGGGGATCGGCGGCGTCGAGAACGTCGCCTGGCGTCTGGCGGAGGGCCTCGCGCAGGCGGGCGACGAGGTGCACGTCGTCGCCCGTCGCGCGGCACCGCGCCCCGATGTGGTGCTGCATCCCGTGAACGTGCCCGTGTTCTGGCAACCGCTGCGCGTGGCGGCGTTCTCGCGCGCTGCGGCGAGGGCGGCTCCGCGCGGCGACTACGACGTCGTCTACTCGCTCGCACGCACGGTCCACCAGGATCTCTACCGCGCCGGCGCCGGAAGCCATCTCGATTACATGCGCCGCTGCTACGGCATGCCGGCGCGCCAGCTGCGCCGGCTCTCGCCGCGCCACGCGCTGCTGGCGGGCTTCGAGCGGCGCGTGTTCGCGGATACGAGTCAGGTCGTGGTGTGCAACTCGGAGATGGTGCGCGACGAGATCGCGCGACGCTACCGCGTCGAGCCCGCTCGGCTGGTCCTGATCCGGAATGGCGTCGCGTTCGAGCGCTTCGCCGGCTCGAGCCGCGAGCGCGCGCGCGTGCGCAGCGAGCTCTCGGCCGGCAGCGACACCGTGTTCGTGCTCGCCGGATCCGGCTTCGCGCGCAAGGGCCTCGACACCGCGCTGCGCGCGCTCGCGCGGGCCCGCGTGCGCGCGCAGCTCTGGGTGGCGGGCGCTGACGACACCGCGCCCTGGCGGCACCGCGCCCGCGCCCTCGGGTTGGCCGAACGCGTGCGCTTCGTCGGCTTCCGTTCCGATCTTCCGGCTGTATTTGCCGCGGCCGACGCGCTGCTGCTCCCGACACGCTACGACGCTTTCGCGAACGTTTGCCTCGAGGCGGCCGCAGCGGGCTTGCCGGTGGTGACGAGCGGCGCGAACGGCGCCGCGGAGCTCTTCCGCGCGGCCGGATGCGTGGTGGAGGACCCGGACGACGTCGAGGGCTTCGCCGCAGCGCTGGAGGCGCTCGGCGAGCCCGGCGCGCGCGAACGGCTCGGCGAGGCGGCGCGCAGCGTCGCTGCGGCGCACGGCTGGGATTCTCACGTTGCGGCGCTGCGCGGGCTCTTCGCCCGGGTGCGAGATTGAGCCCGCGCCTGCGCTTCCTCGCAGGCGATCCCGCGCTGCGCGACGCGCTCGCCCCACTGCTCCTCGACCCCGCGCGCGCGGGCGATGCTCTCACGCTGCTGCGCGAGCAGCCCGGGCACCGGCGCCTCGTGCGCGCCCGGCTCGCGAGCGGGCAGCTGGTCTTCCTCAAACACTTTGCGCGCCGCCGTGGTCGGCATCGCCTGCGTGAGGCCTGCAAGCGCATCTTCGGCCTCGAAGCCGCACGCCGGGAATGGCGAGCGCTCGTCGCCTTGCACGCGCGCGGGGTGGCGGTGCCCGAGCCGCTCGCCCTCGCCGAGCTCGACGATGGCGAGCTCGTGATTGCGACCCGCTTCCTCGAGGGTCGCACGCTGAAGCAGACGCTCGCGGAGCCGCCCACTGCGCGCCGCGCCCTGTTGCACGCGGTCGCGGATCTCGTCGCGAGCCTGCACGCCGCCGGCTGGGCGCACGGCGATCTGCACCACGGCAACGTGCTCCTCGCTGACGGGTACGTCTGGCTGCTCGACCTGCAATCCGCGCGCGGAGCGCACTCGCGCTTCGCGCGGCAGCGCGACCTCGGCGAACTCGACCACGCGCTCGCCGGATCGCTCTCGCTCAGTGATCGCGTGCGCCTGCGCGCGCGCGCCCTGGGCCTCGCGCGCCCGTTCTCCACCGACGCGCGTCGACGCCTGCGCGCCGTCGGACGCGCCTCGGAGCGGCGCGCGCGCGCCTACGCACGCAGCCGCATGCGGCGCGCGCGGCGGCCCGGCCGCCGCTACGCGCGGCTGCGGGTGGGAGAGCGCGAGGGGCTGCGCTGGCGACGAATCGACGAGGCGAGCGTGCTGCGCGCGCTCGCCGATCACGCGCACGCGCTCGCGAACCGCAGCCCGGCGGTGCTCCAGCGCGGGACCCGCTCGCGCGTGACCCGCGTCGAAGCGGGGGGCGTGCGCGTGGTGCTGAAGGAGTGGCGTGCACGCGGTCTCTTGCGGCCCTTCGCGGACGGGCTGCGGGGCTCGCCCGCGGCCCGCGCCTTTCGCGGGGGCGTGGGCCTGCGGGCGCGGCGCATCGGGGCGGCTGTGCCGTACGCATTTCTCGAGCGGCGACGCCTCGGGCTGCCGGTCGCCTCGTGGCTGTTGCTCGAAGATCTGCGACCGGCCGTGCCCGCCGACGCCTTCGCCGGCGTGCTCGACGCAGCGCGGGTCGCGGACGCGCTCGCCTCGCTCCTGGCGCGCCTACACCGCGCCGGGATCCGACACGGCGATCTCAAGGCGAGCCACGTCTACCTCTCGGCGGGTGCAGCCGGGCTCGAGGTCCGGCTCATCGATCTCGAGGGGGTGCGCTTCGCGCGGCGCGTGCCGGAACGCGCGCGGATCCGGGAGCTGGCGCAGCTGAACGCCTCGCTGCCCGACACGCTCCCCGACGCGCTTCGTTGTCGCGCCTTCGAGCGTTACCGCGCCGCCGCGCCCTTCCGCTCCCCGGCGCACACCTGCCTGCGCCGCATCGTCGAAGCGAGCCTCGCGCGCGCCCACCGCTGGAGCGGGCATGGCTGCGCGATCGCACGTGACGCCGGGCGCGCTGGAAGCCCGCTCAGGCCCGGATCTTGAGCCAGCGGAAGGAGCTCGACGAGCCGGGCACCCGGCCGCCCTTGCCGAATTCGAAGCTGAGAGAGCCCGCGTCGTCCGAGCCGGTGATGATCTCGCGGAAGGCCTCGATCTTGGACTCGGGATCCTCGGGGTTGAGGCCGTGAAAGACGATCTCGACCACGGGCTTGGACTCGAGGACGTTCAGCACCAGCGTCGCCAGTGTGAAGAGCTTGCCGATGCCCTCGACCGCTTCGACGGAGAATCGCGGCACCTCGACCTTGGCCAGCTCGAAGCCATATTCCAGTCGCATCGCACGACCTCCGCCTCACACAGGCGAGGCGCCGCAGGGTGACTCCCGCGTGCGGGGGTGTCAAGATTACGTTCCGTCGCTCGCATCCTTCGCCGCGAGCACGCGCAGGCGCTCGACGAGCTCGTCGCGCGAGAGCACGCCCTTCTCGACGAGCAGCTGGGAGAGCGCGCGCAGGATCACGTCCGGCGACATCGTGAGCGAGGCGCCGCGAGGAGCTGCGGACTGCGCGAGCTCGCTGTGCGCGGGGGGCGCACGGCGCGCTGGGGTCGCTGGCTCCGGCTCGCCGAAGGCGCCGAGCTCGGCCGCCGCGCACTCGATGTCGGGGGGATCCGGCTGGGTGTCACCGGGTGCCTCGCCCACCGCCGCAGCGACGGCGCCATGCAGCTCGGGCGCGGTGTCCTCGAACGGCTCCTGCGCCGACTCCCGGAGCCCGGTCGGCTCCGGGACCTCCGACTTCTCCAGAAGGTCCGGCGGTTCTGGAGCCAACGGCTTCGCCGGCTGCTTGGCGGGCGCAGGGATGGGCGCGACCACCGGGCTCGTCTCGCTCACCGGTCCCATCAGCGAGGCCCAGTGGTAGTGACGCTGCAGGGCATCCTCGAGCTCGGTGGGCGCCACCAGCACGGGCCGGATCCGGAAGCCGATGCGGAACCCGAGTTCGCTCTGCGCGTCGAGGTCCGAGGGGTCCTCCATGGCGAGGTAGAGCTCGCGCGAGCCGGCCTGATCCTTCACGAAGAGCGGCAGACAGCGGTGCTTCTCGGCCAGCTCGACGGGGACCAGCTCGACCACTTCGGCGTTCACGCGCTTGCCGCGGATCCGCGCGACCGGGAGCTTGAGCTGGGCCGCGAGCGTTCGAATCAGCGTTTCTTCTTCGAGAACTCCCATCAGCACCAGGGTCATGCCGAGACGCTTGCCCCAGCGGCGCTGCTCGCCGAGCGCGGAAGCGAGCTGCGTCTCGCTGATCAGGCCCTTGGCCACCAGCATCTCGCCGAGCTTGAGGCGCTTGCCCATTCGAGGTTCCCCGTACTCGCGGAGATCGGTAGGCCGGGGCTGCGACCTTACCCTCGGCCGGGATCGGAAAGATCCCGTGGGGTAGGATGCTTCGCCCCACCGAGACCTGAGGGATTGCTTGCCGCCGACCCCGCACGCGCCGCCGACCTCGCGAGTCCCGACGGCCCAGCGAGTACCGCCGGCCAAGCGAGTGCCGCCGGCCAAGAGCTGGATGCGAGCCGTTCCGGTGGCCGCCTGGAGCCTGGCCGCCGCGCTCGCCGCCTGGTGTGTGCGGGGGCTCGAGCCGAACCTGGTCGAGGAAGGGCTCGTCCTGCACGTCGCGGAGCGGCTCGCGCGAGGTGAGCATCTCTACCGCGACGTGGTCTTCTTCACGGGCCCCCTGCCCTTCGAGCTGCTCGCGGGACTCTTCCGCATCTTCGGAGCCGAGATCGCCGTCGGGCGCGTCTTCATGGTCGGCGTGCAGGGGGCCGCGACGGGCCTCGGCTTCGCGTTCGCGCGGCGCGCGGGTGCGGGCCCCTTCGCGCACGCGGCCGCAGCCGTCGTCGCGGTTTCGCCCTTGCTGCTGTTTCCGCTGCTCAGCGTCTTCTACTACACGCCCCTCGCGCTGCACCTCTCCAGCCTCGCGGCCTTCGCCGCTCTGCTGGGCATCACGGCGCCCGCCTGGGCGGCCGTCGCGGGCGCGCTGTGCGGCGCCGTCGCGCTGTGCAAGCAGACGCTCGGCGTCATGCTCTCGGCCGCGCTCCTCGGCGCGCTCGTTGCCCTGAGCGCGCGCGGCACGCGCGCCCGCCGGCTCCTCGCCTTCGCCGCCGGCGGCGTGGCCGCTGCGGCCGTCACGCTGCTCGCGTTCGCCGCACGCGGCGATCTGGCGGCGCTCGTGCGTTGGCTCGTCGTCGTGCCGCTCTCGCTCGAGTCGCAATACAACTCGCCCCTCATCAACTTCTGGCCCCCCGGCGAGATCGCGCCGGAGCTGGTCGGAAACAAGGCCCTCTATCTCCCGAGCCATTGGTTCCAGCTCTACGGGATCCTGACGCGTGTCACTCCGTGGATGGTGCTGTCGACGCAGGTGCTGTACGCGCTGCCCTTCGCGGCGCTCGCGGTCACCCCACTCGTGCGATTCGTTCGCCCACTGCCGGCGGCGGTGTGGCTGAACGGCGCCGTGCTGCTCGCACTCACCACGAACCTGTTCCCGCGTGCGGACTGGGGTCATCTCGTCTACGCGCTGCCGCCGGCCTGCGTACAGCTCTGCCTGCTCGCGGGGCAGATCGGAGCGGCACGCGCAACCCGGCCACGCGGGGTGACGGTCGCGGCAGCTGCGTGCGTCGTGGCGCTGCTCGCGAGCGGCGTCGGCGTCGCGATCTGGTTGAATCGTGCGTCGGCGAGCCCCAGCTATGGGCCGCGCGTTCCGCTGCGCCCGGTGGGTGCGGCGTATCGCTCGCGCTCGCTGCCGAACGTGATCCAGTACCTGCGTCAGCGCGTGCACCCGGGCGAGCCGATCTTCGTCGCGCGCGCCGAGCCCCTGCTCTACTTCGCGACCGAGACCACGAATCCGACCGCGTACACGGGGATCATCACGGCGTTCAGCGAGGAGCAGGAGGCCGCCATCCTGGCGGCGCTGCCGCGCACGCGCTTCGTGGTGATGAGCGAGGTGGATCAGCCGCTCTGGACGTACTACTCCGACGAGCTGCCGCGCGTGCAGGCGGAGCTCGAGCGCTACTACCGCATCGCGCCCTACTTCCCGCTCGGCCAGGACACCTGGATCCTCGTGCTCGAGCGCAACGGCGACCGCGGCGCGACGGCGATCGATCTGATCGCGCAGCCGGCGCGAGCCTGGGTGCGCGACGAGTCCAGCCAGGAGCGCGACGAGCCCGAGCCGGCCCCGCGTCTCCCGGCGCGACACAACCGTCGCTCGCTCGGCATGCGCCTCGGGCAGTGGGGCGGCGGTCTCGACTGGCAGATCGAGGTGCCGCCCGGCGCGCGTCTCCAGGTCGACACCGGCTTCATCGGCATGGCCTCGACCCAGGACATGCACGAGCATCCGCTCATGAGCCGCATCGTGGTCTCGCTGAAGCGGGACGGCGCGTTCGAGGTGCTCGACCGGCACGTGCTCCACCTGAACCGCAGCGAGACGCCCCACTGGCAGCCGTTCGAAGTCGACCTTTCGAAATGGGCCGGTGAGCAGGTGACGCTGCGCATCGCGCTCGAGCCCGAGATGGCGGTGGGGCGCAGCGATCTCGCGTGGCTCGGCAGTCCCCGGATCGCACTTGCGCCCGAGTTGCGCGCCGCGGAATCCGACGCGCCGCACCCCCCTTCGCAGTAGACTATCGGCCACCGGGAGCCCGCGTGCGCCGCGTCATCGTCGTCATCCCCACCTACAACGAGATCGAGAACCTGCCCCTGCTTGCGCCGAAGGTCCTCGCGCAGGATCCGCGCATCGAGCTGCTGATCGTCGATGACTCCTCGCCGGATGGCACCGGCAAGCTCGCCGACGACCTCGCGCGCCAGAGCCCGCGCGTGCACGTCCTGCACCGCGAGAGCAAGCAGGGGCTCGGGCCTGCCTACCGGGCCGGGCTGCGCCGTGCGCTCGACCTGGGCGCCGATTTCATCGTCCAGATGGATGCCGATTTCTCGCACCCGCCCGAAACGCTCCCGGCTCTGCTCGCCGAGATCGAGCAGCACGACGTGGTGCTCGGCTCCCGCTACCTGAACGGCATCACCGTCGTGAACTGGCCGATCGAACGCATCCTGATCAGCTGGTTCGGCAACTGGTATGCGCGCAAGGCGACCGGGCTCCCGATCAGCGACACGACCGGCGGCTTCCGCTGCATCCGCCGCGAGCTGCTCGAAAAGGTCGGCTTCGAGCGCATCCGCTCGAACGGCTACGCCTTCCAGATCGAGCTCAACTACCGCTTCATGAAACACGGCGCGCGCCTGAAGGAGATCCAGTTCTTCTTCCTCGACCGCACGCGCGGCACCTCGAAGCTCACGCTGCGGATCGCCCTCGAAGCCCTCTGGATCGTCTGGTGGCTGCGCATCGCGGACGCGCTGCACCGCCTCTGACCGGATGCCGTCTCCCTGCCGCGTCCTGATCCTGAACGAGCGGGATCCCCGTCACCCCGCGGCCGGGGGCGCCGAGGTGCACGTCGCCGAGATCTCGCGGCGCATGGCGGCGATGGGCTTCGAGCTCACACAGGCGGCCGTCGGCTTCCCAGGAGCGCCCGCGCGCGAACACGTCGACGGGCTCGAGGTGCTGCGCCTCGGGCGCATCCGGGGGTACTACCCGCGCGTCGTCGCCACCTGCGCACGCGAGACGCGCCGCGGCCGATTCGATGTCGTCGTCGAGCACCTGAACAAGCTGCCCTTCTGTGCGCCGGCCTATTCGGCCGTGCCCGTGCTGGCAGTGAATCATCACCTGTTCGGGCGCAGCGCGTTCCTCCAGGTGGCGTGGCCGATCGCGGCAACGGTCGTGGCGATGGAAGCCCTGATTCCCTGGATCTATCGCAGGACCCGGTTCCTCGCGGTGTCGCAGAGCTCGAAGGACGACCTCGTGGCGCGCGGGATTCCCGCCGATCGGATCGGGCTCCTCTACAACGGCATCCGCCAGCCGAAAATCGCGGCGTCGCCGATCTCCGCGCGGCCGTGCCGCGTCACGTACTTCGGCCGGCTCGAACGCTACAAGCGCGTCGACCTGCTGCTGCGAGCGCTCGCGACGCTCGCGCCGCGCTTTCCCGCGCTCGAGATCGTGATCATCGGACGCGGGAGCCGGCGCGACGATCTCGAGCGGCTGACGGCCCAGCTCGGTCTCACAGCGCGCACGCGCTTCACCGGATTCGCGAGCGACAGCCTGCGCGACGCGCTGCTCGCGGACTCTCGCGTGTGCGTGTGCCCCTCCGTCAAGGAGGGCTGGGGGATCACCGTGGTCGAGGCGAATGCGCTGGGCGTCCCGGTCGTCGCGACCGACGCCCCCGGCCTGCGCGACGCCGTGCTCCACGAGGAAACCGGTGTGCTCGTCGCCGACGGTGCGCCGGACGTGCTGGTGCCGCGGCTCGCGGAAGCGATCGGCGGTCTGCTCGCCGACGAGAATCGCCTGGCGCGGCTCGCGGCCGGCGCGCTCGCCTGGTCGCGGCGCTTCGACTGGGACGCCTCCGCGGCGATCATGGCCGAAGCCGTCGAGCGCGCGCGGCGCGGGCAATGACGCCGGCGCCGCGCGCAGCGTTCGCTCGCGCGGGGTCCGGCTGGCCGGAGCGCGACGATGTGCGGGGCCGCCTGCGACGCTTCGATTCGCCGGGCGGCACGGCGATGCCGCGCGCCACGAGCGCCCGATAGAGCACGTCCGCCTCCAGGTGATGGCCCCACTGGCTCGGGTGGGGCACGTCGCTCTCGACGAACAGGGCGACGTCGGGGTTGTCCCGGTAGATCGCGTCCATGTCGATCACCGGCACGCCGAGCTCGCGGCCGATCGCACGCGTGGCCTCGTTGTAGCGATCGTGCTCGGCCATCAACTCGTCGAACCCGATCTTGTTGTTGTAGACGACGAAGTTCCGCGCCCCCTCGGACGGGGTCGGATTGTGAGGCGCGGTGAGCAGCCACACCTGTGCGCCGCGCGCGCGCCCGATCTCGACGATGCGGCGCAGATTGTGCTCGTAATCGGGCAGCGGGACCGTGGGGGACCACTTCGCCGTGCGCTGGAACGCTTCCCGCGGCGCGTCGGGGCTCTGCTCCCGCCTGGCGCGCAGCTCGAGGCCGAGGCGCCGCACGAAGGGGTAGAGCGCCGTGCGCAGCGCCAGATCCTCGAGCGCGATGGCGAGTCTGCTGTCCGGCTCCCGGTAGGGGCTCTGGCCCGGAGGCGCGTCGGACAGGAAAACATCGTTCCAGCCGTAG
>Ga0210377_10005600_pt1 | contig 10296 bp, 9 predicted proteins | sample PLM4_65_b1redo_FD_155480 | JGI IMG/M metagenome (GOLD analysis project Ga0210377, IMG submission 155480) | Groundwater sediment microbial communities from an aquifer in East River, Colorado, USA - PLM4_65_b1 redo | ecosystem: Environmental > Terrestrial > Soil > Riparian zone | place: USA: East...
CAAATCGTTTTTCCTGAAGATTTCAGGATCGATTCCCAGCGCCTCCGCGCGTGATTTAACCAGGCTCAACGCCGCCTGTGCGCTTTCTTTCATAACATCGCCGAGCTGGCCTGTTAACAGCAGCCCGCCTTCCCCCGGCATCTTGGTCGCTTCGACAAATAGGATGTCTCCTCCAAAGGAAGTCCAGGCTAAGCCGGTGGCCACTCCAGGCAGACTGGTACGGAGCGCAATCTCGTTGAAGAACTTTTGCGGGCCGAGATACGTCCGGACAGACTCTTCATTAATGGTTATCCCCTCTTTAAGTCCTTCCACGACGCGCGTTGCCACACTCCGGCAAACCGCCCCCAACTCACGCTCAAGTTGACGAACTCCGGCCTCGCGTGTGTAGGACCGGATGATTTCGCGAATCGCATTGTCGGTAAAATGAATCTCTCCTGGGTTAAGTCCATTTTCGGCAGTTTGCCGAGGAACGAGATAATTCTTCGCGATGGCCAACTTATCTTCCTCGATGTATCCCGGCAGTTCTAAAATCTCCATCCGGTCTCGGAGTGGAGCCGGAATAGTATCGAGCACGTTAGCCGTTGCGATGAACAATACCTGGCTCAAATCGAAAGGTACCGCGAGGTAATGATCCTGAAAAGTTGCGTTCTGAGAGGGATCCAGGACCTCCAGCAAGGCAGCGGATGGGTCGCCATGAAAACTGGCACTAAGCTTGTCGACTTCATCCAGCATGAAGACGGGATTTCTATTGCCTGCCTTTCGAATTCCTTGGATGATATTGCCGGGGAGAGCGCCGACGTAAGTGCGCCGATGACCCCGAATCTCCGCCTCGTCGTGGATCCCGCCGAGACTCTGTCGCACAAACTTCCGGTTCATGGCCCGAGCGATGCTTTGCCCGAGGGATGTCTTCCCGACTCCCGGGGGACCGACGAAACACAGGATGGGGCTTTTGCCGTGCGGCATAAGCTTACGAACCGCCAGAAATTCAATAATGCGCTTTTTCACCTTTTCGAGATCGTAATGATCAGCGTCAAGAATTTCGCGCGCCTTCGGAAGATCGATCTGCTCCTCGGTGGAAATGCTCCATGGAAGTTCCACCATCCAATCCAGGTAAGTCCGAATCACCGAGTATTCAGCAGCCATCTCAGGAATACGCTCAAACCGAGTGAGTTCTCTTAGCGCTTCCCTTTCGATATCTGGAGGCATCTTTGCCTCGTAGATTTTTTTTCTGAGCTCTTCAGCTTCTATGCCTCTCCCATCCTCTTCGCCCAGCTCTTTTTGAATGGCCTTCAATTGTTCGCGAAGAAAATACTGCCGTTGAGCCCGATCCATTGATTCTTTAGTGTCTTCGCCGATTTTCTTGCTCAGCTCCAGCAATTCGATCTGACGCGCCAACTTCTCTGAAACCTTTTGCGCTCGCGCCTCCGGATCGAGAGTCGCCAGAATTTCTTGCTTCTCGGCAAGCGGTAACTCCAATGTCGAAGCGATCACATCGATCAACGATAGGGGATCTTCGATCCTTTCGATCATCGATTTCAATTCGCTCATGGGCTCAGGCAACAAGGACAGGGCCTTCGCTGCTTCCTGGCGCAAGTTCAATATTCTTGCCTCAAACTCTTTGGTTTGCGGTACTTTCTCCTCCGCCATAGTCACGCGCGCTATCAGGAATGGATCCGTCTCGAGAAACTCGGAAATTTCGAAGCGTTGGCGTCCTTGAACGATGATCTGGCGCTGTCCGTCTGGAAGGCCGAACATCCGCAGAACGTCTGCGGCTGTGCCTACTCCGAAGAGGTCTTTGGGCTGTGGAACTTCTATCTTCGGATCGCGTTGGCCGATAAATCCAACGGGCAATTGTTGACGAATCGCCTCTTCTATAGCCTGGAGGCTCGCCGGGCGGCCGACCACAAGCGGCATGATGGTGGAGGGGAAGAGCACCGTATTGCGTAGAGGTAAAATGACCAATGCCCCTGCGGGAATAACGACACGAGCTTTGGTTTTGAGGCTTTCCTTCTCTTCTGCGGTCATGAATACTTCCTCAGCTCGATGATCAAGAGTCCGTTCTGAAAAGAGACTTCTCCCAGCGATAAAGGATTTCTGCCTTCGATCAGGGTGAGTCGCCGCTCGAAACGTCCAAGCGGGATCTCCCATATCTTTAATTCCCCATCATTGCAGCATCCTGGAAGCGGGCGTTCACCTGAGATAACAAGCTCGCGTCCCTCTAGTCGCACCTCCACTTGATCAGCGGCTACCCCGGGCAGGGCCGAGATTATCCACAGGCTTTCGTCAGTCTCGACGACGTTAACAGGCGGTTCCCAGCATGGGCTTCTGCCGTGAGATGATCGATAGTGGGCGCCAACGGCGATTTGTAAAAAATTCCTATGGATCCGCTCTGCTTGCTGGAGCAGATCGCTAGCTCGCTGCCAAATCAATACATCCCAATCGCGCGATGCCATATTATCCGAGCCTCCATAGCACTAGAAAAAAATGACCTGATATTAGGGACTAACAAATAGACTAGGGTTGGGATGAACCTTTGTCAAGGAAACTAATCCAAAATGTTGTAGCAAAGTAATTATGTCAGGGGGTTTATCGTTTTAGCTGCAATTTTTAGGCGGGCACACCTACTCGCCATGATGGGCGCCGAAGCTGTTGACGAGACCACGCTCACCCCTCGCGGCACACCTCTAGCCTAGCAGGGTGCTGAAAAACCATGTTCCCAGCCTGGTCAAAAAGGTCCTAGATGCGAGGCGCGCGAGAAACCGACGAGCGGAGGCGTACTTAGAAAGTACGTTGGAGCGAGGCGGTCGAGCGCAACGAAGCAGATAGGCCTTTTTCAGCAGGCTGCTAGCGATGAAAGCCCACTCCCTCAATGGTCACCTCCTTGCCTCGGACTTCCACCTTCGCACCGAATTGCTCTGCGAGCCGCAGGTTGCTTGCAAGGTGTTCGGTCTGGCGTGGCACGAGATAGCGAGAGGTGCCGTCAGCAAGGGTAGCGAAAAGGACTAATTGGTCCGCTATATGTTGGTCAACGGTAGCGCCAGTGGTCAAGTCCGCCAGGAACTTCTCAGCAACAAACCGACCGATCACTTCTGAGCTTCGCCGCAGGGCGCCGGCGCGGTCAGCCCCCAAGATACAGCCAGTGGAGCTCTCCCCCCACACGACCAGGCTCGCCCCGGCATGGAGCGCCGCCGTGTCATAGAGCCGCTCAATTTTCGAGGAGAGACCGGCATTTGCCAGATGCCCTTCGCAGACCCGGGCCATGCGCTCGCTGACCCGGCGCTCCCTGAGGTGACTCGAGAAGGCAATGCCGGACACCTCGCGGAGGAAGCCCTGCTCTGTGAGCGTGAGCGCGTGTAGCGGGCGCTCGATGGGCCTAACACTCAGCTCTATGACACCAGCCCCTTTGGGCACATAGCCGGCCCTAACCACCGCTAGTCTCAGAGACAAACCCATCCGTTGGAGCAAAGGGGCAAGGACGTTCTGCATGTGGTGAGGGGAGGGGGCAAAGTCTTGGAACACCCCGCCCGTGATACGGGCGGTCACAGGGCTATTCGCGAAGCAGGCCAGCGGCAGAATACTGAGCGCTAGCATGGTCGTGGAGCCGGCCGTTCCGATGTCCCAGGCGAAGGCTCCCCCTTTAATGCGCCCTCCAGGGATGAAGGTTAATTCATGGGACCCAACGTTCACGCCTTGGGTCTTAGCCCCGCACATCTCGGCGCAGGCCAGAACCGAGGTGAGGTGTTGCGGCCTAAGACCTGGTTTTTCCCTCTTTGCCCTGGCATTGAACAGGTGGAGTGGCTGGCCCAGCAGGGAAGCGAGGGCCACCGCATAGCGGACAATGGTGCCACTGCCCGAATTTTGCGCTCCATCTATTTCGATCATTCTTTGCCGACCGGCTCTTCCCTGTCATTCCCACCGCTTGTTTGTCATTCCCTCAATCCTGGACTTGAAGCTTGTTGACGACCCGGTCCACTCCAAAAACATACCAGGCGTCGAATTCCGCCATCTCCCTTACCTTTTCGTTGGGCACCAGGCCTTCCAGGGTAACCACATAGTCGCGCGTGCTGACGCGGATTTCACCAGCGTTTATAAAGGGATCCTTTTCCAGCACTAAGCGCACCGCATCGGTAACCTCATCGTCGTTGTCTTCTTCCGGTGGAACCACTGCCAGGCCATTGATGACATCCCGGCTGCCTGGCACCCACCAGGCCAGCACCCCTGCCAGACGCTTGTGGGAAAGGCTCGTCACCTGGCCGTTGAGTACCACCACGCCGTTCTCTACGGACACCTCGATTGTAGTGAAAGGGTCGAAGCTGGATTCCCTCAAGGTCTCAACCCGGTCGTCGACACGCAACCGGACGACACATCTCTCCAGGGCAGGCTCCTGACCAAGCGCACGGCAGACGTGATCCCGGATGGCGCCATCACCCATCCGCTCGGCCGGCACCACCCTTAACCGATCCACAATACCCCTCACCCCAGACGTGACGGCCGCCAATTCTAGCCCGATCTTTTTGGCCGCCACGTGCGCCATCTCCCCCTCTAATATCAGGTCGCCATTGGCGAGATCCATGTGGACCGGGTAACGATGGAGATTGATGCGCGGCTCGCGCTCAAAAGCTGCTCGCACCTCCTTGAGGATCTTTTCTCTGGTCGACACGGGTACCTGTCTCCTTGGAGGTGGGGTCCCTCGATCCATGCGCCCGACGGCTAGCTTTTCAACCCCTTTGCCAGATCTGCAAACCGATCCCACTGGGTCGCCACCCATGTTTCTGTGGTCGCGTGGCCAAAAGAGCGAACCAATAGCGCCACTTTGGTCGCCGCGTCAGCATCGGGAGCCTCAAAGATATCCAGGTAATCACACGGACCTAAAACCGCATAGTTGGCTAACCACTTCACGGCGGGACATTCCCGTCTGATACGATCCTCAACCTGCCGGTTGAGCTCTGTCACCGACTCAGGCCGGGTCAGCGCCTCAGGAGAAAGTCTAGTCAGCATGACATAAGTATCCATAACGCACCTCCTCTTTCATTGGATATTTCTCGTTTCACCCCCGCCGGCGCCCGGAGGATAACCGTACGGTCAGCACGGGACAGGGGGACAGGCGCACCACCCTTTCCGCCACGCTCCCCAAAAGGAGATGCTCCACTCCCGTGCGGCCGTGAGTTCCCATCACAATCAAGTCCACTTTCTCCAATTGGGTTTTCTTCAAAATCTCCCGGTATGGCGTGCCGCTAACAAGATAAGTTTTCACCTTCAAATTCTTCTCGCGCAATTGTTTGCGCAAATTGTCCAGCAGAGTCCCGGCTATCGTTTCCAAGGCCCGGCGGTGTTCTATCACTCTCGCCGTGTCCGTCACGCTATAGGAAAGAGAGTCGATCACATGCACGAGCATGATTCCGGTCTTGAATTTCTTTGCGATCATGGCTGCGTAGTTCACCGCCTGATTTGCATAAGACGAAAAATCCACGGGGACCATAATACTTCTGATCTGCGGTCTCTGCTCTTTTCTTCTCACTGTCTCACCTCCATACACACGAAGTTAATCTAATTTCACCGAGGGACTAACCGACAATTTTCTTATATGGTCTTTGGGTCAGCACAAACCATGCCAAGGGGGAGGGAAGACGCCTTAGCGTTAGACCTTTTGAAAGTCAGCAAATTCGCCTTTTTTTGCTTCCCATAAATGCGGAAATAGTGAAATCAAATCGCAACGGTGCGAAAAGTTTTCCTGGCTATGGCCAAGCTTCGCGGCGTCGACTGATTGCCTTGCGACCGTATCTGAAATATTAGGATGGACTGGGTCGATATGCTATGTTAGAAGCACCTTGGGTGCTTGGTTCTTCTCTAATAAGGCTCTCTCAAATAAGTGATGAAGGAGGTTATCCTTTATGCCAATTATCACTATATCGCGAGGCGCTTTCAGCGGCGGGCAGGCCTTGGCGGAACGGGTTGCGTCGGTATTGGGCTACCGGTGCGTAAGCCGAGAGGTGCTGGTCGAAGCGAGCGCGCGTTACGGGATACCGGAGGCGAAGTTCACCGAGGTGTTGGAGACGCTCCCTCACTGGTGGGAGCGGTGGCAGGAGAGCCTTCGACTCTATCGGATCGTTCTCCAGGCAGCTATGTGCGAGGTGGCTCAAGGGGGCAATCTGGTCTACCACGGCCACGCGGGCCAGGAGCTCTTTCCTGGGATACGTCATGTATTGAAGGTTCATCTGACAGCGCCCATGGCTTTTCGGATCGAACAGGTGCGCTCCCGAAAGGGACTCAACGAGGCGGCAGCCCTACAGTACATCGAACAGGTTGATAAGGCGCGGCATCGGCGGCTGCAGGCAATATTCGGCGCCGACTGGCGGGATCCGAGCCGTTACGACATGGTGCTCAATATCGCCCAAATGAGTTTGGAGACTGCCGCTCACCTGGTCGTGGAGGCGGTAAGGGGAGCAGACTACCAGCCCACTCCCGACTCTGAGCGGGACTTTCAAGACCTGACAATCCTTGCCCGCGTCCAGGCCGCCCTTATCATCTCTCCGAGAACGCGTAATCTGACTATTAATGTTCGCGTAGAGGGCGGGGAGGTCCATGCCTCCGGGATTCTGGCCCAGTCCGAGCTGGAACAGGAAATCCTGCGCATCGTTGAGGGCGTTTCGGGAGTGAGGAAGGTGGCGACGGATTTCGAATCCCCGCCCATTGAGTATATGTATCCCTGATAGCGTTTTTCCCACGAGGTCCGAACAACAACGGTCCGCATAGAAAGGACTGGGCAATCATGGCTGAAGATCTGGAAAACAAGGTAACCTCCTATGAGGCCTGGATGCGGGAAGAGGGAGTTCCTGTCGTAGAGGGATACGGCGTGGATGTTGCCAAGATTACTTTGGGGGCGTGGCCCAGACGGGGGGGGAGGGGCGCCTTTGTGCAGCTTCGCGGTATGGAGGGAGCCACCGGGATGGAGATCGTGGAGATCCCACCCGGCATAGCGCTGGAGCCGGAAAAACACCTTTACGAGAAGGTAATCTATGTGTTGGAAGGGCTGGGCTCCACGGAGGTCTGGCAGGCAGGACAAGGCAAGCGTTTTTTCGAATGGGGGCCGGGGAGCCTGTTCGCTCCACCTCTCAACTGTTGGTACCGACTGATTAACGGGGGCGGGCAGAGGGCATTGCTGGCGGCGGTCACCAACGCCCCGTTGATCATAGACATGTTCCACAATAGTGATTTTATCTTCAACTGCGATTATCAGTTTAGGGATCGCTACGATGGAGAGGAAGATTATTTTGCTGTCGGTAAGAAGCGCTATATGGTGGGGCGGGGGAATTATTGGGACACCAACTTTATCGCCGACGTAGCCACGGCTTCCATCGATGCGCATGAATGGAAAGCGGCCGGCGGGGGTTTTACCGGTTTTGAGATAGCCGGAAATAGTCTGGTAGGGCACCTCGTGGAGTGGCCGGTGGGCAGATATCACAAAGCGCACTATCACGGCTCCGGCGCGGTTCTGCTGATTCTCAAATCCGAGGGTTATACGATCATGTGGCCGAACGAATTGGGCATCCATCCTTATCAGGACGGGCACGGGGATCAGGTCGTCAGGGTAGACTGGAAGCCCGGGAGTTCCTTCAGTCCACCGAGCGGATGGTTTCACCAGCATTTCAACCTTGGCTCTGAGAAGGCGCGGCAACTCGCGTTGCGCTACGGCAGCAAAAGACACAAGATGGGCATTTATTTGGCAGCGCAAAAACGGGACGGAGGGGTTTTCATCAGCGTCAAGGAAGGTGGCACTCTGATCGAGTATGAGGATGAAGATCCAGAGATCCGACGGGATTATGTGGCGGGGCTAAAGGAGAGAGGAGTCCCGCTGGATATGCCGGGCATCGGTCGCCGGTAAGATCGGCAAGTTCTTATCTATTGGAACTGGTCGCCATCTCTTTTTGATAGCTTCTCATCCTCACCGTGAGCCAATTCCACTGGTCGGGATATCGTCGTATCAGGTTTTCCAAATAGCCAACTATATGGCGCGTATTCTGGGTGATATCCTCGGATAGTCGTCCATTTCTCGTCAGGCAGATTTCCGGCTCGATGATGAGCTCCATCCCTCCCTGGTAATTCCTAATCAGATACAATGGCACGACTGCCGCTCCAGAGCGCAGGGCCAAACTTACGGGTCCCCTAGGGGAGAAGACGCGCTGCCCAAAGAAGAGGGTCTGGACCTTTCCCTTCTTCAGGTTATCACCCAGGATAAAAACAATCTCGTTTCTCTTTAAGGCGCTGAGTATCTGCCTTATGGCCGCCCGCCTGGGACGGGACGGAATGACCCGCTGATGGAGGCGCGGAGGAAGATAGTTGCAGACGATGGTTCCTATTCTCGGATCCGATGGGATGCGAAAGAGAGTATGAAATGGATACCCCTCCACGCCCAATCGAGCGCCCACCAGGACAAAATTCCCGATATGGGCCCCAAGGGCTATGACGCCGTTTCCTTTTGCCAAAGCAGCGTCCAAATGCTCGATCCCCTGGACCGTCACGGTCTTGCGCACGTGATCTGGTTGAGCCACCTGAAGGAAGCATTCAACTAGGTTTCTGACGAAATGTTCCTGGACGCCCTTAGCCAAACCCTTTTTCGAAGCCTCTGAGTAGACCTCGCCAAACGCGGCTCCCAGGTTTTTTACGATGCGCCTTCTGGGAACAAGGAAGGAAATAAGAAAGCTCAACAATGGCATTGATACGCGGCGAAAGATATCGGGCGGAAGGAGCCTGGGAAGTCCTAAGAAGACTAAAAAGATCCCCTCTAAGAAACGGAAAAAGATCCACTGGTAAGATTTTTTAAAAACCATGCATTGTAGCGATCAGGTTTTTTGATGCAAGAAACACCGACGGGACGGCTATAGATCCCGAGGAAGCAAATTTTCTTATTGGACGGCTATTTCTTTCCTTGACATATAGATTATTTGTATATAAATAGTCAATATCTAAATCATTCTCAGTAGAGATCCACCCATTTGATATGAAGCAGCCCTTTCTAAAAGCGGACGGATTGGTTAAGCGATTCGGTAAGTTGCTCGCCGTTGATGATGTTAGCTTTGAGATTAACCGTGGAGAGGTGCTCACCCTTTTAGGTCCCAGCGGCTGCGGCAAAACCACTACGCTGAGAATGATCGCGGGCTTCGAGAGGCCCGATAGGGGAGAGGTCTTCGTGGAGGATCGCTGTATCGTCTCGGTTCAAAATAAGCTTTTTCTTCCCCCTGAGAGGCGCGAGATGGGGATGGTCTTCCAGTCCTATGCCATATGGCCCCACATGAATGTCCTTGAAAACGTCTCCTATCCCTTGAGACTGCGCCGCATGAAGGAGAGCGAGATCCGGGAAAAAGTCGCGGCGGTTCTCGAACTCGTCGGTCTTTCGGGACTGGAAAAACGGCCTGCCATGCTATTGAGCGGCGGGCAACAGCAGCGTGTCGCGCTTGCCCGGGCGCTGGTCTATTCTCCTAAAATCCTGCTGCTCGACGAGCCGCTGAGCAACCTGGACGCAAAGCTGAGGGAGCAGATGCGGGTCGAGCTGAAAAGCCTGCAGCAGCGGCTGTCGATCACTGTGATCTTTGTGACGCACGACCAGATCGAGGCGATGACCTTGTCGGACCGGTTGGCGGTGATGAGGCATGGCAAGATCGAGCAAATGGGTCCTCCGCAGGAGATCTATGAACACCCGAAAACTCCCTTTGTGCAGGAATTCATTGGCCGGGTCATCTGGCTCGAGGGCAAGGTAGTTGAAAACGGCGGCCAAAGTGTCGTGATTGGGCTCTCCGGGGATGAGGGGGCTCATATTCGTTGCGACACAATTGACGGGAAGATCAAGCATGGCGATCCCGTGGTGATTGCCATTCGTCCGGAAGAGGTGAAGCTTTCAATGCAGAAGGAAGGCGAAGGCTTCAACCAGTTGCCGTGCAGGGTGGAAACGGCGGTTTTTCTCGGTGACCGGTATGAATGCCAGCTGCGTTTCGGCGCGACCACTTTTACGTTGCCCACTACCCGTGCTGAGGCAATTTCCGCCGGACAGAAAGTCTGTCTGAATTTATCTCCCGACTCCGTGAGGATTTGGCGTAAAGACGGGTTCCCAAGTGAGCAGTAATTCATCCCCAAGACCGACACTGTCCGCTCTCAATCCTGGCAATTTCAACTAACAGGGTGCTGAAAAACCATGTTCCCAGCCTGGTCAAAAAGGTCCTAGATGCGAGGCGCGCGAGAAACCGACGAGCGGAGGCGTACTTAGAAAGTACGTTGGAGCGAGGCGGTCGAGCGCAACGAAGC
>Ga0210377_10005602_pt1 | contig 10293 bp, 9 predicted proteins | sample PLM4_65_b1redo_FD_155480 | JGI IMG/M metagenome (GOLD analysis project Ga0210377, IMG submission 155480) | Groundwater sediment microbial communities from an aquifer in East River, Colorado, USA - PLM4_65_b1 redo | ecosystem: Environmental > Terrestrial > Soil > Riparian zone | place: USA: East...
ACATTCGATTCATCGACGAGACCGAGGAGGCAATACGCGCAGGGAACAGCGCGTATGTGCAGATCCGGCTGGAGTCGCCGGTCGTGGCGGTCGCCGGCGACCGATTCGTGATCCGCCGCTACTCGCCGGCATTCACGATCGGCGGCGGAGTCGTTCTCGATGCGCATCTGCCGAAGATGAGTCACGGCACGCGTCCGGAGATTCTCCGGACGCTCGCCGGCGGATCGCTGGCCGAGCGCGTCGACCTGATGGCGCGACTGGCCGGCATCCGCGGGCTGACGATCGAAGAAGTGCAGGCGCGGACCGGGATTCGCAGCGACGCGCTGCGCAGAGAGCTCGTGGCCGCGCCACGACTGGCGAAAGTCGCGGAAGGGCGTTGGATTCATTCGGACGTGCTCGCGGACTTCCGGAAGCGGGCCATCGAGTTCCTCGATCGCTACTTCAAGTCGAACAGGATGGCAGTGAACGTCCCGAAGAGCGAGCTCGCGCAGAAGATGCTGCCGCACGATGCCGACGCCTCGCTCACCTCGTTCCTGTTCGATGACCTCGCGCGCGAGAAGATCGCCGCTGTGCGCGGCGACGCGGTGGAGATCCCCGGCCGCAGCAAAGAGCTCGGCGGGGCCGAGGGCGAGCTGGCGCGCACGATCGAGAAGCGATTCGCCGAGGCCGGACTGCAGCCGCCTCCCGTGTCCGAGCTGATTCAGACCATTCAGCAGAAGCCGAAAGTCATCGAAGGCGTTGTCGCGTTCCTCGTCAAACAGGGAACGCTGATCCGCCTCGCCGACGGCGTGTATGTGCACCAGCAGACGATCGCCGAAGCACGCGACAAAATGGCCGGTCGCAAGGGTCAGACGATCGATGTCGGACAGTTCAAGGAGTTGTTCGGGTTGTCGCGGAAGATTGCGATTCCTCTTCTCGAGTGGTTTGATCGAGCGGGGGTGACGAAGAGGACGGGGGACGTGCGGCAGGTGCTTTAGGCGTCTCGTCCCTGTAACCCGATCGCACGCTCAACCATGACGCGGGGATGTCCCGCTGCTCCACTCTGACGACCGAGTGCTCGACGACGAGCCGCTTGTCGCCCATCGGAAGCGCGGAGCGATCCACGAGCGGAAAGCCGCGGACGGACGTCAGCGCCGCATCCGCCTCTCTCATCATCGGAGCGATCGGAGAGGAGATCGGCGCGCTGGCAGTCATCATCGCGAAGAGCTCCGGCGGAATCTGCGGATGCGACCCGATCCACAGCTCGCGCACGTAGCCGCCGGAACGGATCACCGCCTGTGAGGTCTCGATGCCGTCCACCACGCGTTTGGCGCCGGTGACGGCGAACTGCGCGGAAGGGATCTCTTCCGGCAGCGGCTGCGCCATCGCTTCGGCGCGGCGGCGAACGATCGACGCAAGCGGCTCGACGCGGTACGTGCGGCTGACGTCATTGATGTACGTGACCTGCTGGTTTTTCAGGTCGAAGAGACGCCAGGAATCGACTTCGTCGCCGCTGCGCGCGAGGTCGCCAGCGATCACGAGTGAATGCACGAAAGAGCGATTCGCCGGCTGGACCGTCGTGCGGATGCTGACGACCGTGGCGCGGACCTTCGGCTCCGGCGCGCTCAGCCGCGGGGGCGGGGGCGTCTTGATCCGCGATTCGCACGCCAGCGCGATCAGCACGAGAAGGCATGCGGCATGCGGCATGCGGCATGAGATTCCGCGTCTCCTACTCATGCCCCATACCTCATGCCGCATGCCTTCGGTTCAATCCTTCGCGTCGTACCAGCTTTTACCCCAATGCACGTCGACCGCGAGCGGAACAGCCAGCGGATAGATATTCTCCATCGTTTCTTTCACGATCCCCGCCACCTCGGCCGCGCTCGCTTCGGGCGCCTCGATCACGATCTCGTCATGCACCGTGAGCAGCATGCGCGCGCCGCGCCCTTCCTCTTCCAGTCGCCGCTCCAGCGCGATCATCGCCAGCTTCAGCAGGTCGGCGGCCGTGCCCTGAATCGGCGCGTTGGTGGCCATCCGTTCGGCGTTGCCGCGGACCGTGAACGAGCGGTTGTGGATCTCGGGAATGTAGCGGATGCGGCCGAACAACGTCGTCACTTTTCCGGTGGATCGCGCCTCTTCGAGCGTTCGTTCCAGGTATTCACTGACCTTCGGATAGCGCGCGAAATACGCGTCGATGAAGTCCTTCGCCTGTCCGGTCGGGATGTTCAGCTCGTTCGACAGACGGAAGGCCGACATCCCGTACAGCACGCCGAAGTTGATCACCTTCGCGGCGCGGCGCTGCTCGGCCGTCAGCTCCTGCTCCGGGATGTTGAACATCTTCGACGCCGTGGCGCGATGGATGTCCGCTCCGCGCTTGAACGTCTCGATCAGGTGCTCATCTCCCGAGATGTGCGCGAGGATGCGCAGCTCTACCTGCGAGTAATCGGCGGAGATCAGCACCCAGCCTTCGTCAGCAACGAACGCCTTGCGGATCGTCCGCCCCAGCTCCGTGCGGATCGGGATGTTCTGCAGGTTGGGATCCGATGACGACAGCCGCCCCGTGGCCGCCACTGCCTGATTGAACGATGTGTGCACGCGACCATTGGCGGCGACGAGCTGCGGCAACGCATCGACGTACGTCGATTTCAGCTTGTGCAGCTCGCGATGCTGCAGGATGAGCTTCGGCACCATGTAGTCGTGACTGGCGAGCTCCTGCAGCACCTCCACACTCGTGGAGAAGCTCTTCGTCGTCTTCGTCTTCTTCAGCACCGGGTACTGCAGCTTCTCGAACAGGATGTGGCCGAGCTGGGAAGGAGAGTTGATGTTGAACTCCATCCCGGCCTCGGCGTAGATCCGCGTCTCGAGATCGGCGATCTGCGCGCCCATCGCCGAGGACATGGCGCGCAGCAGATCGGCATCGATGCGGATGCCGCGCGCCTCCATCCGCGCCAGCACAGGGAGAAGCGGCATCTCGATCGTCTCGTAGATGCTGACCAGGGCGGGGTCGCGCCGCAGCTCGGGCTCGAGCACGTCGCGCAGCGCGATCGCCAGATCGGACTTCTCGCCCATGTACCGCACGTAGGCACCGATCGCCGATGACCCGAGCTCGTGCTCGAGCGCGAACAGAGGCGCCGTTTTCGCGACGTCCTTGCGCGTCTCGACATCCTGCTTCAACCGATCGCGCGCGATGTTCCCGAGCTCGTGGCTGGGAAGCCCGGGATTGATGACGTACGACATCAACATCGGATCGTCCCACTTCGACGGCACGGGAAGGCCTGCGGCATCGAGACGGCGGATCACGGCCTTTGCGTCATAGGCAACAAACAGCCGATTGCCCTGCAAAACCCGTTGCACGGCCTCCGTCATCTCCGCGCTGCCGCCGAGGTCGGCGGCAAGCGGGATGACGAGCGCTTCGCTGGCGCGGCGGGAAAGCGAAGCGGCGATCGGCGCGTCGAATCCGTCCGGGGTCTGCGGCTCGAACCAGATCCCGAGCGGCCCCGTTCCAGCGGCATACTCCACGATGTCGTCCGCTGACGCCGCAACCCGATACTCCTTCTGCACCGGCGGCGCCTCGGGCAGAAACTCCTGCATGAGCGAAGCGAACTCGAGGCGCGAGAACACGTCGTGCAGCTTCGGACGGTCGGGCTCCTGTCGCTTCAGCGACTCGAAGTCGATCTCGACGTCGAGATCGCACTTGATCCGCGCCAGATCGCGAGACAGAAAAGCCTTGTCCCGATGTTCTTCCAGCTTCTTCCGCTGCGCGGGCTTCAGCTTGTCGAGGTTCTCGTACACATTCTCGAGCGATCCGAACTGCGTGATCAGAGCCTTCGCGCCCTTCTCCCCGATGCCCGGCACACCCGGAATGTTGTCGATCGCATCGCCCCAGATCGCCATCACGTCGACCACTTTTTCAGGCGGCAGGCCGAACGCCTCGACGACGCCCTTCGCGTCGTACAGCACCTCGCGACCGGTGTGATAGAACGAGATGCCGTCGCCCACGAGCTGGAAGAAGTCTTTGTCCGACGTTGCGATCACGACGTCGTAACCGCGATCGCGCGCCGTGAACGCCAGAGAGCCGATCAGATCGTCGGCCTCCCAATCCTCGACTCCGATCACCGGAATGCGAAAACCCTCCAGGACCTCGTTGACGAACGGGAGTTGCACGGCGAGATCATCCGGCATCGGCCGGCGATCCTTTTTGTAGTCCTCGTACGCCTCGTGACGCGTCTTCGAGCGGCCGACGTCGAATGCGACCGCGATCGAGTCGGGATCATGGTCCTTCAGCAGCTTCTTCAGCGTCTGCGTGAAGCCGTAGACGGCGTTCGTCGCGAGACCCGCGGAGTTCGTCAGGCCGCGGATCGCGAAGTAGGAGCGATAGACGTTGTTCGAACCGTCGATGATGAAGAGGGAAGGACGTTTCGCCACGGGGCGGTGATTATAGGCATGGGGCATGGCTGCATGCGGCATGAGTGAGCTTCTACGCACGCCTCATCACTCATGCCGTATGCCTCATGAAAACACTAACGGAGCCTTTCGGCTCCGTCGTGGTACTTCGTGTCTGGACCGCTGCGGCCAGTCGGTAGGCTCAAGGAAGCTTATTGATTAATCGTCCAAAATCGGTCCAATAGTTTAAGGAGGGAGCCCGCAGCGGCCACTGTGCGCGAACTATTCAGGCTGGATTCGCGCAGAGGTTCCGAATCGGTGATCGAAACCTTTTTCATGGTGTCGCTTTCCTCTGCGAATCCCGCGCCACGTCGCTCTCAGCGGTCTCAGGAGCAGGCCGTGCCTGATCTGGTCTCTCGCCCCAAATCTCGGAAATCCAATCAACTACGCGACTTACTGCATAATTATCGAAAAAAAGAGAGCCTCATCACCGCAGTCACCCCACGCGAAAATTTTTCCGCGCTGGTGCCGCCGGTGCAAATCTGACCGCGACCATACGGCAATCACCTCGCGCCGTCTATCCTGAGAGGCTGAGCGAAGCGAAGGATCTCCCTGTCATCTTCGCGGTATAACCGGAGATCCATCGGCGCTACGCGCCTCAGGATTGACGAGGAGACCATGAAGACGCGCGACGACGCCCTCGCCCTTCTGCATCAGTACACAAAAACGGATTCCCTTCGAAGGCATGCGCTCGCGGTCGAACACGCCATGAAAGCGTGCGCGCGCAAATACGCGCCGGACGAAGATCCGGTGCGCTGGGGCATCTGCGGCATGCTCCACGACTTCGACTACGAAGCGTATCCGAACGCCGATCAGCACCCGTACATCGGTTCGAAGATCCTCGCCGAGGCGGGATTCGATGATGAGCTGCGACATGCGATCATGGGACACGCTCCATACACGGGCGTCGCGCGCGAAACACCGATGGCAAAAGCGCTCTTCGCGTGCGACGAACTGTGTGGCTTTCTCACCGCGTGCGCGCTGGTGCAACCAGGCAAGTCACTGGCGGAGGTGAAGACGTCGTCGGTGAAGAAGAAGCTGAAGGACAAGGCGTTCGCCCGCACCGTGAGCCGCGACGACATCTACAACGGCGCGAAAGAGCTGGGCGTGGACCTCGAGGAGCACATCGATTTCGTGCGACAGGCGTTGCTCGAGATTGCCGAAGAGATCGGGGTGGGGGGCGTTCGGTGAAGCTGTCGGTGTTTGTCGACGGTGCACGCTGGACAAGGCCCGCTGTCGCGAGGGCCACTGCTGGCGCGCTGAAAGTTCGGGCGAGATGCGCGATTGTCGCGGGATGCCGCCTCGACAACGGTCAACGGTCAACGGTCAACGGTCAACGGTCAACGACTTACGCAACGCAACGTCGAACGTGAGGTTCGCAACTCAGGGCCTCGTCAACTGTCCACAGTCAACTGTCAACAGCTGAGTTACCGGTCGTGATCGCGTCCGCCATATAGAATCCGCCATGTGAGAGTCCGACTCCTCTTCTTCGCGGTCCTTCGCGACATTACCGGCAAGAGTGAGGCCGAGGTGTCGCTCGCGGATGGGACGAGCGCGGGGGACGTGTGGCAGTCGCTGCGACGCAATCACGCGGCGCTGGCGTCTTACGAGAAGCCACCCATGATCGCGATCAACGAGAGCTACGCCACGCCGGATACGGCTCTGCGGGAAGGCGACGAGCTCGTCTTCATTCCTCCAGTGGCGGGCGGATGAACTTCCTCACCGACGATCCGATCGACTCCACCGCAGTAGCGCGCCGCGTGTTGCGCAACTCCGACGGCGCATGCGTCATCTTCGAAGGCATCGTGCGCGATCATCACGAGGGAAAGGCCGTGGAGTCGATCTTCTACGACGCCTACCGGCCGATGGCGGAAAAGGAGATCGCCCGCATCGTCGAAGGCGTGAAGAAGGAGCTCCCGGACGTCGCTGTGGCAGTGGTGCATCGGCTCGGACCGCTGCGTGTCGGTGACGCGTCGATCGTCATCGCCTGCAGCTCGCCGCATCGCGGCGAGTCATTCGCCGCCTGCCGGGCGATGATCGACCGCATCAAGCAGACGGTGCCGATCTGGAAAAAGGAGCGCGGCCCGGGCGGCGAGGAATGGGTGGGCTGGCAGAAATGAGCACCACGAAGCTTCGCGACGATCAACTCCCACGGGGCGCCGGCTCGGCTGGCGACGTGCCTGTGATTCCCGCGGCCAGCGTCATGGTGCTGCGCGATCGTCCACTGGAAGTGCTGATGATCCGCCGGCACGCGCGGAGCAGCTTCGTTCCGGATGCGTGGGTCTTCCCAGGTGGTGCCGTCGATGCGAACGACGCCGGGCTTGGCGACGGATCGGAGCTCTCGACGAGGCGCGTGGCCGCGGCGCGTGAGCTGTTTGAAGAGGCCGGCATCTGGATCGGCGCCGCACTGGCGCAATCGGAACAGCATCGGCGGGCGTTGCTCGATCACGCGGAGGACTTCGCGTCCCTGCTCCCGAGCGCACCGATCGATCTCCAGCGGCTGGTGTGGACCTCGCGCTGGATCACTCCCGTCGGTGTGCCGAAGCGTTTCGACACCTATTTCTTCCTGACGGAGACAGGGCGGGACGTTGTGGCCACCGCGGAACACCAGGAGGCGGTCGAAGTCACATGGATCGCGCCCGCGGACGCGCTGCAGAAACACGCTGCCCGCTCGTTCCCGATGGTGTTCCCGACGATCAAGAACCTCGAGGCCATCACAGGATTCGAATCGGTGGCCGCGCTTCTTGCATCGCGCCACGGCGTGGACATTCCGACCACCAGGCCCGTGCTCGAAGTGGAAGACGGCGAGATGGGTATCGTCCTGCCCTGATGATGCAGATTACGAGCATCACGGCGCCCAACCCCGGGCCATTCACTCTCGACGGCACGCGGACCTGGCTCCTCGGGCGCGCTGCCGTGATCGATCCCGGACCGGTGATCGCCTCGCACATCGATGCGATTCGCAAGGCTCTTCCGGATCTGCAGACGATCTTCATCACGCATCGACACGAAGATCACGCGCCCGCCGCGATTCCGTTGAAGGCGGCGACCGGCGCACGCATCGTCGCACCGGAAGGCGTTTTCGATTCCGCCGACGTGCGCGTCGGCGGCGGCGAGTCGTTCGAGGTCGAGGACGTCAAGCTCGAAGTCATCGCCACGCCGGGACACACGCGCGAACACGTCTGCTACATGACATCACGCGGCGAGCTCTTCACCGGCGACACCGTCCTCGGCACCGGCACGACGGCGATCTTCCCGCCGGACGGAAACATGGCCGACTACTTTCGTTCGCTCAAATTGCTGCGAGCGCGCAACCCGAAGGTGATCCTGCCCGCACACGGACCGACGCGCGATGATGCGGCGACCCTGCTCGACGAGTACATCGCGCATCGACTGGAGCGCGAACGTCAGGTCATCGAAGCACTCGAGCAGGGCGCGCGCACGATTCCTGAAATGCGCCGCCGCATCTACCCGGATCTCGATCCCCGGCTCGGGCGCGCAGCGGAAGATCAGATGCTCGCCCATCTGATCAAGCTGCTCGACGAAGGACGGGTTGCGAACAAAGGCGATCGATACGAGCTGGCATGAGGCATGAGTACTTTCCTCACCCCTCATACCCCATGCCTCGAGCCGCGTGCCGATTACAATACGCCGCTCCGAGGTGCTCATTTTGCGACATAAGGATTTCATCGAGATTCACGACTACACCGCCGGCGAAGTGATGCAGCTCTTCGAGCTGGCGCGCGACATCAAGGCGAACCCGAAGAAGTTCGGCGGTGCGCTGCGGGGACAGACGCTGGCGATGATCTTCGAGAAATCATCGACGCGAACGCGCGTGTCGTTCGAGGCCGGCATGTTCCAGCTCGGCGGCCATGCGCTGTTTCTTTCGGCGCGCGACATCCAGCTCGGCCGCGGCGAGCCGATCTACGACACCGCAAAAGTGCTGTCGCGCTACGTCGATGGAATCATGGCGCGCACGTTCGCACACAAGACCGTCACCGATCTGGCGGAGCATTCATCCGTGCCCGTGATCAACGGCCTCACCGATCTGTCGCATCCGTGTCAGGCGATGACCGACTACTTCACCGCCTGGGAGAAATTCGGCAGGAAGCTGAAGGGCCGCAAGCTGGCTTACATCGGAGACGGGAACAACATGGCGCACTCGCTGATGTTCGGCGCGCCGAAGGCCGGCATGAACATCGCGGTGGCGACACCGCGCGCCTACGCCCCCGATCCGACGATCGTCGCGCAGGCACAGGCCGATGCCGACGCCGCCGGAACGAAAGTCATCGTCACGACCTCGATCGAAGAGGCGGTCACGGGCGCCGACGTCGTCGAGACCGACGTTTGGGCGTCGATGGGACAGGAAGAGGAAGCGGCAAAGCGCCGAAACGATTTCGCCGGCTGGATCGTCGACGAGAAAGTAATGGCCATGGCGAAGAAGGACGCGATCTTCATGCACTGTCTCCCCGCGCACCGCGGCGAAGAGGTCGCGGCGCAGGTCATCGACTCGAAGCGCTCGGTGATCTACGACGAAGCGGAGAACCGCTTGCATGTCCAGAAGGCGATCATGGTCGCGCTCATGAAGGACCGCCGCTAAGCGATGGCCTCGAGCGCCGCTCACAAGCGGCACACCAGCGGCCTCGTCGTCGTCGTCCTCCTCGGCGTCATCTTCTTCGTGCTGCTGTCGCTGCTGATTCTGCGCAGCAGCAGGCCGCCCGCGCCGCAGGCGGCCATAGCCGAGACCCTCACCGTTCTTCCGATCCGGATCCGCCTGCGAACGGAGCCGAACGCGAAAGCCGCCGTCATCGCGACGGCGACGACCGGCCAGCAGTTGACGCTGCTCGAAGACCGCGGCGCGTGGGTGCGAGTGCAGGATTCCGAAGGGCTCGTCGGATGGGCGGAGCGCAACAACCTCGAGCGAACGGCCGAACGCGCGCGGCGGATGGAACGGTACGCGAAGATCCGCAAGTTTCCACCGCTGCGCGGCGAGGCCATGCAACGAACACCCTTATACGCGGGGCCGGGCATCTTCTATCCCCTCATCGGCGAACTGCCGGCCAGCACCGAGGTGAAGGTCTTCACGCGCGATCACGACTTTTACGCGATCGAGCACTACGACCAGGTCGCGTACGCCGACATCGATTCGATCGAGGTCACCGCAGCGCGCGGCTCGCCACAGCTCGACGTCGCCACTACCACCGCCGCTCCGACGACGACGGAGACGCCGCCTGAAACTGCGTCCGCAACGCCCGCCGAGACCGTCGCTCCTCCACCCGTCCCCCTTCCGCCTGTCGAAGCACCGAGCAGCGGCGTCTTTGCGGCGGTTCCGCCCGGAGGCACGCAGCCTGAAGAAATCGACCGCGTGATCCCGCGATATCCGGCGGGCGCTCGCGCCGCGGGGGCGGCGGGATCCGTCGTCATCCGCGGGATCGTCCGCAAAGACGGCACGATCGACGAGGTCGAGATCATCAAAGACCTCCCCTACGGCCTCGGCGACGCCGCGCGCGACGCCGTGCGCCGCTGGCGATTCCGCCCCGCGACATTTCGGGGTGAGCCGATTGATGTGTATTACACGGTGACGGTGAATTTCAGATTGCGATGACGCGTTAACGGTTGACAGTTGACGGTGGACAAGGCCTTGCTTCGCGAGAGCTTGGCGCCTATCCCTGAACATCAGGGGGCGATCACGGCTCTCGCGACGATGGGCCTTGTCAACCGTCCACCGTCAACCGTCAACCCAACCCATGTCCCGCTTCCACTTCCCTGACGCAGGCGACCTCGTCGGCGCTCATCTGTCCACCAAAGGCGGCTTGCACACGGTGTTCGAGCGCGCCGCCGCGATCGAAGCATCGGCGGTCGCGCTGTTCG